>Ga0307488_10000918_pt1 | contig 24450 bp, 35 predicted proteins | sample SB02metaG_FD_202248 | JGI IMG/M metagenome (GOLD analysis project Ga0307488, IMG submission 202248) | Sea-ice brine microbial communities from Beaufort Sea near Barrow, Alaska, United States - SB 0.2 | ecosystem: Environmental > Aquatic > Marine > Coastal | place: USA: Alaska | collected... | reverse complement strand
CTGAGTAGCACCACTTCCCGTTATTAAGTGTGAGTACATAGTTCGCATCGAGTGTAACTGCATCCACCTCATCCCCGTATTTCTCGCGAGGGAACTCCGTGATTTCGATTCCCGTTACTGATGCGATTGTCTGTGAGTCACGCCCGAATCCACCTCGGTATAGTACTTGCGAGCCGCGCTTTATAAGGCGTGTATTTGTAAATTTCGTATTCATGTTTGTGATTCTAATTCGGCTAATTCACCGAGATTCATATTGTTTATTTCGTCTTCTGTATACCACTCGCTATGAGTAGCATATGCTCGTGTCCAAGGGTCTGTTTTCATGTTGACATTATTAAGAATGGATTTAAAAATTTGTTTGGCTTAGGTCGCTCCTTCGGAGGATCGTGTGATATGATACCCTTGCATTGAGCCTCTAAGCGATTGCATATAGCCCGAAGGAACAGCCTATACTCTTCGTCTGTCATGTTCGCTCGGTAATCAGGTACTTCGTAATCATTCATACTGACTCCCATTTAAAATCGTTATAAGCCTTTTGGCTTCTAAAGAACTCGTATCGGGAGTTACGCTCCCAAAGTGACCTGCAAAGCGTTAGCTTTGACCATTCACCTGATTCAATTGTTTTACCATAGAGGTAAAGTTCGTCTTCGTGATATAAACTCATGCTTTTTTCGTCTTTGCAGGGTTAGGAATGTCTTTGTGGTTGGCAAGGTCGTACATCGCATCTTCGTCACGCTGGACACATCTGTCCATCGCTCTTACACTTGCAAGAGTCCCGTCGTCATGCTCGCTGTCTGTGAATATCTCAGCAATGTCGAAGACAACAGCACCATCGGAATCAATCCAAGTTCCTATACTTACAGTATAGTTCGCAAAAGGACCTTCGCCTTGGCAAATCTTAGTCGCTTGCTCCATGTATCGCATCCATACAGAACGGAACAGATTCGGAGTGCAAATCTCCTTCGGAAGCTTGACTTCCTCCCATAAACCGCCAACTACATAGCCCTCGGTTGGTATTTCATACCAAAAAGAATCTTTTGTGGTCACGGTCGATCCCCCGTCCATCATGGTCTTGCCATAAGCCAAGCGGCAAGCCGCATCAAATATTAGTCTATTCATCATATTATGTTTTTAAATTCAACTGAAGTTGTTTTGTGAAAGGCTTCGCCTACTAAGCGGCACCCCTCATAGTCATGTATGTCGGTAAAGTACGTATACGCCTCTACCATCTCACTAAGTGAGAATTCAAGAAAGTGATTGTAATCCATAGGATTAGAGATTTAGAATTAGTAGCAGTCAGGGAGTCGAACCCTGATGTCACACTACGTTAGTAGTCCCGTTCTGCTATGTGATGACCTTGGGTAGGTCGGTGTGTTACACTCTTACAGAGTGCCAACAAGGTCTTCCAACCTCATCTGCTCATCGCAAGTGAGTGCATCCCATTGGGATGTGTTACGGACTACGTCCATACTGAGGAATTGAACATCGGAGAATAAGGCGTTCATCGCCGTGTGCTTGCTTGTGTTATGCATAGCTAAGAGATTTTGAGTGACAGCATCGTTGCCGTCGGTTACAAAGGTATAACAGATTTTCCGTTATTCCAAATTTAATTTTATACCCTAAAGGGTAAGTTTTCAGAAGGGGCAATCGTCGAAGGTAGGTGCATCGCTCATCAACGCCTCAGCCTCAAGTGCAGTACGCTCCTGCTCTTGCTCTAGGCGGCGACGACGAACGGCATCTTGTGGCGACTCACCATCGAGAAGTGTAAACACTTCCAATACCGCTTTCTTCTTAGCCTTCGGCTCTGGAGCAGGGATTTCCATACGCTGCTCAAGTGCTTGTGCTGCACCCCCTGTGATGGCACTGACTACTTTGGTCTTCTTGGCTTCGCCAATTCCGATACCGCCCTTAGCTTGAGCAAGCTCAAGACCCGCTTCAGATGTACGCTTCGGACGTTTGACCGCTTTGGTCGGCTTTCGCTTAGTAGCCTTCGGCTTCTTAGCTGACTTTGGCTTAGAAGCCTTTGGCTTCGCGGCAACGACCTTGACAGCTTCAAGGAAGCCCTGAAGGGCTTCGATGGATTTCTGCACCGCCTCTCGCTTAGACTCCGTAGGAGTAAAAGCAAAGCTATTGACGTTGGACTTCAACTGCTTAAGCAGCTCGATACGGATGGGTTGTGATGTCTTCGACATGACATAAGAGATTTAGATTTCAGCGGAATTGCTGAGCCACAAAGATACGGCGAGGAAAAGCACAATCTCAAATTTTGGTGGAACTGATTTCACCTGCCATTTTCCTACGCATAATGCAACTGCGAAATCACGCGAAATCCGCAGCTGTGATCAGGCATGTACATGTCATGTGTACGTCATGATGGGTGTATATGCGCATGCATGCGTGAAGGCTGGAGGTCGAGTATAGGGTTAGGTGAGGGATTGTCCTGCCTTGGAATACTGCTACTTAGCCTAGCTTACTTCAACAGCTACTTTAACCAACGTCGGTAACTCACTGCTTTACAACAGGTTGACTGCTGTTACCTAAAGCTGAAATGTATGCGGCATCGCACGATATATGCGCGGTACGGGGTCGGGCGGATACGTTTCGGGTACGTGTGCGCATCGTGTGTAACTATACATTATCCCCAAACTCTGTATTACTGGGCTTTTTTGCGTTTGGCCACGGGGTTTGCGTATTGCGATCTGATTATAGGCTGTCATTAAGGCTTATAGTAGTCGAAAAAATAATTTTACACATATGCATTTGGGGCTTGACTTTGTAGTTTTTTTGTTGTACCTTCGCTAAAGCAAATTAGGAACGACACTCCTGAGCACATAAACCCAATTGGGCATTATGGCGTAAACGCAGAGACAAAGTAGCTTAATGTTGTGGTGGCGCAAAGACTGTCCTCTTGGTTTTTAGGGTTTAAACACAAGAAAGCATATAAGCTTCTTTGTTTATCTTTGTGATATGAAGGCAGTAAAAAAGCAAATACGGCAAACAGCTAGGGATCAAATGAAGAGCGCCCGTACTGAAAAGAAAGTCGGAAAAAAAACAATTAGATCTTACGACAAGTCTGGAGGTTTTATTTTTGAAGGTCAAAAGCCTCAAGCTAAAAAGAACGTAAAGGAAGCCTTTAAAAGAAAAAAAGATACAATTAAGTCCGTTAAAAAAGTTCTTTTAAAAAACAACTGATATGAGAAAAGATCAATCCATCTGTGCTATTTGCTCTTTAGCTAACGTCAACCTTTGCGGCTGTAAGTGATATGAGGGCTGTTCGATCAAATGGCGACCCTATAGATCCCAAGAAGTTAAAGAAAGGGGTTGGATGGGCTGAGAGCCGAGGGGGTAATCCTTTGTTTATGAAGAACCCTACTAGCTCTGCTACGGGTAAGTATGGTCAGCTGTACAATCAGATCAAAGATCTAGAACCTATGCAGGGGGTGAGTAGGGACAGCCTTATTAACAACCCAGACCTTCAGGAGATGTTTATGAACATGAGGATCAACGAGGGTATCGGGGGTCCTAGCTTGTCTCGTAATGCAGAGGACCTAGAAGAGGAGTATAAAGGGCAGCTAGGAGAGGAATGGGACTTCCGTCCTGATGAGGTGGCCGCTTTAAGTCATTTCTTGGGGAGGCAGGGCGCTAGGAAGTACTTTGGGTCTATCAGAGATAACACATCTTTTCAGGCCCCAGGGGTGAATAAGACACCAGAAGAGTATCTGCGTATTTACAACGAAGGCATAAACCGATGAGAGCCAAGAAAAGAGACTATAAAGACGAGTACAAGAAGTTCCAGTCTTCACCAGAAAAGATCGCTTATAGGGTGGATCTCAATCGGAAGAACAGGGAGGCGGGTACGTATGGTAACGGAGATGGCCTTGATGTATCTCACCAGGCCAACGGGAGTACGACGATGGAGGAACAGTCTACTAACCGAGGCCGTAGAGAGAAGAGCAGGCTTAAAGGATGGCTTAAAAGAAAGAAATAAAAAGCATTATATTTGCACTATGAAAGCAGCTAAGTACAATCAGGGTGGTCAGGCCGATCTCTATAAGATGATTGAGTCATATATGAACGGTGGTAAGGTGTATGAAAATGGAGGTGGCCCTATTGAGGACAGCGCTGTAGAGCCAGGAGACGTAAGAGAGCTTATGGACGCCCTAAAGGCTTTAAGCTCTAGGGGAGGAAGTCCTCTTACAGGGCGAGAAGCAAAGGAGCGTATGTCTGATCTTAAGTCAGAAAGAAGAACAACGGCAGATCTAGGAGACTTTAGAGACCCCCGTTTAATGTTCAACAGATCTAATTCTGATTACCAAGGAACTAATGCTGGTTTTGCCGCAGGAAAAGGAAGCTCTGCTCAACGCAAAGCTGGAGCTTATTATGACGACAAGATTAACAGGTTAGGAAATCAGGCTTGGGCAACAAAAGAATCTCAAGACAAAACTTCTCTCCCGCCAATGTTGCGAGAAGGAGAGTTTGCCGAGATCATTGCTAGAATGATGGAGAGCGGACAGCTTTAATTACTGACCGCTTACTAGTGTAATTGTACTTAAACTTACTGTCTCGTCTGAGACCGTAAATGGCTTTAAGCATGTGAGAGGGCTGTAAGATCCGTCTTCGTTGTAAGAAACTCCTACCGCTACAAAATCTCCAGGAGAAAGGAACGTAATTGCGTTTTCATAATCTACGTTTCGGACCCCGTTGTATACGTTGCTCAGATCTTCAGGCATTACAACGATGTAATCGACGTTCAAGTCTGCTTTAAAGAAAAGCTTTACAGACGCCTTCTCTTGAAAGAAGTTGTCGTTTTGAGAGACAGCAGTAACGGATACTGCAAGGGCAAGGATTAAAAGAAAGTTTTTCATGGCGATTGAATTAATTGGTTTGTTGTATTTTTGGTTTCGCTGATCTCAAGGTACGGCAAAGTTTTCGTTTTTCCTAATCCGAGATCCAGATCAGTTAACCAATCGTAGATTGAAAAAGTATTATTTCAACCCGTCGATCAAGAGAATCAACCCAGCTTGGGTAGCAGAAAAAAATAAATTCAATGAAGCTAAGCAAAAACCTCACCCTAAAGGAAGTAACGAAATCAAATACGGCAAATCGTCTGGGGATAGACAACAGCCCTGAAGAATTTGATATTAAAAACCTTAAAGCTATTGCAGAAGAAGTGTTTCAGCCGCTACGAGATCACTTCGGAGTTCCTTTATATATATCTTCTGGGTTTAGGTGTAAAGAATTAAATAAGGCTATCGGAGGGAGTAAGTACTCTCAGCATAAATCAGGGCAGGCTTTGGATATCGATGCCGATGTATACGGCAGGGTAACCAATAGAGAGTTGTTTCGTTTTATTAAAGAGAACCTTACATTCGATCAGCTGATCTGGGAGTTCGGAGATGACGAATCTCCAGACTGGGTTCATGTATCGTACAAAAACGAAGCGTCTTACGCTCCGAATCAGCCAGCTAACAGAAAACAAGTCAAGCGGGCATACCGCGACGTTAAAGGAGTATACTATAAAGTAATTTAATATGGCAAAGCAACTAAACGACAGTGCTCCTAGCGGGGCGTCTGTATCTAGACCAGGGGTTCACTCAAAGACAAAGACCTCCAGCAATAAAGACAGCAAAAACTACAAGAAATCATACCGTGGTCAAGGCCGCTAAAGGCTGTTGTAAAAACGCTGTACCGCCATTCTGCCTTTCTGCGATAGCGCATATCTTACACGGTAGTTGTATTTCGTCTCATCACGAAACAAGTGATCTTCCCTTGTCTGAGACGGAGTAAGTTTATCGAAGTGCTTGTAGAGATACCCTTCTTTTAGCATAGGGTAGATTAATCTGTCTGCTAGGTTGTCTTTATACATTCCGTACTCGTCCGCCGCGTACCATATAGTAAAGAATTCTAAGTCATATGTCCATAGCATAAAGTCTAACCAGTTTCCAGGTATCTTGTTCTTTAAGATGAATTCAGTCTTGACGTTCCTAATATTCTTTAGGTAGTTGTGCTTTACGTACTTGTCAGTAAGTTTTGACGACTCTCTAAATAGTTTTGACTTCTTTACTTCAGACTTTGGCATAATTAAAGTTGTATATTTGGAATACAACAAAGTTATATCATGGAAGGCAAAGACACACAGTTCCTGGCGGAGATGTACCATTTGGTAAAAAAGATGGAGGAGCTAATTGAGGAGTTCGAAGTTAAAGATCGCCTTCTTGCTTCTGTAGTTATCGGTCTTTTTGATGAAGATGACATGGACTCAGAAGAGGAGACCGCACAAGTAAAGACGATGTACAGTTTTCACCTAGACAGTAGGGACGAGCTAGAAGTAATTAAAGAATTGATGGACGCAATGTACCAGCCTGATGAAGATTCCCTCGATGGACTTCTCGGAGACTTAGGTATTTCACTAAACTAAATACAATGGAAGGGCTTATTAGAAAAATAATCGTAGGGAAAGACCCTAAAAACGGCATGGCTTACTATACAGGCATGCGAGCGGGAGACGGAAAAGTTTCTGCTATTTTAGAAGACGAAAGAACACTCGTTAAATTTGGAAAGAAGAGATACTTGGTGTACATTGAGAACGAAGAAGGGACAGTCCTTTGGAAAGCAATCGATGAGATGCCTTGTATGTTAGAGTTTGATCTGAATTTTTAATTGATGAGAACATTCGACTTATTTATCGTCAAGCTAGACAAACAGCTTGAGGACACGATGACGACCCCTGGAGGGTTAGAACTTTTTATAGATACTAAATTTAATGAATTTGAAAACAGAATCCAAGAAGGTCCCGTTGTGGCGGCGCCTTTTAAACACGATACAGGGGTTGAGGTTGGGGACACGCTCTATTTCCATCATCTCGTGGTGCTTAACGAAGGTCAGCTACTTACTGGAGAGCATAATCACTATACTGTTCGCTTTGATCCAGAGCATACTATTAATAATCAGGCTATTGCTTATAAAGATCAGCATACTGGGGATATACACCCTCTTGCGGGTTGGAGCCTTCTTGAGCCCGTCGAAGAAGAGAAAGTTCAAGAGTCGGATACTATCGAGCTGGTTAAATTCTCAGAGGTCCCTGTTACAAAGGGTCGTGTCGCGTTTACGGCTCCTTGGATTGAGGATGTAGGAGCTAAAGTAGGAGATGTAGTAGGCTTTCGAAAGAACATGGATTACCGCGTTACTATTGACGAGAAAGAGTATTATAGAACTCGCGCAGAAGACCTGATGTATGTCGAAATCTAAATTCACTACAATAGATGCCTCTCAGCGCCTTATGTCAAGCATGGAGGTCGCAATCAATAATATGATTGAGGAAGTCAAGAAGCCTGTCGATCCAGAAGCTGGAGGTAGCGCACGTAAGGCCGAGCTCCAATCCATAAAGCAAACGGCTATTGATTGTAAAGAGCTTTTGGTGGAGCGCCAGAAACTAGAACAGATGGTAAAAGAATTAAAAGAAAATGGAGAAATCGAAGAACAAAAAGATTATTCAGGTGGTTTTGCAGAAAGGTTCTCCAAGTAACTTTAGTTATTATTCTGACAATCAGACAATTAGCGACGATTACTTAAACCAAAACTTTAAGGTAGTTTACATGCCTTCGTAGCTCAGCTGGATAGAGCAACGCCCTTCTAAGGCGTGGGTCACAGGTTCGAATCCTGTCGGGGGTACAAATTAAATTTAGAATTATGCCAGACTTATACTGTCCCGATTGCGGGAAAGAAAAATACGAGAAGAGCCTTACTATGCGAGTGAAGGACGACAAAGCTTATTACGTCGAAGGTACTTGCGAATGCGGATCCCAGATGAAGCTTACCAACCCTAAGAAGGGTGTCCCTAGTTTAGGGCGTATGAATAAGTTAGGTAGTAGCTATTAATGTCCATCCTTATAGACATAGAAGGTTATGAAGATCAAGGGATTAAGATCGACCCTAACGGTACAGAGGGAGAGGCTATCGAACTACATGGGCTTCTCGTTGTCCTTCCAAAGAAACCACCCCGATCGAAGATTCTCTTCCATGATCGGCCAAAGCACATGCAGTTGTGGACAAGGATACCAATGCCTGAGGAAATGCAAAGGGTTCGAAGTATGGATGAGTGGCACGAAAAACCGAGTGAGTTCCGTAAGAAGTTTTCTGCTTATATCGAACAAGAGTTTCAGCGTCGCCGTGACGGTGTTTGGTTTTACAATAATGGCATCCCTACGTATATTACAGGGCGGCACTATATGTTTCTACAATGGTCTAAAATCGATGTCGGATATCCTCAATTCTTACAATTCCAAAGAGAAATCTATGTCCACATGGCTGCGTGTGAAGCTGATACTCGTTGTTTCGGTCAGCTTTATACTAAGTGTCGCCGTTCTGGGTACACTAATGTCTGTAGTGCTGTACTTGTTGACGAAGCTAGTCAGGTTAAAGAGAAACTTCTTGGTATTCAGTCGAAGACTGGTAAAGACGCTCAGGAAAACATCTTCATGAAGAAAGTGGTCTCTATCTTTAGAGGCTACCCGTTTTTCTTTAAACCTATCCAGGACGGTACCACAAATCCACGTATGGAGCTTGCTTTTAGAGAGCCTTCTAAGCGTATCACCAAAAACAATAAGACATCCTATAAAGGAGACGCCCTGAACAGCAGTATTAACTGGAAGAACACCACAAACAACGCTTATGACGGGGAGAAGCTGCATATGTTATACCTCGATGAGGCTGGCAAGTGGGAGAAGCCTACCGACATTCGTGAGGCGTGGCGCGTAGAGAGAACTTGCTTAATTGTAGGTAAACGTATTGTAGGGAAGGCTCTTGTGGGGAGTACCGTAAACCCAATGAGTAAGGGAGGAGATGAATATAAAGATTTGTGGGATGACTCTGATCCGTCTCAAAGAAACGATAACGGACGAACGAGATCTGGCATGTATAGGATCTTTATTCCCGCTTACGAAGCTCTCGAAGGTTTCTTCGATAAGCACGGTAACCCAGTTATAGAAGATCCAGAAAAACCCATAGAGGGTATTGACGGGGAAATGATTGACCAGGGCAGTAAGACTTACTTAAAAAACGATCGTAAATCCTTTAAAGATGACCCCTCGGAGCTCAACGAGGTTATTAGGCAGTTCCCTTTCACTACAGACGAGGCGTTTAGGGACAGCATAGAAGGAAGCTTATTTAATATAGGTAAGATCTATCAGCAGATAGAGTTTAATGACGACCTATACCCTAATCCTGTTGTACAGGGTAATTTTGTATGGCGAAAGAAAGACGAAGAAGTAGTGTTCTCTCCAGATCCAAATGGACGGTTCCGAGTTGCCTGGATGCCGCCTGATCATCTTAGGAATAACAAAGCTGACGAAAGAGGTAAGAAAATCGCCCCTAACAAACACATTGGTGTAGGCGGTGTTGACTCATACGATCTAGACTCTACTGTAGACGGTCGCGGATCTAAAGGAGCCCTCCATATGTACAATAAGTTTAACATGGATGTCCCCGCAAATATGTTTGTAGTAGAGTATGCTTCTCGTCCAGACTTAGCAAGTATTTTCTACGAAGACGTCCTTATGTGCTCTTTTTTTTATGGATACCCTTTACTTGTGGAGAACAACAAATACGGCATCGTGCGGTACTTTGAAGCAAGAGGTTATGATGGGTATCTAATGGATAGGCCAGACCACCTTAAAACTGGCAACTCTTCTGTAAATGTTAGGACTAAAGGGATCCCGTCTAACTCTCAGGACGTTATCCAGTCTCACGCTCAGGCTATCGAGGCTTACATTCATGATCACGTAGGGATAAAGCCAGAGTCTGCTGAGTTTGGTAACATGTACTTTAACAAGACTTTAGAAGATTGGATTGGGTACAAAATAGACAAGAGGACTAAGTTTGACTTGACTATCAGCTCTGGACTAGCGCTACTTGGTGCTCAGAAAACAAAGAAAGAAAAGCCTAAGGCTGACTTTAACGAGAAGCAGTTCTTTAGGACTTTTAAGCCGAAAACCTGGCACTTGTAGTTTTACTATATTTGCAAGAGCTAATCTCGCAACACTAACGGTAAATGTACAACGATAAAGGTAAAAGTGCTTCTGGATTCCCCGACCCGCTCGCATCAGCACAGGTAAAAGAAGGAAAGGAGTATGGCCTTAGCTATGCGAAAGCTATATACAAGCAGTGGGGGAACGTAGACCAAGAGGGAGGGTTATATAATAAAAGATCTAAGGTTTTTGCGCGAAATAGAGACTACGCTAACGGAACCCAGGACACTAAGATTTATAAGCAGCTACTTAATACGCTAGACCCTAATAATGGGGACGGCAGCATGCTTAACCTTGACTTTACCCCTGTTCCAATCCTTCCAAAATTTGTTCGCATTGTAGTAAACAAGATCTTATCTCTATCTCCGTATCCTAACTTAGAGGCTATTGATCCTCTCTCTTCTTCTGAAAAAGACGCCGAAAGACGAAAGACAGAGATGTTGATTCAGCAGAAAGAAACCCTTCGTCAAATTAAGCAAAAAACGGGGGTTGATGTAGCGGGCGATCTTGATTCTGTCCCAGAGACATTAGAAGAGGCCGAAATTTTCCTTGAGAACAACATCAAGTCTTCTTCTGAGATTGCAGCGCAGATAGCTACAAACATGACGCTGTCTTGGAATGATTTTAACGATACGATTTATCGCAGATCCGTCAACGACATGGCTACGATAGGCATGGCGGTTATCAAAAGATCTAACGATCCCTCTTACGGAATTAAGACCGACTACGTAGACCCAGCGAACTTTATACATAGCTACACAGAAGACCCTAGTTTTTCTGACTTGGTATATGCTGGTCACGTAAGAAGAATGCCTATCCAGGAGCTTCGACGGATTGCTTCTGATCAGTTTACGGACGAAGAATATAAAGAAATTGCTAAGCAAGCTCAGAAGAAATACGGTTATGATGCTTCTAAGCTAAACCAATCTTCTTACGACGCTTATAATAATGCGTCGAACTACGGGTTTGACGAATACATGATCGAGGTTCTTGATTTTGAATTTACTGCTGTGGACTGTATCTATTTCGAAGAGAAAGAAAGCAAGTACGGCAACCAAGGGTTTTATATGAAAGGGGACAATTATAAAGCCCCTTTAAACTCTGTGTATGAGCGGTCTGTAGAGAAGCTTGAGAACGCGGTCATCTATGGCGGTTGCTACGTTCTTGGCACTGATTTCCTATTCAACTACGGTAAAGAGGTTAACATACCTAAGAACGTCCACGATATTTCTAAAGCTACCCTTTCTTATTCTGCTTGCGCTACGAATATGCTTAAGATGATGCCTAAGTCTATGGTAGATAGCTGTATCGGGTTTGCGGATCAGATTCAATTGGCTCACTTAAAGCTACAGCAATCGGTTGCGAAGGCTAAGCCTGACGGGATTATCATTGATATCGAAGGATTAGAGAATGTCCAGTTAGGAAAAGGAGGCGAGCTCCAGCCTTTGGAACTTCATGATATCTACGAGCAGACGGGTGTCTTCTATTATAGAAGTAAGAACCCAGAGGGAGGTTTTCAGAACCCACCTATCCGCGAGATAGGCAACAGTATTAGAAATGTAAACGAGCTTATAGGTTTGTACAACCATTACTTACGTATGATCCGCGATGCTACAGGGATTAACGAAGTTATGGACGCCACTTCCCCTAAAGGGGATGCGCTTGTAGGGGTTCGTCAGCAAGCTTTGGCTGCTGGTAACAACGCTATATACGATATTACTAACTCTTCTATGGTTCTATACAAGAAGGTTTGCCAGGATGTAGTTAAGTGTTTGCAGGTAATTCACCCAGAGTCAATTCTTTACCGCGTTTACGAGAACGCTATCGGTAAAGAGAACATGCGAGTTCTTTCTTCTTTCCGAAATCTGTCTATGTACAACTTCGGAGTTAACGTAGTGAAGGAAATGGAGGAGACTGAGAAGCAGTATTTGGAGCAAAATATCCAGATTTCTCTATCTCAAAAAGAGCTTGATTTAGAAGATGCTATGGCTGTGAGACAGCTTAAAGATGTTAACCAAGCGGAGAGGCTGTTAGTGGTTCGCCGAAAGAAGCGTATCGCTATGAACCAGCAGATCGCCATGCAGAACTCTCAGCAACAAGCTCAGATCCAGCAAGCTTCTGCTCAGGCTGCGTCTCAAGGCAAGATGCAGGAAATGCAAATGGAGGCTCAGATTGCTACTCAGGAAATGCAGCTTAAAGCTCAGCTAGAGGCACAGCTGGAGAGTGTTAAGCATGAATTTAGAAAAGAGATTGAAATGATTAAAGCTCAGGCTACGCTTGGATTTAAAGAGGACGACGAGAACTTTAAGCAGAAGCTTGAGGTATTAAAAGAAGACCGAAAAGACGATCGAGTAAAAAAGCAGGCGGTTGAGCAGAGCAAGTTACTTTCTCAGAGACAAGAAAAGAGAGGTGAGCTGCCAGACGACTCAGAGCCTACAGGTATGGATTCACAACTATTAGGAGGACTATAACATGGCTACACAAATAAACTTAGACACGTCTCAGCGCGTAGACATCACCTGTAGAAGGGGTGATACCTTCTCTCTTAGGCTAACGTTGACAGACGCAACGGATCCTTCGTTAGGGTCGTTTTTGGCGACGGATTCGTTTCTTATGCAGGTGCGTGATGCAGATACTAATGATACAGCAACCGTTATTGACGTAGCTCCAGTTACAGGTGTAGACCCTACGGCTACCACTCATATAGAGTTTACTGTGGCCGCGAGCGTCATGAAAGATGTCCTTTCGGGGTTGTACGTTTATGATATCGAGCAAGAAACAGATACTGGGGTTGTAGTAACTTTAATTTATGGCACATTCAAGGTTAATGAAGATGTTTCTATAACAACTGAATAATTAGCCATGCCATTAAGCGTAGACCAGCCTTCTAAAATAATTGTATCTAGCTCTACTGGAGGGCTGATAAAGGTTTCTATTGTAAACACAACAGAGACCAAAATAGTAAGAATAAATCAGACGGCAGCAAATAATGTAACGGTAGCTGGAGCTATTGGCGCTGGACCTGCTGGAGCTACTGGGGCCGCTGGACCTACGGGCGCTCAAGGACCTGCTGGTGCTCAGGGTGATACGGGGCCTGCTGGCGCTCAAGGACCTGCTGGCTCTGATGGGGCTGACGGTTCGGATGGCTCGGCTGGAGCTACTGGTCCCACTGGTCCCACGGGGCCTACTGGTCCTGCTGGTTCGGATGGTTCGGACGGAGTCGATGGCACCGATGGTGTAGACGGAGGAAATCCTGTCCTGACTTCCGCTATAACCATTACTAATAACGACGCTGCGTTTGCTCACATGAGCAGCCCCATAGCTTCTGGCACATCTCTTGAAACTGTGGTTAGAGATATTCTAGAGAAATACAACATAACAAGTATATCCCTTCAGAATGTAAGCATAGCTCTTCAAAATACTGACGGCTCATACGCTTCATTTGTTAATGACACGAACGGAGAAGACGTTGAGGTTGGTCAAGGCATTAAGATACAGGGTTTTGATTACAACATCGGAGACAATACGCAAACTGCTGATACTTCTGTTGTCTTTTATGAGAATAACAGCGTTCTTGAAAGCGGATTCTCTGATGATAACGCAGCCAAAACACTAGCGACAACAATAACTAGAGATTTAACATCTCAATCCACGAGGTCTTATAAGGTTACCGCTATTGATAACGGAAGCGGATCTAACAACACGATCACCAGCGGAAGCATGAGCTTTAGGTGGTACTTTAGGGTCAGGATAGGATCAAGTACGTCTACTGCTATAGCTTCGGACGATGATGCCGCTGCTCTATGGGCTCAACTTACAGCTCCCTTTGATGACCTGGTTTCTCAAGGAGACTTTCAAACAAGTGGCGACGCAGGTATGGACACTCAAGGAAAATATACTTGGATTGCATACCCGAACGCTTGGGGGGCTCCAAACCAAATACTCCTTCAGGGAGTTACAGATGTTCTTAGTGACTTTGAATCACCAGTAAATTATAATTTAACAAACGACTATGGTGTAACAACGTCTTACCGATTCTACAGAAGCACCTACGATGATGCTTTTGCTCTTGGTCAGACATTAAAAGTAGATTTCTAATGCCAATTTTTCCAGGACCAGTATCCCATAATAACGCAAACGCGCCTATTGTAAATGCAACGGGCAACCAGATTGTGGGTTTTGGTTTTTTCTCTTCTATTTCGGACAGGAACAATCTAGCTGCTGGACTTCAGGTGACTGGATACTTGGCTATAGTTGGTAGCACCCCATACGTATACAACGGTGGCGGGTGGTCAACCGCTGGTAACTGGACGGAGATAGGTTCAGGTTCAAACGTGCATGACGATACGTCTCCTCAGCTTGGCGGAAACCTTGATGTCTTTTATAACGGTACAACAAGATCCATAGTAAACTCCAATAGCGGTTCTGATATTCAGTTCACCCCAACGGGTACTGGAAAGATTAATCTGGACGGTCTTGTAGAGTTTAAGCAATTTGATCACACAGCCACTCCTCCAACGGCTTTTGCTGGGGGTATGTATGCTGATGACGCTGACGATTTGTACTTTGGAGTAAGCACGGAGTAAGTATTTGATTTTACGTATATTTGCGCTATAAACAAACGAAAACAGTTGAATCATGGCAGCATGGAAAAAGGTCCTCGTTGAGGACGCAAACATAACGGTAGGTACAGTAACCGCAACTTTAGGCGAAGGCACCGACGTTTCCGCTGGCGGAACAGTAAACGTCGTTGTTTCCGCTACAGATGGCGGCACGGAGGGTGCATTGACGGTTGCTGAAATGGCGTTTGGCGACAACGCATTTAACTCAACCGCCTTTCTGACAGCTGTTCCTAACAACACATACCAGGTTCAGGCTGACACAGTAGGTGGTGAGGTTGTCTTATCTCTTACTGGAAATACCGTAGACGATAGCGTATCGTTTGAGGAGGCAACTAACTCTCCAATCGTTATTACCCAAGATTCGGATGCGATCGTATTCGACATTCCAGACGCAACCAATGCGGTTACAGGTGTACTTGCTGGGAAGCTTGGTCACATCAGTACCATGAAGGTTCTTGGTAATGTCACAGGAGCCACAGCCGCTGTTGCTCAGGTAGCAATCCTTGACGAAGATGACCTGTCTGGTGATTCAGCTACATCCCTTGCTACTCAGCAGTCAATTAAGGCTTACGTCGATGCCCAGGTTCTGGCTTCTGGTTCTGGTACAGTAACTGAGGTTATTGGCGGAACCAACATCGGTGTAACGTCTGGCACAAGTACTCCAACCGTTAATCTAGACGCTAATATTGCGCTTAGTAAAGTTGGCGGAAATGCAGGTTCTGGCGACGACGCCGCTGGATCTGCCTTGACCATTGTTGGCGGTGCTGGTACGGGTACTGGGGCTGGAGGTGATATTGTATTTAAAACGAGTACTCCATCAGGCTCAACTGGTTCATCCGCAAACACCCTTGTGACTGCGATGACGATTTCAGACGATCAGTCTGTAACCATTGCGGGTGACCTTATTGTAAACGGATCTACAACGACTCTCGACACAGCCAACTTGTTGGTTGAAGACACATTCATTGCGTTAAATAGCGGTGGCGCTACCAACGTAGATGCTGGTATCGTTTTCACTGGTAATGTCAACAAAGTGTTTGGATGGGATCAATCTCAAGAAAATGGACGTTTCGGTGTTGACTACGCGGATGGCGATGCCTCTGTTGCTGGTGGCGGATTCTCTCCTGACGCTTGGGTTTCTACGGTTCATTCAGGCGCAGCTTCAGGTCAAACAAGCGCTTTAGCTCAGATTGGAAACATCTACACCATCTCTGGGAGTGGGGATGACGCTGGAGACATTTATATCTACTCATAATAATGAGCTTATTGGGTAAGAGCAAGGCTGTCGGCGGGATTACCACTGACACCTTGACCCAACAAGAGCTTACGTACATTTTAAAGATGCTACATGATTGTAGTTTCGAGGGGAAAGACGTACTTTTGTTGGCAGACGTAGTGATCAAACTTCAGAATCAACTGAAGGCGAAATAAATAAATTGAATTAAAATGAAATTAGAAATTAACGAGGTGTTTTTTTTAAGCGAAGTCGCAAAGACCGCTACTATTAAAGCCACTGACGCGGCTGTTGTTGCTGGCACTTTAGACAAGCTAGCAAAGGAGTTCGATCGGTTACAAAAACTATCTGAAAAAGATTCTGTAAAGCTTGAAAAAGCTTAAGCTTACATATGGCTACCTGGAAAAAAATATTAGTAGACGGCGATACAGTAGGGGATTACCGCATCCTTGCTAATGAAGCTGCAAGGGATTCTATTGTTGCTTCGGAAAGGAAGCAAGGGTATCTCGCTTATCTAAATAGCGAAAAGCAGTTATGCGTATACAACAGTTCTGAAACAGGTGATACGCCTTGGGAGTTAAATAGTAATTGGCTTCAGATACCTCACACAACAAGTGATTACGACGCGATCACCTTCGACACGTTTGCTGAGTCCGCTGACAATAAGTATCATTTTCAGCTTTACGACGTAGACAATGACGTTTATAAAAAATTCGACGTTACTGCTCTTTCGGGAGTTATAACTCAGTTGTTAGCTCAGGCTTTAATTGATGGTGGGGTAGGTTCGCTCGATACTTACACAGCTGCTGGATCATCCATACTAGGTGACATGAACGGAGACGGAATAGTCAACAACGCGGATCTGCTTATTTTTCTTGCAAATTTTGGAGGTGGTAACACTGCGGGCTTTTCAGTTGACTACGAGACGCTTTTTGTAAGCAACGGTCCATCCGTTTCTATGCTGACGGGCGTATCGGCATATAGCTCTATGGACTTAGTTACATTGCCGTTTGACGCCGCAGACATCACTCAAAGCTCTACGGGTTTTACTTCGGGGTTTAACGACTCAAGTGATTACTTTGTAATTGAAGATGGCGCTAACTTTAGCGTTTATACGAACTTAATTGCAGTAGCGAACGGTTCATTTGATTTCGATATTGATTTCTTATGCAGTAACACGTTAACCAGTCAAGATCCCGTCGTTATTCAGCTTTATTTTTGGTTTACGAATAGCGGAACTCAAGTAGGAAGCATCCATTCGGCGTATTTTGGCGGCGCTTCTGGCAACTCCACTTTCATTGTATCAGCAGGAGCAGAAAATGAAACGCACTCTCTTAGCTATAACTTTAAAAACGCTATAGCGAATGCCGCCCCTGCTTACGACTCCGCTAGCCCTTCTTTTGATGGTATGGCATTTAAATTAAAGGCGCAGGCGTTCTATGGCAACATTGACAGCATACAAATCAAATCTGGATCAAAACTAGACTTCTCTAACTAATTATGGCACAGGTAACTATTAAGAAGTCCGACAACCAAATACTTGTCTCTTTTCCTCACGGGATTGATACATTTAGGTTGGGTGTTCTACAGGCTGGTGCTGGATCAACTTCTAAAGGAGTTATAATTCAGGACACCTCAAACAGTAAAAAAATATTAAGGGAGGTGCCGTTTGCCCAAATAAAACAATCAGACGGAACTCAGTTTGGAACTAGTGTATCGGCTACAGTAACGGCCTTAAACGCACTTATTAACGCTTCTCCAGACATATTGATTAAAAGCACAGATCAAATCTCGGCTTTAGACGGGGTTACAGCGTCTGACTTTACGAGTAAGCCTGGTCAAGCCGTAATCGTTGGTAACGCAGACCTTAGCATGTCTACTAGCAGTAAGCTCAACTTCAGTGCTCATGGCGGGTTAAAGCTTGGCGCTGATCTAGACCTGCACTCCCGTAAGCTTTACACTACATCAACAGACGGCGATATAGAGTTAGACCCTAATGGAACGGGAGACGTCATTTTAGGCAACTACACATTAGACGGGGATCAGACCGTGGGTTCGGGTCAAGATAACTATGTCCTGACATACGATCACGCCAGCACTACAATAAGTTTAGAGGAGGCTGGCGGTGGAACGACAACAGCTACTCCTACCGCAACTTTTGGAACAAGCGGTCAACAGGGAGCGACCTTGGTAGGTACTATAGACAATCATATTCCTACCGCTACTTATTTGCTTAAGGTTTTTAATTCTAGTGGGGTATTTCAAAATATATATGGGAGTGTAGATAGTAGCGGAAATATCTCCGTTCTTGCTCCTTTGACCATTGCGACAGGGTATGAATTAAGAATACTTTGCGCAGACGTAGGAGAGCTAGCGAGCACCGTATTAGTTAAGACGTTTGCAGTTGTTGCGGCAACTAGCTTTACGGTGTGGAGGTTACAAGGGGTAGATAGCAGCGGAAACAACACCGCTTCTCGCCACGCGCTTGCTGAGATGGAATTGTATCCAAGTCAAAACGCAGGGGGAACTCATGAACCTAACGGAAACGCAACTAGCGCAACAAGTATATCTGGGGTGACTCTGTCTTCTGGGTATGAGTACGGCTCTTATTCTCTATGGAAGGCTTTTGATGGAGTAATCAACGCTACTAGTTCAATGTGGTGGTCGATAAGCAACACTGTTGCTAACAACAGCTGGATTCAAGTTAGGTTTGCGAACGGAGCAAAAACCTTTCAAAGCATTAAACTTACAGTCATAGACAACTACCACGTTGCAAGCCACTTTAAGTTGCTAGGTAGTAACGATGGAACGAACTTCGTTACGGTCATAGACACCACAGCATTCGTAGAGTCAGGCGGCACTGGTGGTGATGCTACTACGACAATTCATAATTTTTAATAACATGACACTTAAAGAAGGTGCAAGTAACGAGATAATCTCAAGATGGCCTGAGTATAGGCAAAGAAACGTTGCTTTGATGAGCGGTTGGTACGGTGAAGAGTACCGCAAAAACATGCTCGCTGGGATCGAGGTAGTAAAAGACCACTATAACACATTGAAAGCCCAGGGAGCCACAACATGGACTATAGCGGCGTCTACAAGTAACTTACTCGACGAATTAACGCGGTAACATTATTTAATTAACATGCAAAAAGGATTATTTAATATAACCAGGAGAATACGGGATAAAGCCTTAAACCATAATAAAACTTTAGTGTAACGGCACAGGGAATCCCTGGAGTTAGATTTATATTATTGATATACAATACCTTATAGTTTAAGAAGCCTCAGAGATGGGGCTTTTTTTATTTCCTATATTTGCATTATGGCAATCCCTAGAGTAAAGAGACTTCTTAAGAAGCATGGATTAAGCGGGGTCAACAAGCCTAAGCGTACTCCGTCTCATGCTAGAAAGTCTCATGTAGTCTTGGCTAAGGTAGGGGAGAAGATTCGTTTAATCCGTTTTGGCGAGCAAGGAGCTAGCACAGCGGGCGCCCCTAAAGAAGGGGAAAGCGACAAGATGAAGAAGAAGCGAGCTAGTTTTAAAGCTAGACACGCTAGAAATATAGCAAAGGGTAAGATGAGCGCAGCTTATTGGGCCGACAAAGCAAAATGGTAAAATGGTAGAGCATATTAGTCATTTCGAATTTCTAATCGTAGCGGGATCGCTTATAGGCGGCTGGATTAAGTTCCAGGCAGATTACAATAAGTTGTCTGCTCGTGTAGCTGTCCTTGAGACGGATAACACAGAATTCAAAGAGGATGTACGTCAGATGATGAAAGACATCCAGGAGATCAAGATTCTGCTCGCTAAAAACCAAGTACAATGAAAGCGGTTAAGCTTAATAAAGGCGGTAAACTAAAGATTACGCAGGACACAAAAGCTGTCCCTGCACCGTCTGGGTTTCATTGGATGGAGGAGAGAGGAAGATACTTCTTGATGAAGGGTGATTATGCCCCGCATCCTAACGCTATCAAGGAAGCTAAGTTCAAGCTCGTAAATCACGGGTAACAAATAAGTTATATATTTGCACTTAAATTAAATTCTAATGGAAGAAAAGACACAACCCGTAGAGGCGATGGAGCAAGAGGCTCCCGTTTCTGCACCAGAAGAGTCTACATCCTCGTTTACTTATGTAAGCGACGAAGAGGTAGCTCAGATTAACCAACCCCAGCAAACGGAACAGCCTACTCAGGAAGCTCCTTCGCAGGTTGAAGAAACACAAGAAACACCTGTTGAGCAGATTGGCGATCAGCCCGATGCCCAACAACAATATGCACCTGAAGAAATCGAAGGCGCGGTATTCAACTTCCTTAGCGAAAGGCTTGGGAGAGATGTCCGTTCTTTAGACGACCTACAGGGGCAGCAGCAGGAGCAGAGAGAGCTCGATGAAAGAATTTCTGTGATCGCGGAATTTGTCGAAAAGACTGGCCGTGACCCTAGAGATTGGTTTGTTTACCAGTCCATGAACCCTTCCGAAATGGATGACATGACTGCTATTCAGGTACAGATGGCATCTGATTACCCGAACCTATCTCAAGAAGAAGTTGGCTTATTGATCTCTAGCAAGTATAAGCTTGATCCCGATCTACACTCAGAGGAGGAGGTGAAGCTCTCGCAACTGCAAATGAAGATGGACTCGGCTAGCGCTCGAAGTGGGATAGAAGGTCTGCGTTCGCAGTACCAGGCCCCTGAACGTCAAGCAGAAACATCGACATCTCCAATTGATGATAATTGGATTGCCTCTATGAGAAGCGAAGTGAATGCTATGGAAGGGGTTGAATTTGACCTTGGAAATGGAAAGAACTTTACTTTCGGAATGGATGACAATTACAAGAATCAACTTGCGGACAAAAACGCTCGCCTTGACGAGTTCTTTGATCCTTATGTACGTGAGGATGGAAGCTGGGATTACGAATCGTTGAATGTTCACCGAGCCGTCATTGACAATATGGAAAGTATCGTAAAATCTGTTTATAAGCAGGGCATGTCCGATGGTCAAAGAGGTTTAGTAGATAAAGCAGCTAACGTAACCGCTCAGTCTCCGAATCAAGGCAGTACACCACAAGGGCCTGACGCTCTTACCCAACAATTAAAACAAGCGCTTGGGCAAGGTGGCGGAGGGTTCGGATTTATCTAAACTATTAAAAAATAAAAAATTATGTCCGATTTATCAAATGCAGCAATCGCAGACAAAGGACCAAGAGGTCTGGACGCTTCGCCTGCAAATTACATCACGTTGGGATCCTTGTTGGACCCAACTAAACCAGACGTAAGAGATCTTTATGTCTCTACTTTTGGTGATCAAGGTATCACTGGATTCTTGGAACTGACTGGCGCAAAAAAGAGCGCTGGAACGGCTGACGAGACTCACTGGTACGAAGAAGGTAGACTTCACCGAACGCTGAAAGTAACTGTCGAGGCTGATGGTGCTTGTACTATTACAGAGCGTGACGGTTCTACTACAGCTGGGGATTTAACTGCGCTTAAGTGTGTTCGTTTGAACGACGTTTTACTTTCTGAAATCGGTGAGCGATTGGTCGTTACGGCTATTCACGCAAGCAATACAACTTTCACTGCCAATCTGCTTGACGGAGAGACCCCAACCACCGATACAGCTGCTGTTATGAATGTTATCGGCAATATGTACGCTCAAGGTTCGGATCAGCCAGCTAAAGGATACGAAACTGAATTGTCTATTTACAAGAATCCTTTCATTATTGTTAAAGAGAGCTTTGAGGTAAGCGGATCTCAGGCCACTAACATTGGCTGGATCAACGTAGGCGGTGACTACCGATGGTATCACAAGAACGAAATGGACACGCGAAAGCGATTCATGAACGAAAGAGAGGCTATGTTGATTTATGCCCAAAAAGGTGCTAACACTTTAGCTGACGGAACCGTTGCTGGCTCTGAAGGCTACGTGGCTGCTGTTGAAACTAGAGGTATCGTTTCTGGTGCAAACACAGACACAGACTTTGCTTCTTTGGCTGATATCGACGCAATCATTCTTGAATTGGATAAAGAAGGCGCTCCTGCTGAGTACGCTATGTACCTCAACAGACAGATGTCTTTGAATATTGACGACATGATCGGTGCTGCTGGCGCTGGAGCTGCTTTGACCTCTGGTCTTGCTACTCAGTTTGGTGCGTTTAACAACGATGCTAACATGGCCGCAAACCTTGGTTTTAAGTCGTTTACTCGTGGCGGATACAACTTCCATAAGCATGACTGGAAGCTCTTGAACGATCCTACTATGGGTGGTATCGGAGGAGTTGGAAGCTTGCTCGGAGCTATGATCCCTATGACTTCTGTAGCTGATGCTAAGACAGGCGCTAAATCACCTTCTTTGGAGATGAACTACAAGTCAGCTGGAAACTACAGCAGAGACATGGAGCATTGGATTGAAGGCGGTGGTGTCCTCGGATACAACACTGACGGAAAAGACAGAGCTAAATTTAACTATCGTTCTGAGTGTAACCTTTGCGTAAGAGCTGCTAACCAGCACGTTCTTTTGAAGGCTCACTAATCATAACCTAATGGTAATTGAGCGGGGGAATTCGCCTCCGCTCTTTTACTCCTCTTTACTTAATTTATTAAATTCAATTGATCATGTCGAAAACGACTAACGGACCTGGCCGTCCTAAAAAAGCCGAAGCCTCTATGGTTATTAAGACTTCTAAAGAAGCCAAAAAACCATTAGGAAAAGGAGCTGAGTATGAGATGTGCAAACCTAACGGCGCTGTCTTTATGATGAGAAAAGCTTCATTTACTTTTTACGATGAAGAAGTTAACGCGGTAAGATCGTGTAGGTATAGCGAAAAGGAACCATCGATTTTCACTGATGAGCAATCAGATAATGCAATATTATCCCCTTTAGTTTTTGTTTACGGGAAGCTTTTTGTCCCTAAGGAGAAACCAAATCTTCAAGAATTTCTTAATAAGCATACAGCTAATGAAGCTAACGGAGGGACTCTTTTTAGGTTAGTAAACACCGAAAAGATAGCCTCGAATAGCCTTAGCGATGAGTTCTTATTAAATGATGCGATATCTCTATTAAGAGAAAAGCCTTTAGACGAGCTTCTATCCGTTGCTCTAGCTTTTAGTATTGACGTAGATAGGCCAGTAGATGAGATTAAATATGATTTACTGCAAAAAGCTAAGACATCACCTAAAGTATTTATCGAGTCATTCGACAATCCTGTGGTAGCTATGAAGTCTAAGATTAAGCAGGCTGTATCATATCAAATTATTAAAGCTGACAGCGATGCGATTAAGTGGTTCGACACCAATAAGCACATTATCTCCGTTCCTGTGGGACAAGATCCTGTTGATGTTTTTGTTCGTTACTGCATGACCGAGGCAGGAGCCCCAGTCGTTGGAGAGATCGAACGTCAGCTAGACTAAGACAGCCTTACATCCACTATGAGAAGCCTCCTATTAAGGGGGCTTTTCTTTTTTGTATATTTGCTTCATGGCAAAGACATTCGGAGCTAGCATACAGACTGTGTACGAGACGTTGCAGGACCTGGCTAATAAAGACCAACAGGGCTTTGTTTCGCCACTTGAGTTCAACAGATTTGCCCAGGTTGCTCAGCTCAACATATTCAATGGTTTATTCGACGAGCTAAAAGACGTCAAGAAGCTGTCTCGTTCTGGTTTTGACCCGTCTAGAGATAAGTCTAGGTTTAAGCGCATCCAAGAGGATTTGGCCGCTTTCTCTACTAAGGCTACGCTAAGCAAAGTTAGCGGGGTGTTTAACGTTTCTAACGCGACTAGCCCTATGGCTCGGATCATCAGCATGGCTACCTCAGGTAGCATCCTTTTAGATCAATCGACTAAGAAGCCTATCGAAATCTGCTACGACGAGGAGAAAATTGAGCGCATCCTTATTAGCAACCTTAGCTCCCCTACAGAGGACTTCCCTATCGCTTTGGTATCTGAAGACATACAGGTGTTCCCCACCAGCATAAACAAGATCGAGGTTAGATACTATAAGTATCCAGAAGGCAGGACGTCTACTGGAGTTAGAACCGCTACTATGCCTACGTATACGGAGGGAGGAACCTCTATTGATTTCGAGCTTCCAGAACACTACGTATCTGATTTGGTTTATGAGATCGGCAAGATGATCGGGGTTAACTTAAGGGATACGGATATCGTTAATTATACTGGTACGGAAATGACGGCTAGGAAACAAGCAGAAACTTACTAATGGCTAGGAATACAGTACCTCTCAATCAGATTATAAACGACTTCATCATTACGATGGCGGAGGATGATTTCGCAGGCACCGCTAGCGATAATCAGGTAAGAACTCACGCTCTTCGCGGTATCCGCGAGTTTGGTTTTGATGTATCCAATAAGATTCGGTCTTTAAAACTAACTATCAACTCTGCCAATAACACCGTAGAGCTTCCAGACGACTATGTAGGATGGAGTAAGATAGGAGTGGTTGGGAGCGACAACTTGGTTTACGTCCTTGGGGAGAATAAGAACATAAACTACTCTCAAGCGTATGATGCTGGGGCTGGCGTAAAAGCGCCTACTTCGGCAACAGCTAATGAT
>Ga0307488_10000917_pt1 | contig 24456 bp, 21 predicted proteins | sample SB02metaG_FD_202248 | JGI IMG/M metagenome (GOLD analysis project Ga0307488, IMG submission 202248) | Sea-ice brine microbial communities from Beaufort Sea near Barrow, Alaska, United States - SB 0.2 | ecosystem: Environmental > Aquatic > Marine > Coastal | place: USA: Alaska | collected... | reverse complement strand
TCCCATATGGACTTCGTTAGATAAATAATTATCTCCTGGCCCTGGGGCATGAGAAAGCCAGTTTCCGTTTGATCCCATATTTGAATCAACAATTGGAACCATTGGAAAAGATTCGTATGATTCTTTACTGAAGACTTGAATAGCAAAAAAATCGTAAGAAAAATTATCATAAGAAGATATGAACTTAACTAAGTCTCCATCAAAAGACATATCGTCATCAAAAAACCAGTAATAATCAAAATTAGGATTTTTTAAATAAAAGAGCATCATTCTGTGATGCGCATAAAAGTAGTTTGGGTTTTGATGGCTACCCCAAAAATGGTGTTTATCTATTGGGTTATCAAATTTAAGGTCATTAAATTCTTCGTCCGTGTAAAAACATATTTTATCGGTTTTAAGTTTAGATTGAACTTCATTTTCAGATATATTATCTTTAGCATTAAATAAAAAAAAGAAATTTTCAAATTGTTGATCCCGAAAGCGAGATGCACACTCTATATGATGTTCATTCTCTACAACTTTATTATATGTTGATAAACAAAATGAAGTTTTAGGTTTGTTCATTGATATATTCTCCAATTAAAGATTCCTCCCACTCTGGTATCCTGTTAAATTGATGAACAATATCAAATAATTCTTCACCCGTTTTTATTTTGCCAGATTTTAGCTGGGGTAATGCAAGGCCGCTTTCTAGTATTTTACCTTTAAATCCCCATCCTTCAAACAAATTAGTAGGGCCAGCGACAGCACAATGAACGGCCCAGCCTTCATTCAGGTCAAATAATTTTAATTTAGGTATTTGATCATTAGATATCATAACAATAAAAGCCGCTTGATCTTTAATAGCATGATCGTCTGTAGATTCGTTTTGACACATGTCGAACATTTTTTCGTAAACTGGAATTAACGCTTCTTTTTTTCCAGCTATAATACCAGAGCAGACGACGGGATGCCCAACGCAGGATTCAATCTTATCTGGAAACAATTTTTTAATATTGTCAAAATTCCAAGGCTCCTCATTTACGAGTATCCCTTCTTTGCCCGCAAAAACATCATAAGAGTCAAAATCTAATTTTTCAAAAGGATCTTGTTGGAACAAAACATCAAAAACATCTGTAACTAAAAAATATTTATATGAACTTGATTCGATAAAGTCTCTTGCGGGCTTTAATCGTTTATGATTTACGTCTCCATACGAATCTTTGTCAAGTTCTGACTTGAATGCTTTTATACCTATTGACCTGCACATTTCTATTTCTTCATCTGTCGCATCTAGGCATATAAGGCAAACGTCTTTATCCTTGCAGACTTTTTGAAAGCTAAAAGCCCAAACTTTTATTTTATTAAAATTTAAAGCAATATTGTCGCAAACTCCAAAAAGACAATGTTTTGGTTTAAAGAGGTCTGTTAATTTAAATATACGTTTCATGGTTTTGTAAAATAATTAATATTTTATTTGTTAGCAGTCACCCCAATAACCTCTACAGTTATCACAACTGGGAATTAGTTCATTATTAAAATTAAATATCGTCGGCCACAGATTTTCGATAATATAGGCTTCTGGAAATGGATTCGTGGAATATGACAATTTATTTAAAAGTTTTTCATATGTTTCTTTGGAAGTTTTGAGTATTAATTCTTTGGAAACTATACATTGGCAAGAAGATATCATTTTTAATGGATTATCGTAACTTAATCCTAATTCATCCAAAAAAGCATACGTTTTTTCCCATTCCCAGTCAGCTAAAAGATAAGATGTGGACAATGGTAAAAATTCATCTGTCATATTAAAATTATTTATTTTATTTAAAATATCTAAACAATGATCAAATGGTACACCATGCAAAAAACAAACATAGTTTGGTAATTTTTCATAATTATCTAATATGTAAGTAAGGAAAGTATGACCTTCTCTACCAATATTCGGCAAATTGTTTTCAAACAAAGAATTTTCTGTTTGATTTTTGTTATATATAATATAGTCACATTTAAGGCCTCTAACCCAGGAAACATCCTCATCATATCTAGCAATTACTGCGGTAATATTATTATAACCTATAATATCTTTATTATTATTTTCTATTGTTCTACATATGTCAATTTCATTTGGCGTTTTTTTATTCACAATATTATTGTGAAATTCTTTATCTATAAGATGTCTGTAATGCCATGCTAAATTTTGAGGAACAATAAGATATTTTTCTATATGTACAATTTTATTAATTAAGTATTTTTGGATATCAATTGATTTTAAATTTTTTAAGAGTTCTACGTCGGACCATAAAAAATGACCAGATTTAAATGGGTTTGTTTTTGCCAAAGTTCTTATGAAAGATGTTTTATTAAATGCTATAACTGTGTTTATGTCTATTTTATTTTCATTTATTAATGTTTGATGTTGTTGATAAATTTCTAAATCACTTATTTCAACAATATTAAAAATTGTTTTAGTATTATCGGTGTCATACTTGTTTCTGATTGACTTTACGTATTCATATAAATTTCTGGTACAATATATTACCATATTTAAATCTATTGATAGTGATTCATCTAATGAATTTATATCTTTATAAATGTATGTTACTATCGTCACACCATTTGACTGTGGGTACTCAATCATTTTCATTTTTATGTTATTTCTTTAACTTTATTTAACGCAGATAAAATAATTTGATCCATATCGTAATATTTGTATTCTGCCAATCTGCCACCAAAGTAAATATTTTTTTCTTTATCAGCTAGTTTTTTATATTTGTTATATATTTTTGTATTTTCTTTGTCATTGACTGGATAATATGGTTCGGTTTCATCTGCTTTATATTCAGCTGGAAACTCCCAGGTTACCCAAGTAGTATCTGATTCTATATTTTCAAAGTGTTTGTGTTCTATTGTTCTTGTGAAAGGAATATCCTTTTCTGTATAGTTCATCATTGCAACTCCTTGATAATTATCAGTATCCATTTTTTTATGTTCAAACTTGGTTGTTTTATATTCTAACTCACCAAATTTATAGTCAAAGTATTTATCGATTGGTCCTGTGTAGATTACTTTTTTAGATTTTGGCAAATCTGATTTGAAAAAATCAGTTTCTAGTCTCACTTCAATTCCATCTAGAAGTTTTTCAAATATTTGAGTATATCCACCAATTGGAATACCTTGGTATTTATCATTAAAATAATTATTATCATAAGTAAACCTTACAGGTAATCTTTTTATAATTTCCTTTGGTAAATCTTTTGCATCTTTCCTCCATTGTTTTTCCGTGTATCCTTTGATTAATTTTTCATATACATCTTTGCCGACAAGTTTAATCGCTTGTTCTTCTAGGTTTTTTGGGGATTTTATATGTTTAGATTGTTTTTTTATAATTTCTTTTGCCTGATGTGGATGTGATACACCCCATAACTTAGAAAAAGTCCACATGCTAAAAGGTAAAGAATAAACTTCACCTTTATAATTTGCAACAGGTCTCAATGTAAAATCATTGAAATCTACATATTGATTAATCCACTTCCAAACTTCTTCATTTGAAGTATGAAATGTATGTGGGCCATAATCATGTACATTTATGCCATCTCTTTTAGATGTATGACAATTACCACCGATATGGTTTCTATTCTCTATCACTAAACATCTGTATCCCTTATTAGTTAGTTCTCTAGCGCAAATTGCACCATAAAAACCTGAGCCCACAATTACATAATCGTACATTTTATTTTTTTCTTATAAAGTGATAATGTGAATGTTCGCTTCATTATTTTGTAAAATAATAGCCTTCAATGTAAAGTCTGTCTAGTAGTGTATTGTCAAAAACATCAAATGCATCTTTTATTGAGGACAATATAGGCTTGCCGTCAACATTGAAAGAGGTGTTTACAAGAACACCTACCCCAGATACATCTTTAAATTTTGTAATAATATCGTATACTAATGGATTTTGTTCTTTCGTAATTGTTTGAACTCTAGCTGTTCCATCAACATGAGTGATGGCTGGAAGCCTTTCTTTCCACTCCTCTTTTACTTTGGGGCAAAAGTTCATCCATCTGCTCTCTCCTTCCCATTCAAAGTAATCAGAGACATCTTCAAGCCTGACAATAGGAGCAAAAGGCCTAAACCATTCTCTACGTTTGACTTTTTCATTAAGAATATCCTTCATATCGGGAGAGATTGGTGAACATAAAATACTTCTGTTGCCTAATGATCTTGGCCCATGTTCGGAATCGCCTTGAACTAATCCCAATATATTTTTGTTAAACAAATCGCTGGCGATTGACTCTATGTTTGCTTCGGGGGCCATGTATCTATTTACATACTCCATAAGTAAGTGGCGGTCCAGTATGCCTACCCCTTTATATGTAACATCAATAATTTTTTTAGGTTTTTTAAGATTACACAAAGAACCAACAGTCAAACCGCAATCACTTGAGTTAGGAGCGACAAAAACATCTAAATGAGGATACGATTTTTTAACTTTAGTATTTAATACTATATTTAAAGCACATCCCCCAGTTATAATGATAGGCAAATTAAATTGATTAATTAAATCATCAGTGCATTCAAAAAATATAGATTCAAATACATGCTGGGCTGTCCTAGCAAGATTGTACTGGTTGTCTCCAGAGAGTTTTTTGATTTTTGAAAATTCAATCCCGATTGAATTAGAAAGCTTTTCTATTCTTTCGTCTAGTTCATGGTAAAATGGAACGAATTTGAAAAACTCTGTTAAGGGAGCAATCCAGTTTTCAATAATTTTTCCATAAGATTGAAGCCCTAAAACTTTTCCAGCTGCAGTGAGATGGTCGTAATTTTTAATGTCTTCACAGCAACCTCCGATAACATGATAATGGCTTCCTAGGTCAAAACTATGATTAGCTACAGGAATTAAATCCTCCCCCTTTTTTCCATGAAAAATATTAAACCACCCATCGTTTGATCCTCCATCAAAAGATATAATTAATGCTTCTTCAAAAGGAGATTGATAAAAACTAGATGCAGCATGTGCTGCATGATGTCTTTCGTCTACAATGTAGTTGTTTGCTGGTATTTGTTTTTTCCAATCTTCGGGAACCTCTTTATAGCCTTCACTTATAATGAAATTATCATATTTTGCGAATCCGTATTTAAATTTTAAATATTCATATATTTCACCTAAAACTACATCTTGAACTCGTATAGGAGAGAAAAAAGCATGGCTTGCATTTTTTAAATTTACAAATCTTTCAAGCTCGATAACAGTAATAATGTCTCCATTTAATTCTACAGCAACAGACGCATTATGGTGGCTATGTAAAGATATGTTAGGGAGGGCTTGAATTGTAGGCGAGGGCGGAGAATGATTTGTTAATAAAGAAGATAGATTGAAATGTTCTGAAAACTTTGGGCTTCCGTGATTCCATCCATTATCATGAATAAAGCAAGAATAACTTGAGTCAACTTTATTTATTAATTTATTTCCATCTAGAGAATATTCTTCGGGGGATCTTGAAAAAGTGTTCAAGGTAAAAATGTTTTCTTCATCTAGTGTTATTTTTGGGTCACTTTCGGATGTGTAATGCCATGCAAAAACACCCTGATCGTTTCGAAAGTTTACATTTTGATTTAAAATATTTTTTTCAAGACTATCAAGCAGTTTTATATAGTTATCTAGGCTTGAGAGTACCATGCCAGAATTTAAATATATATTATTGTCAATATTGTAAGCAGAGTAATTTCTAAAAGAGGGCCATTCGCAGCTTGTTTCGGGCGGAGGCCATCGGTTTTTTTCATGACCTATAATAATTTCATTATCTAGATCAAAGTGATCTAATAAATAGTCAACATTGCCTAGGCAAAATACATCATTGGCATCACAAAATATTATATATTTAGAGTCAATTTCAGATACCCGCTGTTTTAATAAAGTAATTTTATACAAAAGATAGTCAGATTCAGACCCATACTTAGCATTAAATTCTGATTCTTCTTGATGAAAGTGTCCTCTGTTGAAATGGATATGATGAAAGTTTTTTTCAGGATTAAAAAACTTAAAAGATTTGTATAAAGTAGTATCTTGTATTGGAAAAGATTCTTCGTTGCTCCATGTTGATGTTATTACAGATATCATATTAATTCCAAGGTAGACACTCACAATTATGAGCTTTAATTTGTTCGGTTAAAAATTCAGATTTTTTGCGGATAAAATCATTGTGTAATCCATGCCATTGCAATCTAATTTGTTTTATATTTTCTGGCCAACCTTTAGTAAGCATATCTTCTATGACTTGATACTCGGACCACTCAATATCCATTTTTATGTAAATATCTTGATCTTTTCGGAAAGACTTCAAAAATTTATAAAAATTAATAGTCTTTACTGTTTTTGAGTCATGGTAATCATGATAATACTCATCTCCGCAAGTCTCTTCAAGGAGGCTTCCTTGGCTAGTTCCATCTACTCCATATTGCTTAAAAATTGATTCGCCATCTTCTGTCCAAACTGCAGAATCATGTATATTTATGTCTACTGGAGAGAGTGTATTTTGTAAAGATAATCTAGCAATTAATAAAGGATTTGGTTCAAAAGAATGGACCTCCCACTCTTCATTAATATTTAATTCATCAATTAATCTTCTTAATCCTTCTCCTTGATAATATCCTAAATCTAACAAAACTTTAGTTTTTTTAGTTGGATCTTTAGTTTTTAAAATATCAAAATATTCTCTCCAGCTACAATGAATAAGTTTATAGTCTTCTTTTGATTTTAGATATGTAATATCTAAGACTTTTTCATCGCTACCTATATATCCGTCTTCAATGCATTCGTCTACTGTCTCTTTAAATGTTTTTACAAATTCATCAAGCTTTGTCTTAGGGACAATAAATGCTGTACCCTGAATGTTTCTGACTTGAGAAAGACTGTGGAATTCGTTATTTTCAACAGTAAAATCTGGAGTGTGGCTGAAAAAAGTAATTTTGTCCCCGCATTGAGAGAGCTTTTCAGCGTCAGGCCAGATTTCTCCTTGATAGTCTTCGATGCTGTCTCTTAGGCCTCCTGCATCTGCCCATATATAGGAATCGCTGTTAAAATAATCATTATCTTTTGCATCTTTAAGAAAACTTAATTTATTAAACATAATAATGTTATAAAGAGGCTGCTCTAATTCTGGAACTTTTGGGTGATTGCCTTGCCAGTAAGAGTATATTTTTTCTTCAAAGCCTTTTGACGACATTAAGTTGGATAATTTTTCATAATAATCTTTATAGTATTCTAAATCTTCTAAAGGCTTGATAATTAACTTTGTTTTTATGAAGTCTGGATCAAATTCTAGCCTATATTCTTCAATTTTATTTTTAAACTTTTCTTCGGTATATATAACAAAATTAGCATCAATAGATAAGGTATTTCTCATCCACGCAAGATAAGTATTGTATGATAAATTAAAATCTTTCCAGTTGTCTCTACCTATATCATATAGAGCCATGATTATAACAGGGTTAGTCATAACTTATTATCTAGTCGGAACTCTTTTTTTCAATAAGATTCGATCTTTTAAAAGCTCCTATTCTAGCCCCAATAGAGCGAATTTTAAAAAAATAATCAGGGTTGAGTTCTAGTAGGGCGGATTGTATGCTTTTGCTTGATTTGTGATTCTTATACATTTCTATTATTAAATCAGATGCATCTTTTGGGAAAACTGGACCGATTCGGGTTGATCTATCAATTACCCCTTTTTGGACTAGGAAACCTTTGAAGCTCGAGAGGGTTCTCATATTTATATCAACTATTTTTGATACATCTTTTGAGGAAACACCCTTTTTAAATAATAAAGTTACTTTTTCTTTAGTATCTGGGTCAAGTGCATCTCTATGACGAGAGACTAAATGGTCTAATTTAATTGAGCGTATATATTTAGGAATTTGACTTGCATGATATTTCGAATTAAACAAGATCTTGTTAATGTCCTTAAATCTATACTTTTTGGCTGGATTGTTTAATAAGAATTTTTTTATTTTTAATTTATCTGATTGAGGTATTTTATCAAAAAGCGGTTTAAATAAAGAATCTAAGGCTTCTATTCCTTCGGGGACAGCATTTGATATGTCATTATTCAATATGCTTTCAAAATTAAACTGGCTATTTAATTTTTCTTTCATTTTTATAAAAGCAAATGAAATAGCTTGGTGTGTTACCCCTAGCCTTTCTGCAATATCCTCTTGACCTAAGCCCTTTTCTAGGAAACGAAGTACTTTTATTTCACTTTCAGAGAGGAGGTAGGAATAGTTTAATAGGATATGCATGAACCTTTTGTAGTTCAAATCATGAGCATTCTCTGTCGGTTCGTCGAGCTTACCGCTTGTTTCGATAACTATATCAAAAGTAGTTTTGGGACCTTCTTCGGTATTATGAACCGCATCAACTCTTTTTTTATTGTGATTCTCGTCGTTCTCTTTGTAGTGGCTCCAGTTAATGCAATTTTTAACATAATGATAAGCTATTTTTTTAAAAATATTTTGAGTCAAGGGGGTTTCTTGATTAAAAGTAGTTAGGATCTTTTTTTTATATTTTATTAGGCTCATATTGCTTTCACTGAAAACGTCTTCTGGCGATAATGCGTGAAAGGGCTTTCTATGTTTGCCTATTATTTTTTTGATATCCTCTTGGAAGTCACAAAGGTATTGATCATATAAATCTGAATAAATATGGTCTTCGCAAGACAAGTCCGAAAAATCTTTCCTCTTTTCTCTCATTTTAATTAATTGGGAATTCTTTTGCCCAATTTACTTTGTTTTTTGTTTTTATAATGTATTTTCTAAAAGTACAGATTTTTATACCCATATATTCGGCAGCTTTTTTTCTACTATTACGATTCAATGATAAAGCCTCTTTCATTTTTGGTATTAACTCGTTGAACTTGGATTCTGATTTTTTTTTTAAAGCTTTAGTCCTGTTTTTTTCACACATTTCTTTCTGCTCTTTTGAGAGTTTGCTGAAAGGCACTTCTCCTTGCTTCATTCTTTCAAGCATTACTTTTCTTTGTGTTGCAGACCTTTGTTCTTTTGGGACTCTTGGAGGAATCGGTTTTGCTGTAGGGTAATGTTTGTCCCACCATGATTTATCTTCGCATCTTAGCATGAGTTTATATAGATTGCCTCTGGAAATATTCAAATACTCCGCACTTTTTGTTCTGTTACCATCGTTAACTATTAAGGAATTCAATATCTTAGATTTGGTTTTTTTTCTTTCTTCTGAGTCCCATTCTACCCATCTATCCCCGTTCCATTTTTTTCCTTTTCTCTCGTCAATTGCTAGAAAAACTCCTTTTCTGTGAATTTTTGACCAATTTTGCGATCCTTTTTTGAATCCTATTGTTTTTAAATGCTCCTTGTCGGTTTTATTGAAACGATTATCAAAGCCTTCAGGCCTTTCAGTTTCTTTTTTAAATAAGAAATTACTTAAATTAGGGAAAGAGGATGCTTTTACATTCCCCCAGTCTTTAATCGAGAAATGCCTATTACTTCTTCCGTTTTTATAATCTTTGTGCAACATATACCCCTGCATCGCTTTTATTTTTGTACCTGGTAGGTCTTCTTGAACCTTGGATACTAGTATGTTTTTTGCTAGTTCATAGGATTTTGCTTTTATGAAAGTGGCAAAATCCTTTTCAGTTTTATCTTTATAGCATTCAGTATAGTAAAAAACCCAATATTGATAAAATGGAAATTTAGCTCTTCTGAATTCATACTGAGTATTGTTATTTCTCTTTTTCGATTTTTTGTATGTTTTTTTCATAAGACAGAATTGTATCATGTCTCAAGGCAGAAGTCAAGCTATTTCCATTTGCAATAATTTGGGTTTTCCTCTCTTTTTCTTCGCATGTAGTCTCTTTTTTGAGCTTTTCTTTTTTCAGTATTATTTGAGTCATACTTTTCCTGGGCTTTGGCTTGGGCTTTTTTGCCCTTTTTTGTTTCTAGGTATTTTTTTTGAGGAGTTTTTTTCATATATAGTCCACTTGGGCGAGATATGCTTTCAGAATTTTTTCCTGTTTAAGCGAAATTAAAATTGCAAGATTTGAATTTAGGAGAAGATAAAAAATTAAAAAAATTATTCAAATATAATTTAGGTTCTGTTGTTGCGGGCCATTTTACATGCAGGTCTATAAGGTTTTTGTATTTTAAGAACTCTTTGTGTTCGTCAGTATTGGCGGGGCCAATGCCAGATCTAGATACATGAACCAAGAAGCCCCCAGAATCTATTATCCATTGAGCTTCATTTAAGAATCTAACATCAGTGACAAAAACGAAAGCCCCTTCTGAATGTTTTTTAGAAACTTTAGAGGATATTTTTTTGATCCAGCAAAGAGGATCCAATCTTCTTCTTAAGTCTGTACCGTAAGTTACAAGAAAAGGCCTTATGATTTCTTTTTCAATTGGGCTTTTGGTAAACGCAGAAATTCCAATATTATCTAAAAGGAAATCATTGCATTCATTTTTTAATTCATCCGCAAAGGCAAATCGGCAAGCCTTTTTCTTTGATGATTTTAAAAACGAAGATGCTTCTGTGAATAAAGTATCTTTACCAGAGGTTGCAAAGCCAGATACACCTATTAATTTATTCATCTAAGTCTATTTCCATTTCGCTGTTGCCCGCCTCTAAAAGTTCTTGTATTTTTTCCTGTAAAGCTCCAACCATTACAAATGTGTTTATGTCGAATTCATCTATGTATCTATAAACTAAATCATCTAGGTCGAACCTGAAGGCATCAGTTTGCTCGTCGTAGTCTTTAGGCCCTGTTGGTTCGTAATCATCATCGTTATTCATAATACTATTATAATATATGGTCCACTTTATTTCAACTGAAATGGAATAAATTATATATATATAGTCCACTTTAATTCGAGTTATCGTTTGGAAAAATTTTCGGTTTTAAAGTAAAGCTTAATTGGGAATTGCTTTTATGATCTCGAAGGACATTTTAGGTAGAAATATTTCGCCAATAACTTTTCTTATAAAATTAGGAGAGTAATCATATTTAAATGAGCCGTCTGATTGCATGTGAGCGAACTTATCTAGGTAATCTTCAGGTAAGCCACAAACACACAGAAGCTCCCTTATTGATAAAACTCTAGGGTCAACAGGGTGTACATTATTTTGACTGGAGATTGAGCCGTTAGTCATTGTTACAGTAGGGGCTGGCCTGTCCCAATGCATTCGTTTGTATGTTGTCATAAAACCTTTTATTCTTCTTCCGTCTTTTTTTGGAAAATGGATCTTATTATTAAATGCTGTTTCCCCTTCAGGGGTTGAGCTCATCCATTTTATATGATTTTTATTATGAACAGGTGAAAAATGCCAAGGTATGTTGGAGTGTTCTCCATTTGATAACGAAGGAAGGTGTCCGATAGCCTCGCGTAAAGTAAAGATTTCTTCTGAAGGCTCAGGATGTTTCCATTCTCCATTGGCGGATATGAGTGATATGGATCGCATTCTTGACTGAGGGGATCCAAAATTTTTTGCATTTAAAGTTTTGCAAATACATTTAAATCCATCTGGGATTGATTCATTAACATAATCAATAATATTTATTGCGGACCCATTATGATTAATGAAAGTCTTTGCCATTTGAGGTACATTTTCTATCAGCATAAACTTCGCTCCAGTAGCATTAAATATATCCAAAGCATGAACCACAAGCTTATTTCTTGCATCATTAGGTTTTTTTAATGAATTAGCCGCACTCATTCCTTGACAAGGAGGGGTTGCGACTATTAAATCTATCCCGCCATGATTGTTGCAGGAAGATATAATAGTTTTTTTTATATTGCTATCACCTATGTCGCCGCAAATTAAATTTTGGGTTGAAGGGTGAAGTTTTTTGTAAAAATTAATTCTATCTTCTAGGATCTCATTGCAGCTCACCACATTAATTCCTAGTTTGGGGAGATAGGATTCTCCAAGTCCAACATTGCAAAATAAAGATAATGTATTCATAAAAAAAGGGGAACGACTAATTATAGTCGTCCCCCTTCTAAAAGTCAAGCTTAAAGTTTTTTACTTTTTACTTTGACACTGGCCAAGAAGGGCTACAACCAGAAGCAGAGTGATAACTCCAGCAAGACTTGCTCCAGAACCAACAAAGCCGTCTACGATGCTTTGAAGATTTCCGATGACGTTAATAGGTGCTGACTCTCCAAAGACTACTTGAGCAATTACAAGCAAGCCAATGAACGACAACAGGACTCCAGTTACGCCTACGGCATAACTTTTGATTTTTTCTAGGGTATCTTTCATAAATAAAATAAAATTAGAAATTAACTGTAAGGGTTGCTCCCCAAACATATTCACTACTGATTTTGTCTGCATCAACATAATCGAGGTTGAGTCCGACGCTAGCTACTTCATTAAGATCTTTAGATAGGCCAGCTCCGATAGAATAATATGTGATATCAGACACAGAAGAAACTTCAGTATTTCCGACAGCCCCGTCAATAGTTAAGTCTGAAATGGAATTTTCAAACACATGAGAAACTCCCGCTTCAAATGTATAAAGTGCATCACTTAAATCCCTGTACGCAGAGATAGAAGGGCTTAAGGGGAGGCCAAGAGATACTTTGACCTCGGCTTCGGATAAAGCCTCTCCTGGCTTATCTTCAAAGCGATTAAGTCCTCCATAGAACGAGATTAGCCCATCAGAGAGAGATGCGCTTAGGCCTGCTCCCATATGGTAGCTATCTGAACCAGAATCAATTGCTTGATTCGAGCAAAGATGAGCACTTGCACTTAGATTTGATATGGCATGAGAAAGCATGAGTGAACTTTGAATTGATTCCTCTGCTTTTTGAGACCCTCTATAGAAAAAGTCGGAACCATATCCCACCTTTAATGAGTTTCCCGCAGATGCGGCGTTAGTGAGGAGCCCGAAGGCGACTAGTAGTGATGTTAGTTTTATTTTCATATTTTATATTTTATGATTGAAAATTAAGATATTTTTTAGCAACATGCTAAATTTATTTTATTCTAATCTCTTTCCAGGAAATTAAGTTCGATTTAATTTGGTCTCTAATATATCTTTGCTTGGTACTCAGCTTGCTATTTCCACTTTTGATTTCTATGAATGTTATTTGATCGTCTGCGAAAGAAATATAATCAATAGGTTTTCCTAGGAAAGTGCATTCTTCTGGCTCGAAATCAAATTGATCTAGAAAGGGGGCTAAGGTTTCTGCTATGCCTCCAAGTCTAACTTCGCTACTTTTCTTTTGCGAGGTGACTTTTTTTCTATTTTCAGTTTCTTCATTTAGTTTGTTAAATAAATCAGTATTGGATTCTATTAGTTTTTGCTCTTTTATTATAAATTCTTTTTTATAATCTTCAATTATTTTTTTTTCTGATTGGAATCCTGATTCTAAAACTTTTATAATGTCGTTTAATCTTTTTTCTCTATCTACGAATTCAAGATTTTTTTTCTCTATTTCTAATTTTAGTAAATTAATGTCGTTTTTCTTTATTTTTAAAAGATAAATTAAACATACAAAGCATATTATAGAAAATAACAAGAGTAATTCCATAAAAAATAAATTATTTTTTAGTTAAGGATATTATCCTATCATGACGGAATGATCTAACCTGTTTTCTGCCGAAGCAATAAGCTTTGAACCCAGCATTATCTCTTTCCTCCCTTTTGTTTCCGAAAGATTTGTATAAATCAATGTCTCCAATTAAATATGTTTTTATTTTATTATCAGAACACCTGTATACTACATAATACTTGTTTGAGAATATTTTTTTACAACTTTTAAATACTTTATTTATCATCATCTAGGTCAATATTATTTGCTTCGCAATAAGCTACACTGTAGCCAGCTTTAAACGAAAATTTATCTATAAAGAAAGAGAGGCCTAGGCAAAGGAAAGCCTTCCATGGCGAAAAATTTGACTCATAAAACATTAAAAAAGTTATCATAAGGTAAGGGCAGAACTTATTTAAGCTATAGTTTATTAAGTATGAATGTTTGTTTATCATAGACCTGTGCTCCCGAAACCCCCCGAGGATCTTTCTGAATCACTTAGATTTTCGAAAGATTCTTTTAAGGATATTTTTGGCAATTTAACAAAAACTACTTGCCCAACTTTATCTCCTATGCCGTAAGAAGAAGAGCTATCATCATAGGAAAACCTTAATTTAATTTCACCTCTGTATCCAGCATCGATTACACCGACACTGTTTCGTAAATAATGTTTGGTTTTAGATATGCTAGACCTTGGGAAAATAAATCCTACATAGCCATCTGGAATCTCCATACAAATGCCTGTTCTGGCTTCTATGTATCTTCCAGTTTCTTCTCCTGATGGATGGATAAAATCTGCAGCATAAATATCAAAGCCAGCATCATTATCGTGAGCTTTTTCGGGATTCTTTGCTAGAGGGTGAATTTTTTTAAAATTAATACTGCTTACTTGTTCGACTACAGTTTTGGGTAGAGCTTTGGTCGGAGCTTTTTTTACTACAGATTTCTTAACTCTAGTCGTCTTTGTTGCGGTTTGTTTTTTCATTAAATAAAATTTCTAGGGTAGGATGTAATGAAAATTTCGACTTTTCGCGAGTCTGTGGGGTCGAATTGTTTTAAGGATTCTATTAAGAGCTCGGCCCTTTCAATCGCTTGAAGTTTATTTGTGTAATCTTCGCTCTGAACTCGACGTTTATCTCTAGTAACCACATATACTGTGCTTTTATTTTTTGAAATTTTACTTCTAATAATTCTCATGGTTTACATATTAGCATAACCAATTAATAATGTCAAGTTTTTTCTTTAAAATGGTGGAGGTGGGGGGAGTCGAACCCCCGTCCTGAAAGCCTTCAGTCAGGCACTTCTACAAGTTTAGTTGATTTTTTTTATAGTTATGATACCAACATCCAACTACTTGTTTCAATTATTCATCTAAAAATAGAGCCTCCGAATACTCAGCGGTTCAGTTTGTGATACAAGTAAACTTTTTCTGTTTTGCAGATCGATGACCTCTTATTATTTTTATCTGCGTCAAAAGAAAAGAGGTGGCAGGTGTTTAGGCTGCCAAGGCAAGTTTCTGGCTTTTTAAACCAAAAGCTTTAACACGGTTTTTGTTTCCATGTATAAATTTGCGCCTTATTAAGGAGCCAGACGCACTCCTACTTGCGGTGCAAGAATTCAACTTCAGTCGAATCCAGAACACCCCCATAAAATTTCAAAGAACAAGTTAAACAATTAAGTTACTTGAGTAAAGTTTGTTATAAAAATCTGTGGAGTCATCGTACTTTTTGCGAACAATATTGAGGATTTCTTCTTCAGTAATCATACTCTCATCGGGCTTTAATAATTTCAATATGGCTTTATCCCTGTTTTTTGCCTCGCATTCCCATTTAATCTGGTAGTTAAAGTCAGGAATTAGGGCAGAGTAGTCTGCTGAAGGTTTGCTGCTTCCAGGCTCTATTGCTTCTGCCCAGGTGAAGACAGGAACCACACCTCCCCATGTTTCGTAAAAAGCTCCTATATTTACTTTTTGCTCAATTAATCCTCCTGAGATTTTTGAATCATTGCATGCATCATGAAGATTATCGTAGCTTAATGCGAATCCAAAGTTATGTTTCTCAAGGCAGTAAACGTGGAAGTATTTAAATAGATTAATAGCATTCCAGAAGCCATTATCGTCATGCTTTAAGACTATCCTTTTTTTTGCAGAATCTCCTAATTCAAGATATTTTTCATAAAATTTATCGACAAATGCTATGGCTGAATCATGGCTTTCTTTTTCTGGTTGATTGCCTACATGTAATATAATGGGAGATGAATAGTTTTTCTGCATTCCCATTGTGTCAAGCATCCATCCATAGAAATTAAGTTGATCAGCTGAGCTGGCACACAATGTATCATCTTCGTCGTAGATTTTGCAAAAAATATCTGGTTGGATGGATAATGTAATAGCGTTTGTAATAGATGATCTACCTACTTCTCTTAATTCTTCTTGTATTAAATCAAAAGAAGGTAGAGATTTTAAATCTAAATCAACGGACGGATCCTGGGTTAATCCAAATATTGAATTATTAAGTCTATAATGATCAATATTAACGGAACGACAAAACCCAATGATTTTTTGTGTAAGTTTTAAGTTGTGACTAATTAAGTCTTCAACTTTCTTTACAGCTTTTTCCCCCGATTCAGATTCAATAGTTTTTAAAAATTCTTTTTTCGTTAAGAAGGAAAAACTATTTTTATCATCTTCTTCTTGGAGAATTTTGGAAACACATATTAAGCCATATTTATTATTCATAATAATATATACACTTAATATCCATTAATTAAAGAAGTTCTTCTTCTAGTTCTTCGCTTACTTCTTCCTTTTGGCTGACAGCTTCCGTGTTGGATGAAACCGAATCAAGTATATTAGAATTATTGCTTTCAGAGTTATTCATCTCTGGGCTTAAGTAAATTCTAAAATCAGGAGCGTTACCTGTTTTATATTTATTACTATAAATAACACATCTTTTCTTTGTTTTTCCATCGTCTAGGGAAATATGGCCAGACATGAATTTTTGACCCTTTCCTTCTTTTACCCATAGAGCACCGATTTCTGGGTGCGAATCTTTCCAGTTACTATTTTCACTTACATTACTATTTTCACTCATAATTTTATATTATATATTATTGTTAATCTTTATTATAAAAGCTATCTCCGTTTTCTCTAGTAGACAAATAATAAAGTGTACCAAAGAAAATAATAAACCAAATTGGCGATCCAAAACTAGCAGTTAATTCTATCATTTTATCTATATTCCTTTTTTAATAATCTCCATCTATCAGAGTCTATTGATTTGACTCCATTGTCTATAGCATACAACATTTCTATCACTTCGTCAAGGTTATTATAAATATATTTGTGAGGAAGCATGCCTAGCATCCATAATGGTGTTTTTGATTTGCCTCCTTCCATGCTAATGAAAATAGGTTTTTTCATACGTACTGCAGTTACGATCTCTTCTGCGCTACCCCAAGATGCGACATCAGGCACAAGGTGTGCAATAATAAAATCGCTTCTATCTACTAAATTAAGATCGTAAGACCGAACCGTCTTCATTTTTTCAGCAACTCTATTGTACTGTTTTGTTTTCATCCAAGTATCCATCTCCTGGCGGGAAGCTTCATCTTCAGCGACATGTTTCATGAATGGTTTTTTATATGGATCGAAGCATGTAACTCTTAACGGTGCCAATTTTTCAGTCACTTCTTCGCGCCAGTCTCGACCGCTAAGATATTGCATATGACCGACTAAATAAGTTTTAGTCTTGTATAGTAAATTTGACATACCACATATAGTAGTATAAAAAAATTAAATTGTCAAGAAGAAAATAAAAAACTCATGGTGTATTGATTTGGCCGCCCAACCCAGAATGATTTGCGCAATAATAAAATAAAGTTGGAGCCCCAGTATCAACGATTATTTGAATGTAGGCTCCAGAGCTACCAGCAGAACCAGAGCTACTGACTCCTGTAGTGTATTCGCTTCCGCCACCATGTGTTCCATCGCTAGTACTGCTAAATCTTAATGGGTGACTTGAATTTGTGGAATCACTTTGATCAAATTTATAAGTTTGCCCTTCGCTTAGAGATAATGTTGCTTGAGAGCCTCCATTAATTAAAAATTTTCCTGCAGAAACTGTAACCGTCATATTGGTTACATTTGATGTTCCTGTTGGAGTAGCTGTCGGCGCTGGAGCAGAAGTTCCTGTTGGAGTAGCTGTCGGCGCTGGAGTAGACGTTCCTGTTGGAGTAGCTGTCGGCGCTGGAGCAGAAGTTCCTGTTGGAGTAGCTGTCGGCGCTGGAGTAGACGTTCCTGTTGGAGTAGCTGTCGGCGCTGGAGTAGACGTTCCTGTTGGAGTAGCTGTCGGCGCTGGAGCAGAAGTTCCTGTTGGAGTAGCTGTCGGCGCTGGAGTAGACGTTCCTGTTGGAGTAGCTGTCGGCGCTGGAGCAGAAGTTCCTGTTGGAGTAGCTGTCGGCGCTGGAGCAGAAGTTCCTGTTGGAGTAGCTGTCGGCGCTGGAGTAGACGTTCCTGTTGGAGTAGCTGTCGGCGCTGGAGCAGAAGTTCCTGTTGGAGTAGCTGTCGGCGCTGGAGTAGACGTTCCTGTTGGAGTTACAGTAGGTGTGGGGGTAGGGCTAGTATCGCTAGGCGTTGGTGTGGGTGTGGGAGATGCGGTAGGAGTAGGAGTAGAGCCAGTCCCACTAGGTGTTGGTGTTGGTGTTGGGGCAGAGGTTCCCGTGGGAGATGCGGTAGGCGCTGGTAGTGTTAATGTTGGAGAAGGTGTTGGAGTAGATGTTCCTGTTGGAACAGGTGTTGGAATCAATGAAGATTCAATTGTCGAAACCGATTTTGCAGAGTCTAGATTATCGGATAGCGCCGAGGAGTCTGTTATTTCAACCGTTAAATCTAGCCCATCCGTATGTTCAATCGCAGATTTTACTGTTTTAGCAACATCAGCCATAATAGTGCTAAAATCAGCTCCCGTCGAATCTTCTACATTTTGGGAAATAATAGGAAGTAAAGTTTTGGCATTTAATAAAGAATTATTATTAGAAGCAACTGATATAGCAGTAGAGTTTTGAACGATATTTTCTATATTAGATGGACTAGTAAGAATATCGTCATTGGGAGTTTCATTATTGGCGGATTGAGATGAAAACTCTTGAATTATAGAATCAAAAATATTGTCTGCTGTAACATTTGGATCTATCGTTTTTACTGAAATTGTTAAAGTTTCTGTTATTAAATTAAGCCTTGAATTAACCTTTAATGCTGAAGAGTTTTGCTCTTTGATAAAGTCTTGATCAATAGAGTCTTGATCAATATTAAAAGCTTCTGCAATAAAAGAAACTGATTCTGTTATTAAAGCATCGAAATCAACACTTGAGTCTGTTGAGTTTTCTATTTTTGATTCTGTTATTCCTGTTTTTAAGGAAGTTATTGGTGTAATATTTATTGTTTTTGAACTTAAATTTTCTGTAGCCGCGCGAGTTGATACGTTTGAAAAGGTAGAATTTACAACCTTATTTGTAATGGAGTCTATTCCTCCAGGCAGAAACTCTATTTTATAAACTTCAGGAATTTCATTCTTTGGTATATCTAAGCTCCACTGTCCAGATGCATTTGTTTTAAAAGTTCTTACGACTAATTGACTTTGTAAGTCGATAAGTCTTCCAGATGCATTTTTAATGTATCCATCAATTAATGCTCCGCTTAATGATGAAGTGCTTACTGATCTAGGTCCGCCAAGTTGAGCATTATATACTAATATTGCCCTGTTTGATGGGTAGTAGTCTTTATTGTTGCCCGCCCTCTCCTTGTATGATGCATCACATCCTACGGCAACCTTGCCATTTCCATTGCAAGATATTGTTTCTCCAAAATTTATACTAGTTGTTTCGGAGTCTGCAATAATAATTTTTTTATTTAATACTCCAGGGCTCCAGGTTTTACTAATTACATGACCAGTAAAAGCATTAATGTTTAAAATGCACTTGCCAGATCGTTGTGTTTGGGAGTTATATCCTTGAGCTATTAAATAAATACTTAAATTCCCTCCTTGCGAATCGACACAAAAAGCTCTTGTTACATTTGTTATGCTTGGATCCTGAGCGACATGAGAACTATTTCTCCATGGCAATTGAAAGGTAATCCGATGAGACGGGCGCGTGACGGATCTCATGTCATACACGCTAAATACATCAGGAACATTACTTCCCCCGCTGCTTGCATTTGTCGAGGACTGCACGACTAAATAGGAATTAGTTTGATTTTGAGGAGTAGAACATATTTGTGTTCCATAAGTATTTATATCACTCCTTATGCTTGCGGGAAGATCGTTTCTTGAAAGAGTAGATTGCCTTGCCCATGGCATCCATCCTCCAGTATATCTTCCATTGGACCAATTCTTGTAACTATTAAACCATCGACCAACGATATGAACTAAGCCTTTTGCAGAAGATGTGCCAGAGGTGCCCCTAGCATGCAAAGCAAAGAAATTATTGCCCCCGACCAACCCTCTGTGCGAGGGATCATACCAAGCCCCAAAGTCACCGCCATATGGCCCCCTCTCGGGATTTCTATGAGAATAAGGAGCTAATGATATTAAGGTGTTTAAGTTAATTACAAGCCATCCGCTGTAAGCGTCTGGACAAATAGAAGCTGGGCTTTGGTCGCAGTAGAGATGTCTTGCCATGGCTGTATTATTTGAACCGTCATAAGCCATTCTTCCGACTTGTTTCAATCCTCCCCATAAACTGAACCCTAGTGGAGGTCTATGTATTACTGTATTGCCGTTAGTTATAGCAAAAGTTCCAGCATTACTGATGCTTTTTGCATGATACCCGCCTATTGAGCTTGTTGCATTCCTACTACAGTCGGATAATGTTGCACCGTATGACGTCTCATGAATATGTCTGCCGTCACCTCGTAATGCCATATAATTTATTCTACCAGTATATTTATATAAACCAGCATAATTACAGACTTTCCAATTTTGGGAAAGATTCGAACTGCTCACACTTGTTGAATAAGCAAATCGATCTGAGCAAGGTTTGTAATATTTGTAGCTATTATTGTATGAGTTGTATGCAACTGCACTTCCCCATATATGTTTTGATAAAACGTCAGCCTGTTTGAACGTTCCTAGCCTCCAAGACATTGTGTTGCCAAGCATGCCGTCAACATTTAACCAACAAATAGTGTTTCCTCTGAATTCAAAATGCCCATTGTTTTGTCTTGGGTTATTGCTTGACGGCAGACTTCCAGAAGGAGAACCTTTAGAATTGATACCTATTGCTCGCCCATATTTGGCTGCGAATTCTATGCCTCCAGATGCTCCTACTGTAAATTCAGGACTTTTTGAAGAACAACCAAAAAAATCTAAAGTTGGATAATATGCATCTCCTTCTAGTGTTAGATGTCCTCCTGGGATGGGCGTTGCCGATGGAGTAGGACTCGGGGTTGGTGTTGGCATACTTGGATACTCTCTGCAATCCACTAGACCAGCTTGCCAGTATTCTTTTCCACTAAAATTAATTGTTTTTTGATTAGACCAAGGTTTTCCTTGTAGAATAAAATATTCACCTTCTTCATTTTTAGAGTAAGTAATACCTATTGTAGAGCCGTCCCATGATTCTATATTTAATTCTTCTGATATCTTATCTATTCTAGAGCAAATAGCTTCTTCTACTTTATTATTGGAGGAATTTTTAATTGCCCCTATAACCATTCCTATTATTTTATATTCACTTCCTATTTGAGCTATAACTGCAGACCCACTATCACCTTCAGCGACAGGAAAATATATATCATTAGTTCCGTCGTTAGCTTTAAATGTAAAGCAATCATTTACCTCAATAAAAGTCGAAACTTCTTGGAGTCGATGTGTTAAGCTTGCGTGAAGGACTGAGGCTGCAGGTTTAAGTTTTATTGATCCTTCTCCTTTGCCGCCAGTAGTTTTTCCAGAAGAAAGTAGTTCGGTAGACGGATCACTTAAGAGAGTATCTATTTCTGAAGTAGAAGCAAAAGATGGAGCCGATGTAACAGAACTAAGGCCTTCCTGCTTCCATGAGGATAAATTATTAATAACAGACTCTTCTAGGGCCACCAAAGCTGTATCGCAATAATTTTTTGATGTAGTGCCGAGGTTATTTTTTAACGGATTATATTTTTTAATATATCCAATTTTATTGCCTGCTCGATTGGTTGCGGTTGCTCCAGGAGTAGGCATGGGTGTTGGAGTGGGGGCGACGCCTACAAGAGTAGCACTAGGAGTAGACTGAGGAGTTGATGTAGGTTCTGGTGTTGGGCCAATAGGTTGTACCACTTCATGACCAGAGGATAAATATGAATCATAAAATACTCCTTTAAGGGGGTCTCTTTCTGATGTATAGAAACTATCAGACAATAAAATATGAGAAGCACTTACTCCAACCAAAGAAAGATCATCTTTTTGTTTAGCTATAAAACCTAGTGTTCCAGAAGAAGAGGAAAGGTCAGTATAGTTCGATATTTCTATTCCTCCCTTTATAGGGTTGAATCCTCCTCTGTTACTTGGGGCAGTTGATTGCCAGTCTGTCCAGGGACTTCCTCCGTCTATTGCACATGTTTCTATTTTGCACTCAACTATATCTGTAGTAATTTTTTTATTATTTATTAATACATCTTTGTTTATTATATGATTTGGATTTAATCTATATATAGACTCTTTTTTATTTACATAATAAATAATTGATTTTTCTTCCGTCTTTTTTCCTTTTATTGTTTTGTTACCATAAGAAATGCCAAGTATATATTCTGACCTTTTTTGGAATTCAGACTGTATGAAATTTGAAATACTATTCATTACTATAATAGATACACTTTTTTACCAATCAACAATTTCAGGGCCGCTATTATTTCCAGGAGAGAGGTAGTTTGCCGTGCCTTTTTTGAGATAACCAGTATTATTATTTACGCTACAATCTAATGTTAAACTTCTGATGCCAGAACCTCGATCACCCATGAGGTACCATAGTAATATTTCATTTGATACAATATTGGTCCAATCAACAGATTTTTGTCCAGATGAAGATGCATTGTATAAAGACTGAACACTTGTTGAGTTCATTGCATCATTAAAGATAATGTAATCCTGTATTTTACCATCAAACATTTTATCTCCAGCTGGCTTGAAAGCATTATTAGTTACTCCAGTTCCACCAATGCATTGTAAGTGGAAGTTTTTGGCTCCATTAGCTTTTAAGCTTGGTCCAGTATCAAAATGGTTATTCCATTTTACTCCATTTTTATAAATAGTTATTGAAAAATCATTCACAACAATCGTAATCATTGTTTTTTGATGAGGAGGCATTAAGGCGTTTCCAGCTACTGCAGGTAGTGGGCTTGTTGATGCGGATTGTGATCCAAAGTGAAAAGTTGGAAGGCCGAAATTGGCATCGATACTAATACTAAATAGGCTTCCGAAATTACCTGCTATGCTTCCCTGGGTTCCTAATAGCCATGTAGATAAAGTCCAGGAGTTTGGAAGAATAATACCAGTTCCTCCTACTTTTATATGATTAGATAAATGTGTAAATCTACCTATATATCCACTATTGTTAAACTTGACTGATTTTGTGCCAGAAACAAATGGAAGAACTGTTGCGGTAGGAGTTGGGGTAGGAAGAGGAGTTGCGGATGGTGATGGAGTTGGTGGTGGAGCAGAAAAACCTTCACTCTTAACAGATAAACTAGAAAAAGCCTGAACTTTATTTTTTTCTATACTTCCAGCTACTATCATGGCTGTTGATGTAGAACACCTTGCTAGAGCAACTGAAATTCCCATTCTTTGGCCAGCGGAATAACCAGAAAGATCTGTGTCACCGTTCTCAAGTTGTATCCAGTATTTTTTAGCAGGGTCAAAATTTTGACCGTCTGTTATTAAAATTGGGCTACCAGTAGAGCTTCTTTGGTCTGTTCTGTTGAAAGTTCTCCACTGCTCGGCACTAACAGTTTGATATTTAAATAACCTAACCATTCCTGCGTCAGTTAGTTTTGGAAGAGTGACAGAATCTGAATGGCTAGATCCTATTGCAATTATATCTCCAGTATTATTGATAGAAACTGAGTCCCCAAACCTATCGTAATTATTTTCGCCTATCATTTCAGGTAGATTCCCGAGAGTTCCCCAAGTTCCAGAATGATGATGCCCTCCCAAATAACCTGTGAGATTATATACAAATACCGCGCCTTTTTGTATATAATTTGAAGCGTTGGTGGGCCTCATGTGAGAATAGGGAGCTGAAATTGTTATTATTTCTCCTGATTCATTTATGTCAACAGATGTTCCAAAATTATCCCTATAATCATCGGAGTATGTAGCGGACGAAGCTGGAATTGAAGAGTCATAAAGTGTTGACCCTAATTGAATCCAATATTTAGTTGATAGTTGCTTATTGGCATCCCCGTTTGTTATCACGATTTTTTCGTCTGAAGTATATCCATCTTTATTTCCATCGTCCCATTCAGTTTGTGAAATATATCTGTACTCAAAAACTTTTGCGTAGCCACCTTTGCGTCTATGTGTATTTGTATCGTTTCTTGGGGCTCCGATAACCATTCGAATGAAAGGAGTGGCCGAGTTTGGGCCTAATTGAGTGCAGGAAACAGAGTATCCAAATCGATTGTAAGCTGTGCGAGCAATAGTTGACGCGTAAGTACTAATCGTGCTGCCTCCAAAAATTCTTCCTCCTAGTTGATTCCAGCCAACTCCATCATCACTGTAAACGTCAACATAGCCGCAATCTGACCAAGTACTATTATGGTATCTTTTATCCACGCTTCCGACAATTAAAATGTTTCCCGAGGCATTAAGTTTTACGCTTTGTCCACGGAATTGATACGAGATGGCGAAACTACTTATTGAATATTTAGTCCAAGCACTACCTGAG
>Ga0307488_10000916_pt1 | contig 24457 bp, 21 predicted proteins | sample SB02metaG_FD_202248 | JGI IMG/M metagenome (GOLD analysis project Ga0307488, IMG submission 202248) | Sea-ice brine microbial communities from Beaufort Sea near Barrow, Alaska, United States - SB 0.2 | ecosystem: Environmental > Aquatic > Marine > Coastal | place: USA: Alaska | collected... | reverse complement strand
TTGAAAACCATACTTATAAGGTTGGTTAATAACTTGATTTATTTCGAAATTCGTTTTCTCTTTTTTATCATTCATAGTATTTCTTTATTTACTATTAATTATTTAATTATTTAATTATTTTAATTTTTAAAAAAAAAATTAATAAATTATTATTTATATAGCCTTATTAACTATATACTTAATATTATACTTAATTATACTTAAGTTAAAGATAATTATCATAACCAAAAATTTATAAATATTTTACAAAATAAGTTTTAATTATAATTATTAGTTTATACAGAACAACTAATTTATAATATAATTTGTGGTACATATATATATATAAACATTTATTAAAATTGATTTTATATGCTGAAAGATTTTATTAAACAATACAATAAACAAATTATTGTTGGGATCATCACTTTTGGAATTGGATTTGGATTTGGTCCAAATGACGCTAAGGCGGTTGAACTTGATGATGCTACTCGTACAGTTCAATTAAACAGTAATAAAACTGTGACTTTAACTCCTGAACAAGTAAAACGTGGAAAACGTTTATTTCTTAGTACATGTAGTGTTTGTCACACAGGTGGAATTACAAAAACTAATCCAAATGTAGGATTAGACACTGAAGCATTAAATCTTGCAACACCAACAAGAAATACTATTGAAGGTTTAGTTGATTATATGAAAAATCCAACTACGTTTGATGGTTTAGAATCAATTGCTGAAATTCATCCAAGTATTCGAAGTGCAGACATTTTCCCTAAAATGCGTACTTTAACGGAAGACGATTTATTTGCAATTGCTGGACATGTTTTAGTTCAACCGAAAATCCTTGCAGAAAAATGGGGTGGTGGTAAAATATACTATTAATTTAATAGTATATTTTTCATTTTTTATTACAAAAAAAAACTATAATGGTAATTGAATTTTTTAATAATTTAAATCCTCTTATCAGTTCGTTCTATAAAAATGAACTTACGGTTTCAATACTACATGCTTTAGGTATTTTTTTAATCAATGCAGTATCTTATTTATATATATTGGTTAAATTTTACAAAGTATTGTGTTATTCTAAGATGACGTTTGAATGGCTTCCTATGATTAATCCGTATGTTTGGCCCTTTTCAGTTTTTCATGTTCTTACTGGACCCTATTTTGCTCTTTGGTCACGAATTTTGCCAACAATTAAATTTGAAAAATCTTCTGTAGAAATTTCAGGTATTATCGCTTTAGAGTCTTTAAATTCACTAGTCTATTTTTGTGTCAAATTAACAAATCTACTTATCGTATTCTTAGAGGAAACAGAACAAAATATTGCAAGTGAGTTAGATTTAGATTCGTGATAAAGTAACGTTACTAGAGTGTAAATACTTTTTTTGGTACACTATAATTTAATTAAGTTAATATTAATTTTTACTATGTTAAAAATCAGATTAAAAAGAACAGGTCGTAAACGCAAACCTTTTTACAGAATTGTACTAATGGAAAACTTATCAAAACGTGATGGTCGTGCAATTGTTGAAATGGGTTATTACGATCCTTTAAAAAAAGTTATAAATTTTAATAAAGTCGCTTTACATAAATATTTAAACCATGGTGCACAACCTACAGATACAGTTCGTCACTTAATTTATAAAATGTTAAGTGAAACTAAATAATTACTTCTAATTTCAGAAGTAATTATTCACTTGTTATAACTGTTGAAACAATACTTAAAGAATTCCAAATAATTGCTCGAATAGATTTTGCTGAATCAACTAAACCTTCAGTTAAACTATTCACAATTTTTTGATTTACAAGATCATAGCTATAAGGATAGCCCAATTTTAATAATTTTTGCGATACTTGCCATCTATTTGTATTTGTATTTGTAAATAATTCCTGGAAAGGACGATCAAACGCTTCCATAATTATTTGACTCGCAAAAAACTCATCCCCAACTAAATTTAAATAGCTCCAATTAGCTATTTCATTTTTTAAGGCTATATAACTTATTCCACCACCACCTAAAATACCTTCTTCTAAGGAAGATTTAATAGTGCTAACGGCGTTTTCAACTTTTTGACGTTGTTCTTCAATTTCATACTGATTTGATAATCCAATTTTTATCTTTGCAATTTGTCCAGATAGGCGAGCAATTCTTGTTTTAAAGGTTGTTTTTTCAAATTCGGTTTCACTTGTTAATAATTCACGATTTAATTCATTGATTCTTCGTTTAGCAATTAACTTAGCAAACTTAGAAATAATAAATGTGCTTTTATCTTTTGTAATAATAATTTTTTCAGCCTGCCCTAAATCACTTACTTGTAAAGGGAATTGATTCTCTTTTAATTCTGATAATGTGTAGTTTGAGTGTGTTAATGTAGCTAAATCTTCAAGAATTCCAGTTTTCATAAATTTAATTGATGTGTATTTTACAACTACAATTTTTAACTTTTTTTGAATATTATTTAATACTAATGTTGAAATAACATCCTTATTAATTTCCTCAGCTACAATAACTAAAGATTTATTATTTTCTTTTACAAATTCAACAATATCTTTAATTTGATTAATTGAATTAATTCGTCGATTAGTAATTAATACATAAGGATTATCATAAATAACTTCAAAACTTTTAACATCATTTACAAAATATGAAGAAGCAAAGCCTCTATCTAATTCGATTCCTTGAACAACTTCAATTTCATTTTTTGTGGAAATATTTTCTTCAATTAAGATTAATCCATCTCTTCCAATTTGATTAACACACTTTTCTAGTAATTCGAATAAATCATTATTTACTTTTTTACCTAAAGATGTTTTTAAAACACCAACCAATTCATTTTTATTAGAAATTGGAACGGATAATTCTAAGATTTTATCCATTAAAAAATGTGATAATTTTTTCATCCCATTACTCAAAAAAATAGGATTGTAACCATTTAATAAAAATTTCAATGAAGTTTTAAGTAACTGACAGCATAATAAAATTGTTGTTGTTGAACCATCACCTGAAATACTAAATGTTTTTTCAGCAGCCTGGTCAATTAATTGTCGAATTACGTTTGCTGAAGTGCTTTTAAACTCTAAAGATTTCATTAAAGCCGATCCAGTTGTAATAAACTTAATTGGATCTTGTTTTGTTGAAATAATACCGTTTTTTCCACTTGGTCCTAATGTTATTTTTACGCAATCATCAATACTAGTAATTGCATCTACATTCTCTTCAAGATTTCGAAGTAAAGAAAAATTTTTTCTCATAATTTGTTTTTTAAAAATCTAATTTTTATTTGAAGATTGAAATTCTAACTGAATTAGTTATATAATCTCTATTATTGAGGGCGTGTAGCTCAGAGGCTAGAGCACGTGGCTACGAACTACGGTGTCGGGGGTTCGAATCCCTCCTTGCCCATGAACATCAATAATGTTTTATTTTTTTCTTATTTCATATTATTGGTCTTGATAATTGATTTAAGAAATGGGGTGTCGCCAAGTGGTAAGGCAACAGACTTTGACTCTGTCATTCGTAGGTTCGAATCCTCCCATCCCAGTTTATTACATAATTAAAATTTAGTATGTCTGTCGAAATTCAATTTATTCAAGGAATAAAAGAGAACAGTTTACCAATTGTTAAATTAACAAAATCAGTAAATGGAAAAACTGGTACAGCAACTTTCATTTTTTTATATCCGGAAATTTTTCATAAAACAAAATCTCAAAATATTAGCGGTATGCAGTTATTGTGGGATAATAAGAAGATAGTAACAAATGAACTTTCTATTTTATTTAAAAAAGGAAAACCATTTTTATTAAAATCAATCATAATCTTTAAAAATGAACAAGAATGGTTCGATTTTTTAAATTTTATGAATTGTTATTCAAAAGAAACAGGATTATTTTTTACTGAAGGTCCTTCAATTCTTTAACTTTAATTACAATTTATCAAAGGAAATATCTCAATGGAATATTCTTTATATCGTTTAAATAAACTTGCTAATCTTTCTAACACTAAAATTTCAGATATTGTTGATAAATTAAATTTAATTGGTTTTGAAGTAGATGATATTTTTGAAGAATCATTAAGCACAAATAATTTTGTAAATGATACTCGTTTATTAGTCGAAATACCTTCCAACCGTGAGGATTTATTAAATGAACAGTTCTTTTTAAAAGAACTTGCGACTATCTTTCTTTTTGATATCTATCAAATTTGGATAAAATTACAAAAAAATTACATCAATTTCTTAAATCAAAAATATGTTGAATACGAGAAACAAGAACCAAAAATTATTAAATCAAGTTTATCTGATATTCTAATATATAAATTAGAATTAGAAAATTGTTTTTTAAAAAAGTCACCACTTTGGGTTCAACAAAAACTAACGAATGCAGGATTGCCAGTATCTAATGATATTAATGATTTTTTAAATCTTGTGATTTTAGAGTATGGTTTTAGTATTACTTCGACATTAAATTTAACTAGTTCTTCTGAAAATTTTACAGTTGATAGACTTTTAACATCAACATATTTTCATGTTGGAAATAAAGATTTTAGTTTGCCGAAAGGTAGTATCGTTTTAAAAAACAGTCAAAATGCAATTGTTTCTGTTTTAGGTATTTTAAATTCAACCCAAAGTGCTGAAATAGAAGATTCTAATAATATTTTTTTAGAAAGTATTTTTTATGATATCCATGAAAATACTTTAGGTATTAATACTATTAACACTAAATTATCTTTCCGTTATCTTCGTAAGATGTTTTTTGAAAACTTTAAAATATCATTTCAACGTTTATTGACGTTATTAGATCTTTATAGTCCTTCATTAAAAGTGGTCAATAATTATACTAATATTGATAAAAAAATTCCTTCAAAATCCAAAAAACTTTTACGATTAGAAAAATCATTAATTAAAAAAATTCTTAACATTGAAACTTTTGAACGAGAAGTTTTTAAAAAAGCAAGTTTAGAAATTATTTGTGAAACAAAAAATTCCTTTTATTTTTATATTTCGGAATATCGTAAAGATTTATCAAGACAAATTGATTTAATTGAAGAGTATAGTCGCTTCATTGGGTATAAAAATTTTAAAGAAATTTTACCTAATAAAGAATTAACCCATAATTCTAAAAAGCTAACTAATTTTTTGTTTATTCAACAATTTTTTATTAGTTATGGATTAAATGAAATTTTTACAAATTCATTGCAGCCCGAGAATGAAAAAACGACAAAATTTTCTTTAAAATTAAGTAATCCATTAAATACAGAAACTAAAATTTTACGAACTAGTTTATTCCCAAAATTATTTGAAGTTTTAGATTTAAACTTAAAATTGGGATTTTCAAATTGTAATTTTTTTGAAACAGGGAGAGTTTTTAAAGTAGTAAATAATAAAATTATTGAACAAGATAAAATAAGTGGCGTTTTTCAATCACCTAATTTAAGCAATTCAAAACAACCTTCTTTAAATTGGTTTATTGTTAAAGGTTTTCTTGAAAATTTTGTCTCATACTTTGGTTATGAAAATATTGAATTTGAGAAAATAACAAATAAAAAAACTTATTTTCATCCCACACGTTCAGTTCATTTCAAATTTAATAATAAAATTTTAGGTACGTTTGGTGAAATTAATCCTAAAATTGAAACTTTTCGTTCAACAAAATTACCTATTTATATTTTTGAATTTAATTTACATCATTTTAAAAGTTGGAGAATGAAAAGTAATATTAAAGTTGCTAAAGAATACTCAAAGTATCCATCCATTGTAAAAGATTTATCTTTTTCAATTAATAAGAATGAAAATTTTTCAGCAATAAAAAAAAAAATAAAAGTTAATTTTTTAAAATCAATTAATTTTTTTGATGTTTATTTTGATCCAACCGAATTAAACAAAGTAAATTTAGGAATTAGATTAGAATTTCAATCCGCTTTAGAAACATTAACAACAGCAACAATCGAAAAAGAAGTTGAAGAAGTGCGTAAAATTTTAATTGGGTCCTTCGGGGCGAAGTTTAAAGGTTAATAGAAATCGTTTAAAGAAAAATATTTTAAGATTAAATTTTGTACATATTACAAAAAAACATTAAAAGCTATGAGTTTAATTTATTTAAATACAGAAAGTGTAGAGTTAAAAAACTATCAAAATACAGATGATGAGTTTGATAATTATGAATATGATGATGAAGAAAAAGGACCCGCATTAGAAATTTATGGAACAGATATTACACTTTTAGCACGTCAAGGACAGCTAGAAGAATGTTTTGGACGTGAACGTGAATTATTAGAAATGATGGAAATTTTAGTTCGTCGTCAAAAAAATAATCCAGTTCTTGTTGGGGATGCAGGTGTCGGTAAAACTGCTATTATTGAATTATTTGCAAGTAAAATTGTTAATAATTTAGTTCCTTTTGTACTAGAAGGCCGTAGTATTATTAGTTTAGATTTAGCTAGAATTGTTGCTGGTTCAAGATATCGTGGTGAATTTGAACTTCGTTTCCAACGTGTCTTGGATGAAGTAATGGCTCAACCAAATATTATTATTTTTATTGATGAAATTCATAATATTGGAGGAACAGGTTCTGCTGAAGGTTCATTAGATGCAGCTAATATTTTAAAACCTGTTTTATCAAGAAGTGGATTCCAGTGTATTGGTGCAACAACAACGAAAGAATACCAACGTATTGAAAAAGATCCAGCTCTAAATAGACGTTTTCAACCCATTAAAGTTAATGAACCATCGATTGATGAAACGGTTAAAATTTTATATGGGTTAAGACCAAGTTTAGAAGCATTCCATAATGTTGAAATTCTACCAGGAGCGTTACGTTTATCAGCGGATTTATCATCACGTTATATTTATGACCGTTTTTTACCAGATAAAGCGATTGACTTAATTGATCGTGCAGCAGCTAAAGAAGTTATCAAATTAACTAATGTAACTGAAGGGTCAGTTATTTCTTCATTAGTAAACGCAGGTTTAAATAGTATTGGTACTTTACGTATTGAAGCGTTTAGACGAGGAGATATTGCCTCGGAATTCGTTTTTCAAGAAATTGAAAATGCTTATCGTAATTTCTTATTACGTTGGATCGAATCACCTTTAACAATTCCAGAAGACCAAAAGCCTCTATTATCACCAATTTCACAAAGCTTATTTGATAGAATGCGAATGTCGGTTTTAAAACGAGTAGATGAATTATTATTCTCCTCTAGCAAACCTCGTTCTATTACAAAAAGAGTTGAAAAACTTTCAAGTTTATCTCCTAAAAAAAATATCGAGATTTATAGTGAAATGGTATCTCATATTAATAGATCAAAAGCACCCACTTATAGTGTTTATCGTGTTTCATTATTCTTATTAACAGAATGGTTAGAGGTAGAAGAATTTTGTTACTTAAGTGAAAAATTTGGCAAGAAGTTTTTTGTAGATTTAGCAAGAGCTGCTCAAAGATCAGGAATGGTTTATTATTTAATTTCTACCAGAAAAGATGCTGGTAAAAATCCACTAATGTTTGGAATTACTGGGGACTTTTACCTTCCTGACGCTGAACGTTACCAAGAAAGTTTTCAAGTTTTAAGTGAACTTGAAGAAAAACGAATTGAAGTCTTTAATGACTTTTTAAAGGACTTAAAGCCTGTTTTAAGAAAAGGAATTGTTGAAAGCTTAAAATACAGTTCGGAAGTAGACGTTACGGAGTCTGAACTATCAACAATTTATAGCTTATTAGGTTATTTTTCAACAGATACTGGTCGTGAATACTTATTTAACTTAGAAGACCCTGATTTAATTCGTCGCGCACGTAAATTGGGTGATTTTACTGGTCTAAAAAAACGTATAACACAAAAAGAAATTCGTGAATTATTAGCTGATATGACTGGAATTCCGATGCAGTCAATTTCAAATGATGAATCTCAAAAACTAGCTAACTTGGAATCAACATTACACAAACGTGTTATTGGTCAAGAAGAAGCCATCTCAGCTATTTCTAAAGCAATTCGACGTTCAAGATTAGGAATTCAAAATCCAAATCGTCCGATTGCAAGTTTTATGTTCTGTGGTCCAACTGGAGTTGGAAAAACTGAAGTTACGAAAGCCTTAGCGGTTAGTATGTTTGGTGCAGAGAGTGATATGATTCGTTTTGATATGTCAGAATTTATGGAAAAATTTACAGTTTCAAGATTAATTGGTTCACCACCTGGTTATGTTGGATATGATGATGGAGGTCAATTAACAGATGCCGTACGTAGAAAACCTTACTCTGTTGTTTTATTTGACGAAATTGAAAAAGCACATCCAGATATCTTAAATATTTTACTACAAATTTTAGAAGATGGACGTTTAACTGATACACAAAAACGTTTAATACCCTTCGAAAATACTGTAATTATTATGACATCAAATGCAGCTGCAGATGAAATTCAACAAATTATTAAATCTGAAAGAGCATCAAGCGGTTTAGATCTTATATCTGAAGTAGAAAACGAGGCTTCAGAAACAATTGATAAAGAAGATCCAAACTATAATACTTACCAAGATGATTATGCAGGAGCGATTAAGTTCTTAAAATCACCTATTACTGAAAATTTCTTAGTTGATATTAAAGATCAATTACGTGGTGAATTTGAAAAATCTTTCCGCACTCTAACAGATTATGATGGCTTAGAACAAGAAATTCAAACTTCAAAATCAACATCTAGTAATAAAAAAGACAATAAAGAAACTGCAAGTAACTTAAAAGGAGCTGTTCTAGAACGTTTAAGTACAATGTTCTTACCTGAGTTTTTAAATCGTTTAGATGATATTATTGTTTTCCAGCCTTTAAAACCTGAAGAGTTAAGAAAAATTTGTGACATCATGGTTAAAGAAGTAGCTAAACGTGTTGAACCTAAACAAATTATTTTAACAGTTGATGATAAAGTAAAAGCTAAGTTAAGTCGTGAAGGTTATAATCCAATTTTTGGTGCTCGACCATTAAGACGTTTAGTAACAAAATATATTGAAGATTTAATTTCTGAAAATATATTAAAAAATCCAATGACAAATAATAGAACTCGTATGATTAAAATTCAATTAGATGAAGATGATCAAATTGTTGTAAAAAATTAAAACAAGTTAAAATTGACAATAAATACATTACCTCAGTATAATGTATTTATTGTTAGTTTTATACGAAACTTAGCCGCCGGGATAGCTCAGTTGGTAGAGCAGTGGATTGAAGATCCTCGTGTCCCCAGTTCGAATCTGGGTCTTGGCATTTTAAAATTTTATATTTGTAAAATCAGTAGTTGTAGGATTAAACATTAATCTAGCTGTTCCAATCGGTCCATTTCTATGTTTAGCTATAATAAATTCTGTTATAGGTGTTTCAGTATTATTTTCTGCATAATAATCTTCACGATAAATCATAATTACTATATCAGCGTCTTGTTCAATTGAATTGTGTAAAATTACGCCATTTTTTATGTAATTATGGTACGTTGGTATAGTTTTATCATAAACTTTTTTAAGACCTTGATACTTTACAGATTTTACTGTTTCATAAACTGATTTAATTTTTTCATTTACTGAATATATTTTACTTCCTTTTGATAGTTGGGAAATACGTATCCAACCGTATTTCGATAAGATTTTATGACTTGAACTTAAAGTAATTTCTATACCGTTTTCTAAGGTTACAAGAAAAGTTGGTTTTAGTCCTTTAAAATTAAACTTTGTTTTTTTATGTTTAATAATATTATTATTATTGTTCCAAGATTTATTCACTTCTACAGAATTATTAACTGTTGAAATACAACCACTTTCTCTTAAATCAGAAAGCATCGGACGTTTGTTAATTCTTGATTCAACATTTCGACTTAATTGTGATAGTAAAATAATTGGAATTTGGAATTCTTTTGCTAAAATTTTTAAATTACGTGTAATGTATGAAATTTCTTGAACACGATTATCAAATTTCATATTTGATTTCATTAACTGTAAATAATCAATAATAACAATTCCTTCACGAGATTTACTTGTTAAAATACGACGTAAACGTGAACGAATATCAACTATACTAAGGTTTGGATTATCATCAATAAAAATAGGTAAATCAGAAATGGTTTTCATTGATTCACTCAAAACTTTCCATTCATTTAGAGTCATTTTACCTGATTTCAAACGATTGGAATTAATTTTTGAATTACTAGCTAAAAATCTATAAATAACCTGTTGACGAGACATTTCTAAACTAAAGATAATCAATGGAATTTTATATTTCGCTACAATATTATTTCCTAAGTTTAGTGCAAACGCAGTTTTCCCCATTGATGGACGACCTGCGACGATAATTAAATCCGATTTTTGAAACCCTTGCACAATTGAATCTAAATCTTTAAATGAGGTAATTAAGCCGGAACTAATATTGTCTTTTATTTTTACTTTCATTTCGACAAAAACATCATTGATAATTTCTGAAATGCTGTAAATTTTTTGAGTTTGATTTTGTTTATTTAGGCTAAAAATAGTTTGTTCGATTTTATCTAATATTATTTCAATACTAGTCGACGTTGTATAACCTAAAACTATAGTTTCTTTACCAAATTGAATGATTAAACGACGTAAATATTTTTCATTTATTAATTTTACGTAGTTATCTAAATCAGAAAAATTTTCAAAGCGATTGATAATATCTAAAATTTTTTCAATACCTCCAATTTTTTTAAGAATTCCCTTATCTTGCAATGCAGTAATGACTAAAGTTAAATTTATTACATTTTCTTCATCATTTTGTGCCAGTTCACAAATAGTTTCATAAAGAATTTTATGTCCTTCAAAATAAAAACTTTCTGGTTCTAAAATTGAAATAATATTTTTTACTAATAAAGGATTTGTTAAAATAATATTTAAAATACCTTGTTCAGCTAAAAAATTATTTGGTAATTGTTCTATATTTTTTTGTTGTTCTTTTTTCATCTTTAACGAAAGGAATTTACTAAGTAATATTTTTATTATTGTAATTAATTACAATTTGCTTTTACTAGAATAATAATATAACATTATATGTAGTATAAGAAATTAAACTTGTATTAAATTTTATTTGCGTCTTTAGTTCAGTTGGTAGAACGCAGGTCTCCAAAATCTGGTGTCGAGGGTTCGAGTCCTTCAAGGCGCGTCATACAAAAAACAATTTGTGGTTTGAAAATATAAAAATATAGAAACAAAAGTTATAGAATAAAGTTTATGGCAAAAAAAATTAAAGCGTTTGTAAAATTAGCTTTAGCAGCAGGTAAAGCAACTCCAGCTCCACCAGTTGGACCTGCATTAGGTCAACATGGTGTTAATATTGCTGGTTTTTGTAAAGAATACAATGCGAAAACTTCGGATAAAGCTGGTTTAATTATTCCTGTGAAAATTACAATTTATGAGGATCGTTCATATTCGTTCATTTTAAAATCTCCCCCAGCATCAGTTTTATTAGCAAAATTCGCAAACGTTAAAAAAGGTGCAGCACAACCTAATAAAGAAACGGTTGGGACTGTTACTCTTGAAAATGTTAAAGAAATTGCAAATATTAAAATGAATGATTTAAATACTGATAATTTAGATCAAGCGATTTTAATTATTAAAGGAACAGCAAAAAGCATGGGTATTAAAGTCGAAGAATAAACTTTATTATTTTAAATGAATTAAAAAATTATGAAAAAACAATCAAAACGTACTACAAATTTACAAACAAAAATTACAGAAGAAAGTTATATCGTTAATGAGGCTGTTTCTCTTGTAAAAGAATTAGCAACAGCAAAATTCGTAGAATCTGTTGAAGCACATATTTCTTTAAATATTGATCCTAAATATGCTAATCAACAATTAAGAACAAGTTTAGTATTACCAAATGGTACTGGTAAAACTTTAAAAATTGCGGCTTTAACTGATCCTGAACTTGTCGATGAAGCTTTAAAAGGTGGTGCAACAGTTGCAGGTTCTGATGATTTATTAGAAGAAATTAAAGCTGGAAAATTAAATTTTGATATCTTAATCACTACACCACAATTAATGCCAAAATTAGCACAATTAGGTCGTGTTTTAGGACCAAAAGGTTTAATGCCATCACCTAAATCTGGTACGGTTACAACAAATATTGTTGAAACAATTGCTGAATTTCAAAAGGGAAAATTAGAATACCGTGCTGATAAAACTGGTATTGTACATTTAAGTTTTGGAAAAGCTGATTTTTCAAAAGATCAATTATTAGAAAATCTATTAGCTGTTCATGAATCTATTGAAAAAAATAAACCAACTGGCGTAAAAGGTCGATACTTTAAATCTTTCAACATTTGTACAACGATGAGTCCAGGTATTAATATTGAATTAAATAGTTTTAAAAAGGCTTAATAGTTTAATAAATTAAAGTTTTTTGTTATAAACTACAAGTTGGTAACAAAAAATAACTTATGTATTTTTTAAGATTAATTCTTAAATTAATATGATTTAAAATATTAGTAAATTTAAATAAAATTAAAATGAGCGAGAAATTAACAAAAATTATTGAAGAACTAAAAACATTAACACTTTTAGAAGCATCAGAATTAGTAACAGAAATTGAAACCGTTTTTGGTGTTGATACTTCAGTTTCTGCAGCTCCGGTTGTAGTGGCAGCAGCTACGGGTGCAGGTACTGGTGATTCAGGAGAAGAAAAAACAGAGTTTGAAATTACATTAACTGAAGTTCCGGCTGATAAGAAAATTGCAATTTTAAAAATTGTTAGAAACTTTACTGGTTTAGGATTAAAAGAATCAAAAGATATCGTTGATAATGTTCCAAAATTATTAAAAGAAGGTGCATCTAAAGAAGAAGGTGAAAGTCTTAAGAAAGACGTAGAAGCAGCTGGTGGGAAATTAGAAATTAAATAATTAAGTCTTTTGACTTAATTATTTTATTCTTTAGGATATAATTCACCCATTTTTTGACGTTTTTCTAAAGCGTCAAAATCTGGTTTAATAGCAACAAATGTTTCCATTTGTTCTTCAATTCCTAATAATACTTCATAGATAATGTCAAGAATATCTTCGACAAGAACAATTTGACCAAGTTTATCCGTTGGTACAACTGTACGAGTTGTTTCTGAAGCATTTTTAAACATATCTTCAAGGTATAATAACATGGCTACAACATCTACAGAATCTGCTTCATAATCAATCACTAAATTTGCTTCTAAAGCAACTTCTGACTTTTCAACTTCATCTAATTGTTTTGTGATAATTTCAACAATAACGTTAAATAATTCATCAAAAGTTAATGATTTTAATTCCCAGTTATCTTTCCATTTTTTAAGAAATGCCATATGCTGCAATGCTCAATTATATTTGTTCCTTCATTTAATTCACTCAGTTTTTACAAATAATAAGCTAACAATAAAAATTTTATATTACAATATATAATGTATTTTTTTAGAAACATAAACTGTTAAAGTATTGACGAAAAAATCAAGATTTTATAACATGTTAATTATATAATCAAACGGGATATAACGCAGCTTGGTAGCGTGTCTGCTTTGGGAGCAGAAAGTCGTAGGTTCGAATCCTACTATCCCGAATTTTAATTTTATTTTGTAATTAATTAAAACAAACACATCCTTTAGACGTAAAAATAAAGGTTAATATGGTTCATGTTTTAAAAATGAACCACATTTAACTTCTTTAAAAAATTAAGTCGATTAAACAGCCTTTACTTGCTCTAAACATTTAGCAATTGCTTCTTTTAATAACCCTTCAGATGTATCATCAAGTTTCTTAGATGATTTTACTGCTTCAAAATATTTAGTATCTTTAGTCATAATGTAATCTTCTAAAGCTGCTACAAATTCTTGAACTAAAGGTACTTCTAATTCATCTAAGTATCCATTAGTACCTGCGTAAATAATTGCAACTTGCTCTTCTACTGTTTTTGGTGAACTTGCAGGTTGTTTTAATAATTCACGTAATCTTACTCCACGAGCTAACTGTGCTAAGGTCGTTTTGTCTAAATCTGATGCAAATTGAGAGAATGCTTCAAGTTCAGCAAATTGAGCTAATTCTAACTTTAATTTACCAGCAACTTGTTTCATTGCTTTAATTTGTGCAGCTGAACCTACACGTGAAACTGAAATACCAACATCAATAGCTGGTTTAATTCCTGCATTAAATAAATCATTTGATAAGAAAATTTGACCATCTGTAATTGAAATTACATTTGTTGGAATGTAAGCTGAAACGTCACCCGCTTCTGTTTCAATGATTGGTAAAGCTGTCATACTACCACCACCTAAACCTTTGCTTAGTTTAGCTGCACGTTCTAATAAACGTGAATGTAAGTAGAATACATCTCCTGGGTATGCTTCACGACCTGGTGGACGACGTAATAATAATGACATTTGACGGTAAGCTTGAGCTTGTTTTGTTAAATCGTCATAAATTACTAGTGTACTTCTCCCTTTGTACATGAAATATTCTGCAATACTTGCTCCTGTGTAAGGTGCTAAATACTGTAACGTTGCAGGGTCACTAGCAGCTGCAGCTACAACAACTGTGTAGGCTAAAGCATTGTTTTCTTCTAATGTTGTTACACATTGTGCAATTGTAGAAGCTTTTTGTCCAATTGCAACATAGACACAAACAACATCTTCTGTTTTTTGATTAATAATTGTATCTAAAGCAATTGATGTTTTTCCTGTTTGTCTATCACCGATAATTAATTCACGTTGTCCACGTCCAATTGGAATCATTGAATCAATTGAAACAATTCCTGTTTGTAAAGGTTCTGAAACAGATTCACGTCCAATAATTCCAGGAGCTGGTGATTCAATTAATCTAGCATCAGTTATTAAAAAGTTTCCTTTTCCATCAATTGGATTAACCAAACCATCAACGATACGTCCTAGTAAATCATCCCCAACATTAACTTGAGCAATTTTACCTGTCGCACGAACAGTACTTCCTTGTTTAATATTACGCCCTGTTCCCATTAAAACAGCACCAACATTACTTGTTTCAAGATTTAAAGCAATTCCAATTGTTTGATCTTCAAATTCTAAAAGTTCTCCACACGCTACATTTTCTAAACCAAAAATACGTGCAATTCCGTCTCCAACTTGTAGAACAACCCCAACATCTGCTGTTCTTGTTGTTGTTTCAGTATATTCATTTAACTTATTTTCAACAAAATTAGTTAATTGGCTTACATTTTTCATATACAGTAATAGTTTTTAATTAAAAAGATTTTTTAATATGAGTTTTTAAAATTTTTTGAAACAATGCTTTATGAGTTGTTAGAAATTATTTAAATTTCAGTAAAAAATAGACTAAACTCTTTTAAAATACTTGCGTCAATTGCGCGAGAATTATATTCAAGAATTAATCCACCTAATAGTTTAGGGTTATAAGATAGACTTAAAATCACATCTTTTGAACCTGTTAGTTCTTTTAATGTTTTTAATAATGCACCACCTGATTTTTCTTCTAATGCATTAGCAATTATTAATTTTACAGCTGTTACATTTTTAAATTTTTCTAAAAGAATTGTAAATTCGTCACTAATTTCTGGAAGTAATGATAAATGGCTTCTTTCAGTTAAAACTTTTAAGAATGATTTTGTTGTTACTGTTAAACCAGGAAAAATATTAGAAATAACTTCTAACTTTTGCGTTTCAGCGTATGTAGGATTACTAAAAAATTGGTGCATTTTTTTAGAAGTAACTAATACGGCTTTGATTAACATTAATTCTTCACCAATTATATATACATTTGGTGTTGATTTATCAGAATTTTTTGAAGTAATAGTTGAAACTTCAAATTTTTCATTTGCTGAGTTCGATGCATTTACATTTTGGAATACTGATTTTGCATACGTACTAATTGCTTTTTTTTTAAAACTCATTATTTAGATCCTCCTAATTTAATAATAGTAGAATCAATTAGTTTTGATTGTTCAGCGTCGGATAAGAATAAGAATTTACGTAAAATACGACTTGCTGTTACTAAAACCATATAGCGTTGTAAAGATACAAAAGCTTTATTTTCAAAGTTTTTAATTAAGCTCTCTGTTGTTCCAAACGTTTCCGTTAAGCCAGTTTTTACTAATTTATATTTAGTTTCAACGATGTTAACCTTATCTTTTTCATAAAGACTTTTCCATGATTGTAACCAGAATAAACTTTGTGTAAATCCTTTTTCAGCAAGATAGTAATAGTTAGACGCATTTACTACATCTTTTTGTGCATTTTCAATTGTTTGAATAATTTCTTTTTGACGACTTTCTAACCCTGTACTGAATGATATTTTGTTTGCATAAACTAAAATACCAATCAAGATTAAAATGTTAAATACATTTGTTTCTAAAAAGTTAGTATTTAATTGTATAAAAGGTTCCGAATTCAAGAAAAACGAAAAAAGGTTCATAAATATAATGGATAAATTTCAATTAAATAATAAAATTTTATGCTCAAGACTGGAATTTTTTAACAAAAAATTTGTCTGTTAATGAGATTAAATCATCAGTTATATTTGAAAAAATATAAGCCGATTTGATTGCTAAATCTCCTTTTAATTTGTTTAACATTTTTAAATTTTGTTGTTGAACAGAGGCTACTTCCTCTTCAAAACCAGAATTTGTGTAGTTTTTTGTAAGTTTGATCTGACGATTCATTTCTCCAATTTCTTCTGTTAATAAACCAACGCATCCTGTTAATTTATCATAACCAAACGTAAGTAAAATTGTAGCTTTACGTAATGTATAATTAATAAATTCTGCACGTTCATCTAATTGTTTAGAGATAGGTGAAATAAAAACGTAAGTAACAACAAGCGCTAAAATGATAAATAAAATAGCTTCTATTACAAAAGTTAAATCGAAGTCAAAAAGACCTCCTGCATTTAGAAGAAAAGTTATTGGGAAATTCATACGTTGGTAAAAGTTGTTGCTTAGTTAATAAAAAGAAAAGTAGGTTTGATAGATAATTAACCTATCAAACCAAAATTTATTATCCTAAGAAAGGATTTGCAAATAATACAGATAATGCAACTACAAGACCGTAAATTGTTAAAGATTCCATGAATGCTAAAGATAATAAAAGAGTTCCTCTGATTTTCCCTTCAGCTTCTGGTTGACGAGCAATACCTTCAACAGCTTGACCAGCTGCATTTCCTTGACCAATACCAGGTCCAATACCAGCAAAACCAACAGCAATAGCGGCAGCAATTACAGAAGCTGCAGAAACAATAGAATCTACCATAAGATAAAAATTTTGAAAAAAATTATTTCAAAGAATTAACAAATTTCATTTTTTTTTTGAAGTTATTCAATAACTTCGCCAATATATGCAGCAGCTAGTGTTGCAAAAATTAAAGCTTGAAGACAACTCGCAAAAAGTCCTAACATCATAACAGGCAAAGGTACAATCAGTGGAACTAACGAACAGATAACTGTTACTGTTAATTCATCCGCAACGACGTTACCAAATAGTCGGAAATTTAACGAAAGTGGTTTCGAAAAATCTTCAACAATATTTAATGGAAGGAAGAAAATTGCAGGTTTAATATAACGTTTGAAAAAACCAAGACCTTTAATTTTTAAACCAGCCGAGAAATAAGCAATTGATGTTAAAATTGCTAAACAAGCAGTTGTATTAATATCATTTGTTGGAGCTGCTAATTCACCTGAAGGAATTTCAATTAATTTCCAAGGGATTAATGCTCCGGCTACATTTGATCCTAAAACAAATAAGAAAGTTGTAGCTACAAATGGTAAGAATTGAGAATAATATGAAGGACCCATTTGAGTAAGAGCTATACTTTTAACTAAGTCATAGATTACTTCAAGTAAATTTTGTGTATTTCCTGGTACTCTGTTTAAATCTCTTGTTCCTAAAATCAAGAATAAACTAATTACACTTACAACTAATGTCGAAACAAAAATTGTTTCGGCGTGGAAATGTAAAGTATCTGAAAAATTTACATATAAATGAGATCCAACTTCAATTTTTGATAAAAGAAATGTATACATATTTATTAAGTCACTAAGTTAGAAAATTTAAAAATTGACAGTTTCTTATTAATATAAATCAAATTAAAACTAAATCAGATTTAACAACTAATTTAATTGTTTTAATATGTTTTTATTAAGACGACTATTGAAAAGAATAAACAAATTTCATCAGACTAAATTAAATTTTTAATTTTTATTTATTACCTTGATTGTTTGATCCTGCTGAAATTCTATTAACTAAGTAGTTCAGAATAAAATTAATTGATGAACTTGAATCATCATTTGCAGGAATCGGGTAAGGAATAAGATCTGGATTGCAATTTGTATCAACAATACAAATTGTAGGAATACCTAAACGTAAACATTCTTGAATTGCTAGAGAATCTTTTAATTGATTAGTAAAAATTACAGCATCAGGTAATGATGTCATATCTTTAATACCATTGAAAAGACGTCTTAACTTATCCATTTCTTTTCGAATACCACTGTATTCTTTTTTTGATAAATTTTCAAACTTTCCTTCCGCTTCTTCTTGTTCTAATTCTTTTAAACGATCAATTCGTTTTTGAACTGTTGTCCAGTTTGTTAACATTCCACCTAACCATCGGTAGTTAATGTAATAACTGTCGCATCTTAATGCTTGTTTTGCAACAATTGATGATGATAATTTATTTGTTCCAACAAATAAAAATTTCCCGCCTTTTTCAGCTTTCTTTTCTAACACATTTCCAGCTAATCTTAATAACTTTGACGTTTTAACTAAATCAAAGATATGGTATCCATATTTTTCATATAAAATGTATGGTGCCATTTTAGGATTCCACTCTTTTGGTGGATGTCCATAATGAACCGATGCTTTGACATATTGTTTTGCAATTTCTTTTTTGTCTAAAGTTTCACTCATAGTTTATTCAGTATAAAATTAATAATATATAATTATTGAATCTGCTTATTCTTAAATAGATAAATATTATCTAAATAACTTTTATAATTTAAAAATGTTGAACCAGCTGGTATCATTCTACCAATAATAATGCATTCCTTCAAACTTCTTAACCAATCAGTAGAACCTTCAATAGCAGCTTTTGATAGTATCCTTTTTGTTTCTTGGAAACCCGCTGCTGATAAGAACCCATCTTTATTTAAGGATGAATTTGTAGTTGACATTAACTTAGGTTCATATTTTGGAGTTTTTAGAGGAACATTTTTTTGATTAATTTTTAATGCTTTATAAATTTCATTCATTAATGAAAATCTAATTAATTCTCCATATACTAAAGGTGTGTCACCACTTTCTACAACCATTACTTTTGATGTCATTTGCCTAACAATTATTTCAATATGTTTACTTGAAATATTAACTCCTTGTGATTGATAGATGGCTTGAATACTATTTACTAATAATAATTGGAATTTATTTAATGTTTTAATAGTACCTAAATTGATACCATCAAGTTCACTATGATATTTAAATAAAATATTTAATAATTCATGAACGTCTACAACTCCTTCTGTAATAGGTTCACCAATATCTACAAAATTTCCAGGCTCTAATAATATTTTTGAACTCATCGGTAATTCATATTTATTTATAGGATTTAAATAATTTAAGAAGATAGGATGAGATTTATTTACAGTATCAAAAACAATATAATCGGGTTCTATTTTTTTAGTTGTATTTTCAAATAATGTTGCTACCAACTCTAATTGATTAATATTGTTCTTATTTTCACTTAAAGGCATTAAAGTGTTATTCATGTATGCTTCAGAAAGTTTTGGTAGCTTCGATTTACTATCCAAGAACATTTTCGGATTATTGTCTTCGGTTTTCTTTGTTTTTAAGAAAACTTCTTTTTTTGGTGCTAATTTATCTAAATCTAAATGCTTCGATTTGAACACATTAGCTTTAGCCTTACCTTTATTGTCCGTTACTTGTTCGGAGATGAAAATTTGAGGAGTATTGCAATACTTAAATGCTTTATTGTCCCAAATTACCATTCCATTTTTTGTTGTAACACTATGAATAATATTAACGAATTGCTTGTCTTTTTTAATTATTTGTGGATCTTTATGGATAGTTACTTCACATTTTAAAATATCATTAACAAAAGAGCGTTTAGTACTTCCAAACTTATTTAAATCAATAATTATTCCCGGTTTAGTAGATAAATAAGATTTTGTTTTTGGTCTTCTTGCTTCAATCAATTCTTCAATTTTTGGTAGACCTTGAACAATATCTTCGGTTTGTTGTGTATAGTTAACTAACGTTGCAAAAATTTTCTTTTCGAAAACAAAATCACCTTGTTTATGATTTAAAATTGTTCCGCGACTTAAAAAAATTGGAGTCGCATTTTGGAAAATCATTTTAAAGCCGTCTTTTTTTAAGAAGAATCCTGAACGACTGAATTTTGAATTTGTATTTAATACATTTCCTAAGCGTACGACAGCTTTTTTTTGTTCAAAAAAAGAAAAATCATTTATTTGATCAGAATTGATTTTCCAAATATCCGATTCGGTAATAATAAATAAGGTATTATTTGTTTTTGAATCTTTTTGACGTACAGAATACACTAATCCATCAAATTTTGGGTTTAATTCAAGATATCCTAGAACAGTATGTTTATCGATATAATGGAAATTTTTAACACTTAATGAAAAATACAGAGAACAGTTTTTAAATGTTTTTAAAATATTTGCAAAATTAATAAGTAGATTATTATTAATTGATACAGATTTATCATTTATCGTTACAACACCTTTAATAGGACTAATTAATTTAATCTTTGCAAAAGGTTTATTTTGATTTAGTTTTTTTGGAAATAAATAGTTTGCTTCTCTTGGGAGTGGAAAAATTTTCCCAGAAGCAATCCATAAGACACCATCGTCTTGATTTACTTTTATTGTTCTTTGATCTCTTAGCATTTTGCGGACTAACAGATTTTCAAATCGAATTTCACCAGAGGAGCTTGTATAAATAGGCTTTAATCTTCGTTTACCTGGAATAACGGATTGTGTTGAAGCTTCAGAAATTAATTGTCCTTTTTTTATGAATGCATTATTTTTAACATATAAATAAGAACCAATCTCTAAGAAAATATCTTCTTTAAAGCCCTTCCAATTAATGATATTAATAGTTGCTTCTTGTTGTAATCTTAAAACTATTGTTCCATGATTTGTTCGGTATATTACAGTTTTTAGAAATTCAGGTATGATTACCTTACCAGAAAAAGGTGCTGTAACTTGTTTTAATGTTTCACCTGTAAAAATACCTCCTGTATGGAATGTACGCATTGTTAATTGTGTTCCAGGCTCACCAATAGATTGAGCAGCAATAATTCCAACTGCTTCTCCTAAGGAAACACTTTTATTATGTGCTAAATCCCAACCATAACATTTTTGACAAATGGAACCATTTGATTCACAAGTTAATGAAGAACGTGTATTTAAACTAACGGGCGCAATTTCTTTTAAAGTTAATAAAGTTTGAACATCTAAGACATTATCTCCACTGTAAACATTTTCATAAGGAGGAGTAGAATTTTTAACTGAAATTAAAGTTTTTCCAATAATATTTTTAATATTTGTATTTTTCTTTAATAAAACAATTACTCCATTTTTACTTTTACAATCAATTTCTCTAATAATTAAATCTTGAGCAATATAAATTAATCTTCTTGTTAAATAACCCGAATCAGCTGTTTTTAAAGCAGTATCGACAATTCCTTTACGTGCTCCATAAGATGAAATAATATAATCAATAGAACTTAAACCTTCTCTAAAGTTTGCTTGGATTGGCAAATCAATAATTTTTCCTTCTTGGTCAGACATTAATCCACGTAAACCAACTAATTGGCGAACTTGGGACATATTTCCACGTGCCCCGGAAAACGCCATAATATAAAGATTATTTGCTGGATCAAAATTTTGATAGTAGTCAACGATTCGATTTTTTAATGATTCGGTTGCTACATTCCAACTATCAATAATACTTTGAAATCTTTCGGTATCTGAAACAAAACCTTGTTGCCATTGTTGACTTACAAAATCAATTTCATCATTTGCTGTTTGAATAAACTTACGCTTTTCATTTGGTGTTTTCAAATCTTCAATATTTATAGAAATTCCAGCATTCGTTGCATAGTAAAATCCTAATAATTTTAATGAATCTAATAAAGATGAAGAAGACACCATTCCAAATTTTGAAAATGTTTCATGAACAATAGTTTCTAAAATTTTTTTAGTGACGGTTTTAGTAATAAGCATAGTTTAATCTTGAAGCGAATATTTATAATTAATATTAAAAACGAGTCGACCTGGTGTTGTTTCTAAGAATAAATCCGTTGAAACATAATTATTTTTACTTACATATCGGGCTATTACAATTCCGATATTCGTTATTAAATAATACTTGTCAAATGAATTACCAACTTGGAAAATTTTGTGAATTTTTACTTCACATTCATTAACATTTAGGTAACTAATTGTATCAATAAATTTTAATTTTTTATTGTTAACTTCAATTCTGAAATCATTTAATGAATAACGAACAAGAATTGGACTATGTAGTGTTAATTTTTTCTGATAAAATGCTAATAATGCTTCCTTTTCATTAGCAAACCATTTTTGTAAAAGATATTTACGATTTGTAATCATTAAAGTTAAATAATAACAACCAATAACCATATCTTGCGTTGGTTTCAATATAACGTCACCATTAGAAGGAGAAATAACATTAAAAGAAGGTCGCATCATTGTGCGTGCTTCTAATTGACTCGATTCATATAAAGGTAAATGTACAGCCATTTGATCTCCATCAAAATCGGCATTAAAACCTGTACAAACAAGAGGATGTAATTGAATCGCTTTTCCTAAAACCATAACGGGATCAAAAGCTTGAATTCCAAAACGATGTAATGTAGGAGCACGGTTTAACAGAACTGAATATTTTTTCGTTAATTTCGTTAATAAAATCCAAATGAATGGTTTATTTTTCTTAATAATTATATGAGCCAATTTTGTGTTGTGACTTGGTGCTTGAATTTTTGTTTTTAATAATTCATTGATTAAGAATGGTTGAAATAATTCAGTCGCCATTTCATAAGGTAAACCACATTGATTCAATCTTAAATTAGGACCTACAACAATAACAGAACGTCCTGAATAATCTACACGTTTTCCTAGTAAAGATTGACGGAAGCGTCCTTGTTTCCCTTCTAAAATTTCAGTTAAACTTTTAAGAGGTTTATTATTTAAACAGAATTTTTTTTCTTTTTTTAATTTTGCATTATCAATTAATGAATCGATACTTTCTTGAAGTAGACGACGTCCATGTACTGTTATTAAATCAGGTGCAAGAAAATGATACATAAAATCAAATAATCTTTGATTTCTAGTAATAATTAATCTATAAATTTCATTTACATCAGCAGCAATTAAACGTCCGTTTTCTAATTCTAATAATGGTCTCAAATTTGGAGGTAAAACAGGCAAAGTTGTTAAAACCATCCAACTTGGATTTGTTTTTGTTGCTAAAAAACTCTCCAGAATTCGAATTTGTCGAGTATTGTTTTTATCTGGTACATAAGTTTGATTTAAATTATTTAGAGTTAATTGATTAATTTTGTTTCTAGCTTTTTTAATTTCTTTTTTTATGTTTATATTTTCTAATGCAGCTTTAATAATTTCGGAACCTAATCGTTTAGTACGTTTTAAGGTTTTTAAAGCTCTTCGTTTATTTGGTATACTTTGAAATTTGGTATCTGTGAATGTATCATCAATAAATTGATCTAATTCATTTGGAATTACACGTGTAAATGGATGTAATCCAAAATTACTATCTGAAATTTTTTCATCATCACGAATGTAAATAATATCTTCTAATTCTTCAACTGTTAGTTTTTCATGGTAAACACGTAATAACAAACATAAATAGCTTGGCATTCCTTTTAAGTACCAAATATGTGTAACCGGAGAGGTTAAATCGATAAATCCCATTCGATAACGACGAACACGAGCTTCAATAATTTCAACTTTACATTCGTCACAAATTTTATCTAAAACAAATCCATTGTATTTTCCACATTTACACTTCCAATTTTTTATTGGACCAAAAATTTTTTCACAAAACAATCCATTAATTTCCGGTTGGTGGGTACGGAAATTAATAGTTTCTGCTTTTTTTACTTCCCCAACAACTTCACCGTCTGGTAATATACGTTCTGACCAACTTTTAATTCTTCCGGGAGATGCAATACTTAATCTTAAGTAATCAAAAGAAGAGTTTAAATTTTCTAATTTTGATAAAGTTTTTTCTAATTCTAAGATATCTTCCTTTGATTTCATAAAAATGTCAAAAATGGTAATATTTCTGTAAATAATTTTTAATTTTAGAATTGAAACTGTTTATTAGAAATTTTCATTAGCTTCTAATTTTTCTAGGATTTTATTTTTTTCATTTAGTTTTTCTAGAAGTAACAAGTCTTGTTTTT
>Ga0307488_10000914_pt1 | contig 24483 bp, 23 predicted proteins | sample SB02metaG_FD_202248 | JGI IMG/M metagenome (GOLD analysis project Ga0307488, IMG submission 202248) | Sea-ice brine microbial communities from Beaufort Sea near Barrow, Alaska, United States - SB 0.2 | ecosystem: Environmental > Aquatic > Marine > Coastal | place: USA: Alaska | collected... | reverse complement strand
CAATACCTTGTTCTTTTAGTACCTGATGCAAACAGTCAGCTAATGCTAGGTTAGTATGAATAGCCTCTGAACCACCTCTTAATATAACCGCATTACCCGATTTAATACAAAGTGCTGCCGCTTCTGCAGTTACATTAGGTCGTGCTTCATAAATCATAGCAATAACGCCAAGTGGGATCCGCATTTTACCGACTTGTATGCCATTGGGACGCAATATTAGATTACTAACGCCACCAACGGGATCTTTCAGGGTGACTATTTCCCTGATGGCATAACTAATATCACTAATGCGTTTTTTTGTTAAGAGAAGCCGATCAAGCATGGCATCAGATAAGCCTTTCTCCTTACCTGCAGTGATATCTTTTTCATTTGCTCTAAGAATTTGTTCACTTTGATTTTCAATTGCTTTGGCAATTGCGTTTAATAAGGTGTTTTTCTGCTCTGTCGTTAACTGAGCAACAACTCGGCTAGCAATTTTTACTTGCTGTGCCATATTCGCCATATTAAATTTATTTAATTTTCCCATAATATCCTACTTATTTTTGCTATTACTATTAAGAATTACCATGTCATCACGGTGAATGACAACCTTACTAGGGCAATAACCCAAAACATTCTCAATTTCATCACTTTTTAAACCTTTTATTTTTTGTAACTCTCGCTCATTATACTGGCAAATGCCTTTAGCAACTGCCAAACCTGTTTGACTATTAATAAGGTCAATTGAAGCACCTGCTGAAAAATCACCTGCAATACTTTGAATGCCTGAAGGTAATAACGAAGCACCCTTAGTGATAACGGCATTGACAGCACCTTGGTCTAAAACGACTTGTCCACAACTTTTCAAGGTATGTTTTACCCAATTTTTTCTAGCTTTGGTTGCTGTTTGGCTGGCAATAAAATGTGTTCCTGGGTTCTTACCCTTTAACAACAAATCAAAAACTTCACTACGATAACCATTAACTATATAAGTATCTATTCCGTTTTCTATCGCTTTTTCAGCTGCTTGTATTTTAGTTTTCATGCCTCCCGTTGCAATAACATTGGTTGTACTACCTGCCATAGCATAGACCTTTTCTGTGATTTCTGAAATTTCAGGCAATAACCTTGCGTCAGAATTACTTCGTGGGTCTTTATCAAATAACCCATCAATATCACTCAAAATAATCAAACAGTCCGCTTCACAAACCAAAGCAACCAAAGCGGCAAGATTGTCATTGTCTCCAACTTTCAATTCATCAGTGGCAACAGTATCATTTTCATTAACGATAGGAAGCACATGGTTCTCTAATAAAACTCGTAAAGTATTTTTAATATTGATATAGCGCTGACGATCTCTTAAATCACCATGGGTGATTAATAATTGGCTACAAGGGGCATCAAAAAATCGCTGCCAGTTAGCCATCATTTTCATTTGCCCAACGCTAGCCATAGCTTGTTTAGTTACAATTGAGGGATTAGGTGAGCCGTGATGAATTAATTGACGACCAGCAGCAACACTACCCGAAGAGACTAAAATCACCTCTTTACCTGCTTGCTGACACTCAGTAATAAATCTAGCAATGGCGAGTAAATATTGACCACTACAGCCTTCACCTCTAGGTGCAACTAAAGCACTACCCACCTTGATAACCACACGATTAAAGTTCATTTTTCCCACCAAACGTTGAAGCAGCCATAGACTTATATATCTTCCTTAAGAATGCCTCGAAATAAGCACGGTTTGCAACCAAGATTTACACATTACATAGACTATAATACTATTTTTAATGCTTTTATTAGATTTTTCTGCACAACTGCATGTTTACAACAATAAAAGACTGGATAAAACCGATAATTAACCAACTTATACTTAATCTGGTTTGATTTTCATACAGAAGAAAATAGGCTGAATTTCCTTATGGAGATTCACTTTAACGATAATTTAATAGCATCACCCTAAAAAAATATGGCAAATCACTCTTTTAGTCTAAAATGAATACTTTATTGTTGTTTTTATCCTTTTATAGCGGTTAATAAGCTAATGTTATTGAACAATCAAAATTACTTACTGAAATATAAAGTAAATAGTTTTAATATTATAGAATAAACCCCTTTGATTTATACTTTTGAGAAAAAATGTTGAGCTTTTTACCTGCGGTAATGATTGGAATAATTTCTTTTGTACTTTATATAGTCAATACGATCATTTGGCTAATTCCCATTGTCATATTTTCACTACTTAAAGCATTAGCACCATTTCGTTTATGGCGAAAAATATTCAGTAAGTTATTAGATCAGATGGCCAGCAATTGGGTAGCAGTGAACACTCAAATACAAAAAGTATTCACTAAAACTAAAATTAATGTTATTGGTTTAGATAAATTAAGTATGACCGAATGGTACTTAGTAATCAGTAATCACCAAACTTGGGTAGATATTCTTGTTTTGCAACGAATATTGCATAATAAAATACCGTTCTTAAAGTTTTTCCTTAAAAAAGAACTGATCTACGTTCCATTACTCGGGCTTGCTTGGTGGGCTTTAGATTTTCCATTTATGAAACGTTATAGCCAAGCATTTTTAAAAAAGAATCCAAGTTTAAAAGGAGAAGATCTAAAAACCACCCGCAGAGCTTGTGCCAAATTTAAATATAAACCGGTTAGCGTAATGAATTTTATTGAAGGTACACGCTTTACTCATGAAAAGCATCGACAACAACAATCTCCTTACTCACAACTATTGAAACCTAAGGCTGGCGGCATTGCTTTTGTCCTTGATGCTATGGGTGAACATTTAAATAAGATCGTTGATGTCACCATTTATTATCCTGAGGGTACTCCTAGTTTTAATGACTTTGTATCGGGAAAAGTTAATCACATAGAAGTCGTTATTGAAACTATGGTTATTGAAGAAAACCTTAAGGGCGATTACTTTAATGACAGAGCAACAAAAATTCATTTTCAAAAATGGGTGAATCGAATTTGGCAAGATAAAGAGCTAAAGCTCATAGAGCTTAAAAAAACATCATAGATCAATTAACAGCTACTCTTAACGGTAATGAGCAAATATTTATCACAAAACCCTAAACAGGGTATTCTAAAAGTGATTATTAATAGTAACGATATCTCGTGTCAGTAATCTTGGTCTATATTTTAACTTTTGTGAACAACGTGATACAAATAGATCAATTCTTCTAGCTCTTCTGGAAATTAATATACGATGGATGTTTCAAATTTAAGTAATGCGTTGATAAATTTTGGTACGACAACGCTAGGATTAGCCTTAGATTCTTTATGGTTTCCCATAATAAGAGTACTGATACTTTTTTTTGCTATCAGTTTTTTATATTTTATTGCCGTTTATTTGATTAACCCCGTTATCAGAAAAGCCGTTGTTAAATTAAAATACCCACTTGCCACTTATCTACTCAAGCATAAATTATTTATTAACCTCGTTAGAGTTTTCCCTCTTATGCTTGCTATACAGTCTTCAAGCTTAATAGCTAATGAATTCATTGAATCGATATGGTTATTAGCCTCAAATCTCTTGCTCATCTATTATGCTACTCGATTAATCTTTAGTGTCATTAACGCGATTTATGACCAATTAGACCATCAGCAAGTAACAAAAGAGATGCCGATACAGCAAGTAACACAATTACTTAAAGTCATCGTTATTACCGTAGCTATAATTTTATCTATCGGTGTATTACTGGATAAATCACCCACCTACTTACTTAGTGGCTTAACCGCTCTTTCTGCTGTGATATTATTGGTTTTCCGAGACTCGATATTAGGTTTTGTCGCTGGTATTCAAGTCGCCGCACAAAAATTAGTGCAAGTCGGTGATTGGATTGTTCTTGATAAGGATACCGATGGTGAAGTGCTTAATATATCGATTACTACCTGTAAAATCAGAAATTGGGATAATTCGATTAGCTCGATTCCCGCTTATGATTTGATCAATAAAGAATTCAAAAATTATCAACAAATGATGAGTACGGGTCGACGGTTGAAACGAAGTATTAATATTGATACCGATAGTGTGAAATTTTTAACCACTGAAAACATAGAAAGAATGAAAAAAATCGATCTTCTTTCTAACCTAATTAATCAAAAACAATCCATAATTGAACAAGCTAATCAAGGCATAGACCCTTCGAATGCTATGGCGCAAATAAATAGGCGAAACCTGACAAACATTGGTTGTTTTAGAGCATATATTAAAAAATATTTACATAATCATCCCGCTATTAACAATGACGCTATATTGTTAGTAAGACAACTTCAATCAACAGAGCAAGGTATCCCAATTGAAGTCTATTGTTTCACCTATGCAAAAGGAACAGGATGGGTTGAATTTGAAGAATTAATGAGTGATATTTTTGATCATCTATTTGCCATTATAGGTTCATTTGATTTAGCGGTATATCAACAACCTAGCAATAGAACATTTGCAAAAAGATATAAATAGTTACCCAAAAATATTTCTACTTGCCGTTAGCAAAAATTGCTTTATAAACCTTGTTGTTAATAAAACAACAAGGGAGCAGGCATTATTGACAAGTACCTCCTATTAAGTCCTAGTTGATACCCGATCAACGTTTATAAAAGTCGCTACATACAAGGCCCTCACTTTTACTCAAAGGTATTATCTTTGACGAATCACGCCTTCTTGCATAGTTGAAGCAACTAGCTGACCCTGACGATTAAATATTTGCCCTCTAACTAATCCACGACCACTGCTAGCAGATGGACTTTCAGTTGAATAGAGTAGCCAATCATCAAATCGAAATGGTCGGTGAAACCACATGGCATGATCAATCGTCGCTATTTGAAAGTTTTTTTGCCAGTGACTCACACCATGTGGCATTAATGATGTGGGTAAAAAGTGAAAATCTGAAGTATAAGCTAACATATAGGTATGTATACGAAGATCATCAGGTAAAGTGCCATTGGCTTTTATCCACATATTACATTTAGCGGGCATTTTTTTAGGGTTTAACCAGTTATATGGGTCAACAGGCCTTATTTCTATCGGCTTTTCAGCTAGATATATCTCACGAATACTCGGTGGTATATGCTCTTGGTTGGCTTTAATAAAGTCACTGTAAGAGGGTATATTCTCAGGATCACTAACCTCAGGCATAATTTCTTGATGGTCAAAACCTTCTTCAGGTTTTTGGAATGAGGCCGTCATATAAAAGATAGCTTTACCATTTTGAATGGCTTTAATTCGACGCGTACTGAAACTTTTACCATCTCGAATATTTTCGACTTCATAAACCACAGATTTTTTAGCATCCCCTGGACGTAAAAAGTAAGAATGAAGAGAATGTACATTACGGCTCTTGTCGATAGTTTCTTGTGCAGCAGATAAAGCCTGCCCCATTACTTGACCACCAAACAATGCAGGGAAGCCAAGATCTTGACTTTGTCCACGGTATATTCCCTGTTCAATAACCTCTAATTTTAGTAGTGCAGAAAGGTTAGTTAATACTTGGCTCATTTTTTAGTCTCTTCAGGTCAATAAAACTTACCTGTCAATTATATAGATAACGCATTAAAAACTATATTCATGTCTATAAAAAAAACGAAAACAATTAAATTATCATTCACTATATTGGCTAGACGCAAAATGTCAGGTAATCAGTAATAATGGGGTAAGCTATTTCCTTTACAGACAATATCGCTTAAAAAAAGACTCCTCTTACAACATCTTCACTTGAGTCAGAATAACCTTCACATCATCGTTTGATGACTACTGTACTCTATACGAGAGCCCATAGGCAGAGCAGTATCCCTCAACTTAGATAAAAAGATATAAGGGTCGATATCTTGTATAGTAGGAATATCTAAAGAGAAGTGTATATTAACTGCCTCTCCTCCCAAATTAGCAAATAACCTGACATTAAGTGATTCTTTTAATCCTGTAAAACTTTTTTCTATCGTTGGACTCTTTTGATGTGGAAATAGGAGCAAATATTCGCCATCATTAATCACCCCCGCATGATCAAATTCGCCTATGTGTTCATTAATTAAAATAGCAATAGTTTTACTTACCTCATGGAGTGCTTTTTTATTAAATCTAAAGGTCAGCTCTTTCCAGTTATCAATTGAGACATAGCCTATAGTCAATGGGTAATTATATTTTCGAGCCTGTTTATAGGCACTTTGATAAATGTGTTTTATCTTCGCCGGGCATTCTAAAAAGTATGGCGTTTTTTCTCTTGCGTCATAGTCAACATTCATTTTTTTTGAACGTTTTTTAAGTGCAAATATGGTTAGCAAAAAAATGATGACAAAAAGAGTAACGACTAGCGCAATAATCGTTAGCTGTTGTTGTTGAAATTTTTTGTAAAAAATGGCATTAAGTGCACTTTTTTCCACAAGTTTAATGGATAACTCCTTCGCCTCATCTTGTTTTTTTGTCGTCTCTTTTTGCAGTGAAATAATAGCTAACCTATTGTTGACAAATTCTTTATTTAATTCAATGTAGCTCTGAAGCAGCACAAGAGCTTCTGCGTAATTTTGTTGATCTTGATACATTTCGGCTAATAACAAATACAACTCGATTTGCTCACTCGAGAGTTTAATGACAGGTATCATATTTTCAGCTTGTTTTAATAACTGATGCGAAAATTCTTCTCTACCAGTTAACAAGCTTACTTTGGCCAACGCAATTAATGTACTTAAATAAGACTTAGATAAACTCTTTTCTTTAAATATATTTGCTGCTTTGATCAAGGCTACATATGACGCTTGATAATTTTTTTGTAAAAATAACACTTCACCCAGACCAAGTTCTGCAGAAGCGATATCAACTTGAGAGCCATTATCTTGGGCATACCTTTTAGTTTCCCAGTAAGCATTATAGGCATCATCCAATAAACCTAAATGATGATAAGCACTGGCTAAATGGTAATAAGTATTTACTAAGTCATATTTTGAAGATAAATCAAAACGTAATTTAAGTATTTTTTTATTTATCATTAGGACTGTTTGGTAATTCCCTAAGTAATGATGAGCCGAAGAAATTATTTCTAGTAGTTCAATATTATCTTCAAAGGGTTTATTCCGTTCAAGAAGACCTTCAATATTTTTTAAATCAGTAAACGCTTCAGAGTAATTATTAATTAAAATGTAGGCCATTGAACGATATGCTAATGCCAGTAAGTGATATTTTATTTTGGCTGAAGTTTTAGCTAAGGTTATTGCTTCATTGGATGCAATTAATACTTCCTGGTATTGACCTTTTGTATAGTATCCCGCAGCGACCTTCAGCAATAAGTCTAATTTTAATGGTAAATCAATATCAAGTAGCTTTGAGCCAACAAGGGAAAACTGAAAAGAACGTTCCACGTCACTTAGATTATTAGCTAAATCTGCAAACAAAATAAATACTTTTGCCCTAGTATTTTCTGAATAAAGATCACGTTGCTCAATGATATCATTTAAAATATCCCTCACATTACCTGTAAGTAAGTGATCCTTATTTTGAGTAAATAAATCTTCGATTACTCGAGTGTTTTTTTCAATAGCAAGACTATTAGCAATAACGCTGTTAGCTAGAAGAGAATTAGGCTGTAACAAAAGTAAGGTAAAAATAATCCAACAAATCAAATTCATATTAAAATTAATACCTGTAAATTAGTGAGTAATATCAACTTATACTGGTTGATTTTAAAGTGTACCGCATTTAACACCTCCCTGTTAGTATCGATAATATAAAACTTTAGTACCTTTTCTTGCTTGTAATCATATACTGTTCAATGAACTTCTAAAGTTCGATAAAAGGAAACTGATAATAGTAATATTGTCGGCTTTAAATACCGTGATAGGTTAGTTTTTTTTCGCCATTCGCTGCTGTTTCTCTAATAGTATTTACGTCACTTTTTCACCAAGTTTTAAATACCTCCGTATCTTACATTCCCAACTCATCGTAATTTAAAAGAGTTCCCCACATCAAATTTTATCTTTATTATAGAAATATATTTATGATAAATTTGTAAAACTTAATTAAATATAGATATAGTGACAAAAAACCAACAACAACTTGAAGATTTTAGATATAATCATGAAAGAATTTTTAATCCTTACAGAGGTATAAGTACTATGAAAAAAATTACTCTTGCTATTGCAGCAACCCTTATGATGGCTTCTCCTGTTTTTGCTGGTGATGCAGCTGCTGGCAAAGCTAAAGCAGGTATGTGTGCAGCATGCCATGGTGCTGCTGGTATATCTGCAGTTCCTACTTACCCTAACCTTGCAGGACAAAAAGAAGCCTACCTTGCCCAGCAATTAGCTAATTTCAAATCTGGCGCCCGTAAAAATGCTATCATGGGTGGCATGGCTATGGCATTAAGCGATAAAGACATGGCTGACATTTCAGCTTATTATGCTGGCTTAAAATAACTTATTAGTTTAAAACTAATAAGTCAAAAAGCGCTCTAAGAGCGCTTTTTTTTACCTATAATTAACACTGTCGCATTATTATTTTAATCAGCATGTTGCTGAATAAGCAGTAAAAATGACTCACCATAACGAAGTAGCTTAGTATCACCAACACCATTAATTTCTAAAAAATCTTCAGATGTTTTAGGTTTTATACGAGCTAACTCTGAAAGTGTTGCATCATTAAAAACAATGTAAGGTGCGATATCTTCTATGTCAGCAATTTCTTTTCTTAAAGTACGTAATTTAATAAATAATTGCCTATCATATTTACTATCTTGTGTTTTATGTTGCCAATAACTCGCTTTTTGTAACCTAGGACTGGCTAACATTAGTGGTTCAGAGGCTTTTAACACGCTTCTCGCCGCTTCCGTCAAAACCAAAACAGATTGTTGTTCAATATTTTGTTGTAAAAAACCTAAATGTATTAGTTGAGCAATAATCGAGAACCAGTAGCCGGGTGTTTTATCTTTCCCAATAGCAAAGGTAGACACTTTATTATGGGCCATCGCCATCACTTTAAGGCTTGATTGCCCTCTTAATACTTCAATAACGTGACCAATATCACCCTGTTGTTTAATACGAAACACACAGGATAATACTTTTTGTGCCGCTTGTGTTCCATCAAATTGACTTGGCGGGTCTAAGCAAATATCACAGTTACCGCAACCTTGCTCAGTGTATTCAGCAAAATAGTTAAGGACGACTTGCCGGCGACAAGTTTGTGAATCAACAAAACCAGTCATCGCTTGAAACCGTTGTAACTCGACATTCACCCTTTGTTCATTTTCACCATCATTGATACGTTTCTTTATCCGAGTAATGTCTTTTTCATCATGTAAAAATAAGGCTTCTGCATCGAGACCATCACGCCCTGCTCGACCAATTTCTTGATAATATGACTCTAAAGTTTTTGGTGGTTCAAAATGAATAACAAAACGAATATTGAGTTTATTAATGCCTAAGCCAAAGGCGACTGTTGCAATAATTATTCGAATATTATCTTTTGCAAAACCATCCTGAACCGTATTTCTTATTTCAACTTCCATACCTGCGTGATAGGCCGCACAGTTTATTCCTTTTGTTGCTAAAAACTTGCTGAGCTTTTCAACTTGCCAACGGCTATTACAATATACAATACCACTGTCTTCTCTTCGTTTATTCAAATAACCTAAAACCTGTTGTTCACCATTATATTTGTTTGCCAAGGTCAAACGAATATTAGGGCGGTCAAAGCTATCAAGGTGAATAAATGGATTATTGAGCTGAAGTTGATTAAGAATATCTTTACGCGTTGTGACATCTGCCGTGGCAGTAAGCGCCATTACAGGCACATAAGGAAAGTTTCTTTTTATACATTGCAACTTTGTATAGGCTGGCCGAAAGTCGTGGCCCCATTGAGATATACAGTGGGCTTCATCAATAGCAAATAAGCTAATAGTGATTTCAGCTAGCTTTTGTAAAAAATAATAATTACTTAAACGCTCCGGTGCAACATAAAGTAATTTTATCTCACCTTGACACAATTGATGGAAAATATGATTAATAGCCGCCCCGTCAAGGCTAGAGTTAATAAAAGCAGCTGATATTCCCTGCCGCGTTAAACTATCTACTTGATCTTTCATTAACGCAATAAGGGGTGAGACAACAATGGTTACGCCTGGCATTAATGTAGCAGGCAATTGATAACAAAGTGATTTACCACCACCAGTCGGCATAAGTACTAAACTATCTTGCCCTTGCAGTAGATTTTGAATAATTTCAGCTTGCCCTAGGCGAAAACTTTGGTAACCAAAGTGATGCTTTAAAGCCTCAGTGAGCTGCTCTTTAGAAGGGAGACTTATCGGGACGTTCAACAAAAAAACCGTTTAACTATTAATGGATCGTTAGTTTACCCTATGCTAACAAAACCAAGCAATTTATTAATGGTACTAGAATAACAAATAGTGCTAATCTAACCAATAAGTGATCAGACCAGATGGCCAACCCATAATGGACAAAGAATTAATTTATCAACAAATAGCCAGTCTATGGACAGAAAATATGCCTTTCAACCAACTGCTAGGCTTTAAAATCACCCATTTTAACAGTGATGAGTCGGAAATTCGCTTTGCATGGCAAGAAAAATTAATTGGTAACCCAATGCAAAAAACCCTTCATGGTGGCGTTACCGCAGCGGTACTTGATCTTGCCGGTGGAGTTGTGGCCGCAGCTAATATAATCGAACACTTGGACGATCTCTCCCCTGATAAAATTCAAAAAAGTTTAAGGCGGTTAAGTACAATTGATTTACGTACCGATTTTTTAAGACCGGGCAGAGGTGAACAGTTTATTGCGACAGCACGTATTATTCGCAACGGTAACAAAGTTGCTGTTGCCCGGATGGAACTCCATAATGAACTTGGTGTTCATCTTGCCTTTGGTACCGGCACCTATATGGTTGGTTAGCATTACATCAGCCAAACGGGTGCATCAGAGACATTAACTCATCTATAGATCTTAATACACTTTTAAGATTAAGCCTTAATTTTAGTCATAAAAAAGCCGACCATCGTCGGCTTTTTTAAAATTTCATCTTGCTAAAAAAACTAATCAAACACCATGGTGTTTTTTAATTTATTTAATGCATTTTTTTCTAACTGTCGAACACGTTCAGCAGATATTTGATATTTATTCGCTAATTCTTGTAATGTTGTCTTATCTTCTAACAACCAACGTGTCCGTATAATATCTTGGCTCCGATCATCCAAAGTCACTAATGCGGTAGATAAACGGTGGTTAGAATGATCTTCCCAATTATCATCTTCAACGCTAGTTGCTAAATCTGATGATTTATCTTCTAAAAACTGGGCAGGTGAAAATGTACCCGCATCAATACCCGCATCATCGTCTGAAGAGAGTTCAAAAGCTTGGTCTTGGCTACTCATTCGAGTTTCCATTTCCAACACATCTTTAGTAGTAACCCCTAAAGTTTCAGCAACTGTACTAACTTCTGCATTACTAAACCAACCTAAACGCTTTTTATTTTTACGTAAATTAAAAAAAAGTTTACGTTGGGCTTTGGTAGTAGCAACTTTAACAATTCGCCAATTACGTAATACATATTCATGAATTTCAGCTTTAATCCAATGCACAGCAAATGAAACTAGACGTACGCCAACCTCAGGGTTGAAACGTTTTACCGCTTTCATTAAACCAACATTACCTTCTTGAACTAAATCCGCTTGTGGTAGACCATAACCTGAATAGCCTTTAGCAATATGAATAACAAATCTGAGATGCGACATAATCAATTCTTGAGCCGCAGTTAAGTCATTTTCTGAATAAAGAAGAGTAGCAAGCTCATGTTCGCGCTGAGCAGTAAGCACTGGAATACTATACGCTGACTGCATATAAGATTCGATGCTGCCACTTTTAGGCAAGATTAGCGCCATTGACTGTTTAATATTACTCATAAAAATCTCCTGTTCTAACTAGCAATTATAACAAACTTTTATTGCCCTAGTGAACTATAAGCGAATTACATTAACCTACCCGATAAGTTAAAACAATATTATATTTAAAATTTACTAATGAAATTGTAGTAATTTGTTACAGATAATGCTTACAAATAAAATTATACTAATAAGATCAATAACAAAGCATATAAGAAAACTCTACTTTTCAAAAAATATTAATAATTAAATTAATCCGTTTTCGGCTCTATTACACGGATATGCTGGCGAACTGAAATATAGCTCCCCAATAAACCTAAACCAATAGCGAAACCAATTAGTATAAAGCTTTCATCAAAAGTTAGCCCTTGAATCACAAAGTCACTACCATATAAATCGGTTAACTTGCTTAAAGCACCTGACAGGTAATAAGACAATAATACAATGGTAATACTTGCCAATAAGCCACCTAAAATGCCATACCACATGCCTGAATATAAAAACGGCCTCTGAATAAAACTGTCTGTTGCGCCAACCAGTTTCATTACTGCTATCGCCTCTTTTTGATTAATTATAGCTAAACGAATAGTATTGCCAATGATAAGTACCACAGACAAGCATAATAATAAGGCAACGCTGGTGACAATATCTTCAATAAGCTCAGCGATCGCTGCTAATCGAGATAACCATTCTAAGTCCAACTTACCTTGTTCAACTTCTCGCTCTTTTTGTAACTTTATTAATAACTCACCAACAGCATGTGCTTGAGAAGCCCTCTTGGTTGGTGTAACTAAAATTGTGGCTGGCAATGGATTTTTATCTAAATACTCAAGTGCTGGTCCAAACCCTGACAAAACTTTGAACTCTTTTAAAGCTTGCTCAGCTGAAATATATTTCACCTTTGCTACTTCAGGGTAAAGCTTAATCCGTTGCACTACATTTTTGGCACTTTTATCACTTACAGATAAGTTGAGAAACAAGCTAATTTCAGAAGCACTGTCCCATTGTGAAGTGACTTGTTGAGCATTTTTTACAAACAGATGTAGTGTTGCGGGTAGTGTTAAACTAATACCAAGCACCAACACTGTCATTATGGTAGTAAAGGGTGTTCGCCATAGATCGCCTAAACTACCAACAGCTTGCTGCGCATGACGAATAGGTAATGATAATAATCGACGGACAAAACTTTGTCGCTTAGGTGATTCCATAGTAGGAAGTGGACTACTCATGCCCTCCCCTTTTCTCTGCTGTTTGCATCCCCTCAACAAGACCATCAGTTATCATAGTTCCTTCTTTGATGGTCAGTGTCCTGTACTTCATCCGTGCAATCAAACCTAAATCATGGGTAGCAATAAGCACAGTGACACCTACTGCATTAAACTCTTCAAACAAGCGAATAATGTCCATTGACAGTTTGGGGTCTAAATTACCGGTTGGTTCATCTGCTAATAATACTGGAGGCTTATTAACAATAGCTCTGGCGATGCCAACTCGTTGCTGTTCACCGCCTGAAAGCATATAAGGGTAACATCGGAGTTTACTGCTCAGGTGCACCTTTTCCAAGGCTACCTCAACACGTTTTTTGATTTCTTTGTGACTATAGCCTTCGATAATTAAAGGAAGCGCAACATTATCAAAAACCGTTCGATCAGTTAGTAGATTATGATTTTGAAAAATCATACCAATACCACGACGAACATAAGGGATTTCTTTATATTTAATATTAGCAAGTTCAGTACCATTGATTTGAATACTACCTGAACTTGGCTTTTCCATTAGACTGATCAATTTTAATAACGTACTTTTACCCGCACCTGAGTGTCCTGTTAAGAAGGCCATTTCCCCTTGCTCAAGATTAAAACTTACTCGTTTTAACGCCAGAAACCCACCAGGGTATGTTTTATTTACATTATTAAAACAAATCATATTATTAGTATTATTTTCAGTTTTTAATTAATTGTTATTTTGAAAAAAGTGCTTCTATAAATTCATCACTATTAAATGGGCGCAAATCATCAATACCTTCACCAACACCTAAATGGCGAATTGGAATAGCAAATTTATCAGCTACCGCAAAAATAACACCACCTTTAGCTGTACCATCAAGTTTGGTTAGTGTTAATCCAGTCAAATTAACCGCTTGATTAAAAAGGTCCGTTTGACTTAAAGCATTCTGACCTGTTCCAGCATCGAGAGTAAGCATAACTTCATGAGGGGCATTTTCATCAATCTTTTTCATCACTCGAACCACTTTTTTAAGCTCTTCCATCAAATGACCTTTATTTTGCAATCGTCCGGCAGTATCAGCAATTAAAACATCAACATTACGGGCTTTGGCAGCACTTATAGCATCAAAAATCACTGAAGCACTATCAGCCCCGGTATGCTGAGCAATAACGGTAATGTCATTACGGTCTCCCCACACTTGTAGTTGTTCAACAGCCGCGGCACGGAAAGTATCACCTGCAGCTAGCATTACTGATTTACCTTGTGCTTGAAATTGTTTCGCTAATTTACCAATCGTTGTTGTTTTACCAACGCCATTGACTCCAACCATTAGAATAACATAAGGGCCATTATTGATATTAACCTCTAACGGCCTTGAAACAGGTTCAAGAATTTTCTTTAATTCTATTTTAAGTAAATCATATAAAGCTTCAGCATTTTTCAACTGTTTTCTGTTGGCCGATTCGGTCAGTGATGCAATTATTTTGCTTGTAGTATCAACGCCTACATCAGCAAGTAATAAATGTGTTTCTAACTCTTCAAATAAGTCATCATCAATCTTTTTCCCTCGAAACAGATCAATTAAACCACCACCTAAATTTTGTCGTGTTTTAGATAAACTTTGTTTTAATCGGGTGAAAAATCCAGAGGGTGGTTCTGCTTCTGATAAGTCGTTAATGTCATTATTCGCCGATGAATCAACCATTTTCTCAGCAAGATCAAGTTCACTAATTTTTTCTTGAAAATCACCTGTAACTTGTTCTTTATTGTCAGCTTCAGTAACAACTTGCTCATTCTCTTCCTGGTTACCTAAACCTAACCAAGAGAGCATACCTTTTTTCTTAAACATAAATTTTTCAATCAAAGCGGGATAAGGTTATAATTAACGTTATAGTAACACCTAAAAATAAAACTGTCAGTGATATGAATCATACAAAAAAACAAACAATTACAAATGCCACAAAAGGCAGTATTAGAATTATCGCTGGAAAGCACAGAGGTCGTAAACTACCTGTATTGATGGCCGAAGGCTTAAGACCAACTACCGACCGGGTAAAAGAAACCGTTTTTAACTGGTTAATGCCTTATATTAAAGACGCCAAATGCCTTGATTGTTTTGCCGGGTCTGGCAGCTTAAGCTTTGAAGCCATGTCACGGGGCGCTCAACAAGTCACACTTTTAGAATTAAATAAAGCCGCAGTAAACCAGCTAAAAGCTAATAAAAAATTACTTAAAGCTGAAAATATCAAAATAGATCAAGTAAATACCTTAGAGTACTTAAAGAATAGTATTGAGGTATACGATCTAATATTTCTAGATCCCCCTTTTAGAAAAAAGCTGGTAGAGCAGTGCGCGGTATTACTTAATAGTGGCTGGTTAACAGAAAATGCACTTATCTATGTTGAAATGGAAGCAAATTACATCTCGCAGCAACTTCCTAACAATTGGAATTTATTAAAAGAAAAAATCGCGGGCCAAGTGAGTTATCAGCTTTATCAATATCAGGGTAAGCACAAATTAATGGCTAAACAACTAGATCTCTATACCTAAATTAGAAAGTCCTTCTTCAAGCATTAATTCTTTGGCTTTAATGCAAGTATTTTTATTTTCGGAGGCGCTTTTAATAAAAGTAAAAAGCTCATTTTGGCTTTCAACCTCCCATTGCGTTAATGGATGCTGACTAATATCATCCGCTGATATCACGCCATCATCTTGGTTATTTAACGCTTCTGCAAGTAAAAGCTCAACATAAAAACTGACACTGTTAGCGGATAAGCGGCTTACATTAAAAAACCCCTCATCATCCTTATCTTGCATGGCTTGTAATAGCGACATTAATGCCATACAAACATCAAGCGCAGGAAACACACCAAAAGTATTAAAGTGTTCAGGGTTTGGGGTTTGCTCTTCAAGTTTAGTTAATTGAGCGGTAAAGTTAATTTTACAACGATTATTTTTATCTAACCATTGCCAAACTAAATCAAGCTGGTTGCGAATCACCTTGAACTCACCAAACGCTTCAGCATCACTAAACATTCTATAATTAGGTAACATACGCTCTAAAAGTGCGCTACAGAAGGCAATTTGTTGCCATTGACTTAGGTTTTTTAAGGGTAAGTGAACTGCCACAATAATAAGCTCGATAATAATTTAGTTAATAGAAAGTAGAGGGTGCCTTGTAAACAGACCCTTTAAAGATAAATACTGATAATGTACCTTAGTTCTAATCAATCCTCTTTTTTGGCAAACTGCCGTTGCGCATATTCAAATCGTAAGCGATATTCAGTGAGTTTTTCTTCTAATTCATCAACACGCTGCTCGTAGTTATTAGTGACGTCAACATTTGCATCGCGAAGGTTTTTTATTGTTTTACGTGCTTGGTCACTGTCACGCTCAAATTTAGCTTTAACACTATCAATACGTTGTTGGCTACTAATTTGCTCATTTCTAGTTGCTTTAAGCTGTTCTTCCAGTACAAATAAATCCTTTTGATATTGAGCCGCGTCTGCTTTCTCATTACTTAAATTTAATTCACTAATATTAAATTTACTTTTCAACTCATCCTGTAGATCTTTAAGTGATTCATTTTCAGCTTCAATTGTGGCCAACGAGTCTCTTAGCAATTGATTATCTGTGAAAAATCTTTTTTCATCAACCGATATATTTTCATTGATTTCATCCATTTTTTCTTGATTATTTTGAATAACCCTATCTAACTTGTTGTTAGCTTCTTGCTGTAAACTATCACGTTGCTTTTGCAACTGTTGATTAGTTGACACACTCAACTTATCTGCGGCAACTAAATGATCTTTATATTGCGCACTGCTTTCTTGTTCTGATATTTGTAAGCGACTAATTTGCTCTAAGAGTTTTTGCTTGGTGAAAGCGTATTCTTTGGTAAGTTTTTCAAGTTTTTCTTTGACCTTTTGGGCTACTAAATTTTGTTTTTTTGAAATTTTAGCATCCGCTAACTCTTTAGCTTGATGAGTAGCAATTATGATACTTTGCTCTTTATTTAAAACGTTAATAATTTCTTGTTGTTTTTCTTCTACTGCTTTAATTTCTGTGACTAGATGATCATTAAGTGCTCTGATTTTTTTTTCGAGTTGTTTAATCTTATCGGTGAGTTGTAAAACTTGTCTGTTTGCTTTTTCTTCACCTAAAGCTTTAGCGTCTAATAACTGACTTTGTTCAAGTTGTAATTGCTCTAAATCACCATTGGCGGTGTCTACCTTTAAATGAAGGGCTTCAATTTGCTTCGATTGAAGGTCTAATGCTACTCCTTTTGCCAAATCTGATTTGATTAATATTGCTGCTGAATTTTCGAGTTTAGCTTTACTTTGAGTTATTTGCTTTAATTGCTCTTCTGCTAAAGCAATTCGTTCGATATGTATTGATTCTTGTTTAATAAAGGCGGCTAATTTACTACTTAGGCTACTAATATCAACTGAATTTTCTTTTAATAGTACTTTAGCACGATTAAATTCTGTTGAATTTTTTAAACTGACTTCTCTGATAGCTAATGTCTCAGTCAATTGAGTGTTTTCAATCTGCTGTTTTAGATTAGCTTTAGCCTCATCAAGTTGAGTCTGAAGGGTTTGCTGAGATTTTCTTAATGCTAGATAATGAGTATGTTGCTCGACAACTTCATTGGTCAACTGGCTCTCGGCGCATCCAGCCAACATAGAAGATAATGTCTCTTCTACTTGAATATAAATATCACCTGCTAAACTTTGTACTTGCTCTTCAAGATCCTTTGAAAGCCCATTTTTATATTCCATTACTTCCTCGTCATAACATCAAATCAACAAGTTACTAAAGTATAATCTACCACATGAAAATCATTATGTTAAATTTAACCTCAAATAACCCTTTATTCGATATCGACAATACTGGCAACCTAATTAATGGTCCTTATTTACTTAAAAAAAAAGAGACCTAAGTCTCTTTTTTATGCAAAAGATTGGAGCTTTAGCTTATTTTTTTTCTTCTACTGTAATCGGTGTGATTTGAATACCACTAATTTTAGCATCTGAACTATCATTTCTAAGTTGAATCAAACGGTTCATCTGGCTTAATGACCCTAACATCGCGTGAATAGGAACAAATAAACCACGCTTGTGAAAGTCTAATACTTTATCGTCAGCTAATTTAGCTACTTTAGGTTCATTAACCGTAAAGATACCTACTAATTTTTTGTTTTCACCCGAAGCTGAATTAATTTTCAATTCAAGTTCTTGAAGTAAATCATTCTCTGCTAATTCTTTGATAAACTGATCGGTCATTATTTCGTTGTCGTATATACGACCTAATGACTGTTGTACGTTTTTAAGCACTTCAGTTTCTTCACCTTTTTCATCAAACAATGCTAAATCTTTATCTTCGCCGATAAACTCGCTATCTAAATCTACACATGCTGTTAAAGTTTTTTCTTTATCAGGGTCAACACCCAACATAAATGGAGCTATACCAATACTTTGTGGCATATATAAACCTATCCATTTATCTTCTTTAAAGAATAAATTTTCGCCACTTTCTAAGCCCAACATAGCAACACTACGATACCGCTCTGAATCAGGGTCTTTAACGATTACCACTGGAAAACTACTGGCTGCCTGAGCAAATTCAGCAGCTGTGACAGGAATAATATGCTGGTCAGAAACTTGTTTTAAATTTCTTTTATTTGCCAATTTTAATTTTTGATGTTTTTCTTTTTTTATTGCTACGATATTAGCCATGACCTATTCTCTTATTGTAATGCTTTATTTGGTAATAATTTAATAATTAGCATATTGTTATAATATTAGAATAAGTTATGGTGACACCGATATTCACTTTCAATAGTAAATCCGATTTAAATAAATTTACTTGCAAAATAATAAGCTATCACTTTAATTTTAATACCTTTTTAAATTAACAAATATTCACTGCTGCCAACATGAAATTAATTTTTTCGCTAATATTTCCAATAAAATAGCTATTCATCCCCCTAGGAAAAGCCACCTAAACCATCTCAAAAGTACGTTCACAATTATTTTATTGGTACAAATAAGTAACACTGTTAATCGCTAAATTTCTAACGAATTTGTTACCACCACTTTCTTATAATATGCCCCAAAAGCACAATATTTATCCTTCATTCAGCTCGGAGGTTTTATCTCCAGCTTTTAATGACTCCAATAAGTCATGAATCTCTGCTTTTAATTCTTTATCAATAATTTTATTACAACTGACTTTAGCTTTTTCTAAATGTTCAATCGCTCCTGTTTTATCGCCTAACTCAACTTTTAAAGCTGCAATTGAAAAGCCAATAGATGAACAAAAATCCTTAGAGTTAATCGTTTCAGCTTTGATTAAGGCTTGTTTATAGACAGTAATCGCGGATGCTAAGTCATCGGTAAAGTCAGCAAGTGTTTCCCACTGTACCGGGTGGTCTTTATCTGTATTTTCATTATCCACACAAAGTTGCTTTAGCTCTAAATAGTAGCCATCAAATTTCGTTTGATTTTTCTCTTGAGCAGCACTCATTAAGTTATCAGTGAGTGCAAGCACGCTCTTGTATATTTTAGTATTCATATGGTGGCCTTATCAATTATGGTTATCGAAGAATCAATCGATGAGTATAAAGTTTTTAGAACAACTAAAATATGTATTATCACATATTTAAAATTCCAGCTATTTTGAGAAAATAAAGAAACTTAAAATACCGCCAAATAAAAAATTAAAAGGAGTAAACACTTTAACGATAATAGCGCTATTATTAACTCGGTTATTGGTTTGATTTTTTCATTCTTATAATCACAAATCTATTGATAGCATAATATTAAAGGGGATTTATTTTGATAGTTGTCTTCAGGAATAGTGTCTAATTGATGGCTTTGAAAATTTCGGACTACCTTAGCACTGGCTCTGAATCTTTATGCCAAAGGCTCAGCGCATTAGCAAAGAGCTTAGTTTTTTTATTTTTCACCCATACCGCTATTGCCAGTACATTAACGGTAACCCTTAAAGGAGAATTACCCGAGCCGGTTGAAAAAAACATTCTCGCCTACTTAGGTAAATTGCCAACAACTGAGTTAGCGCGTTCTGCCTTTATTTATTCTGCCAAAGATAATACTAATAAAGCATTGCAATCATTAGGTTATTACCAAACTGATACTATTATTCTTATTAAAGAAGATCCCTGGCAACTCATCATTTCTATTACCTTACATCAACCAACAATTATCGCCAGTATTGATGTCCGGGTTAGTGGAGAAGCAAAACATGATCCTACGTTTATTACCTTAATAAATGATCATGGCATTAGAGCCAGAGATAAGCTCCACCATGGTCAATATGAAGCATTAAAATCTGATTTACTGTCACTAGCCCTTCAGCGAGGTTACTTTAGTGGTGAATTGATTGATCATAATATAAACATTAGACACGGTTTTCGTTATGCTGATATCACCTTAACAAGGTAACTTTTGTCTCAAGGACAAAGAGGCCAAATTAACTGGAAATATAACCTGGGAAGATAGTCTAACGATGAACCTATACCTCAAAGCTAATGCTCTACCGTTAATGTTTCTGCCACAATTGGTCATGAATATTTTTCCTGATTTAAATTTCAAGTTAAAAGATAAAGCATTAACCACCAGTGGCACCATTGACATATTAGCAGGTAGCTATAATATTGAAAAACTCCCTAAGGGTAGTGTTCCATTAAGTGATGATGTCATTATTGTTGACTCACAGGGTAAAAAAGTATTCAAAGAGTCGTCAGCTTTTGAGATAAAAACAGGTATACGAGTCAATATTGACGACGCAATCAAAGTATCAGGACAGGGCTTAGAAAGTCATTTATTTGGACAATTGCAAATCAGTCAGAAAGAAAAACAACCCTTACAATTGTTTGGCCGGATTCAATCCAATAACGGCACATACCAAGCTTATGGGCAAACATTACACATAGAAAAAGGTAAACTCACTTTCAATGGTCCTCTTAATAATCCTTATTTAAACTTGCGTGCTAGTAGGCATATCAAAGCTAAGGATATAGCTGTGGGTATTAAGATCACAGGTTTAGCCAATGCACTTGATATGTAACTGTTCTCATTGCCGACGATGGAAATGCCTGAAATGCTATCCTACTTAGTCAGGGTGCGAAGCTTGGATGCTGGCAATGGCAATAGTTCTGTGGCCGCAAGCTTGTTAGTCGGTTTTGGCGTCACCAATAGTATCGGCTTATTTGACCAACTTAAAAAAATACCTTTTATTAGTAATATTGCTGTTGATACTGAAGGGGAAGGAGATCAAACCCAAGCCACAGTAATTGGCTATGTTGACGATAGGGTCTATTTAAAATATGGGGTTGGTGTTTATGAACCCATAACTGAAATTACTGTCAGAATGTACTTATTTAATCGCTTTTGGCTAGAAGTAGTTAATGGTATTGAGCAATCTACCGACCTTTATTACTCTTTTGATATTGATTAATTGATTCGATCTTTCCGATTAATCAATATCAAACCATGTCATTAAATCTGCTCACTATATCCGTTCATTTATCTTTTTTGAAATTTTAATCTAGCTCACTTATTTACTGTTGATATAGCATCCAATCTTCCTGATCGATTTTTAGGTAATAATTATTTTTATACTTGCCAACCATTGAGCTTTCATTTTCAGAAACATACTCTGTACTTGGCAGTGCTCCCACCAAGGGTAATAAATCCACAGCCTGGTCGTTACCATAAATATCTGCTGCTATAACGCTTTGAATGAGGCTAGAAAGGGCTAAATAACTGCTCGGTTGATCAATCTCAATGGTTGCTGCACTTTCTCGCTCTAAACCAAAAAATTTAATACCAACTGGTATGTTGGTAATATCTACAGCTGGAAACTCTCGCATACCCGATATTTGTAATTTATCACCTTCAATACCCGCGCCGTGTTCAGGTACCAAAATCACCATCACTTTACGTTTTGATTGCTCAATCGAATCAAAGAGGTAATTTAAATCATTCAGCATTTTAACTACCCGAGGGCGATAGTTTTCTAAACTGTTTAAGTCTGCTCGATTACCAACAATTTTATTGCCATCATGCAAACTCACTGAGTTATAATAGGTGGCTTTAGGGGGTGAATACTCGCTTTTTAACAATAAATTAAAAATGGCTTTGTCACTGTAAATAGGTGAACCGTCAAAGGAGCGTTGTGAAACAGGTGAATAGTTTACATCAATTTTATTACTATTCCATTTCCCCTCTTTACGAATATAATTTTCGAAACTGTCGAACTTACCATCGTGGTTCATCGCCATCTGAGTAGTAAAACCTAGTTTTTTAAGGTTGTCCGCCAAATAACATTGATTATTGGTTTCTTGATAAAGTGCCTCATGAGGTGATTGACCACAACTAGCGCGCAATAATCTAATTGCTGCAGGGCCACTGTAGGAGGTGGCTGAATTAAACTGGCTAAATAAAACATCAAAACGCTTGAGTAATGGATGATTATCTAAACCAGTAAAGCGCAGATCACCCCACGACAGTGAGCAGATATTTAACAACAAAATATCAAACGGCGCTTTGAGTTCGGTGTTGCTATAGTCAACTACTCGAGTAGATTCTGTTTGATAAAAATTATCAAGTTGTTCAGTTATTGAGCTAAAAATTTTTCCTTGAGCGCCCGCTGGTTGATTGAATGCTTGACCTGTAATATCTAACGATAATGTTGCCTGATGATAAAAAACCCCCCCAATCAATAGAGCAGAGATCACACTTAAACGAACATGGTGTTTAATCATATTATAAACAAGTATGGCGATAACAAATAAAGACAATAACTCAACGGTTAGCAGACGGCCTATCAGTTCGATAATATATTCGCTATCAAATCCTGATAAGTTTTGAGCTTGTGAAAACAGGTGCTTAATAGGAGGCAGCCAAGAGTCGTAGTACAACAAGAATGCGGCAATAAAAGGCAAGCTTAACTTTCTAAGTAACAATAACGTAGGTGACGATAACGGCACCAATATCAAAAGAAAAAACGCTATATTTTCAATGAGATGAAAATTTAAATTACCATTAAAATAAAAGTACACTTTAAGTATAAAGTATAAATTCCAAACGCCTAAATTAAACAAACGAAACTCTGGCTTTGCTGATTTATCGAGATGTTCACTCATAATTTAGTGTCTTTTACTTGGTATTTCTTAAGTGTTTTTGGCGTTATTTGGTAGTACCATTTGGTTTTTTTTATGCCCTGCCATTGGAATCCAAAAAACCAGCCAAAAATACCACCAATAATGATACACACGGCTGAATAAGTAATAAATTCTAAGTAACTCATTCGCTATCCTTAGTAAGTGTTAACTCAATTAATTGAGCTGGTTTTGCAACAAATTTTGCTGGCGGTACTGTTGGAATATGCTTATTAAAACTCGGTTGTTCAAAAATAGGGCTTTTACCCCGTTGAATTGAAAAGCGTTTAAAGTCTTGTTCAAGTTTTAATAGTTTAAGTTGAGTTCTATCTATATAAATAAAATTTTCTTGTGCTTTAAATAGAATAGCGATCTGCGTACCAAAAATATAAACCAGAGTACTATCAATGTTTTCATTTTTACAACCATATAAAAAAACATAGACCGAAGGTCCAACTATGGTAAAAATATCACCGACACGATTAAATTTGCAAAATTTAACCGTGTCTTGCGGGTTAATTCCCGGTGGAACAATTAAGTTAACGAGGGCAAAATCTATATTATGACTGGCTGCGCTAGTGAGCATCGCCTTTACATTTTGAATAAATATAGTAGGCAATAAATAACCAATTGTCTCAGGAATATAGGCACTCTTATAAGCCAATTCAAAATCATCACTTAGCTTGTCTTGATAGGTCAATTTATTTATAGCTGAGATAATGCTGGTTAAAGTCACAATTCGCAAATCGGCTGGTAAAATAATATTGGCCCCTAAGTTTTTAAGCAAACAGCATTCTGTTAAACGTAATTTAAAACCCACTTCATTAATAATTATTTTTAATTTTTTTCCACTGCCTCTTCTCAGCGAGTAAATTAATGCCGCTAACGTTTTAAGGTTATCGTTTTGATAAATATGCAACAGTACAGTCGCCTGATTATTTGCTAATACGTGTTGTTTTAGTTGTGCTATGTTGTCCGTTAACAACCAATTTTTATTTAGACCTTCACCCAATTCAGCATAATGCATGTCGACAATCACATGAGCAACATTCACCTCATCGTTATAGGTTATCTCAGTGTCATTAGACCAGTTAACGAGTTGGAATTCGTCGTTTTTATACACAATATCAAAATGAATTTGACTAACAATGTATTGTTGGCCACCCCAATGACGAACATGCCAAGATTGTGGCCGTTCTAT
>Ga0307488_10000913_pt1 | contig 24487 bp, 18 predicted proteins | sample SB02metaG_FD_202248 | JGI IMG/M metagenome (GOLD analysis project Ga0307488, IMG submission 202248) | Sea-ice brine microbial communities from Beaufort Sea near Barrow, Alaska, United States - SB 0.2 | ecosystem: Environmental > Aquatic > Marine > Coastal | place: USA: Alaska | collected... | reverse complement strand
GCACATACTTTGCGTACTTCATGTGTACTGTTATTTCCGATAAAATATCGTTTGATATACTCATTACTTACTTTCCTCCTTTCATCTTGTTATATCTTTCTGCTACTATCTCTTTCTGTCTTTTTGCGGCGTTTTTCGTAACATCTTCCATTTCTTCTGTCGTCAACATCTTTGGTAATACCTTTATTTTAACATTAGCGGTATTCATAAATATGGGGTAAATGATTCCATCGGGCCCATTTCTGTTCTTTGCCACATAAATTCTTCCAGTATTCGTCTCTTTATCCGCTGCGGTTCGAGAAACTGAAAAAATAAAGTCTGCAACGAAACACTTGTTAAACGCTTCTGAAATAGATTCCATGGTTATAACCTCTGCGCTCAATCCTGACCTGTTTGTCTGAGACGCTGTCCATATCGGACACTTAACTTCTTGAGATATACCACGCAACTCTTCATATAATGCCTCTAGTTGATGGCGTCTCTCCTCTTTCGAGTTTCCGCCAGGTTTTATCAAATCTGCATAATCCACAATAATCATATCAGGTTCGAACCCGGTAATTTTCATTTTTTCAATATGATTTCTTATCGTCTGGATGGTCGCAGACCTAGTGGGATACTCTTTGATGATCAATTTCCCTGGTATCTCTTTCAGTTCATCATAGATCTGTTCCTTAAACGCCCTTACATCGTTCAAATCATACCCAGTGATGCAACTGTCGTACCTCGTACCAACAACAGTGTCTCCAAGTTCCAGGGTATAGTGCACTACGTTCTTGCCTGCCATTAGTGCTTTGGCGCCGAGATGAACTAAAACCATCGACTTGCCAGCACCTGTGGGGGCGATCACCACACCGAGTTCACCCTTACCAAGTCCCCCTTTTGTTATCTTGTCGAGTGCTTCCCACCCAGTTGTGACTGGATTTCTTGCCTTCTCTTCAAACCTCAGTTCGAAATCTTCCATGTAGTCATAACCGAGGTCATTGGAAGTACCCGCCTTGAGAGCATCGTTAATCAGTTTGGCGATCTCATCGAAGGAGGAAGTCTTCATCAAATCAACCGACTTAATGAATGCCTTTTGAAGTTCTTGCTTCTTACAAAAATCAAGTGCGCGATCCTTAATGTAACCCGCTTCGTTCTGATCGACATCGCGAGACAAGACTCTGGCGTAATAATCTCGAAGCATCTTCTGAACTGAATCTTGTTCAGCGTCAAGTCCAGTCCTGATGATACTCGTCATAATCTTTCTGGTTGGGTGGACTCGGTACTTTTCCTTGTACTGTTTTATCTTCTTGAGAAAGACGCGGAGGTGCGACAACTCAAGATAGTTCTCATCCAGCACCTCAAAGATCTGGTCTGCGAAGGGTCTGTCATCGAGAATGATGTGGCACAGATTTTCTTGAAAACTTTTGCCGAACTTAGAAAAGTCCTGGTTTGATCTTTCCATCAATTGAAACCAATCTGGTCGGAGACCATAGAGTTAAAACTCGTGTTTAAGCATTGGATGTTTATGGACATCAATCCGTCCAGTGACAACATCTTGTTGATTTCTGTTTTATTATACAATGGTTTATACCCCTTGAACGTTTCGCTTACCCTCTGGGCACATTGTATTGATATCAGAGGTGCGCTTAACTGCATTATTGAGTAATTATCGCACACTGTATTGAATTCTTCAACAACTTTAGTATATACTGCCAATTTTGAATCGACAGTTTCGGCGTGCTCCTTGATGTCGCTAAGGTAATAGTCTTTGTCTTCTGACAAGAACGGGAACGCTTTGGCGACAGTCTTCAGACCTACACCCGAGAGTCCATCTATATTGTCACTCTTGTCACCTACCATCGACCTGGCAAGGGCGAAGTTCTTAGGATGAATAGAATGCTGCTCAACAACTGTGGTCTGGTTCAATACTTCATCCTGAGTGGGTCTAATCAACAATGTCTTGTCGTCCAGCAACTGAATAAAATCCTTGTCAGATGAAACTATTGCCTTCAACCATCCGTTGAATACAGGCATAGACTTAATATAAGATATGACGTCATCCGCTTCGACGCCTGGTTCTCTAAATTGCAGTACGGGGGTTTGGTTAATATACTCAATACATCTAACCTGTTGCCACATTCTGTTTGTCTGGATCTGTGAAGGATTTAGGTTCTGCGCCCACCTGTTAAGTTTCGGTGGTTTCCTGCCTGCTTTGTAGTTTTTATTTTTGGATCTGCGCTTTGAAGATCCACCATCGCCATCCCATACAACTACGAACGCATCAGGGTTAACCTGTCTGCAGAGTTTGTTTAGCGTCTGTAGAAATCCAACTACGCCGCCGCAAGGATCACCATTTGGCGAAAGTGTCGGGTTTACAATGTAAGATCGCATAAATTGGTTTTGCGCGTCTACTATAAGCAGTTTCTTCATATTTTTCAGTCCTTGTTGTTCCTCTGTCTAGTAAATAAAAAAAAACGCCCCCAGTTTCCCAGGGGCGAACCAACTACTAGTCGTCGGTATTAGGTGGGGGTCCCTCTTCCTGATCATAAAAATTAGATGCATTACCTGTCTTATTACTGAACTTCATAATAACATCATCATCCATGATTTGCAAGACTCTTTTGTGAAACTTTTCATCTTCCAACTTATTCAACCAATGTGCTCGCTGAAACTTCTCTCTGGTTCCATCTGCATGGACGAGTGAATACCATGCACCTGATTGCTCTAAGTTTTCAGATATCTGAATCGCATCAAACCAACTCTCTTTATCCTGTACGCCGACTGCTTCTGCATCGCCCCAAAGAATCTTAAAGTTGCAAGTACGCCCAGTTGATCCGAACCTGGACTTTTCGATTTTACATTTCACTTCTGACCCGATTCTAAATCCATTCTCGTCTGTGACGAAAGATGCTTTCGCTTTTCTTCCTGTCAACCAGATCCTTAACGAATAAGAATAGGGTAGAGTCTTTCCACCAGGGGTCATGTATGGCGTTGTCATTGCTTCCGATGGAGACCTTGTTATATTAGTCTTCAACTGGTTAAGCACTAACAAAGTAGCGCCAGCGTTGGCGATAGGTTGTACCAACTTTGGTATACCCTTAGACAACACTCGTGCTTTCATCGCCATAGATGACTGAGGATTATAGTCAGACTCTATGTCATGCACAGATGGAGTAAGAGCAAGTGAATCCCAAATAAATAACCACTTCTCTGGCATTTTCAAAAGGTTCTCAATTGTCTCCATCACCATCTCTACAGAATGTGCCTGAACATAGATCAGACCCCTTTCTTCATCATCCAAATCACACCCTGCTTTCCTAAGAAAGTCAGGATCAATAGCAGACTCTGAATCGAAATAAGCAACGCGGCAACCCATTTTCTGAGCATTTGCAGCAATTTGTGCCGCCATAAACGATTTGCCCGTTGCTTCCAAACCTGCAATCTCGGAAATCTTCCCTACTGGAATACCCGCGTACCTGCCTTTGCAGGCAATGGAATCTAACCATCGCGAGCCAGTCGGAATCCACTCCTTGACCTCCGTTGGATTTTCTTCCGAAAGATTGTAGGCGACTACTGCGCCTGACGCCTTATTAAGTGATGCAATAATGTCTTTGGTGGACAATCCACCAGGTTTCATCTTGGTCACCTTACCCATTATTCATGAGACCGTCAAGTGCGTTGTCGAACTTGCTTCGCACTGGGTCTGACTCAGTGCTAGTAGTGCTAGTAGTGCTAGTATTAGCGGTGAAGTTGCCTCGCGTTACTTCGGATGATCCTCCACTATCAGTGTTCAAGTGTGCCTCCAAAATTGTTGAGACTTCAGCGGTCGACTTGCGCTCGAAGATTGTCTCAAAGTTTGGCACAGTCTCCAAGAGTTCCGCGCATCGCTCGTCACCGCCCACTGCATCATCACAGAGAACTGACTTGCGAGGACGAGGTCGAATGTCCGTCGTTGGGTAAGAAGCACCAGGTTGCTTACCATACATCAACTTAAGGTCGTTACCATCATCAGGATCAGTAACATCTCCATAATCTGGATCCAACACAATCCCGAGCAACTTCTGGTACGCTAACTTACCGTAACCCCAGACCTTAACCCCTTCGGACTCCTCTCCTCGCACTAGTACTGGTGAGAAAAATCGCTGCTTGGCAAACATCTGCTTTGCCATCGCCTTGCTGTCCTCCGTGCCATCGTTCCATAATTCATTTGCAAGGTTGCAAACTGGGCAATCATCACCATAGTTGCGCTTTGGGCACAAAAAGGATTGTTCGCCTACGTTATAGTGGAAATACCGCTCCTTAAACGGGTCTCCATCTGCAGTGGGTACAATACGGATATTGTTCTCTCCTTCTTGGGGTCGCCAGAAGTTCTTCTTCTTTTCGCCCTTTCCGTTTAGAGTATCCATTTTCTGCTTCATCAGATCTAAGTTCAGTGCCATGTTATTACCTCCTATGGTATTGTTTTTTTGCACACTTTCGGCTATAGCAGGTCAGCAAATCTTCTGACCAACTTTCTATACTATACTAAATGTTTTATTGTTTGTCAATTTAATTTTTCAAGTTTCTCTAAAATGTCTTCCAAGGAATAGAGAACTTTTTCGTCTTCATACATATCTTTTGTCTTAATTTGACCAAAGAAAAGTACCTTAAACTTGTTCTTTAGATTTGGTCTTATAAAGGTGACGTAATCGGTAGTCTGCGTGGCAAACTTCTTACGCATAGATAACAGGTCCCTATTGGATGATGCTCCAGATAAATGCACTGCTAAAATAAATTCATCTGGGTCTTTCCCATTCTTCTCATAGTGATCCTTGATCATCTTACCAACTTCACCAAATATCTGACGGTCGTCGACAGCGTTGTTGCCAATGGTTTGCCCAAACCTCTTTGAAAGAATCGATTTGCCAGGTTTGCTTAACTTGTATTCTTTCATGTGCTTGACTAGTAAAGTGTCTGCGTCTTTCTTATCAGGAACATACATCTTCGTGTTCTCGCTGTTGTTCCAGTTATTATAAGCACGAGTGGCGATGGTGCTGACATTTGAGCTAGACAAAGTTGATGCTGACCATCTATTAATGCGCTTTCTTAAATCAGATTTAATCTCTTCCTTAATGGGATCCATTTGTGATAGAATCACATCTTCCTGTTCTTTGGATAAGTGTGCGCCCGCTTCGTCCAAAAGAGACTGATACTCTTTAATTAAATTCCTAGACCTAGACATGTATGTCTTCGAACTCAAAGTTCGGGACAATGCTTGGAGAAGAGACTTTCGGTCAGACGGCATGCCATTGTCACCATGAGCATTATCATTCATCATAATGTCCATCTGTGATTCTTCTGACATATCGAAAAAACCATCAATGACCTTACAAATCAGATAGACATAACCCGCTTTTACTGCCACCAAGTATCTGTGATGTCCACCAAGACCTTTAAATAATTCCTTACCTTTTAAAGGATTCTTCGTGACCATAATAGGCGTTCTGATGCCGTAGTTTCCCTCAAAACCATTAACTGCTTGATGGTGGTAAGTGGAAACAGATTTGTGATCTACACTTTCCGTTCTTGGTTGGCAAGACATGTCTGAATAATCAAAACTGATGTCTGACACTTTGATCGCCACCAACCCTCTTTCTTTAAGTTTTTCTGGTGTAAAATTAGTATGCTCTTTACATGCCTCTTCTGCATTGTTCAAAGCGCTAATAGCAACTACGTTGTGGAGCATTTGTGCCCTCCTTTTTCTTTTTTTGTTTTTACACTATACTAAATGTTTATTTGTTTGTCAACTAAAAGTCTTGAACTTTTGAAGAAAAGTATTTTGCATAACAAAAGTCCCAATTGTATTGAGTCTCGTATACCCCATAACTGTATTTGCACAGTTCTTCGTTTTTATCTTTAATCAATTTTATAATGTTTCTTTGCAGGTTCTTATCACTGTTTAGCGTATCCTTGGAGATACCGTAGTAGAGTCTAGTGTCCATGATATTATCACAAGAGAAGAACTTGGTCTCAGAACCATCTTCAATGTTTAAAATGCCCAGAGTACACACCCTTCGTGCTTCGTTGATCTCTGAAAAGTTTGACACGACTGCCTCCTGATGGTCAAACACCATTATCATGTGAAAAACTGAAGCAATCATCTTGTTTATCGCGGGATAATATTCTTTAATACTCGCATCTTCAACAAGTTTATCGATTTCCGAGTTACTTGTCAAGTAAATTCTTTCAAAAAGTCCAGATCTTGTATATTCTTGCAAAACTGAGAATATCACCCTCTCTTGCGCAGACTTGGTAACGTCCATAAGGTCTTTTTCGGGTCTTATGCACAAAACTGTGATACTTTTGTCTCTCAACTGGTACAACATCCTTAACGATATCGACGATACGAGACTTGCGCCGCTCAAAACCACAATAACGTCGTCTTTGATCTTGTCTTTCTTTGCTTTCGGCAACCCCTTGAAGGATTCTTCGTAGTCTTCAGGTCTCCTTTGCTTTGGCACCAAGACTTGTTCTTTCCATCCCGTGGGGGCGTCGTCAACGCACAGTATGCTGTATTGCCCATACGCAGAAAAACACTTTGCGACCTTGCATCCAACGCCGCCTATTCCGATAACAGTATACATTATATTTTGTTCATCTCTCCGAAATTTTTGCCAATCGCCATATTGACCCTGTATTGACCAAGTCTTGTATCGCCAAAGATTCGCCTTGCTTCGAGCATTTTTTGTTTGTCCTCTTTCTTACAGTCCAGTATAACAGAGTCGTGCATCAAATAGCAAATTTTTGTTTCATTGTCTTTAAAAAACTCTCTTAACCTAAATGCCTGCTCAATGCAGATATCGCTACTTGTGCTTTGCACGATGTAGTTTAAGGCACGGCGTGAGTCAGTCTCAATTTGGCGTGAGAATGGCGTTCTAATCGACGTTCCATCGTAGTACAGGTCTTTCACCGTGTTGCGCTCATAAAGTCCCTCCAGCAGCGAATCTGACGCTTCAGGGTTGTATAACCATGCGAATGTTCGCTTCTTTACCTCTTCTCGGGTGAGTCCTAGTTTTTGTGATGTCCATTCGTGTATATCTTCGTCGGGTTGCTGCTTTTCAGATAGCGCCAGGAGGGTTCGCAATTCTGCCGCGTTAAAGTCCAACTCCAAGAAAAAGTCATTTGTAGGTCGAAGTAGGTGTCTATCCCCCTTCTTGAGTGTAAGGATCGGTATCTCTGCTTTTGCATTCGATAACCTTCCTGTTTTCGTCCCGAAGATGTTGTAACTTGTGCGCTTAAGTTCTCCCTTATACAAGTTTCTTTTTGTGTTCATCTCTTCTGTTAGGATGTGTGCCTTTCTCAGGATATCGTAATGAGGCGGTTTTGTCATATCCTCGATGCAGTGCCTTATAATTGCCTGCTTGTTTGACAAAAAATCCCGCAAAAAATTCTCGGGTATAAAATCGTATATACAGTTGTTTTCTAGATCACACTTAGAATCCATAGCAGACCTAACAAGTGCTGAGAGTCTATTGGAACTAGATTCCCACGAATCTTTCACGAAACCTGGACATACTTTGTTTACGTCTCCGTCCTTTGTGTAAAGGTAGGCATAATCTACATTGTCTCGATTCTTTAAGTGAATTGAGTGGCGCCAGGTTCGCGTCATCTGAAGACTATCCTCGTAATCTACCAACTCGTTACGAACAAATGCCTTCAAGCACTTTTCGTTGTTGTCAATAATTTGGAAATACACTATCTAATCCTGTCAGGTTTACTCTTTAAGATCTTCATCTCGGCAAAGTGGTACGCTCTTTCGAAACTGTACTTTTCTAACACATAGTAGCATTCCTTGAGCAGGGAGTCAAGTCTTGTTTTAGGTATTTTTGTTTTCCGTTCTTTAAGAAGAACCTCGATGTATGTTCTAAACCAGAAATTTGAGGAGTAACCAGATAGTATTTGTTTTGGATCTTGCCTGATTCTGAACTCTGTTTTAGTCTTTAACCTACCATTCTTGCAAATTCTTGTTTCGGACCTTCTGGGTGATTCATCGAGGAAGGACTGGTAGCAGTTTAACAGGAACCCCTGCATCAAGTCGATATCGTTATCCTTGCATTCATAAAAATACTCTTTTAATACCTGCTTCTTATCGAGCGCATCATACTGAATCGCATAGTTGATCATCACATGAGAGTCGAGGTTTGCCACAATGCACCAAGGTGCGTGCTTAGGGATAACGAAACCGTACTCTTTTGCGATACTTGAAACTAAATTGAAAGAGGGGTGATTGACCAGTTCGATTCTCTCATCGTCATCGTTATGCGATACGCCCTTGAAGTCTAACATCAAACCTGTGCCGTGCATCGGACACAGCGAAGAGTTTACGAAGGAAGAATACATAATAGGATACCTATCAGCGTAGTCTGACAAAAACCGATCAAACTGTTGCAGGATGTCATCGAATTCCTTAACCCTTGCTTGTTCTGGTAGCAGATACTTATCTAAAAATATGGTTTCTAGTCTTTTTTGATGCTCAAAGTAGAGCGAGAGTGGTTTGATATACGCCTTTTCCGCCTTGAGGGTAGGTAGTCCAGCAAATGGTTCGAGTCCACCGGCAACTTTCTCCCTGTAGTGCTCTTTAAAGTCGTTGAAAGCGTCTGCCACAAAGTTGAAACAAATCTTCGTATCGCTTAGTTGAGTCATAGTTGAAATATCAAAAGGAACGATTGTTCTACCTTTCTCGTTCTTTCTTGCGTAAAAGAATTGGTCTTTATCCCAGTTGTCTAGAGTAACCACCACCTTATTGGAAGAGACCCTTGCGTCATAATGCCTCTTCTTTTCCATGTCTGACTTAATACTCACTTCGTAACCTTCTTCTTTGTATTCGCTATTGTCTTGTTTATATATTTTGAGGTCGAGATGTTGTATGCCTCCAAACTTGTAGTAAAACCATCTTGACTGAAAGTGTGATGGACTTTGAGCGTCATGAAACTTCCCATAAGTCCAAGATCCTTAATGATACTGTCTTTTATCGCAGTGGAAACTCCAAGTATTGTTGGCATAAGATTGAATAGGTACCCTGGTAAAAAGTTTAGATTGCCTATCACATCCATCTTTACGTTATAAAGTTGCGGAATAACACCTAGATTGCTACTGTTTCTAAAGGCAGCAACAATATTATCGTCCTGCCTTGCTGTCATGGTCGCTGAGTTGACCTGGGAGAAACTAACTTTCTTTACGATGCTGGTTGCGGCACCAACAACGTAGTTGTCCAGACTCGCTTCTGGGGCATCGTCTGCAGGTCCAGCAACTATACAGTACAGATTTGCTAATTTCTCTATATTTAGGGATCTCAAGTCAGATCTGATACCTAGATTGAGTGTAGCGAGAGTCGGTGCCGCCCTGAGTCTATCTCTACTCGCACGCGAACAGGTTATTTGTGTTGACCTAAGACTGTTTGCTGACAGTTTCTTTCCAGCGTCTAGTATGAGGTCGCCTTGCATGTAGTACTTCCTAGCTTCCTTCAAGATAGTTGCTATAAACGCACGAAGTGAAACTTTTGTTTTTAGTTTTGATGTGTACATTTTCCTAATCGTTTCCTTCAAGGTCGACAAAGCAATAGGCAAATCATACAAAGAATACACTTCGTCATGTGCCTGATCTTCTGGGTTTGATATCTTTATGGTGCCCAGGATCAACGTTACATCTTTTTCCTTCATCAAATCATTTACACCCGTACTTTTCAATATAAAATTTTCAAGTATCTTACCAAGGGTTGTTACATCTAAGAATTTAGTTTCCTTCAACTCTTCGGAGGTGGGTACTTTTGAACTCAGTCGCGTCGGCAATGACTTCGACAATGTCGCTTCGACTTCTTTAACTGTGCCGCTTTGATATGCGGCTTCTGCGATCGCTTCTTGATTAAAGAGTTCGTCAGTTTCCAAGAACTGCTTCAAGCGCCCTTTGAGATTATCGGTGATGCTACTATTTTTACCATAGAACTCTGGCAAAGTACTTGACTTATTGGTGTATGGTCCCAAAACTCTCCTCATGGCGCGGACCAAAAACATTGCATTCATTTGACGGACTGGTACCTCGTATGTCAGATACGGGATATCTTCAAACAGTTTGCCGAAGTGTTTGACGGCGTTTTCATCAAGTTTTAGTTTGTACTTGCTTATGTTATCAGCGACTTTGCCGTTAGCAAGGGCATTGTATATTCGTTTCTTATAGTCTGAACTTGCGCCTTCGTGATTTTCCTTTATGTAACTCATGATAGACTCATGTACATTTGGTTCCAGTGGTTTCTCTGGTTTCTTCAGTTTTGGATAGACCTCATTTAATATTGACTTGTCAGCAAGAAAGTTTGCGTCCCTCATTACACCATCAATGTAAGAGACATATTCAACCTGCAGTATGAAACTACCGTTCTCATTAAAACTAAAGTTGTGCGAAGTGTAGTTCATGACATAAGTTTGAAACTGTGATTTAAGTGCAGTAGTCTGTTTTTTGGTGAATTCCAATGACTTTTGTGCGGGACCTGATGGCATTGCCCACCCCACCTGAAACAATATCTCAGAACTGGTACCATCTTTTGGCGTGGAGTGCGGATTAATCAAGTCCACGTATTCTGGATGCTCCTGAAAAACTGCGAGCGTGTTTCCAAAGAAAGTTGCAGAAGCGTTGATGTCGTTTCTTGCTGTTTCTGGTGAAGTACCAGCAAGATCAAAATCAATGGTCTTTAGTCCCATGGTTGCGCCGGATACTTCAGGACTCTTCCCGAGTGGCATTTCTGGTTGTAGATTCTGAATGGGGATAACCTTTGTCGTATATTTGCCTGCTCCCGTCCTTCTTCTAACTATGATTCGAATCTCTGGCACAAGTATCGACAATTGTGCGTTGTTGAATGTGTTAAATACTGACCCTAGATCAGCGCTGGCGCCGCCCGTGTTTAAGAAACTGGCAAACACAAAAGGGTCGACCTCTTTGACGATAGGGATTATCTTACTTATATTCCTAAAGGACGGGTTTGTCCCTACATCATTCATAACTTGGGTGTGGTACCTGGATATTATATATTGATCGTCAAAAGACGACCTGATCTTGTCGTACGTCTCTGAGATCTGTTGGTTTTGTGTTTTTGCCGGTGTTTTTGCCATAATTTACTCAAACTTCTCGTTGCCTTCTATTACAGCATTATACACGATTTCCCATTGAGTTGGTATATAAATCAACTCACCGACTTTTGCGTGAAAATCTGTTGGTTTTTTATTAAAAAGAGCGATGACCCACCATAGTGTTGGATCTCCATAGTGCTCTGCTGCTAGTTTATAAAATCTAGTTGAAATGTTCCAATATACAAACTCAACATCGATTGACTGTATTATCTCATCTGTCAAGACAAAGAACTTTGGAGCAGTATAGTGCTCTATCTTTTTCATGTCTCGTCGCTTGAGCAGATCTTTATAAAGAGGGTTATTGTTCTCTCTTATTTTTCTTAAACCATATCTAGAGTAAGTCATATACTTGCCTTTCCTTTGAATACTTTATCCATGAGACCCTTTGCCACACGTCCGTCTGATCTGGTAGTGGCACCTGCACCTGCTTTCAAGGCATGTTGTTTACCCGACAATGTTTCCACGCCATATGGAAATGAATCTGTCTTGTTCGCCAACCATGATTGATTTTCCCATCCCAATTTGTGTTCGTGAACAACAGTAAGTGTGAAACTTATGTCCAGCACCTTCGGCAGGAAGGTGTGACTAGAGTTGAAACCTTGCGATGGCCCTTCGAATACACCATTGTATGCTGCCTGATCGCTCTTGCTCATGTTTGGACTCATGTGATGAAACCCCGACTCCAAGTCTGGCGAGAAACTAACATTATTTATCCACCCTGACAACCCGCCGGTGGCAGCGTTGACCGCGTTCATTCTTACGTTGGCATTTTTAATAAGGTTTGCGAACTTTACCTTTACCATGGGAGACCCAGACATGGTATGAACCTTTTCCCCGTTAAAGTCTCGACTTGTATAACTCGGGTAAAGATTTGCAATAAGGTGTTCTAATTGGTGCATATTCTCTCTTGCCTCAACAACACTGTATGATGGTATCTTCATTCCTACGCTGATGCTTCTAGTTGTTCCTTGAAAGTTACCGATCTTATCATTGCGACCAAACACACTGTCTGTGCTCCACTCACTTGTGAATGTATCTGAAAATTCAGTAATCCAAGAAGGAAATACTGCTGCCTTACCGGACGAGATGTGCACTATCTCAACTATATATCCCGCTTCTTCGAAAGCAGCAAGAACTGGATCTATGTTTGGTTTCCCGTCTCCGCCCATTGCACCCTTGCCAAAATTCTTATAAAACCCCATTTATACAGTTCTCCTTTGTATTCCTGCGAAAGCGCCATCTACCGCTTGGGCAAGTTTCCTTTCACTAATATCTAGGTTAACATCTCGTTTTTCTTCTATCAGTTTGTCTACTGCCGCGAGTACTTCGTCTAGTGCGTTGGCAATAGCACCACCATCTTTTGCTGCATAGAACTTGTCTTGCTTGTTAAAAACTGGTTGCACGTAGTTACTTCCTACGGACATTGGTGTTGCCATTGCGTCCTCGTTTGTTTGTACCTGGTAACCTCCTTGGTTTTCGCCCAGTCCTCGGCCCACTCCGTAGTAGTCGGATGCTTTATTGGCGCCCCAATATGCTAAACCGCCTGCCGCAAGGGCCCCGCCATAAGCCATCAAGGGTACAGTGGCTGGTGCGGCGAGACCCCCTGACGCCCCGGTACTGGCGGCACCGCCAATCCCCATCAAAGTGCCTGCGATGATCATGCCTATAGATCCAGCGGCGCCGGCGAGAGTGTTTTTCGCTGCTTCACTCTGCATAGTGCGGGCATCCTCTGCTGTCAAAACTTTGCCTTCTGGCATATATTGTTCTTGTTTTTTCTGAAATGTTTTAAACTGTTTGTTATCCATTTCCATCATTGACTGACCGCCAGCGCCTGCAACTCCTGGACTGTGAAGGTACTTGGCAAGTGTTGAATCGGACATATCACCTGTCGTCCTTGCGTCTGCGATTTGCTTCTTGGTATAAGCACGTCCACCGCCAACATCCACCAGTCCACCTTCTTTCGCAATCTTCAGTTTCGCGGCATGCGATCTTTCCAGATCCTTATCTTGCGTTAAGACAACCGCTACAGATGTCAACAAACTTGCTACCTTTCCGAGACCTTCATCTAGACTCGTAGCATCCACAAGACTATCTACGATTCTCTGCATTTGTGCCGTTATTTTGTCCATTGCTGTCTGGTTTTTTGTTATGCTTGCTATGTTTTCCATCACCGATGCTTGAGCCACGTCCATCTCATCTCTCTTGGTGCCGAGTTCTGACGAGTTCAGATTTAGAATTCTTTCCAGTTCTGCAGGATTGACGCCCATATCTGCTGCGAGTCCTCGCCTCATTCTTGGTTCGAGAGATTTTCCTGCTTGGTTGTAAGCGTCAGCAATCAACTGTAACTTCTTAGCAGGTTCTGCTGACAAGAGTGCTTGAGCACTTAGGAAGGGTTGTCCAACCGCTATGTTGAATGCCTGTGCTGCTTTTGCGGCACCCTCGAACGTATCCATGCCCTCCGACAACCCTACCAACTGTGCGACGTCCATCTCCAAAAGTGTTGCTTGCAGCGAGATGTCTTTAAATACTTTTTCACTTTGGTTTCCAAATCTTGCCAATACTGGTGCTGCCTTTACAAAGTCAGAAAGAAGTTCAGCAGGGGGTCGAGCGATTGACTCTGCAAGTGCAGTAGTATTGTTCAAGAACTCGCTTGCTTGCTCTGGTGTCTTTCCAAGAGTTTTTGTTAAGATGCCGAATGTAGCAACAGTGTCACGGTTGCTTGCTCCGAACCCCTCAAGAATCGTTATAGTTTGCGCAGTTGCTTCCAATTGATCCGTACCAAGGTCCCCTATGGACCTAAACCCGTCTTGAAGATCTGTTATAGATCCAACGAGTTTTTTCTCTAGGTCAACACCCATTCCTTTAAGTCCTGTTGCCATCTTCTTAAGGTTTAACTTTGACTTATCTATTCCTGTCTTTTTGAACAAATCTGCTGACGCTTTGTCGTAATCCAACGCTCTCTCGATAATCTTTTGAACAAGAGAAGTAATTAGATTCATGCCCTTCAGCATTTTCATCGTGCCCATCCCAAAACCCTTAGCAAATCCCCCAGCAGAAAGGTTGCCCCATTCCGTACTGAGTCCAAAGGTTGCCTGGAGGAGTTGCTCTGCTGCTGCTTCGCCTTTGTCCATTCCTTCGAGAAACCCTTTCTTTGCCTTTCTTAGTTTTGCTAATGCCTTATATCTTTTCTGAGCAGCGTTCAGTCTGTCGGATCCCATTCGTCCTGCTTCTGCCTCATTGTCCATTACACCTCTTAAGATGTCCATCTCTTCTTCGTAACTATCTAATAGTTCTTGATCGACATCGACTGTGTCTGACAAGTCTTTTCTGTACCCCTCCAGTGCTGTTGTGACTTTATCGAAATAGGCCTTGGTCTTTGCAGCGGTGGCAGTGTCTGCCTGAAAGGAATTCTCTATTGCTGCAGCGGACTGGGCTGAAAGTTTGGACAGTGTATCGTTAGAAACACCACTCGTTCTCAATCTTTCTAGCAGTTGTTCAAAAGACATCGCCATTTTATACTATTGCCTCCGCTATGTTATTCATTCCGACATTAAGACTGACCTTGGTAGTCTTTGTTCTGTATTCGTGTATCTTATCTCTCAACTTTGCGAGTCTTGACAATAGAACGTCATCTTGCATTGAGGTCTCAAACTTCCCTTCTACGGTTGGAACCTGTGTGGACGGTGTTGCTCTACTGGAAGTGCTCATTGCGACTGGTGAGTCGCCATACGGACTCTTACGGCCGTAACCAGGCACCATCATCATACGCATCTCTTTATTCCTCTTGCGCTGCTCCTTGCGTTCGGCAATTTCGGTGTTCCGTTCTTCCAGGACTTTAATTTCCTCCGGGTTGTCACGTCCCATTAATAGGCTGCCGCCCGGCAATGGTCTGAAACTACCCAGGAGCACGTTCGATGGTGTTATCGGATTTTGGCGTAAGTAGTTCTCAAGTTCAACTGCATCTGGCGAAGACAGAGCAGATTTCGCTGACTCGATGTTTTCTTTCTTTCGCTTTTGGGCAATCTCTTTAGGGGTCATGAACATCTCATCCTGTCCTAGTAGTTTGCGCAAAAATCCACCACCGAAATCCATCATGGCGCGTACGGTATTAACCACCATATCAAGTATTCGCACTATTCCAGGTAATACGTCATGCAACACCCTAGAGAGGATCGCTGCGAGTGCAGTTTCCATTGTCTCTCCTGCACTTTGCGTTTTTTTTATGTCTGCCGCTGCTTGAGTCATGAGTTCCGGTGTTCCTGCTTGGACACCTGATAGTTCTGCTGCGTATGTCTCAAAACTAGCATTTACTACGTTCTTGAATTGTTGTGCATCTAGTCCAAAGTTTTGGTAAAGAGACCTCACAACTCTCGGATGTATATCTCCCAAACTCTGATTTGCTCGCTGGTATGCTTCTGCTATCAATTTTACCTTTTCACCAGGATCTGCAGCAAGCAACTCAACTGGATTCAGGTATTGTCCGCCGAGCAAGGCATTAAACTTTTGTGCTTGCTTTAGTGCTTCGTCTTTAGAGTCTAACGATTCAGCTAGCGTCATCAAATCAGAAACGTCTACATTCGTTCTTTGTGCCGCCAAGTGAATGCCCGCAAAGACGCTTGCAAAACCCTTTGTATATCTACTGTATACGGGCAATGACGTTGCAACCTCTCGAAACATCTTTTCTGGTGACGTCCCTGTTTGCTTACCTAAGTCATATAACATGCCGAGAGTCTTCTCTTGTTCATCTAGGTTTTGTTCTAGATTTAGAGACATAAAGGTCCCGATGTCAGAATACGCAGAAACAGAAACACCCAATCTGGAAAGTTGCCCAGCAGTAAATACTATTCTATCCATATCTGCTTTTGAATACTGCATAAATGCCCTTCTTGCCTGATTGACCTCTGTAAAGAGTTCGCCCGCTATCTGTTTAGAATTTGCACCATAAGCCATGGAGAGTTTATCGCCGACATCGATAATCCTTTCGTCATATCCCTGCATCCCTGTTTGTTTAAATAGTTTTGCACGGGCATCCTGTAGTCCACCATATGCATCGAATACTTTGCTAATAGCAGTGGCGAATAAGTTTGCACCAGTCAGGGATTTCTTTAATCCCTTGGCGAATCCTTTAAGCGACCCCATAATGTCTGTCGAGTGTTTACTTATTCCGAGTGTCGATTGAAGTATCTGCTCTGCTACTTGAGCACCCTTTTCTACACCAGCGACGTCGGCAGCATTCTCTTTGTTACTTTTGTGTAATACTTTTAGTTCTTCTTGAAGGTTTTTAATCTCGTCTTCTGTATTTTCATCAGAAATATATAGTAACTTGATCTTTTCTCTTAAGATTCTCTCGGTGCGTTGTCCGTACTGGATTAGTTGTTTCTTAGTTTCGGTGGCGGTCTGATAGATCTCACCTCTCTTCTTTGCAAGATCCCTTCTTCTCTCTAGGTCTCCAAGAATTACATCTACGCCGAGGTCAGCAACAGTAGACCTATTGTATGCCTGTTCAAGTTTTTTAAGTAACCGCTCTATTTGTTTGTATTCTTGACTCTCTGGATCGACTGGTCCACCTTGGTCTTGGAGTTGGGTGAGCAGATTCCCTAGTCGTGTAAATTCTTCTGTACTCCAGGCCATCTAGAAAGACCTCCCTATTTGAAAGGCCAGATCAACCCAGTGTCCCTCTCGAAAGATTTAACAGATCTGCCTAGCTTGTACTTGTCTCTTAGAGTTTTCGGATTGTTCAAACCGTATTGTGACAGAGAGGAGATATATCTCTTTTCGCCTGCCAAAGTATTGACAAACGAGTCCACCTGTGCCTTCGACCCTCGTACCTTAACAGGGAAAAACTCCCCAGTAAAAAGCGCATTCAGAACGAGACGAAGTCTTGCGCCCATTGCAATAAGGAAACTTTCGTCCACTCGTGTAAAATCGATTATAATTGGTTCTTGTTCTTTCATCTGATATACTCCAGTAATAAGTAGTTATCTTTTCTTATTCTTAGCATTCATCTTTTTCATTTCTTCGTTTTTGTCTTCGAAGTGATTACTCAATCTGTGAACGAACCAAGATCTAATTCTAACTGGAAGATCATACACATCGTAATAGTTCCAGTTTCCGTGATGGATCAGATAGAACATCTGTTCATGCACGTGCATCATATGGGTGTCACCCAGGCCAAAAAAACCCGGCACCCAGAGGGACCTCCATATCGGATGCTTCGCCGCAATACATGCACTCGAAGTTCTCCTTCATTTCTACCTTGGGGACCAGTTTCGCGTAGTTCTTTCTAATAAACAATGAATCTCTTGCTGGGAGGTCCAGGACCATTGCACCAACTTCGTCTGGTTGTGTTACACCACCAATAGATGTAATGATGGATTTAAGCAAATCAGTCGTCGCAGATTCTGCTAACTTGTTCTTTGCTCTCGACTCTGCCATCTTCTGAATTCGCTTTTCGTCACGTGCTGTCAGAAGTCTAACAGTAACTTCCTGTCCAGATGCAGGCAATTGTGCTGCAAACTGACCATTTTGATTCAACTCGAAAGGGGTGCTCTCTGATTCGTCTGCTATGAAGTACTTGCTGTAATCTGAAAGATCAAACTCATGGTCGACTTCAGTACCACAAGACTTGCAGTTAATCTTGACCTCGTATTCTGGTCCATATCCTGTGATTCTGGCAGCAATCATAATCGCTGACTTATCACCAATCAAAAGATCGTCAACATTGATGTTTTGATTGACCAAAATACCTTGAATGAACTTGTCTAATGCCATACCCTTGTTTAAAAGTGTCTGGGAAGTAAGAACGTCCTCATCTCTAGCAGTCATGAAACGAATCTCTACTATCTGCTGGTCGTGTAATGGATGCCCTTCGGGATAAAAACGTCCGCCTGACGGTAGATCAACAAATTCTGTATTTGCTGTGCGGCGGACTGTTTCCTGCGGTTGAGGCGCTGCTTGCGCCTGGGGTTCGTCTACCGACTGAACCCTTGAAGAATTTCTGCTCATATAACCTCTCTTTTAACTAAATTATAAACTAAAAATAAATGTTTTTTTCATTAAACGCCCGGTGCTCGGTTACTTCCGTTTGTCACCTGGGTATTTGCAAAACCACTTGCTCTCTGTAGATCTCTACTTGGCGCAACCTTAGTTTCAAGGTCTGCCCAGTCATATCTAACAGAAAGTTCAACGTTGACTAACTCGTCTGACTCGTAATCCAAGTCACCAAAGTTAACAGACTTAATCCAAGGATTGTACAGAGACCAAGTCTCAATCGGAGCACCATCTTCATCAATCATGTGGATGAACATGCGACCACCGACAGCGTCAACTGCTCTCTTCTTTGAGAAAGTAACTACGTTGCTTGCCTTTCCGCGACCTTGTGGGTCATTCAAAAAGTTGTGCGGTGCAACGTAACCTGAGTTCTCAATCAATTGAAGCATTGTGTGTGAAGCATCTGGATCGACAGGGTCGACCAGCGTGATACTAACCTCATCCCACTCCAGTCTTCCTGGGTAGTAAAACTTGTAGTTAATGAAACTATGTTCTGATTCAGATATCGTAAAGTTTGGTTTCCCAGTTGTCTTCACAATCCACTGCGGGATGCCGTTGAACGATAACAAAAATCTATATTTTCTTTTTGGTTCGATTGCTGCATCTGACCAAAATTTCTGAGTTGTCATATAATAAATCCTCCTAACACTATTAAGTAGTGTCTAGTTTTTTTTTAATCTTCGAATGATGCGCCAGTATTTGTGATTACAAAATCAATAGCAATAAACTCGATTGCTCTTGCTGGTTTCAAGAAGATCTTAGCATACATAATGTTTCTGTCAACCAAATCTGGTGTCGTTGTTGTCTCGTCCAAGATAACCCTGAAATCTGACAATCCAAATCTAGATTTAACGCTGTCCAAGAATGGTTCAACCTGACCACGGAACCTATCCCATGTTGCCTGAACGTTCTGATCGAAAAGAAGTCTAGCAGCAATTCTAGAAATCTCTTTCTTCACGTGAATCATCAATCGACGAACATTGATCCTATCAAGCGCCGATGGTGTGATCTGAAGAGTCTTCTGTCCAAACACTACAATACCCTCTGCTGGGAACTGAGCGATTGGGTTGATATTTGCCTCGTAGAGTGTATCTCTCTCCTTAGAAGAGACTCTCTGTGAAACAGCGACAACTGGAATCCCTGCTGCTCCGTCTGATAATCCACCTCTAGTAAATCCTGCAGGTGCGAACCAAAGTTCAGATTCCCTTTCAGTGCTGCCAAATGTACCAAGTGCTGCAACCGAAGGCGGTGCCCAAAGTTGAGAATCGCTGATCTGGTCTATGATCTTTACCCAAGGATAGAAAGCACAAGCATAACTTGTGTTAAGTCCTCTACTTTCCAAACTAGTAACAGCGGTTGTCACCTTGGAGTTCTGGACATTTGTTTTGAAATCAAGTTTATTTTCCGTGCTAGGGACATATCCACCATTTTCAATATCGATAATTGCGAGAGCATCTGCTCTCTGTTCGCAAACTCTGATTGCTTGATTTGTTACCCTAGTGTTGGTAATACCAGGCAATGTCAGAACGTTCATCTCAATCTCTTCTGGATCAGATACTGCGTCGATTGCTCTCTTGAGGGATGCGATTTCATATGAAGTCGTTTCATCTCCACTCATCTTGGTATTTCTGAACGCCTCTTTCTCAGTCACGTCAAGACCATCAAACCCACCGAAAACAGGGATTGTGAATTTACCGAATCCAGACTTCACAAGTTCTGTGATGCCTGAGTGTCCTGCAGTGTAAGACTTATCAGCGAGGCGTGCGCCTGGAGCGTAGACTGCGGTACCGGCAAGTCCTGATGTGATGTGACCCTGTGAAAGTCCAAGGTGTCGCTTTACTGAACCAGTCTTGTGTACCATGATTAAGTCATCAAGCGTAAATCTGAAAGAAACTTCCGACTTACCTGCAACAGCGTTTGATTCTGCGTCTGCTACGTAAGTGTTGCCCAATCGACGAACAACGTCGATATATGATGGGTCAAACCTAGTATCTGTTGGTGTCCTATAGGTTGAAACACCAAAAAAGGAGTCTTTAGTATTGGACAACCCTTCCGCAGATGCGGTAAGTCTTAGTGGCAAAGTAGGATAAACCAATGATGCTGTTGAGTTTATTGGGAACCCAAACAAACCGTGCTTGGCGATTGAAGTAGCTACACCAAAGGGTTTGAAACTCTTAGTAGACAAATCAAGATCTGCGACAACGTCGTTATCTGAGTCCTGCATTTTTGGTGATGTATATCCCTTTTCTGTGACAGCGGTACCAAAGGTGACCGCTGCAGTTTTGTACCTGATCGGTCCTTCGAATCCGAACGGCAACAATTGCGTATCTGTTGATCCTGCGTCGACATCCTGATCCATCTTAACTCTGAAAAACTTAGACTGATTGGGGTGATTGCCGTACAGTCTGTATCGCGAGTCTGCATCGTCCCAATCTCTATACTGGTCGCCGATCTTAGCGGCAATGTAATTCTTTGCGTTTGGATTAAGGTTACACCCAGTGAACCTTTCAAGAACAACTGGTCTAGAGTCGTTGTCCGTGACCTGTCTGACGAGAACAGTAAACGTACCATATGGATTAACATCTGTTCCAGATTTCAAATCAGTGATGGATATTTTTAAGTCTCTTGAGTGCGAACCACCATCAGAGATGCCGATAAACTTGAACAATTTTTGCATATTTGCTACAGTGAACGATCCAGGATCAGTGTTTGTGTCCTGTGAGAAGATCCAACCAGTCACAGAGTCTCTCGATGGTTCTCTGTGGTCATGGAATGGTACATCTTCCTTTAGAAGCGGAACAACGGCAGCACAGAGGGAAGCGTGTCCAGATAAAGCGCCTCTATGAAGACCTTCGGCTTCAGCATCAACCGTGGCAAGACCGTGATGGTCTCTGACAAATCTGTCGTAAGTTTCGCCCAACCAGTACTTCTTCAGTCCGGCGTCTTGAGTGATTTCGGTGTTAGTAAGTGTTGGATTGGTGTTGAACACCTTTCTAATATACTTGTCTGAGTCCCTGTCGAAGTTGAAAGTAACTTTATTAAAAGTGTCGTTTGTGCCCTTATCGTAAAGATGTGCAATAAATTCCATTTTTGATGGATCTGATGACTTTATGATAACGTGTGAACCAGTGACGTTACCTAGACTAATCCCACCCCCGTTGTCTACCGAAGAAGATGCTGCGCGGTCGGCGGCCGAATCGAGATGCCCAACAGCGCCTGACAGGTTTATCGCGCCTTGCTGAAAATACCAAACCGCTGCCAAAGTGCCTGTTATATTTGTTTCTGTTCTTGCTCCGGGTCCAGGGTTGCCTGACCACCTAGATCTACTATCAACACCACCGGTGGAGAATAGATATAAACCATAAGCAGAAGACTTGGTAGAAGTCTCAGGGTTAGCGCCGTCGTTGGAGGTGCCGTCAAGAGTCCATCCTGCTTCACCGCCGCTAGTCGCCTGTGGGTCTTGTGTACCCAAAAGTCGAACAACGTTGACTGGTCCACTATTCCTTAGAAATGCTTGCGCTGCGTATGCTGCATAGGTTGGAGCGGTATAATTACCATCTCTCCAAACGTCTCCACCCTGTCCTCCTGGGATTGGGTTACCGAAAACCTCGATGAATTGTGCCATCGACTCAACGGTCAATGGAATCATACCAGGTCCCTTCTCTAAACGACCTATGATCGTTGGACCTACTGCGTTTGGTGCTTTTGGTAGTTGAGAATTATCAACCTCATTAAGAAATACACCGGGTGATACAAATTTAAACTTTTTTACAGACATACTGGAAATCTCCTTATTAACTAAAGTTAAGAAATAATATATTTTTACTCTCTATTAAATAGTATTTTCAATCTCCAAAAGTTGAGAAAAGAGACAAGAAAAGGAATGGGGGGACTACGCCCCCCCTTTAGGTAGGATTATTAGAACTGCCAGGAACCGGACAAGTATTGTACAACCAGCACGTCGTCAGAGTCCATTGCTAGACCCTCGTGTATGAAGACCCCAGTTCCAACCTTAGAAGTTGAACCAGAAGTTACAGTTTCGACGAAGACGCCTGAGTTTGAACCATCACCTGCTCTCTTGGTTGAGTCAGCGTTGCCCTGCTCGTTTGCGAGTGCTGTTCCGTGCGTACTATTCTGAGATGCTACCAAACTTGCACCTGCCGTAGCAAGACGGTGTGTTGCCACGCCGCTACCAAGACTTTCGTATGTACCCTTACCAACTGAAACACCGCCTTCGATACCAGTTGCAGCGTACGTAACCGTAATACTCGCAGTGTGACTAATCTGACCCGCTCCCGAAACAGCGACTGTGGCTAGTGCACTAGGCAATGACGTATTCATGGCATTGTAGAAGTTCGTCACAACTGTTCTCCAGTCAGTAATTGTAGAGACTGACTCTACCCTCACTTGTCGGAGGTCGCTTTCAGTTCCGAAGTCTCCATACGCTATGTTCAAACCGTTGTCGAACGGTTCAGTAGTACCTACGCCATCGGACAAGAAGAATAGATAGTTTTCACTACCCGAACTCTTGACTTCAAGGAACTGCGCTGCTCCTGATCCACCTGGTCCATATACCTTATCAGTTCCACCATCTTTACCTGTCGATCCAGATGTGAACATAAATTTATACTGACCTGGCTGTAATCCGCCACCATGAGTGTAATCAATGGCATAGTCCGCATCCTTTGGATTACCTGCTACACCGTTACTTCTCGCAAGAAGCAGTCCATTGAAGAACACTGACTCAGAACCTGAGACCATTCGAATCTCTGGTAGTGAACAAGTGGTGTAAAGTGAACCAGAACCTTGCGTTGGTTGAGTTCTGTTAACGATCGCCTTGGTAGATCTAGAGAAGATTCTTCTCTTCCACCCTACACTTGTTTGACCGTTGGCGAACACAAGACCACCGTGTGCATTAGTAGTGCTCCTTACGATGTCTTTGTTAAGATTCGCTTTCTTCACAACGTCAGCGGTAACAATCTCATTTATCGACAACTTGTCAGTGTCAAGATTGTGAAGTGTAACGGCAGAACCAGATAACACGTCAGTCGTGACCTTATGAATCGTAGCTGTTGCTGATCCAGACAGACTAGTGAAGTCAAGATCTCTAACCTCCAACTTGTCAACGTCGATCGTATGGGCATCAACTGTTGATCCCGAAACAATTCCAGAGAAGGTCATCGATGTACCATCTACGTCACCCGCAGTCATCTTATCTGCGTTGACGGTTGTCGCGTTGACGGTAGTACCAGACACTGTTGTGAACGTTGCAGAAGTGCCATCAACATCATTGATGTTCCCTCGATTCACGTCCAGATCGAAGATCTGAGCGAGAGTACCTGACAAGGTCTGAGCACTGAAGGAAGAACCGCTAAAGATTGCATCCTGGTTACCCATAGATTTGGCAATTGTTACATTATGGAAAACACCTACTGAACCCGAGATCGACCCTGTTACACCGAATCTCTGTCCACCTTCGCTGACAGATCCACTTAAGGAAGCACCTTGTGTTGCTCCAATCTTAAACAATAAGTCTGCACCTATGCCAGATCCTGCATCACCTAATACGATGCTTGCAACACCAGTAGATCCTGATCCTGCTGTACCACCAATCTGAAGACCAGCACCCTCGGTACTCGCACCTGCAGAAGCACTTACCGCTGGGATAAACTGCTTTTGAGGAACTTCAAAATAACCTGTTGTTGTAATCGTGGATTGAATCCTTCTAGCGGAAAGATCATCAACAACCAACTTGTGGAACTTACCAGAAGATCCTGATACTTCGTCAGCAGACACAACGTGAAGGTTAGATGTGCCAGATGAAGTGATGTTAGTTGCAACCACCTTTCTGAAGTCACCCTCATCACCATCAATCTTGTGGAAGAGCGAAGTGCCAGAGGATGTAACCACAGTTGCGATTAGTTTTCTAAAGTCACCTTCGTCACCATCAATCTTGTGGAACTGTCCAGTTGCACCAGTTACAACAGTTGCGATTAGTTTTCTGAAATCACCTTCATCTGTATCCAACTTGTGAATCGATGCAGTACCTGAACCTGATATCGAGTACGCTGCTGCATCTCTTACTGTTGTCATTGCAACTCCGTCGATGGTCGCTTCATCAACATCAAGACTATGAATCGATGCCGTTCCAGACCCTGAAATGATTGCTGTGCCAGAATCGAGATCTAATTTGCCTGTAATAATCTCATCTACCGTTGCCTTATGTACCTGAGAAGTACCAGAACCAGACAGTACTGTTACGAATGTATCGGCATACAAGTTTGAACCACCACCAAGGT
>Ga0307488_10000912_pt1 | contig 24520 bp, 34 predicted proteins | sample SB02metaG_FD_202248 | JGI IMG/M metagenome (GOLD analysis project Ga0307488, IMG submission 202248) | Sea-ice brine microbial communities from Beaufort Sea near Barrow, Alaska, United States - SB 0.2 | ecosystem: Environmental > Aquatic > Marine > Coastal | place: USA: Alaska | collected... | reverse complement strand
AAGTAAAAATACACTACGAAACAAAGACATTACCATAACCACCAACATGACAAACACCAGTAAGAACTTATCCACCTGGTTAGGTGAAGTAAAAAGTTTTATGATCCACGCGAGTATAGACGGAATTGATCAAAGAAACAAATACATAAGGTTTCCTTGTAATTGGCAAAGTGTTTTAAATTCTATTGAATTTTATAAGTCCACAATGAAAAAATATAACAATGGAAGATTTTCATTTGCACCTGCTACACAATTATTGAACATTGATCAAATTGTAGATCTTAGTAAATTTTTTTTATCGCACTGTGAAAATAAGAAGGATAACATTGCCTGGGTATCTAACGTAAAGTTTCCAATTATTTGTGATTACCAAATTCTGCCAAGTGGGTATAAAAATAAAGTAGCAGACAAAATAGAAGAACAAACAAAGAATATTTCCAATGAAATAGTAAGAAATAACTTATTAAGCCATGTGGCTAATTTAAGAACAGAAGAATTTAAAGCAGAACAAAAAAAACAGTACCAAAAAATGTTTATGCGATACAACGATGCACAAGATCAATTCCGCAGTAGTATCAGTTGGAGAAACCTAATTCCGTCTCTAGAAACTGCTTTGACAAAAGATACAGATTAATATATAATACTATGATGAAGATACCTGAAGATGTTTTGAAAGAAAAAGGCATTGCCTATATCCAAAAATATCCATATCAAGCAATATCTAAATCTTCCAAAAATGGCAAGCGTCATTATCAAACACCAGACGGCCGAGCAGTACCAAGTGTAACCACAGTACTGTCAGCAACTAAAGACATGACACATTTACACGCATGGCGTAAGAGAATTGGTGAGCAGAAAGCTCAACAGATTACAACCGAGTCTGCAAACATTGGAACTGTTATGCATAGAAGTTTAGAAAAGCACGTTAAGGGACAGGACAGAACTCCAGGATCAAATTTAATACAACAAAAAGCCTGGGGCATGGCCAATGTAATAATAGATAATGGATTAAAAGATGTTTCAGAAGTTTGGGGATCAGAGGTATCGTTATATTACCCTGAATTATATGCAGGAACAACGGATTTAGTTGGTGTCTACAAAGGTCAACCGTTTATAGGAGACTTCAAACAATCACGCAGATTAAAGAAAAAAGAATGGGTAGAAGACTATTATCTGCAACTAACAGCCTATGCAGAAGCCCATAATAAAATGTACGACACCAAAATTAAGAATGGACGTATGTTTATATGCACACAAAAGAACGAATTCCAAACATTTGAAATTGAAAACTACGATCAGTGGGTTGGCAAATGGTATGCCAAATTAGAACAATATTACAAGTCTGTCCTTTAATAAATAACATTAAATTTAGGATAATATGGCAGTCGTACAAATATCACGTATACAACATCGAAGAGGTCTGGCAACAGATCTGCCTCAATTAGCGGCTGGAGAATTAGGTTGGTCAGTTGACGATCAAAGATTATACATAGGTAATGGCACAGTAGCAGACGGTGCACCTGCAATAGGAAATACAGAAATTGTAACAACAGGATCAAGTAGCTTTACAACTGCATTAAGTTATGTCTATAAAGGTTACCTAGGATCAAGCACTCCTATTGCCACAGGAGCAAGTGGAGACTTTACTAGAACAGCACAGCAGAAGTTAGATGATTTTGTGTCCGTAAAAGATTTTGGTGCGTTGGGTGATGGCTCAACAGCAGACGTCACAGCAATACAAAGAGCACTAGACGAATTATATTGTGACACAGACAAAGATGACGAACGTGCAAGAAGAGTTTTATATTTTCCTGCAGGAGATTATAGAATTGCCGCAAGTTTAAAAATTCCACCTTTTGCAAATATAAGAGGGGAAGGCGCTGGAAAAACTGTAATTGTTCAATCAGCAAGTGCACCAGTGGCAGTTTTTCAAGATGATGAAAAACAACTTTATGGTTCAATAGGTGGCAGTTCTGCAACTACACCTACTAAAATTAATATTGAAGGAATTACTTTTCAAAACGGATCCAGCTACGGTGGTGTCAGCATTGACAATGCAACAAACGTAAGATTTGAAAGATGTGAATTTAAAGGTGCCTATGTAGCCGGTGGCACAGACAATACTAACTCTAAAGGAGTTACTGTGAGATCAACAACAGCATTGCCTTGTAGAGATATAATTTTTGACGCTTGTATGTTTACAAAATTTGCTAGATTGGCTGACATTTCACAAGATGTTACTAGTGTTAAATTTACTAATTGTGATTTTACCACTGCATTATATGGTGTAATAGTTGGAGACGAACTAGACGGATCAACAAGTGGAAGTACAATTGGTCCTAAAGATGTCAAAGTAACTAATTCGCAATTTACAACAATAGGTTTAAACGGAATAAGAGTGAAAGCACAATCAGGTGCCGCAGATGGCACAATAGGAGAAGTAAGAAATTTTGTTAGTATGGCAAACTTCTTTGCAGAAGATGTTGGGACTAACTTTGACACAGTAGATTCAACTGTAAATATTTCTCCAGCAATACAATTTGATACAGACGAATGTACGAGTATTGCAGACTTTTTTGATGCTACACAAGACAGACATCATGAGATCAATCCTATTCCCGAAGTGCAAGGCATTGGTTATCATACTAGAGCAATTAAACAAGCAACTCTTAACGACAATCAAACGGCCACCAGACTTTTACTTTTGCCCGCACTGGCAGGAAAAAGCATAAAAATCAGTTACAAAATGGAACGTAGTGGAAATTTACGATCCGGAACTTTTTGTATTAGTGCATCAACATCAGGAGTTGCATATCATGACGACTTTATCGAGTCAGACGGAGATGTTGGAGTAACTCTAACAGCTGATATATCTGCTTTAGACTCAACAGCTGGTAACGAAACTGTAGAAGTTAAGTATGCAACCGTTGACGACAGCTCTGCTGTGACAATGAATTTTGTTGTTACCGAAATGGTATAACCAAAAGTTGTATAAAAAAATAAACTACATACATTATCTTTATCTAGACATCGTTTTGTTTTTGTTTTATAATAGCATATATTAAAAACATCAAACGACAACATGATAAAAAATTTATTACATACTGAAAATACCCTTATTGAAAAAAACAAGATAAATACTGGCAATCAAAAAAACAAAATCAATATAATAAAAAATAAAATTATGCCATCTACTAACGCCTCAACTATTCAAGTTAATAAAAGAGATGGTAGAAAAGAAACTTTAGACATTAACAAAATTCATTTCGTAGTTGAAGAAGCCTGTGAAGGTTTATCAGGAGTATCTGCATCGTTAATTGAAATGAACGCCAACATACAATTCTATGACGGCATGACAACTAAAGATATTCAAAACGTTTTAGTAAGATCAGCAAATGATTTAATTAGTTTAGATGCACCCAACTATCAATTTGCCGCGGCAAGACTTCTTTTATATGATGTAAGAAAAGAAGCACACGGACAGTACGAATACACACCATTTTTAAAACTTATTTTAAGAAATATTAGAGTAGGAGTGTATGATAAAGGCATTGTAGAAAAATATAATAAAACAGAACTTAAAAAGTTAAACACATGGATAAGAAGGGACAGAGATCTTAGGTTTACATATGCCGGACTAAGACAAGTTGTTGACAAATATCTTGTACAAGATAGATCTTCAGGAGAATTATATGAAACTCCGCAGGATATGTACATGATGATTTCAGCCACACTATTTGGAGATTATCCAACAAAAACAAGGATGAGCTATGTTAAGAAATATTATGACGCAATATCACAACACAAAATCAATATTCCAACTCCGGTTATGGCCGGTGTTAGGACGCCTATCAGACAGTTTGCAAGTTGCGTACTCGTTGACAGTGACGACACTTTGTCTAGCATTTTTAGTAGCGATATGGCCATTGGTCTTTATGTGGCTCGTAGGGCAGGGATCGGTATCAACGCTGGTAGGATCAGAGGCATCAATTCGAAAATAAGAGGTGGTGAAGTACAACACACAGGTGTCATTCCGTTCCTTAAAAAGTTTGAATCAACTGTGAGATGTTGTACACAGAATGGAGTACGTGGCGGTAATGCAACTGTACACTTTCCAATATGGCACCAAGAGATAGAAGATATTTTAGTTTTAAAAAATAACAAAGGTACAGAAGATAACAGAGTAAGAAGAATGGATTACTCAATACAAATTAGTAAATTATTCTATGAAAGATTTATAAACGACGAAGAAATAACTTTATTCTCGCCACACCAAGCACCAGGTTTATACGATGCATTCGGTATGCCTGAATTTGATGCACTTTACTTAAAATATGAAAAAGACAAAACTGTTCCTAAGAAAACAATTAAAGCACAAAGTTTATTTTTTGACTTGTTAAAAGAAAGAGCAGAAACTGGTCGTATCTATATCATGAACATTGACCATGCTAACACCCACTCGAGTTTCAAAGACAGAATCTCAATGAGTAACTTATGTCAAGAAATTACTCTGCCAACTAAACCAATTACTCACATTGATGACGAAAAAGGTGAAATTGCGCTTTGTATTCTTTCTGCTATAAACGTTGGAACGATTAACAATCCAGATGAACTAGAAAACTTATGCGACTTGAGTGTTAGGGCGTTGGATGAAATTATTGACTACCAGGACTATCCAGTCAAAGCCGCAGAAGTTAGTACCAAAGCAAGAAGAAGTTTAGGTATAGGTTATATTGGATTGGCACACTATCTTGCAAAACAAGGTTTGAAATATTCTGACAAAAATGCTTGGGATTCAGTAGACAGACTTACAGAAGCTTTTCAATTCTACTTACTACAAGCATCAAACGATTTAGCAAAAGAAAAAGGCAAGTGTACTGGCTTTGAAAGAACAAAATACGCAGATGGCTTACTTCCTATTGATCACTACAAAAAAGAAGTAGACGACATTGTGCCACACAAACAAAGATATGCTTGGGAGGCATTAAGGAAAGACATTGCCAAACACGGATTAAGACACAGCACACTTTCAGCACAGATGCCATCAGAATCTAGTTCGGTAGTTTCAAATGCTACCAATGGTATAGAACCACCAAGAGCATTATTATCAATCAAGAAGAGTAAAAAAGGTCCATTGAAACAGATTGTTCCAGGATTTCCAAAACTTAAAAACGATTATACTTTGTTATGGGATATGCCAGACAACACAGGGTACATAAACATTGTGTCTGTGATGCAAAAATACTTTGATCAAGCCATATCGGGCAACTGGAGCTACAATCCTTTACATTACGAGAACAACGAAGTGCCTTTAAGTGCAATGGCTACAGATCTACTAACAACATACAAATATGGTTGGAAAACAAGTTACTATCAAAACACGTATGACTTTAAAGGTGAAGAAGATGAGGTACAACCAGCTGGTATCAATGCCACAGTTACTGATGATGATGGTGAAGATGTAGAACTACCTCAAGATATAAACAACGTAAATGGCACAGGACAAATAAATACCGCCACTGAAGACGATGGTGAGTGTGAGGCCTGCACCATATAATCAATTAAAACTATGCCAAAAACTGTTTTTAACAAATCTGCTGTTGACTTTACAAAGCAACCTATGTTTTTTGGTGAAGATCAAAACACACAAAGGTTTGATGTATACAAATATCCAATTTTTGACAAACTTACACAACAACAGTTAGGTTATTTTTGGAGACCGGAAGAAGTTTCATTACAAAAAGACAGAGCAGATTTTCAAACATTTAGACCAGAACAAAAACATATTTTTACTTCAAACTTAAAATATCAAACACTGTTAGATAGTGTACAAGGTAGAGGTCCAGCATTGGCTTTTTTACCTTACATCAGTTTACCAGAACTAGAAGCCTGTGTTATTACTTGGGATTTCTTTGAAACAATTCATTCGAGAAGTTACACACACATAATAAAAAATGTTTATCCAGATCCGTCAGAAGTGTTTGATAAAATTATGGATGATGAAGAAATACTAAAACGTGCTAGATCAGTTACACAGTACTATGATGATTTTATTGAATATGCTAAACAATGGGACGTTAATGGCAGAGGTTCTACAAAAGTTTTAAAGAAAAAACTTTATCTTGCAATGTCAAATGTTAACCTACTAGAAGGATTAAGATTCTATGTATCTTTCGCTTGTACTTTTGCATTTGGTGAACTAAAACTTATGGAAGGCTCAGCAAAAATACTTTCATTGATTGCTAGAGATGAATCACAACACTTGGCTATTTCAACTGCAATTATAAAAAACTGGCAGGCAGGTGATGACAAAGAAATGAAAACTATTGCAAAAGAATGCGAAGCAGAAGTGATCAAAATGTACAAAAAATGTGTTGATGAAGAAAAAGCATGGACCAAGTACCTGTTTAAAGATGGCTCTATCATTGGGCTAAATGAAAAACTTTTAAGCAATTACGTTGAATGGATCGCCAATAAAAGATTAAGATCAATTGGACTTGATCCCCAATATGATGTTCCAGCCAACCAAAACCCACTGCCATGGACTGAACACTGGTTAAGTTCAAAAGGTATGCAGGTAGCTCCACAAGAGACAGAGGTAGAATCTTATATTGTTGGTGGTATTAAGCAAGACGTAAAACAAGGTCAATTTTCTAAATTTAAATTGTAATTTACAATTATCACGTTAGACCAACTTCATTATAATAGCCGTTAATTTTACTCCATAAATATCAATATGAGTCAACCCATAGCAAGAAAAGGTGATAAAGAAGCAAGCCATTGTTCACCACCTACACGTGATGGTGCATTTAGATCTGTGTTTGCTAATGGTATACCTGTGTCCGGTGATGGACACGCAAACACTGTACATCTATTCCCTTTTAAATGTCCGATCTGTTGCCTACCACACACTGCAACATTGTCGGCAACTACCAGTTCGGTTTTTGCAGAAGGCAGACGAGTGGGTCGAGTAGGAGATCCAACTTGTACAAGTGTTGTGCAAGGTTCACCCAATGTGTTTGTAGGAGGATAACATGACAGTAAATCAAGGGCTAAAAAGTTTTGCTGAAAGTTCTCCAGAATTTACAAATCAAGGAATTAGCAATTTAATTAATGTGGTCAACACTGGCTGGGTTGCAAAAAACAGACTGTTGGCACAAAAAATAGACGTCAGCACTGTAATTACAGATAGTCAAAGAAATGACTTGGCCGACGATCTAGCAACACACGAGTATTTGAATTTAGGAAGGGTGCTAGAAGACTTGTCGTTGCACACTCCAAAAATCTTTACAGGTGTGTTAGGCGAACAAGATCCCAACAGTGACGAAGCAAACAGAGGTTCTTTTGTTAATCATATTCAATCTGTGCAAGGCTTTATAGGCACTGTGCCTTTTTTATATGGATACACGGCTAACTCAATCAACAAAGGTGTAGCAGGACATTTTGGAACAGTCAGCGGCAGTTTAGATTCAGCAATGGAAACTTTAAGAGAATCTGTTGTGAGAATTACTAAAGCAGAACTAACAACTGACACGGCACTTCAAACTGCCTTGACAAATTTAAACAATTTTTTAGACACGCTGGATGGCAGTACAGATGCAAACAATACAAGTTATAATAATCTAAGAGCGGCATACGTGACAGCGGCAAATAATTTTAACACTGCTTTGGCAAACGGAGCATATGATACATTTAGAGAAAATATTATAACTGCTAGAAAAATTGTTGTAGATCAAATAGCTCTTGAAGTAAGTAATCTAGGAGTGATTAGAACCTTTGAAGCTCAGCTGGCTGATATCAGTTCTTACGTGAACATGGCAACAGACTCAGATGTAAGGAACTTAATGATTAGGACCAGTAATAATAAAAAATTTGTAGAATATTTTGAGAACTATGCACATCGTGATGGACTTTTAAATCCATTATTTGAAACTAGCGATAGTTCTATAGAACAGCAAGTCAAAGATATGTTAAGTTTACAAGGATTGCCCGATGTGACTGATCCTTTAGATTTGGATTCGGTAGCAAACAAAGCCTCTAGAGATTCAAGATTAATCACAACAGTAAGTTTTCAAGGCAAAACTACAGAAGAAATAATAAATCTAGCCTGTGATTTCCTAAAAATTACAAAAGGTGGTAAGAACATATATGGTTTAAGTGAAAGTCTTTTAGACAACATGAACAACCACGATATTACAATAATCAAAAATCAAATTACTGCAAATCAAGAAGTAGATACTTTAAATTAAAAAATTTTATAATTGAATTTATTTGAGGTCAACAGTGGCACCCTCGGCTTCTAGTGCTTTTTTCATTTCTTCTGCGTCGGATTTATCTATATCCTCTTTCACTGCTTTAGGTAGACCTTCAACAAAATTTTTGGCTTCCAAAAGTCCAAGTCCTAATATCTCTTTGACTTTTTTAAGCACAGCAATTTTTTTACCATCAGCAAATCCTGTTATCAGTACTGATGCTGTGGTTTTTGCTTCTGCTGGAGCTTCTGCTGTAGCTGGAGCCATGCCTGCAACTGCTGTAACACCCCACTCGTCTTCAAGTTTGTTGGCCAAATCAGCCGCTTCTTGCAGTGTTAGTTTACCCAATTGTTCTACTAATGCATTAATGTCTGCCATTGCTATTTCCTTTTGCGTCGACCCATGTACCATTCTCCTGGTTCATAGTCCCATCTTTTGCCGTGGTGTCCTCTTAAATCAGCATACCACATTCTTATTCTCACGATAAATCTGATATATTTTCTTAGCATATAACTAATTTATCTCGATAGTTTCTTTTTACGCCCTAAAGGCACTTTAACCATTCTTGAAACCTTGTTGCCTTTTCTATTAGTGTACTCAACACTGACTTCGGTAGTACCTTTTGGTAAACTGCTTTGAAGTCCTTTAATAATTTTTTTGAATGACAATCCCTCTTTGGTCTCATCAAATTCTTTTAAATCAGTTACTCTAATAGATAGTTTTCTCTTGCCTTTGGCATCTATTAGTGGTTGAAATGCTTTTTCTACTGCTTGTTGTTCTGGATTCATACCTTATTATATATTGCGAAAGTGTTTTTGTCAACTGTGATTAGAAAGTTCTTTTGTATTGCCATAATTGCATTTCACCATTGTACATATCTTCCATGGCTTTGAACTTGTCCTCACATGCAGACCAATCTATGCTGTGTTGGTAGTAGCATTTTTTGTTGAAATTTTTATAGGTTGGGAAACTGTGCTGACCTGCACAACCGGTGGTTATTAAAATTATTGTTAGCCAACGCATAATAGTAGTTTAAAGTATTTACAAGCAGAGTCAAGTTGTATTTGACAGTAAATTGGTTATAGTTTATAATTAAAACGTAGATGTTGAAGTTGGAAAATAGTTTCGACGGACACCGGTTCGACTCCGGTCACCTCCACCATGACTAGGCAGGTGGCTTATGTAATCCCTTTCGGGGGTGTAATGGTATCGACGTGTTATGAAAGTCCAATGGAGTTTACGCAGTAGACACGAGCATACGTTCAGTTTTTAAATGCAAACAAAAAAGCATTAAGATTTGCTGACTTGGTAGTAATGCCAACAAGCACATCTGAATTGAGATTAGCGGCCTAGTCCACTAGACTCTGGGGTTGGCAACTTACCTCGCAACAGAAAAGTTGCCTACAAGTATCAAACTAGTAGCACTTATTTTTTTCCGTTCCAGTTTTAAATACATACGATGTTCAACTACAGAAGAAAAAGTCGTACCAAATGGAACGAAGTAAGACGAAAGGCTCCTAAAGTTCCTGATATAACTTGTCCGGACATTGACGAAGTCATCAAGATAATAGAAGCACACTTTGAAAATAAGAAAACTTTAACCAAAGTAAAGTTTAAAAAACTTGAAAGAATATTAGAACGACTTAGAACCGCCAATGAAAAACTGCGAGACAGTGGAATATATTGGCACGATGTAGCAAAAGAACTGTGCAAAAAGCACATAGATTGACATAACATCAGAATTGTTTTATAATTGTAAGTAATTTGAGAACATACTCTTTGAGTAAACTATTCTCTAAACTTTTATTATAGGAGACACATGACCGATGACAAAGTAAAGACACTGAACCAAGTGGTTTCAGAATTCCACAAAGATGGCGAAGAAGAAGTAGCCAATTTCAAAACAAGAATACAAACAGCCAAAGATAGATTAAAAGAATTACAACAGGACGGCGAAATGATTTTGCCTCAAGGCATAACACAGGTTGCAATCAATGACGACCTTTGTTTCAATTACAGTGTGCAACGTGATTTACGGCCATCACACGTGGTTAGAATATGTGAAAAGTTTGATCCTAGAGTGGTAAGGCCAGCATCTGCTGTCAAAAGAAATGGCAAATATTACTTGTTTGACGGACAACACACTTCAGTAGCCTTAGCCGTGTTAGGTTATAAAGCGGTCCCTATGACATGGGTAGAAACATCTCATCAAAGTTTTGATGCCATTGCTTTTGAAATACTTAATGATACCGGTATATTGAGAGCAGGCACAGAAGAAATACACAGAGGACTATTACACAGATGGAACAACGACCCAAATGCACAAAATGACAGGAGCAATCCTAGAGTCAAAACTGCTTACACTGTGGATACTATGTTTAAAACTTGTCAAATAGACTTGGAACCAAAAAGAGTTAGAAAGTCTCCTGGCAAATGTGGTCCTAACAAACACTACTTCTCACATTTTGATTACGCATACAAAGGTTTAGATATGACTGGCGATGCAGATGTACTAGAAAATATCCTCAAAGGTATTAAAATACATTATGGTGATGAAGACGGTGGCGAAATTAATCAAGGTATCTATATAGGACTGGTTAAAATGTACGCACTGGCTAAAGAAGATGGCTCTACAAAGTTTTTACCCAGTGACTGGATAGATAGAATATTAAATGCTTTGATAAAAGTGTGTGGTCGAAATGCACAAGGAATACATTCTGCTAGTAAAAAACAATGGCAACACACTCGAGGTACATCATGGGACGCACCAGTAGCTATGAGCACATTGATGCGAGAAGTTTATCTTTTACAAGCACCCAATGAAGATCTGTTCAATCCGCCACACGAACCAAAAGTAAGTATAGGATTAATGGCAGATGATATCTGTACAGAGTTTAAACCATTTTATAAAAATGTTGCAAAGATATAAAAAACTAGATCAAAAAGTTAAAGGTAGATTAACTATTAAATCATCAAAAACCAGCATTGAGTCTGACTGTGCTATTCTTGACAAGTTTAAAAATGAACTGTTAAGTGAAAATACAGATAGAGATGTAAAAGGCAAATATTTTTATTTTTTGCAAAGATATCTTCGAGACACGCAAAAAGAAAAATGCAAACCACATCAGGCACACTATTTTGCAGTTGACTTGCCAGATAAGAAACATCTTGAACACCCTATTCCACAAAACAAAATACTGCAGGCCTATTTGGATGAAGATTTGACTGCCTTAGAGGCAATTCATATGCCTTTGTGTTTGATTAGTGATTTTGATAAACATTATCTACAAGGCGAATGGGAACAGAATGCCACGTGGGAACTGCCTTTCATGAGATACAAACTTGCTGGATTAAAGGTGGAGATAAAAAATTTAAGAGGTGATGTGATAGATTTTACTAGCTGGTCAATCAAGGATCATTTTGATATGTTAGGTATTTCCGTAGATTAAAAGTGCGCCTCGAGGTTCTTCGCCATCATAATAAAGAGAGTGTGCAAAAGCATTGTTATTGATGTATGTTGGTTTAGTGACATCAATCATTCCTGCTCTAGCAAACTTCAGTTTAAACTTACTGGAGTCTCCTTTTAAAACACAATACAGTTGGCTTGCTCCTCTTATATACATTAAACCGGAATCATTGGCAAAATCATCCATATGAATATCTATAAAACTTTTTGGCTCCATTTCAACATACTGAATCTGCAACATAGATTTAAAATCAAGTTCGGTCAAAAACTTTTTCAAGTAATCATTTTTTAGCTGTGTAACCGGAGTCAATGGTAACTGTGGGCTTGCCTGTAAACTTTTACATATTGCGTTGTTTGAGAATTTTTTATCTACGTAGGTTAAATCTTCGTCAAGTGACTCTAGCAATTTTTGTTTATCAAATTCAACTTCAGTAGATCTGTAAGGTAACTTTTCATTTTTGTTATAGTTCCACCAATATGGACCTTCGCCTCGTTCAAAAAAACGTTGTATGTGGTCGGGTACAAAGGCAGGTGCTGATTCATTATAACTTTCAGTTAGTAGATATTTAGAACTCAAAGGCATCCATCGAAGTAAATCATCTTGGTCTATGCATTCTACAATTCTTTGTTTAAGCACACCAATATCGCCATGTAACCAAATAGTAAAATTAGTTTTGTATTGACTACCTGAGTTTAGAATCATTCCAATGTCTACACCTTCAATGGTAATTTTTGATATGTTTTTCCTAGATAGATTAATTGTGAGCTTTTGCCATTTGCATGGAATATCAAATGAATGACCTTGAGTTTTGACTTGTCTATTTAAATCCTCTATTTTGACAACAATTTCATCTGTGTTTATGCTAGGATGTGTGTAAATTACCACGTTCATACAATTATTTAATAGTAACCAGGTTGGCAAAATTATAATTTGTAGTATAATAAAGCATGAAGTCATACAAAGTTGACATAAAAGTTGGTGATAAAATAGAAGTTGGCAGATTTCGCAATGTGCAGGCCACTATCAAAGGCATAGAAATTGATCAACACGGTCAACCCATTGTGCTGACTTCAAAAGGAAAAAAGAAACTGTTTAGTTGTAGAATAAGTAAATTAATGCCGGGATCTAAAACTCCCAAACAAATATTAATGGAGAAAAGAAAATGACATTAGGATATGGATTATTATTATTATTTCTTGGATCAGTAGCGACTGTTGGCTTTTTTGCGTTCTTTCTTTACATACAAAGTCCAAAGAAGAAACCAAAAGAATACAACGATGTATTGAGAAAAAGTGGATTTCTTGGCGACGACACAGTCTAGGTTGACCATTTCCGTAATTGTGCTATAATGTGGTAATGTTAATGCAGTTATACAATACTCATTATAACTTTCATATAAAGCCCCACTTAGGGCGGAACTTAGAGTTCGTACAGGGGTGACACTTTTGCGAACGAGCTTGGTAACTGCATTTAATATATAAAATTATGGCAAGCGAAAAAACACAAGAACTATTAGATTCACTTAAAGGTATCACACAAAAACCTAAAAAGAAAGAACCCTTGAATGTGGTTGTCTCAAATCAGTACGGAGAAGATGAAAAAGGAAAACCTGTCTACATAGACAGATTGTACGGAGGAATATACGGTACAGTAACTCTTGTAAACAAAAACTTCACAGAATACAAAGGTAAAATTAATAAAAGAAGTATTATTATAAAAGGGACAGGTGACAACAATTTTAGGTCATACGCATATGAAACAAAAGATGGTCGATGGTTTGATAGAACAGGAATGCCCATTGATAAACCAAAACAAAAAACATTAGTGAAAGAAGAAGAAACACAAACAAAAATAGAAGTACAAAAAACAGAACTAACTGCTGATGAAAAAGCAGATATCGAAAAGGATTTTTTAAGCAGATTAAAATGACAGAACTTGCCAAAATATTTGAGCCAAGCAAAGATAGACTGATCAATAATGCAAAAAGAATGATGCTGTCAGCCAAAGATCCCGCATTTAAAGAAATTTGGCAAAAAATCTACATTCATCTTTTAAAACAATACAAAAAACTCAATTAAATTGCAGGTAATACCAGGTTGACCTATAACCAAACTGTGCTATAATAATGGTAACTTAGGAGATAATATGTATAAAAGTTCGGCAAAAGCACAATTAGTTTTAGATCAGGTTTCATTAAGATGTCAAAGTGATACTGAAACTAATAATACATGGACAGGTAAAAGTGGAAAGTATATGTTTATCATGGGCAGAGAAAATGCAGATGGTAAGGCAACAGGTGTGGTACACAAATATCAACCAGACGGCTCCCACAAACTAGCCGGTTCATTCAAAATACTTGCTGATGGTATCATCACAAGATTTACTGGTTTGTCTAAAATAGACTGGAACAACTACATGAATTCTGCAGAAGCAGAGTACAAAAAGTCGTTGACACCTTCTACAGAAGAATCTAAACTTGTAAATAACATAGCATAAATTTAAGGTGCCCTTCGGGGCACCATTAAACAACATGGCAAATTGGGAACGACATCTAAATAAAATTTGGAACGGTGGCAAACTGTTCATTATAGGGTTGATTGTATTAACAATAACTTTTTCGTTAGGTACCTTTAAACCAAACTATCTTATAGTAAACAAAATAAAGCAAACACAGGAAAAAGAAACTGTGGCAATGTTAAAGCACTTTGGTCTTCATACACCAAATTTTAAATACAAAAACCAAAAAGAATTTGTAGCTAGTGTACAAAACTGTGTGGATTACTTGAATCTTACAACAGAAAGTCATAAAAGAATACCAGACAAAATTATTATTGCAATGGCTGTGGTTGAGAGTGCAAGTGGTACATCAAGATTTGCAACAGAAGGTAATGCATTATTTGGTGTGAGAACATGGGATTTAAAAACAGTACCACACATGACACCACAGGCAATACCAAATGCTAGATTTGGTGTAAAAAAATACTCCAACAAATGTCATAGTGTAGCCGATGTTATTGAGATTCTTAACAGACATCCTGCTTACAAAGAGTTTAGAGCAGAAAGAAACAAACAACTTAAAAATGCATATTGGAATTATAACAAACTAATTCCTTTACTTGCGCCATGGAGCACCAATCCAGATTACGGAAAAATCATTCTTAAAAGAATGAAAGAATTAAAACTGTAATGATCACAGTAAATTTTGTAAGAAATGGAGAAACTATACCTGTAAAGGTAGAAGAAGGCACGACTCTTATGGAAGCCGCCAAGCATTTTGCTCCAGTGAACATAGACGAGATTGCAGGAGACTGTGGTGGTTCTTGTGCCTGTGCCACTTGTCATGTGTATATAGACAACACATGGGTAAAAAAGATTGAAGGTGCGGATCCTGCTAGAGGCGAAATAGAACTTCTGGAATACGACCAAAACTACAAAAAAGACACCAGCAGATTAGCCTGCCAAATTATCCTTGGAAAAGAGCATAATGGCCTAATTGCTCATCTTATCACAGAAAAAAGTCAATAATATCAACCGTTTTTAATCAGATCAACTTGGTTGACGTATTTGGAAAACGTGCTATAATTTACACATGATTAGATTAATAATATTAATTGCGATATTTTTTGCAGTTTATCCAATGATCGGTCAAGGATATAATCAATTCTTAAGTGACTTTAATTTGTCAGGAGTTGCAAATATGTTCTCGAACGTGGTTGCTTGGATGAGTGAAACTGTAGACAAGTTGCAATCTTAACAAAGGAGAAGCATGAGTAAGATAGGTAAAATAGGTCTGGTGTTATTGGCTGGTGTATTTTTAGCACAATGTTCAACTTACACAGTTAAACCTGACACGAACCAACGAGGAGTATTAAACAAAACTCCAAGATGGTACATTAAGCACGACCATGAAACAAGAACTAAGTATTTTGAAGCGGCAACTGCTGTATCTCCAGACTTAGAACTTGCAGTAAAAAAATCTGTACTTTTAGCAAAGGCTAAACTTGTTGATAGAATAAATGGTGAGATGAACAATCAAACTACTATCAAAAAAGATGAGGCTGGTACAAACGAATCTTTAACAGTGCAAGCAGGATCGCAAGATGTGCTTGTAAATGTTATAAGTGATACAGTGGCTAGAGGCTACAATGTTGCTAAACAGGTGGTTTACACTACTGGTCAAAACTCTTATAGATCATATGTATTATTAGAAATCTCTAAAGAACGAGTTGAAGAGATTGTAGAAGACATTATAGCAAAAGAAAATAGAGTTGCTGTAATTGATAATACAAAACTAGAAGAGTCTGCTAACAAAGTACTAGACAACTAGGGCAAAAAAATGAGTAACACATATAAACTTATTGCCCTAGCTCTGTTCGTATCTTTAATTGGACTTGTTGGTACAGCAAATGCAGGAGGCCCATGGGCCGAACAGTATTGTGATATCAGCACAGAAACAGTCATAACAAAAGATGAGAACGGGAAAATTCTTGACAAAGTGACTAAAGAAAAAGTTATTTGTGAAGATGGAGTAAAAGATTTCTTGCACGGAATGGAAATTGCAGATAGTTGTCAAATCTTTACATGGAGAATACCTTTAGGTGAAAAAATGGTTGAACAAAGAGGAATTGCCTGTAAAAAAATGAATGGAGGATATGAAATTGTTGAAGGTTATCACAGTCTTAACTAGTCTTGTATTACTAACAAATTGCACAGCATCAAGTGTACAGTCAGTAAAAAACACAGGCACACCGGTTGAAACAGAAGGATCTTTGGCTAAAATGCCATTTCCTAGTATGCTTGGAGAGGCTGAAATATGGTCTTATCCAGGTATGATGTGGAACGCAGTACAATATCTAAGATTCAATCTTAATAAAAAAGAAAAAATTCTACATCAACAAGCTGTTTATCACGGGCTTAACAATGCAGGAGTAGGTGAGATTACTGGTTGGTACAGTAAAAAAAGACTGGCTAACGGTAAAGTAAGAGTGATACATCAGTTTCCAACGTCAGATGGGTACTGTAGAATATATCAAAGTTATATACAACTAAATGGTGCTGAACGCCATATGACAAATAAGGCCTGCAAAAGATTGAACTATCCTTGGAGATTCCTAAGATAAATACTTCTGTAATAAATAACAGCAAGGATTTAACATAATGGCAAAAGTAATACCTAAAGCAAACAAAGTAGTAACAGAACAACCTCAGAATGTTGTGTACATGGTGTCTATTGATACATCAGCATATTTGGACACAGAAACAGTTAATGGTGGAAGAATATCACCTTGCGTTGCAGAAGACTTTGGTACAGCGCCAACTACACTTGCACAATCATTATTGGTTTCAAGAGGCGCTCTTAGATACAAAAAAATGCTTGAATTTTTACAGGTAAGATCAAATGTTAATTTAGTAAACCTTCTCACAACTTATGGCAGTGATGCTGGTGACCAACCAATAACAAAATTACAATTTGCTTTAGTTTACGAGAACGATGATTACATACCAGAAACTGGTACAGCATACGATGGATCAACTTTGACTACAACCAAAGTTGGATTTATTGTAGACAAAATTACAGAAGCATTAATGGGAACATTCACAGAGAGAATGACAGTGTTTGATCCAACATCTGGCGCAGGTCTTATTAAGAATCAAGAAGTTACAGCAGGACCAGTAGTAATTACATATAGCGTTGGCGAAGTTCTTGAATCAGTTACAGTTACCGAAGCAGTTGACACAGCCACAATGGTGTCTGGAATTAGTCCAACACTCAAAGCTGAACTACCTGCTAACAACTCCGACAACGACACAGCAGAGTAATCTTTACCAACTAATTCACTAGCACTATATCCGTTTCACTGTTATAGTAAATACATCTACAAATGTTTATAGCAATACTAACTCTTCTATCCGCACTTTCCATATCAGGAGTAGCAATATTCTATTCGGTAATTGGACTAGCAACAATATTTCCAGGAGCATTTTGGCCAGTGGTCATTATGGGATCTGTACTAGAAGTTGGTAAATTAATTACAGCATCATGGCTATATCGACAATGGAAATTTACTCCTTTCCTTTTAAAAACTTATCTAACCATAGCAGTTGTGCTTCTTTCGATTATTACATCAATGGGAATTTTTGGATTTCTATCCAAAGCACATTTAGAACAAAATTTAGCCAGTGATACTCTGGTACAAAGAGTTGACATTATTAATGATAAAATTGAAAGCCAAACTGTTTACATTGAAAGACAGAAAGCAGTCATACTAAGATCAGAAAAGGCAATAGACAGAGCAGGCAAAGATTTTACACAGGACATCGCAGTTCAGGAGAACATTATAAATTCAGCTTATGCAAGATTACAAGTGCTTGATGCTGATGTCAAAGCATATACAGACCAAGGAAAAGGTTTTTTCAAAGGCGACAATATTAAACGTGGTGTTGAACTTAGAACACAGCAAAAACCAGAACGAGACAAATTAAATGCTGAAATAGCAGAAGCCAAAGCACTGATACAAAAGTACAGGGATCAAAGTAGGCAAGGTGGCGATAGCAACAATGTAACAATTGAACAAGCAGAAACTAATATTATTACAGCACAAAACAAAATTGATGATTACATTATTGACCGACAGCCATTAGAGAAAAAATTAATAAATCTTGAAGCAGAAGTTGGCCCTGTCAAGTACATCGCGGCATTGGCAGTTGACTGGGGTATGACCGAAGAAGTGAACTTGTCTAAAGCGGTGAGATGGGTTATACTTTTAATTATTGTAGTATTTGATCCGCTAGCAGTTTTACTACTGATTGCGGCCAACCAAAGTTTTGCTAGAAGATTTCCACCTTCTGCACCCAAACCTCAAGCGATACTAGATTTAGAAAAACCTGATGAAGTAGATGTTGCTTTAAAATGGAGAGAAACAGTCACTAAAGTTGACAGAGAACAAGAAGAAATCAAAGCACAGATAAACGATTGGCAAGCTAAATTAAAAAAGTTCAACGAAAAGGCTCCTAAGCCATCGGACAAGCCAGTTGAAATAATTGTTGATCAACCAAAACCTGAACCAACTAAAGAAGAAAAAATTACAGCATTTGATGAAAGACTGAGAGCGGAAGAGGCGGAACTTGAAAGAGTGGCTAAAGAAACCAAAGAAGATATTGATAGAGTTGAGCAAACAAAAACAGTACAAGAATACAATTTTGAAGATGAAGTCAAATATGATTTAGAAACTGATGTCAAACAAAAACAAGTAGAAGAACAACCACTGCCTGATTTTGATGAAGAAAGAATGGACATTGTTTCTCAAAATGGCAACGATGGTCTACACTATGACGAAGCCAAAGAAGAAGAACCATCTATAGCAGAACAAATAGAAAAAGTAATGGATAGTGAGCAGGGCAGAATAAAACCTGATTTTACAGAAGTAATTGAACCACCAGCACCAATTAAACCTAAAGTAGGAAGTTTAGGGCAAGTTCTAATTAGTGATAAAAAAGTAGTAGGAAGAATTGATCCAAAACCTTACAAACAGAACCAGGAACAATCAGAAGAAACAAACTGGAGTAAAATACATAATAAGACTAACATAGAAAACGATGTGTATCACGAAAGAATTCAAAGAAAATTAAATGCTACAATTGAAAAGATTAAAAGAGGCGAATTAAAAATAGAAGATCTATCAAAAGCAGACCAAAAAGTAATTTCACGTTTATTAAAAGAGAGAGGTAAAGATGAATGAAAATAAAGTTTTTGGTCAAATTACCCTAGTCACTCCACCAAACATTGTTGATCATACTGCAAATACTTTTTGTATTATAAACTTTTCAGAATCAGATAAAGATAAGTTTTTAAAGTTTCTAAACAATTACTACACTATCCTTTCTGATAATTTTACAATTTACATCGCAGATGAAAAAACTTCTAGAGCAGATAGTAAATGGTTGACGAAAGCCATTGAAAAAAGTAATAATGTTATTACAAAGTCTTTAAAAGGATTTAATTTTACCAAAGGTGAATCAATTAAAAACATGAAAGAATATTTAAATGGCTGATAACGATAATAATTTAATTTGCTCATTCTGTAGCAAAGGAAGAAAAGATGTCACTAAGATGATTGTTGGCGTAGAAAAGGTCACAATCTGTAATGAATGTGTCAAGCTGTGTAATGAAATTTTAGACGAAGATAATAAGAAAGTAGCCACAGATATACTAAAAAGTGATTCTACTCCGTCATTAAATCCAGTCATGATGAAAGAATATCTTGATCAATATGTAATAGGACAAGAATATGCAAAGACTGTTTTAAGTGTAGCAGTAGCTAATCATTACAAAAGAATAGCAAATCCTCCAAAAGATTTTGAACTTGAAAAGTCAAATGTTTTAATTTTAGGAGCCTCTGGTTCAGGTAAAACACTTATGGCTAAAACTATTGCAAAATATCTAGAAGTGCCTTTTGCAATGAGTGATGCAACTGCGCTAACTGAAGCAGGATATGTTGGAGATGACGTTGAGAATGTAATTACTAAATTGTATCAAATGGCCAACGGTGACAAGTTTTTAACAGAACGAGGCATTGTCTTTATAGATGAAATAGATAAAATTTGTAAGAAGAGTGAAAATGCCAGCATCACTAGAGATGTATCCGGTGAAGGAGTTCAACAAGGTTTATTAAAAATAGTTGAAGGCACAACTTGTAGAGTTCCACCACAGGGAGGAAGGAAACACCCTGATCATCAAAATGTTGATATTGATACTAGTAAAATTTTGTTTATTGTTGGAGGTGCTTTTACTGATCTTGAAAGACAGATAAAGTCAAAGCTAGATTCAGGTATGGGATTTGGAGCCAAGTTAAAAGCACAACAAGGTGATGAAAACCATCTAGCAAAAGCTGAACCAGAAGACCTAATTAAATTTGGATTGATTCCCGAATTTGTTGGAAGGTTTTCTATGCTTACCCATGTTAATGCATTAACAGAATTGCAGTTGGTAAAAGTTCTAGATGAACCCAAAAATAGTTTAATAAAGCAATATCAATATATGTTTGAATTGGATGGAATACAACTTGAAATAACAAAAGATGCAAAATTAGCTATTGCCAAAAAGGCGCAAAAATTAGGAACAAATGCAAGAGGGTTAAGAAATATTATGGATAAACTTTTACTGCCTTATCAATTTGATGCAAACGAAATGCACACAAAAGGTGTAATTAAAATCACTGTATCAGCTGAAACAGTTGACAAAGGTACTGACCCTGTGTTACATTTTAAAATGCAGGTAAACGAAGTAAAAAAGCTAAAGGCTAAAAATTAATGGGATATTTTGTTGACGTCACCAAGTCTGGTGGAGATGCCATTAGAGCGTATCGTAAAATTAAACGTAAAATAAAAGATGATAGATTTATTGAAACTTTAAGAGAAAAGCAACACTATCGTAAACCATCTGAAATAGCACGTGAAAAGAAAAAACAAGCTAGAATTACCATCAAAAGAAATCAAGCCAAAAGCAATTGGAAAGATCCTAGCAAAGTACGGCAAAGGTAAACTTTTTTACTAAAAAGGTCGTAATCCTCAAAATCGTAATTATATTAGTATTGTAAGATAGACAAATTTAAAAATAATGTTATAATAAGGAGATATATGAGTAAAATAATAGGAATAGATTTAGGAACAACAAATAGTTGTGTAGCCATCATGGACGGTTCACAAGCTAAGGTATTAGAAAATGCAGAAGGAAAAAGAACGACACCTTCTGTTGTAGCATTTGGAGACGAGAAACTGATTGGTGATCCAGCTAAAAGACAAGCAGTCACTAATCCAGAAAACACTATTTTTGCCGCAAAGAGATTAATAGGAAGAAAATTTGATGGAGATTCAGTACAAAAGGATATTCAAACAAGTCCATTTAAAATTGTTAAAGCAGACAACGGAGACGCTTGGGTACAAGCTAAAAGTGAAAAATACTCTCCATCACAAATTTCTGCTTTTGTTTTACAAAAAATGAAAGAAACTGCTGAAAAGTATTTAGGACAAGCTGTTACAAAAGCTGTGATTACTGTGCCTGCTTACTTTAATGATTCACAAAGACAGGCAACAAAAGATGCAGGTAAAATTGCAGGACTTGAAGTTGAACGTATTGTTAATGAACCAACTGCGGCCGCACTTGCATATGGACTAGATAAAAAGAAAACAGGCAAAGTTGCAGTGTATGATTTAGGGGGAGGAACGTTTGATGTTTCTATTTTAGAAATAGGAGACGGAGTATTTGAAGTTAAATCAACAAATGGTGATACATCATTAGGTGGTGAAGATTTTGATACTACCATCGTTGAATACCTAGCGTCTGAATTTAAAAAAGACAATGGGATAGATTTAAAAAACGATAGTCTTGCCATGCAAAGAATAAAAGAAGCGGCTGAAAAAGCCAAGTGCGAATTATCTTCTGCAAACGAAACAGATATTAATCTGCCATTTATCACTGCAGATAAAACAGGACCAAAGCACTTAACTTTAAAAATGACTAGAGCAAAATTAGAATCTCTAGTTGATGACTTAATAAAGAAAACATTGTCTCCTTGCAAAACAGCATTAACAGATGCAGGAGTATCTGCAGAAGAAATCAATGAAGTAATTCTAGTAGGAGGAATGACTAGAATGCCAAAAGTTGCCAACACAGTAAAAGAGTTTTTTGGAAAAGAACCTCACAAAGGTGTTAACCCAGACGAAGTTGTGGCAATAGGTGCCGCGATACAAGGAGGAGTGCTACAAGGCGATGTCAAAGATGTTTTACTATTAGATGTTACTCCATTGTCATTAGGGATTGAAACACTAGGTGGAGTTGCTACAAAACTTATAGAAAAAAATACAACAATCCCTTCTAAAAAAAGCCAAGTTTTTTCAACAGCGGAAAATAATCAATCAACAGTAACAATAAAAGTTGTGCAGGGTGAAAGAGAAATGGCCGCAGACAATAAAACATTAGGTGACTTTAACCTTGATGGAATTGCACCAGCACCAAGAGGATTACCTCAGATTGAAGTAACATTCGATATAGATGCAAATGGTATTGTAAATGTGTCAGCAAAAGATAAAGGCACAGGCAAAGAACAAAATATAACAATACAAGCATCCGGAGGACTGTCCGATGAGGAAATTCAGAAAATGGTCAAAGAAGCTGAAGCAAACAAAGAAGCAGATAAAAAGAAAAGAGAAACAGTTGATGCAAGGAATCATGCAGACGCTTTACATGATTCAACAGAAAAATCTTTAAAAGAGCACGGCGATAAAATTTCAGCTGAAGACAAAACTAAAATAGAAACAAGTTTGGCCGGATTAAAAGATGCTTTAAAAGATAATGACATTGAAAATATTAAAACTAAAACCAAAGAACTTACAGAAGTTGCAATGAAGTTAGGTGAAGCTATCTATAAAAGTCAAGCAGAAGCAAAGACTGAAAAACAAGAACCATCTGAAAAAGAACCAGAGGATAAAGATAACATTGTTGATGCTGAATTTGAAGACGTCAAGAAGTAATTTTATTAGTAGACAGAACAAGTAAATATGTTATAATAAAGGATGAGTATGACTGATATAGGAATAAAAACCGCAACAAAAGAAAAATTAAAACTACAAGAACCTGACAAGTACGATGTACTTTTTCTTAATGATGAAGTTACCACAGTAGAATTTGTTATGAAAGTTTTAATTAACATTTTTCATAAAACAAAAGACCAGGCAGTCAGTATCACTGAGCACATTCACAAGAAGGGCAAAGGAGTTGTTGGAACATACCTATACGAAATAGCAGAACAAAAAGGTATTGAAACAACTTTGTTAGCCAGAGAAGAAAACTATCCATTACAGGTCAAAGTTCAAAGGCAAAAATAAAATGCAATTGCATTCTATTGTTCAAGCCAACAAGCAGGTTATAGACTTTGTAAACAATTGGCCTGATAAAGAACAACCTTTTCATATAAAACAAAATTTACTACTTACAAAGTACATTGGTACACTAGATGTTGCAACATCAAGATTCAACACAATTTTATTAAGATTGTCTGAACATCCTATCATGCAAAGTGACTTTGAAAATTCTGTACTTGATTGCCAAAATGTTATACATAAATTTTATATTAACACTTGTAGACTAACACAATGGCCTAAGTTCACTCAATCTTATTTAAAATGGAGACTGCATAGATTAGGAACAAGGCAAATTCCTAAAATTAAAAAAACTTTAAATATTGTACTAACTACAATAGATGGCGCACATTAATTGGTTAACATGGCAAGTACCCGAAACTAGACTTGGTCAATATTTGTTTTATATGATTATGGTTGTTTTTATTGTGCCTGTTTTATCAGGTGTCATGCTTACAAGTTTAGGATATCTATTAAATGTCTTATGGTATGATTTAATATTTTATTTGTGGCATAAGCATCAAGAAAAAAAGAAAGGATGACAATGAAAGCAATAGTATGGAGTAATGTTGGTTGTTCATATTGTGAACAAGCAAAGAATTTATTAAAATCCAAAAACATAGAGTTTGAGGAAAGAAACATAGCCCATGGCACATGGACAGTTCAACAGCTACAAGAAGCAGTGCCTGGAGCAAGAACAGTGCCTCAAATATTTGTTGACGACAACCACGTTGGTGGCTATCAAGAACTAGTTGAACACTTGAAATAACAAATGGACGATATAGTTTTTAAAAAAAAGTATATTGATTTAGATAGTATACAAAGCATTAAAAAATTTTTTGATGTAACAATAAACGACAAACTAGATACTCAATTAAAAAACTT
>Ga0307488_10000911_pt1 | contig 24526 bp, 27 predicted proteins | sample SB02metaG_FD_202248 | JGI IMG/M metagenome (GOLD analysis project Ga0307488, IMG submission 202248) | Sea-ice brine microbial communities from Beaufort Sea near Barrow, Alaska, United States - SB 0.2 | ecosystem: Environmental > Aquatic > Marine > Coastal | place: USA: Alaska | collected... | reverse complement strand
GAACACGTCTCCAATCTGGAAAGTGCTTATTAATAAGTTCTACCAGGACCTTGTTATCATATTTAACACCTTCTGTATCCAGGATTTCTTGGATACGTTTGAAGAATGAGGCTGCAAGTCCCTGTCGATCTTTTCCCTTAATGGAGAATTCGACGACCGTTGTGCGGGAATGAAGTGGTTCGAGAATTTTGTTTTTGAAGTTGCAGGTAAAGATGAATCTGCAGTTGCCACTAAACTCCTCAATAAACGCCCGTAGGAGGAGTTGTACATCGTTGGTTGTGTTATCTGCCTCATCAATGATGATGACTTTGTGTTTTGCAGTTGAAGAAAGCGAGACGGTCGAAGCGAAATTCTTCGCAGTATTTCTGACGGTATCGAGGAATCGTCCTTCATCGGATCCATTGATGACATAAAAATCTACTCCTAGTTCATTGCAGAGTGCCTTTGCTACCGTAGTCTTTCCACACCCAGCAGGACCTGCAAGGAGCATATTTGGTATCTCACCTTTATCTAGGAAGTCTTGAAAAGTCTTCTTAATATTTGGTGGTAAAATACATTCTTCAATAGTCTTGGGTCTGTATTTTTCAACCCAGAGAAATTCATTACGCATCTTCTATTTTCACCAAGGTAAACGAACCATCATCATTAGGGTTCCATTCTAGCATATCACCCTCCATCCATCCAAGTTCTTCCATAAGTTCATCGGGGAAGGTTAGAATCCCATTTTCATCAACTGTTAAAGTAGTTTTCATTTTACCGGCAATTGGAAAAATTGTTAGAGGTCGATCAAATTCATTAGACACAATATCAGTTGCCTTCAATTGTTCTTTCATATATTCTGCACCGATTTTAGGCATAGCGATATCACCACAAGTAAAGATATCACACACTGCCATACCATTTTCAGGCCAAGTGTGAATACTAATATGACTCTCAGATATCATAGCAAATCCAGTTACACCTTGAGGTTCAAATTTATGGACATTTAAGTCCAGAAGATTTGCTTTGCATTCTTTAACTGTTTTATATAAGAGCATACGAATAAACTCCATATCATCTAGCAGTTCAAATGGACATCCTTTCAAAGTGAAAAGAATATGTTTCATCATTAGATCCAGTTAGGTTTACGATGTGGAAGACGAAGATAATTGTCTTTTACCCATGGTTTAGATGCAATATACATCTTATATTTGTCAAAGATGGATATTGAAGAATCTAACTTGAATTCATCAGGTCCAGCAAAAACAAACGGTGTTGTATCCTTTCCACTGCGACCTTGTGGATCTGCAGTAGGAAGTATCTCCTTTGCTGCTAGAAGCGTCTTCTGGCAGGTGTGGACCTTACCATAACGAGCAGTGTACTCATCACACATGGCAAGTCCATGAGCAAGCAACCATTGCCAGTTAGTCACAAACTCATTTGCCCAGATAGTACAGGGATGATTACGAAAAGCACCCTTCTCAGTAGCATAGGGAGTACCGTCTGCTCTAGGAAGAGTGCCGAAGTTATGTCCCCATTTGTCAGAGCATACAATAGCAAGCATCTGACAGGTCTCTAGAGGCATCTTAACGATGTGCTTATCAGGAAGGACTTGTGCTGACTTCCAAGGACTGGGAGAGGTCACAAAGATATTCATAATCTAATTAAAATTGGAGTTTAATATTACTCTAGTATTATGATTTGCAGGAACATGTCCAGTGTGGATATATGCTCCATCAAATATCAAAAGTCTATTTGCTTTTGGTTCAATCTCCTTTTGTACAGTTAACTTACTCTGATCAATGTTAGTATCGCCATCAAATTTTTCATTGTAAATGACTGTATTTCCATCAGAGTCATTTAAGTAAAAAATTGTGGCAATATGTGGATTAGGATTATCAATGTGAGGATCACATTTCCTACCACCAGGAGTATAAAATGTCATGTCTAATCTTGACCTAAGGACATTTTGACATCCAGTCATATTTTGCATCTGAAGAATTAGGTCAGTAAGAAGTCCTGCAGAATAGTTGTCACAAAAAATATTTGGTTGCTCAACTACCCAACAATTAAATCCATGCTTTCCAAGGCCCTTTGTTTCAAATACCCCTGCAGTAATATTGGGTTGATAATACCATGCCTGATTAAATCCTAAGCAAGCATGTTTAATCAAGTCAAAATATCCTTCAGGGACAAAATTATCAACTACATCAATCATACTGCTGCAGCAAATGTTGAATCTGGTTCAAGAGCAATGTAGTAAGTCAGGTCATGACTTGTACTAGTGAATCGTGAAAGAAGTTTTTGAGAAACAACTACGTCATAAGTTCCAGGAAGAACTTTAATATTCTCAACTTTAAAGTTAAAAGAAAACTCAGCATCAGTTTCTCCAACCACAATAGCAAAGTCATTGGAAGTGTCATTCTTCTTGTCGCGAACAACAAGTTTGACAACACCATTCTCACCAACTGCAGAAAGATCTGGAAGTTGATAAACTGCTGCTGCTTTAAGTAGTGAGTTTAATTGTTCTGTACTCAACTCAAAGCAAACATCTTCACTGGGAAGAGTAATCTCTTTATCAGGAGGAGTGACAATAACGTTAGGATCGGCAAAGAAATACTTAGATCTCATTTTACCTTCACGAATAACAACATATCCAGTATTACCAAAATCAAGTTCGGGGCTTTGATGAAGACTCATACCGTTAAGGAACTGATTGAGATCATAGACACCAAAGTCTCTCATAAACTCTTCACTAATAGTTGCTTCTGCAAGAATGTTCTTCATTACACTGATGGTACGAAGTTTGTTTCCTTTCTTGAAAAGAATAGATTGATTAATAGATGAGAAGTTCTTGAGAACTGAAATAGTTTTATCGGATAGTTTCATAATTGGGGGTTTCAGTTTCATCTCACTGAGGATAGGTTTCACGTTTTGCATTTTTATCATTAAAATGCATTAGAAGAACAGCATAGTGCAGAATCTTCATAATGTCACGACGGGCAGTACCCTTCTTATCATATCGTGACGCATACTTGAGGATGTTGCTGCGACAAAACGCCTCACCATCACCACAAGCTTCAATAAGATCAAGAGTTTGAATCTTATCATCACCAGCAGAATAATGCTGATCATATGTTCGGGTAATGTAATCTTTCAATTCTTTGATGATTACATCTTCACTATACCTTTGCCTACTATTAGAAGTTGAACTAGAATTAGGAACTTCTGTAGTATGAGAACCACTAAAGACAATAGTATCTGGAGATTCAGTGCCGGAAGCACTCACAGCACTGAATCCAGCATCTTCATAATAATCTTGATTGGACATATTTAATTCATCAAATAGAAAGGACCATGAGTTACTCATATTATATCAAAAGGGAACCTCTGTGTCAATTGGCATTACAAAGTCAGCATCAACCTTGTCGTAGAGTTCCAGGAATGCTTGCTTAGTTTCATCATCAAAACGATTTACACAAACCTGAATTGCCTTTGCCTTATCACTAAAGATGCTGTATGCACGAACAATATGAACTAGACGACGGGTGCTAATAATCTCTTCAATACCACCATCATAGAAAGTCTTACGGATGATGTCAGCCCAGTCACAGAGACGCTTACAGAAATCTGTATCACTACAGAGTGCCATAAGGATCTTCTGTTCTACTGCAGAGGCAGGATAGGACTGCTCGAAGGTTACAGGGAATCGTTCCAGGAATGCCTCGTTAAGCACGTTAGTTCCAATAAATCGCCCGTCCTCGGATCCTTTACCTTTAGTGTTTGCCGTTGCAAATATTTGGAATCCATCGGCAGGGGTGACAAACTTTCCGATCTTCTTGAGAAAAACTCCTTTACCTTCGAGAATAGACTGTAGGCAGAGGATTTTGTTTGAGGCAAGGTCGATTTCGTCAAGTAGCAGCACGGCACCACGTTGCAGTGCTTCAGTGACTGGGCCATTGTGCCAGACGGTTTCACCATTAACAAGACGGAAACCACCAATAAGATCGTCTTCATCTGTTTCGATTGTGATGTTTACACGGATAAGTTCTCGTTTTGTTTGAGCACAGGCCTGTTCAACAGAGAACGTCTTACCATTACCCGAAAGACCCGTAATGAACGTTGGATAGAACAGACCGGACTTAATAATTTTTTTAATATCAGCGAAGTTACCAAAGCTGACGAAGGTATCATCTTTTGCGGGAATAAGGTTTTGCTCAACAGCAGGAATTGCAGTTGGTGCCTGATAGGTTTGCTCTAGTTTTTCTTGTACGGTCAAGTTCCACTTTCCACGACTAGTTTTGTAATCAGCAAGTTTATTGGTGACAGTTTGATAGTTCGCACCATTCATAGCACACCAGGCACGAATATCAGCAGCAGCAACAGACTCACCATACAATCCCTGAAGGGAAGTGCGAATAAACTCAGGTGAGAGGGACATGTGGTTTGTTTGAACTAAAGGTATTATACAGTGTTTTTCTGGTCTTTAATGTCTGTAGTAGACGGTTCATATATCGTCCTACCACCATGAGTTTTTCTGCAGGCACCTCTAGCCCATGCACTTGATAGTGATATCACTTCAGAACAAGGCCTTCCTCTTTTGCCGCAGTAAGGACAGACATCAAAAGACTCTATCATTAGATATTATGCAACGAGTGAAATAAATTCACCAAGAACTTTCTTATTTAGTTTCTTAGTCTTTAAAGACTTGAGGAAAGCAGATTTAATCTTTGCTTTAGTCGCACCATCATCGACTTCAAACTCAGAGTCTTGAGATAGTGCAGTTGCAGACAATCCAAAGTATGCATGATATCCAGATTTCTTAATACAGAAACTCTTATTCTTTCTCCAATCAAACATAATTTTATCATAATCCTTAGTTCCATAATCATAATAAAGTTTGATAAAATCGTTTGCTCCACGACTTTCTAGAACACGCATACCAATAAAGTTTACTGATGGAAACTTATCGCGCATGTTTGTCAATAAAGTTTGAGTGAAAGTGTGCCACCCATAGTCAAACTTATATGTGTTTCCGGTTTTACGATCACGGAGAAATCCATGCCCAGGATGAATTCTGCGTTGACCCATGTATTGATTATTAGGTCTGATGATCTCAACATTGTACCCAATGTCGTTTGCTTCACCATCAGTCAGAATTACACACTGAACCTTTTGTAGGTTATTCTCTTTCTGAAACTTAGGCAAGACTTCATGAAGAGAAACAAGAGCTTCATTTAAGGGGGTTCCAGAAAGACACAATCGGGGAGAGATTCCAAAAGTTGCCTGATAGTAACTATTATGATAAGTAGCAATACGCCAGATGTTCTTTATCTGGTTCTCCATTTCTTTACCATTCACTTTACTAGTAAGAATATTCATCAAAGAAAATTGATCATTAATTGCCAATGCATATTCTTTATTATCAGTGCGGTTTCCAATTTTTGCAGGTTTGATTAAATCACCATTTTGGAGATCAAATGTTGGACGTTCCCATTCATTAGTGAATGCATAGACATCAAACGGGATACCAACTTTCTTACAGAACCAAACAAGATTAAAGAGTTGCTTGCATGTATCCAGCAGAACACGACTCATAGAGCCCGACCAGTCAAGAATAAAGATTAGTCCATGATTTTTACCGTCAGCAAGAGTTGTGACTTTCCTGAATAGATCTTCATTGTATTTGTAGGTATGCAGTTTAGTTGTATCTAAAACACCGGTGCGTGATGTAGTGGCGCGGGCATAGGAGTCTGCTGCTTTCTTACACTCAAACTCTTTTACCAGATAGTTAACTTCTTTCTGTGCAGAACGTTTAAATTTAATAAACTCAGTATCAACCTCTTCAAAGATATTCAATTCCTGAAACTTACTTTGCTGATGATTAAAGTAACGATTAATCTCACAGTGGACTTCATCGTTTTGAGCAATTACTACATCAAGATTGACCTTAGGAATCTCAACATAAACATTATCAATTGCACCACTATCCACAAGAGATTCAATCTTTTCCTGTAATGAATCAGCAGTCATAACTTCAAGTTCATCATCATAATCACCTGAAGATGATGGTTGTTGATTAGTCATTTCAACATCGTCAGAATCACCAGAACCCTCAGACTCAGTAGGTTCTGTATCAGGCAATTCATTTGCTGGTTGATCAGATTCACCACCAACCTCTGGTGGCATCTCCATATCATCTATCTTTTCTTCTTTCTCATTTTTACAAAACAAATACAGTTCTTCTGCTGCTTGTAAGACTTCATCAAAAGTTTCGCAATCTTCGATCATACGAATGATTACCATTTCTTTTTCACTGAAAGTAATGTCTAAAAAATTACCGACCTTAAAGTAAAGATTTGCACGATCAGCAACATTGAGATCAGCAACATTGCTATCAGATATAGAGAAAAAGTCTTCTGCTTGTAATTCCTTGTATCCATGGTAGAAAGTTTTTGCTAGTCCTGCGTATTTGCGTTTCATCATCTTTTCAATTCTGGCATCTTCCACCACATTTACAAATTGTGGAGGAACTGCAACTTTCTCTAACCAATTCTCATCCGGTGTAAACAATGCATGTCCCACCTCATGACCCACCAGAAGGTCGTATACTGTGTCACTTGCCTTATCCCACATAGGAAGAGTCAGGACACGGGTGTGGACATTGAAGCAGGCAGTCTGAGTCTGTTTGTGCTCAACCACTAGATCCTCAGTGGCAAGAAGTTTGGCAAGTTGAGATTTGATTTCCTGTTTGACTGCCATGCGATTTCTCTTGTATGACCCTATAATACCAAACCCCCACCTTACGGCAGGGGTATTAAGTGACAGTTCTCCAATTGGTTGGTCTCGGTCAGGTTAGAATTGCTCTGCAAATACGTTTACATGTTGATTGGTCATCACTACAATCGATTAAACATTCGTAGTAATCGTTGATTTGATCGCTCTCCTCCATTGTAGTGTCTAGGGTTTGACTAAGCTTGTTAAGACTCTTAGTCCAGTCTGCTAATTGATTAAATGATACTAGATTGTGCATGATAACCTCCACGCTATATGAACATAATAAAGACTTTAGTTACATACTCTCCTTAATTCTGTTATTATTTAGTGTTGGTATGCTAACTTAATGAAGTATTAGTTACAATTAACATTTTCTAAGTGTAACGCAATTATTCTTTACAATCCAGATGCCATATGAGAAAAACCTTTTACTTTCTCAAATCTTATAACATTTTCAAACTTATCATGTAAGTCTGCTTTGTGAGATATCACAAAAATATTAGCATCTTTGATAACGAAGCGGATAATTTTCATAAACTCATCCGTACCAAAGCCATCCAATGAACTATCAAATACCTCATCCATAATCAACAGATTAGTATTGACAGAGTTCTTCATCCTTGCAACCTCTCTCCAGGTGAACAAGAGTGCTAGATCAATTCTCATCTTCTCTCCTTCACTGAAAGAAGCATAGGAAAAATCCTCATGAATTGGAGACTTAACGGTTTCGTTAAATTCTTCATCAAGCGTAAAGTTGATATAAAAATCCATCATCTGAAGATAACGATTCACCTGCTGATTAATCAGAGGAAGATACTTCTTAATGATTTTAGATTTGACTCCAGCGTCTCTTAGTAAACTATATGAAAAATCATAGTAGTTTATCGTACCCTTACGTTGAGAGAGCTCGTCGTATGTTGTTTTTAAATTATCTTTAAAAGATTCTAACTTCTCATCTTCAATATTTCTATTTGCAAGTTGGTCGGTAACTTTTTGAATTTCCGATTCCAAATCTCTGACTTGTCTTTGACATCCAGAGATTTTAGTATTGTTTTTAGAAATGCCATGTGTTAGAGAAGTAATCTCCTTGCTTAAATGTAAAAATTGACGCTCTCGCTCTTCTTCCCTATTAATTGCCTGCTCCAGTTCTTTATAACCAGATTGCAACTCTTTAGATTTATTTTGAGCGTCGGTAATTTTATTTATTCTGAAGGTCTCTTCAATGTCCTGCTCACAAGTAGGGCATACCGTATTCTCTGTAAAAAATTTATGTTCCTTAGTAATTCTTGATACTTTATTAGAAATCTTACCCTTTAAGTTTCCAAGTTTTTTAAGAGTATCTGAAGCACCAATGTGAACAGACATTACTTTTTCCAGATCATCAATCTCTTCAATGATATGAATATTGTCATTCATCAGATCATTTTCTTCATTGAGAAGTTTTTGAATATGATCCTCTTTATCTTTAATATCCTGCTTTCCCCGATTTTCAAGTTCCCCAATAAAAGTTTCTTGCATCTCAACCTTATCCATCAGAGACTCTTTCTTTAAGGTCAATACTTTTACATTATCTTTTTGCTCACGCAATTTCTCCTTAAGAAGACCATTCATTGTAGAGAAAATTTTAATATCAAGAAGATCCTCAATTACTTCTCTACGGTTGTTAGTAGACAGTTGCATGAAAGGAACAAAAGCACTACTACCCAAAATGACAATCTGAGTGAATGATTTATAATTCATTTTGATGACATTTTGTTCCAACCACTTTTGTTGATCTACGGCTGAGGCAAACTGATCCATCAGACAATTATTTTTCCAAATCTCAAATATGTTTGGTTTTATTCCACGAACAATTTTCCAATCTGTATTATTAATAGAAAAACAAACTTCTACATTACAATCTTTTTCATTTGTAGAGTTTATTAATTGAGGTTTGTTGATTTTACGAAAAGGTTTTCCGAACAAAGAAAAGGTCAAAGCGTCAAGAACTGTGGACTTACCCGCACCGTTCGTTCCAATAATTAAATTTGTATGGTGCTTGGTAAAATCAACTTCAGTATATTGATTGCCCGTAGAAAGAAAATTTTTCCAACGAACTGTCTCAAATAAAATCATGTTCTTCTTTAGGTGGAATTACAACGTCGTGTTTTGTGATAATGGTGTACTTGTAATCATGAATATCACAAGTTTTTATCATAATTTCATCTTCAACTTCAATAATGTGCATTTCAGGTGCTCCATCATCTTCTAACATCATAGCATATCTTATGGCATCATCCTCATCCTCAAAGAGATATAAGATATCATCTCCCTCATCATCTGATACGGAGTATGCACCTTCGGTTTCTTTTCCATAGATGGTTAAGATGTACATTAGATCAACTCACAGGCTTCCTGATAAACTTCTTGCATAATTTTTTTAACTACTGATTTATCAAGAGGAACTTCTGCTTCTTCAATATATCGGTTCAAGATAGAAATGGTATCTTCAGATTCTAGAGGATCAAATTCATCATCACCATACCATCCAGCAAAATCAAAATTTTCAGTGACCTTTAATTCCGCGATCCCTACAGTATAAAGTTTATCAATAAATTTTTCAAACTTTTTAATATCAGTTTTTTTCCTAACAATAACCTTTACAATCTTGTTCTCATATTCACGAGCATCAAATGTTTGATGATCAGTATCTTCGTAATAGATGTTATAGAATAACCTATATGGATTATCTACGTGAAAATGCTCAAGAGTTTCTGTATCAAAAATTGTGAATCCTCTCCGATCACCAACATCTGTCCAGAACATTTCATATGGGTTCCCCAAGTAATAGACCTGTCCATTATCCGATCTGGTGTGATAGTGACCGCTGTAGACCTTGGAGAACTTTGAATATAACTCACTCTCATGACCATGGTCCATGACGATTTGTTTATTAACTCTAAATCCGTTGAGCTCAAGGTGCCCCATCGCACACTTGCAACTTGTCTTTTTAATAAGTTGATGAGTAGTATTCTCATTTTCTTGATTAATCCACGGAATAAACAGTGTCTTCAGTCCACCAAGATTGACTTCTGTTGCTTCTGAATATACAGTTACATTTTCATACTCACGTAAAAGCAGATCTACTGCATTCACTTCGTTAGTATTTTTGTAATAGCAATCATGATTACCAGTAATTAAATGAACATCAATACTCATTTCTTGAAATCGATCAAAAATATTATTTTTTGCCCAAGATAGTGCAGAAAAATCAATACCCTTACGACTGTCGAAAGCATCTCCTAAATGAATAACTTTATTGATTCCATACTCTTCGAGTGTTGGAAAAAATATATCATTATAAAATTTTAGGAAATAATCATGAAATAACTTTGAGTTTTTTCTGGCACCATAATGAGTGTCCGTAATTATCGCAACTTTCATGTTATTAGGAATGTTGTTTCAAGTATAGCATAGCTCCTTGAAGGAGGTCAACATTATCATTAAAAAATCCCAATCCTTGATTGCATTTATTGCACAACAATCCTCTAATTTTTCCAGTTTCGTGATTGTGGTCTACTGCTAATATTCTTCCCATTTCACTTTTTTCTACTCCACAAATAGCACATCCTCTATTTTGCTGTTCGTACATTACATCATACTCTTCGCAAGTTAAATTGAAATTTGCTTTCAATCTGCGCTTTTTGTTATACAAATGTCTTTTTTCTGGATTATTTTTTGTCCATTCTTTTTCATATTTTCTTCTGCATTCTAAATTAGAACAGCATCCACTAATAGCATATCTTTGAAATCCTCCACACCTTTTGCAAGGTCTTTGTGAGATGTAATGAGTTTCTCCCCTTTCTTTTGCTATTTTTTGGGCATTATCTCTTGGCATTAATCATACGAAAATCATACGAACTATTTATAGAATTAATACCTCAACTTACTATGAACCGCATCTTTTATTGAGTTGTATTCACTGTAGTTTGATCCGTCAAGGGTGTTGTTGTCGTCAAACACCTCGCTGTAACCAGACCGTTCGATAATCTTGTTCTTGATTTCTAACTGTCTTTTCTCTCGCTGAATACGACGCAGAAAAGCATAATGAATAATCTGAGTGAAATACGCAAAGGGATTCTGGGATTTCTCTGGGTTAAAGTTATGTATATACTGAACGCAGTTCTCAATTCCGTCAGAGATCATGTCTTCTTTGAACATGTAGTTGACGAAGTTTGGTTTAAATGATAGATGGTTTGCAATCTTCAAGAAACACTCACCAATATATCTTGGAATTGGTGGTTTTGTATCCCAATGCTGGGCTCTATCTTGTTTCGTAGGTTCTCTACCGTGCTTTACTAAGAAAGTTCTTTCAACTTCACTGCGGTAACTAACAAGAGCAGCAAGCAATTCCTTATTATTCACATAATGCTCAGATCTTTTTCTTCTGGTCATACCTGGTCTTATCATAAGTTTATCTCATATTATGTATAGATTATATCATCTTAATGAGCACTTGACAAGGTGTCTAATATTGTGTACAATTACCTTTGTGAGGGTTGATAGGGATTGTATTAGCTACTCTTAAATATCTTCTCTAGAATTTCTTTAACGTCTCTTGTGTTTCCTAGATATCCCATTCTTCTATTAAGTTTGGAGTTATTCTCTGTATTACCACCACCCTTTTGTGATTGACGTACATAATTTTGATACATCATAATCATTTCAATATCAGATGATTCAGACATCGTAAGAATATTATCTATATTAATAATAAACATATCTTCAGTAGTAGTCTTTAGCCAGGGTTCTACACGATATCCCTTTGTTCCTGATTTACCTTTAACTTCAGATACAACGATTGGGTTAGATACCAATAACATTGTTCTATCATCTTCATCAGATGCAGCAACCTTAGCAAAGATTTCTTCACCTGATTTTAATTTAAGTGTACAGTAAAAATCGTCTTCAATCATACTTTTAGTTGAATAGTGATTATCTCATAGTTAAAATTTTCTTCATTATACGTCTTGATTCTTTCTATGAAATGATTAAGTGTGTAATTACGTCTTGACTTAGTGGAGCAATCATCGGAGATATCATACAAAGTTGCCTTTACTTTGTCTTTTCCTTTTCTAAGAACTCGTCCAATACTTTGAAGATTACGGACTCTTGATTTACTTGGAGAGGCAAAGATAACATTATGGAGTTTTTTAATATTGATACCTGTACTAAAAGTTCCATAAGAAGCAACAATGATAGCGTTGTTTTCTTGTTCGGTTATTTCTCGTACTTGTTCTCTTTCTTCTGCATCTACTCCACCATGTACAAAAAATACCTTACGGTCATCACCCTTGTTTTTATTTATCTCATCGTAGAGTATGGCACCATGTGCTTCAACTCTTGCAAAAAGGATAAGAGTATTTCCCTTAAGATCTAAAGCAAGATTTTTAATGAATCTATTGCGCTGTTCGTGACTGATTAAATATTGTATCTCATCCTCATATACTTCAAAGTTTTGAGGTGGGTGTTTAAGTACAAGACATTGAATATCAAGTTGTGAAAGATGTCCCTGTCTCATTAATTCGTCAGTTCTTGTTACTTTATATGATGGTCCAAACAATCCCTCTAGCACCCACTTGTGCGTCTGTGTGCCGTCTAAAGTACCGGTAAATCCAAAACGATACTTTGCATGATGAAGCTTTGTCATAATCTGAATTAAAGATTTAGACTTGAATAAATGTGCTTCATCGCCTATAATGACACCATACTCCTCAAAGAAAGATCTATCTAATTTATAGACAGATTGCCACGTTGTAATCGTTACTGGAGCTTCATTACTTTTCTCTCTACCCGAATAGATACGGTGGCAATATGAATCAGCATCCCAACCATAATCAAGAAAATCTTTATACATCTGTTCTACAAGAGATGTCGTTGGAACAACTAAGAGAATTTTTTCCCCTCTCTCAACGTAATATCTTACGAGAGAATAAATCATCAACGATTTGCCAGAAGCAGTGGGAGATATCAATAGTTTTCTATTATGCTTTAGGGCACCGTATACTCCCTCAACTTGATACTTCCTGGGAGTATGAGCACAAATGGAATGCATGTAATCCTTGACACCTTCTAACGATATACCGTCGTTCTCTTCATATGGGGTGCCATAAAACTTATTATCTTCAAACCTATAGGTGTATCCGTAGTTTTTACAGAAGGATACTATCTTATCTAACAAACCAACATAGATCTGTTTTGATCTCATATCATATAAATGAATCTCTCCGTTCCAGTTTCTACCACGATATTGTGGCATAAACTTTGCATTTGGAACCTCAAACTTAAAGTGGTCTCTAAGTTCATATTCTATATGAGGTTCTGTATTAATCTTTAAAAATACTTCGTTTGATTTAGATATAATAAGATTGGCAGTCGTATCAATCACGTAGACCCATTCATCTACAAATATTTATTACATATTCTCAAACTTGTGTTCCAATACAATTCTATAAAAATTATCTCTCATCATAATAAGATCCTCTTGCTCTTGAGCATCTCCGCCAGGCCATCTCTCCACAGCTTGGGATAAACCTGTATGGATAAGACGAATTCCTTCTATAGGTAATTCTAAGTGATAATAACCTTCTTCATCCATTATCCTAATCCAGAATTAAATCTCATAAACTCTATTGCGTTTTTGATTTGGTATGTGCGATTAGTTATTTGCTTCAGTATGCTCTCAATATAGACAAGCATCGTATCATAATAATCAATCTTTAAGCATACTGTAGAGAGTTTGTCGTCTGCATCAAGATACTTTTGCATAGTATCCTTATCTCTGATTTTTTTAGGAAATGGAGATTCAATGTATACATCAGGATCTGCTTTACCACTGAAGTACTCATATCTTTCGTGTCTTATATTTTTTCTTTGTTGTTCTGCTTTCTTTCTTAGTAGAAAGAGTGTATTATAAAGTTCAAAGTATTTTGCATGTAGAGAGGGGATATTTAGTGATTCATCATGTAGGTTGTCTCTATCAATTTTTGAATCTGTCTCCCACATCCCTTGAAGTTTGTCAAGATCGATCATAAAGGATTATTGTTCAAATCAGTGAGGTTGTATATAGTATACTTGAAAGTTGCTTCTGCTGTAAAGTAATCAATGTCTGTGTCAGTAGCATCAAACGTAATAGTAGATAAAGAAACCGGAAATAAATCCTTAAAATTTATATTAAACTTTGCTACAAGATTACTACTTAAGACTTGTAATGTTCCATCCGAATAGATGTTATCTCCATCTTCATACATTGATCCAACCGCTTCACTTTCTAAATCATCAAACTCTTTTAACGATTCTGGATATCCAAGACCACGAATCCAATTTTGAAGTTCCATATAATTAATAAGATCCTCATCAACTAAGAATCTGATATTTAAATCTCCAAATTGAATCTTATCTCCAGGAACATCAATATCTTTTAGATATGATGGTTGAGTTGCAACTCCAAGATCTAAGGATGGGATGTTTGCCTGATTACAGAAAAATGCTGCGGCAGGACTTCTTTTCAAGGAAAACTTAAACCCTGTTGGTGAAAGAAAATTTCTATTATCTAAAGGAGTTCCTGTTCTTTCTTTAGCCTTCTTTCTGGTCGCCATTACTAATACAGTTTTTTACTATTTATCCACATAATAAAAAAAGACCCCCCGAAGGAGGTCTTGAAGGTTGTGAATATGAATCACATCAAGTTCTTCACAGCCACACGTCTGTAGTAGCGGTTGCTGTTGACTCTGAGGCGACCTGCGCCAACGGTGGTTCCTTCTGCAAATGGGTTCGCGACCATGCCGTAGCGGGTCTTGAATCCGATTTTTGGTTGGAAGGTGTTCTCGCCAACTGCACGAACCATCTGAAGAGGAACGTATGGGCAATAGAACAGACCAGCGTCATAAGGTGAAGTACCCTTATAACCAACAACGTAGTACTGGTTGCCGCCTGCTCCGTTTGCAGAGGTGAGGTTTGCAGAATAAGGATCGATGTATACACGATACTTACCTTGCAGAACACCAGCGAAGGTGTTACCGGTGTCGTCAACGTTGAGGTTGGCGTTGAGTGCTGGGGTGTAGTCAAGTACACCAGCCATGGTCAGTGCGGAAGCAACATCTGCGGAACACAGAATCATGTTGCCCTTTCCTCTACGAGTGCGTTGTGCAATTGCGTTTGCATCGCGCTCGATTTGGAACAGAAGTCCTTTGAACTTCTCAACAGACCAACGACCATTGGAGTCGATGTCCAGGTCGAAGATACCAGCAGTAGCGGTGTTAGAAACAGCGCCTTGCTCAGCAACCTTATAGACGGTTCTGATGACTTCACGGTTGATCTCAGCCAGGATCTCAGAAGAGAGGATGTTGGCGAGTTCCGCTTCAGCATTCAGACCATGGATTGCCTTAAGGTCTTGTGCCAGTTCTAAAGAGTACTCTGCTTTCAGTGCTCTGGACTTAGCGGTGACGGTGACTTTCTCGATTGAGAATGCCATTTCGTTGAAGTTGTCACCAGAGGTGCCAAGATCTTCAGCGTCGTCAGTACGCATACCCTGACCAACATCATATCCCGTAGAGGATGCTGTGCCAACAGGGTTCAGTACAGCAGGGTTGCTACCTGATTGTGCGGTAGTACCCAAACCAGCGGCAACATCGGACATGCCGTTGACGAGATCGAATCCTTCGTTCTGACCTGCGAATGCGGTATCTGCTTCGTTGAACAGTGCCTCTGTACCAGACTGAGTGCTGTACTTAGAGCGCATTGCAAAGATCAGTCCGGTAGGACCAGACATTGGTTGTACGCCAGCGAGGTCATAAGCGACCAGGTTAGGCATGGAGCGTCTAATCAGTGAGATTAGAACAGGATCAAAACCAGCAACGGTTTGACCACCAGCGGAAGTATATCCGCCATTACCAACAGCGTTGGTGGGTTGCTCAGTAAGCATACCACCGCCCTCGAAGGCGGCTTGCTCTTGAGCGAATTTTTCTTGGTTTTCTAACAGGACTGCGGTTACAGCTCTACGATGGGGATCAGAGATCTTGTCGCATCCCTCATGATTGAGGAGAGGTGCCCACTTTTCCTGCAGATGCTCGGATTGGAACATTTGCTTTTTACCTTTAAAGTTTACGGGTTTGAGTTTAATATATTCAGTTTGCTAAGGTTGAACCCAGCATTTTCAGGTATGCAGCCATCTGACCTGAGTGTTGTTCACCAGGTGCTGCGTTGTCTACACCCTCAGAAAGGGTTTCGGTTTTAGCAGCTGCGGACTCTTTCTTGGAGTTAAAATACGACTCCTTAAGAGTATTCAGCTTTTCACGATATGCTTCTTCACTTTCAAACTCTACACTTTCTGCAAGTGAGGCGAGTTTCTCTTTTTGGGTCTGTGCAAGACCCTCAGATACTTGATCCAGAACGCCATCAGCAACCGACTCAGAAAGACGGGAGTTGAGTACGATATTTTTCTCGATTTGCTCGTTGAGTTTTGTCTCCATGTCATCAAGTTTTTCTACCATGCTCTCAAGAACATCATACTTTTCTTCAGGGATTTGTACATAATGCTCTTCAAAGAGACCCTTCATTCCTTTCAGGAACGATTCGGTCATTTCAGTTTTGAGTGCATGCTCAATAACAAGTGCGTTTTCAGTAAACCACTCGTCTGAAACATACTCCAAATAGGAATCAACTCGCTCTGCGAGTTCTCCTTTTGCTTCAGCAACTTCTTCATCCAGTTTCGCATTATATTGCGATTCCAGAACTTCAGTTACTTCAGCAATCTTGGACTTAAGTGCGGCTTCGAAAATTGTTCTAGCCTTCTCTTTGAATTCCTCAGAGAGATCTTCACCGCCAAGAAGTGCATTGACATCTTCTTCAATGTCAATTTCGGTCAGTTGAGGTGCCTCAGCATAAGTTGCATCGTCCTCTTCTACCTCTGTTGCTTCTTCTTCAGATACTACTTCGTCTACGATTTCTTCGCTTTCTTCAATAGTATCCTCATCATCCAGGTCCTCTTCCTCCTTCATTCCCTTCATAGGTTCAGCAGGTTTTGCACCTTTGTTGACGACATCCTTAACACCCTTAAGAGTAGAACCAGGAGTCTTCAGCTTTGCTGAATCATCGTCTGGTTTGTAATTCTCGGGAGAAGGACCCCCAAGATCTTCGTAAGGAGTGGCGATGGAAGTATCCATCCCCTCTGCTGGTTTCGCTCCGGCATTGACAGCAGTCTTGGATTGCTTTGTGCCTACTTCCATTTCTTGTAAATCTCCACGAGACATGTGAACGCTCCGATTATCCTGGATAAAATCTATATTTATTTATAAATTATAATATTTTATGTATCAGATTAGATACTATTAAGAAAGTCATTGAACAAATTCAGTTTTTGTTCGTCCAATTTTCTTTGAACTGTGAGTTTATTGATAGAAATTCTAGTCTCTTCTGCCTTTCTTTCACGCAGAAGACTTCCTTCCCATACCCAGTCTTTACCTTCCATAATGCCTTCAACAAAAGCATCAGGTGCAGAAGGATCAGCAACAATATCAGCAGCAGTTGCTAACATAAAATCGTCACCGACAATGTTAACACCCTCACGGGTCTGCTTTAATGAACCAATACCACGAGATGAAACACCAAGTTTTACACCTTCTTCAATAAGTGAAGATGCAATTTTACCCATAGGGGTACTCAAGATTTTTGCTTTACCAATAAAGTTTGATCCGCTTTCTCTTAAAGAAACAATCTTATGAGATACACGATCTAAATTAACTGTTGGTCCATCGGGGTGTCCAAGTTCGCCAAGTGCTCTACCTGACTGAACATGATTTTCATTATATCTACCAACTTCACGGCGAAGTGTTTCCATAGGATACATACGACCATTACGGTTCTTGATGTTTCCTTGAAGGAATACTCCCTCAATATACATTGACTTCTTGCCGTTCTTTTGTTCGACAATAAATTCTACTGACTCAACTTCTTCTCTAATCAGTTTCATCCGTTTGCACCCTTACTTGTTGTTACTTGTTGATAATGAAGTGTTCCAGATCCAGTTCCTAGTGCGGCAACCATAAAGGAACCTCTGAGTTCTGCAAAATTAGTAGAAATTAAAGAGGTATGAGCATATCCAACACCATAATCATTATTCACAGTAATTCTTGTATTATAAAATCCATTAATACCGGCAGTGTTATCAACTGAAGCAACAATCTTATGAGTAAAATTCCAATAATCTTGATTTGCTACAGTCAACGTAACGGCATCTCCTGCTTGGAATGGAGAACCAGTTCCTTCAGGAAAATCAATAACAGTTGTTGTTCCTGTTGTAGAAAGTCCAACAACTTTTTGATTTCTACAAGCACCTAAAGTAATAACTTCTTCTTCGCCAATTGCAACATAATAATTTTGTACTGTTGCTGTTGGAAAAGTACCAATGGCAACATGTACTCCAGCACCAACTGCAACAACCCTCAAAGCATCTGTTTTGTGAAGTGTTGTATCAAGACCTCTACTAGAAGATGATCCATTTATAGGAAGTGCTGAATTAATACCAACAGGGTTATGCGCCATTATCCTTAAAGTTCATTTAACAGTTATTTATAATCACTCTTCGTCAGGAGTGATTTCCTCTTCTACATCATCTATAGATTCTTCAGTATCAAACATTGAATCTGATACCGAAGGACGGTATGCATCAATTTTTTCTGCAGATTTTGCAAATAGAAGTTCTTTAATTTTGTCACTGACTTGAGAGGGTGACTCATCAGTTGTGATCATATCTAAAAGGTCATCCATTTAAGTATATTATATACGACTAATGAGTATTTATATCTCACCACCTTTAGGCATTTCTGGTGCCTCAGTTGGTGAACCATCAATCTCTGGTTCCATTTGAGTTTTTCCTAAATCACCACCTGCAGCATCCTCAGGTGCAAAAGGTAATCCAGTTGAAGGATCAATCGTTGCAGGATCAGGAATTACACCATCTTTAATTTCCTTATCAATAAGTTTATCTTGTTCAATAATATCCATATCAGTTTGACGTAAAATCTTACGTCTTACATAATCTTGTGAATAATATTTACCAACATATGGTTCTGCAGTTGCAACAAGAGCAAGTCTCTCGTTCATTAATTCTGCTTCTTTCAGTTCAGAGAAGTGGTTGTCATAGAGGAAGTCATACTGAATATGCTCACTCATTGACTCCCAATCTTCAGGAGTAATAATATTCTTCAAGATCAATTGAGTCTTCAGCATGTCATTAAACATGTTAGAAAATCTCTTTCTCAAACGACCAACAAACTTAGTAAATTTGAGTTCGTCTCTTAAGATCTCAGAAGATCTCCCCAAGTTAAACCCACCTTCTCCATCCATTCGTGATGGAGGGACGTTAAGTGAACGGTAGAGTTTCTTTTTAAAATACTCAATATCAGTGATTTCACCCAAGTTTTGTCCGCCAGGGAGAGTGGTGATTTCAGTTCCTCTTCCACCTTCACGCCTGGGAAGCCAGAAGTCCTCAAGCATTGCCATGTACTTTTTGTCATCACGGATTTCTCCTGTATCAGCATTGTATACTAATTTGTTACGATAGCGCATCATAACATCACGAAGATATTGTTCTGCCTTTTGCTTGGGAAGATTACCAACATCAATGTAGAAAATTCTACGTTCCGGTGCTCTTGATAATCTGTAGATAACAAGACTATCCTCAATCATTCTTAGTTGATTAAGTGATTTAATTGCTTTATGTAGATATGAAAGAGTTGACCCTTTGTTACGGTCTACAAGACCAGATGTGCAATATGTAATTGAATCTTTTGCAATTTTAATTCCATTGCTTCCACTAGATGATGATGGATTGCTAATTGGATATTGTGATTTTGGATTGTAAATAAAATATTCTTCAATCTCTGGAAAATTATAATCCATAGGATTATCATTTCTAAGAGTTACTAATTGATTATTTCTACCATCGTTTGGTTTTTTCTTTTCTTGTCTAATATAACGCATTTTCATTGCGTCAATATAACGCAACTCCTGAATACCAGCGGATGGATCTTTCAGGTCAATAATTTTGTGATAGTAAATACGACCATCAATGTACCAGTTACGATATATTTCGTGTGCTTTCTTATCAAAATCTAACAGATCAAGAATATATTTAAACTCTTTACGGATTATATTTTTAATGCCATCACTGGCACTGAGGTTTGATAACTCAATTTCTACAGGACTATCATTACTATCAGAGACAATTGCCTCATTAACAATATCTTCAATAGCACTATCACATTCAGGGTGAAGTGACATCTCACGATATCTTTTAATTAGATCAAATTCAGTCCTGAATACACCTTCAATATCTACATAAGAACCAAAAAAACCACTACTCGCATAGTGGTCAGCCCCGTCCTCATTGTTAGGAGGAACGGGGGAGACCGCTGAAGGAGATAGTGGTTCTGTGTCCTCAATAGAGAACCCAAATAACTTGGACATGATTTATGTTTTAAACTTTCCTGTGACTATTTATTAGCCATTAACTGGAGGTGCTGCGGAAGCACTAACTCCAGGTGCCAGGATATTGATAGATTGTACTTGGAATTCTACGGTAAATTCCTCAATCGTATCAGAACTATCATATGAAACATCAATTTGTGAAACGTTTGTTGGGAAAATATCAACAAACTCATACTGTGCCAGAACAGAATTTGCAGTGCCGTCATTGTTCTTGCTTGATGCAGTAGAACCACGACCCAGTTGATAAACAACTGCGTTAGTCATATAAGAACCTGGACTCGTAGCTCCAAGGTTATTATCTAACTTAGCAATTTGCTCAGTCCACTCTTCCATCGCTCTTCTTAAGTTGAACGATTCGTCATTAATAATCGTGACTGTCCAGGTATCAATGGTTCTATCACCAGCAACTTTAAAGGTTCTACCTCTAAATGGAACATCGATTGCAGCGATATTCTGTGCAGGCAGTGCTGCTGCCTTACACATAAATTTAAAATCGTCTGCTGCCCAGGTTCCAGTAAATGCTTCTGGAAGTGTTGCCAACTCAACTTCAAATAGATTGGGGCGAGCGCCCCCGCCAATCAGTTTAGATTTAAAGGTAGAGATTGATGTATTGGGTCTAGTACCCGTTCTCTTGTTGTCCGCCATTAGTGTATCCTCCTAGTGTTATTTAGATAATGTTATTAAACTCTACCAGCTACTTCTTCAAAACTGACCCCGGTACGGGTAGCAACGAAGGAGAGTGTGATGAAGTTAATAGACTTCGCTGGTTTCAGGAAGATATCTGCCCTGAACTCATTATTATCAATAACATCAGGTGTGTTGTTCGATGTATCACAAACAACCAGGAATCCAAAGAGACCTCTCTTTGCCTGAACATCGCGGAGATAAGGTTCGACAATGTTTCTAAAGTTTGCTCTCGTCAACTCATCGTTGAGTTCAAAGAGTTGTGCTTCTGCTGCTCTTTCAAGTGCTTGCTCAACCGTCAGGAACAAACGGCGAACATTAATTCTGTCGAATGCAGATGAATAAGATAATGCAGTCTTATCACCAAAGAGTAGAGTTCCAACGCCAGGTTTCGTAATAACAGAATTGACTCTCAAAGGATACAACTTATCTCTTTGTGCCTTGGTTGGGTTGTATGCAAGTTTGATTGCGTTGTTGATAACACCACGCTGCTCACCTGCGGGCGAGAACCATGGATATGCCTCAAGTGCAGTTCTTGCCATCAATCCAGCAACATCAGAATTCGTTGGGATATAACGGAATTTGTTATTGAAACGATCATAAGTGAACTTATAACCAGTATCAAATGTTGCATAAGATGAAGAATTTAGAACTGAGTAATACTGAACCAAATTATCAGTCTGAGTTGTGGTGTTAGTTACATTAACCACGTTTGCTCTATGTGGTCCAATGACTGCCATACAATCCTTTCTTCCTTCTGCAAGGGAGATTAGATAGTTTGCTTTTGCTTGAGACTCTTGCTCATTAGTTAATCCAGGACCCATGATTAAGTAGTCAACTTCAATCTCATCTTTGTTCTCAAAGAGTTGATATGAATTTTGCAGGTTGCCCAGTGAAGTGGACATACCGCCGTTGTCTCCTGTAGCAGGAATTCCACCAGAGTAGTCTTTACCACCGCCAAGGGTATAAGATACGTTGCCAAGAGCACTAAACGTTATATCTTGTGCAGTTTGTCCCCAAAGACCACCACCTGTGCTTACAGGAGTGAAGGATGATGCCTTTGTTCCCGAAACAGAGGTGAAACCAACTGCTCTAGGTACAGTGCCATGATAAGTGTCTGCTGCGTTAGAAGGATTACCAGCAGCGAACAGATTTGCTGAGAAATCTGCTAGATAATCTTGATAGTATACCTTCTGTGGTGCATTGACATTGGAAACAGCATCAATTGCCTTGGAAAGACTGATGTGCTTCTCAAGAATGTTACCTTGAATTCCACTAATCGTTCCTTCATCGTCAACAACAACGATGTGCATCGCATCACCATAACCATTTCTAGAAGTAGAATAGTTGTTAGCGATTGGTTTTGGTGCTAAAGTCTTCCAGAAAACAGTGCTATTAGTCAAACTCAGTTGTTGCTGATCATACCAGTCAGCAACTGTGCTTGCTGTTACATTGTATCCAAGACCAGTGCTGTTAATACCGGAAGAATTGACAAAGTGTAGTGCTTCTCCAGCAACAAATGCAGCTCCAGCGTTTGATTCTGCGTAAGTAATTCTGGTCTCTGTTGCTCCACCACCGACAGTTTCTACACGAGAAACCACCTTAACATCAAGTGTACTTGCCCCACCGCTAGCATCAGTGTTGATGCCGGTAATAATACCCTTCAGGTATCCCACAAAAGCAGTAGTAGTTCCAAGTCCAGCAATTGTAGTGCTGATTGGACTGGTAACACCAAAACCAATAGTAGCACCTGAAAAATCTGGTGCAGTGGTTGCAACACCAACTCTTTGGTCTGCAAGATCATCAATCGTGCAAACTTTTAAACCATTTGCCCAAGAACCTGGGTTCTTTGCAGCATAGTTGTAGTTTGTTGCTTCGTCGTAGTTGTTAATATAATCGTCGTAGTTCTTAATCTTAAGAGTTGTAGTGCTGCCAATTCCAACACCAGCATTTGCGTTCTTAAGGTTAGCACCATCCGTTCTAACTACCTTCAGAACTCCACCATACGAGAGATAAGATGAAGCACTCATCCAATACTCATATTGCGAATCCGTTGAAAGTGGCTTACCGAAAACTCCGATAAGGTCTTGTTCAGTAGTTACATCAATAGGATCATCTACAGGTCCAATAGGGAAGGGTCCGGCAATAGCACCAATGTTATCCAGTACATTACTAGCTCTCCCTACTGTTAAGTCAACCTCCCTGACTAATACACCGGGAGATAGTTGAGGAGTCGCCATGTTTTGTTTCTCCGTTAATCTCAGTTTGTCTAAGAATATTTATTAAAAGGAGTGTTTTCACAGGGGAATCACGACGTGAACTACCAATCAGGATATTCCCATTTATCTGATGTCTTTTTTACTCTTTTTTTACAACACTCTTTACATTCATATGAGTATGATGAAGCAACAGCACCTCTATCTTTTCTCGTTCGATAAAACTGATCAACTAAATTTTTAATTTCTCCACATATCCTACATTTACGATCTTGTAGAAGTAAGTGCCCTAATTTAATCTGACCGTCTAGATCCATCAGTTACTTCTCCAATAATCCATGATCGCATACCAAATGGTGTGTCAGCAATCAAAGTTTGAGTTAGTGTTGCTACTTCTTGTGGCACAACCAAACAGAATCCAATACCACAGTTGAACACATTACGCATCTCCTCTTCGGCAATCTCTCCTGCCTCCTGGATCTTGTTAAAGAGTTCTGGTCTCTCCCAAGCATCATAGTCAACATTAACTGTAAGACCTGCTGGAAGGCATCGTGGGAGGTTCTCAGGAAGTCCTCCGCCAGTAATATGTGCCATGCCTAGGATAGGAACTTCGTCTAACAGGTGCTGGATTAGACGGGCATAGATGGTTGTTGGAACCAGCAGCTCAGGCATCTCCTTATAGTAAATGTAATTTCTGTTAAGCAAATAGTTAACAAGAGTATATCCATTACTATGAAGACCACTACTCTCAATACCAATGACTACATCACCAGGTCTGATGTTACTACCGTCAACAATATCAAACTTCTCTACAACACCAGTGCAGAAACCAGCAAGGTCATAGTCAGTTGCTCTAAAATGCTCTGCTGTTTCTCCTCCTAACAATTCCATTCCTGCCATCACACAACCAATGTTAACTCCATACACAATGTCACTAACATTAGCATCAAGTGATTTGGTAGAGATGTAGTCTAGAAAATATAATGGTTTAGCACCAGAACATATAACGTCATTGACGCACATAGCAACAAGATCCTGACCAATAGTGGTGTAATCATCAGCAATCCTACAAATGTTAATTTTAGTTCCGACACCATCGGCACCAGATACTAATACAGGTTTCTCATATTCTGATGGCACTTCCATCATTCCACTGAACCCACCAATACTAGGTGCCAGTGCTTTGATATACTCTACAAAGGATCGACCCTTGATAATGTCAACACCAGAAGTCTTATAGTCCATTAATAAATTTCTCCTTTCGCAATTTGTTCACGACGTTTTAGTTTCCATACGATGTAATCCATTGTTGGGACACACATAGGATTCCAACCAACAAAGGT
>Ga0307488_10000910_pt1 | contig 24532 bp, 26 predicted proteins | sample SB02metaG_FD_202248 | JGI IMG/M metagenome (GOLD analysis project Ga0307488, IMG submission 202248) | Sea-ice brine microbial communities from Beaufort Sea near Barrow, Alaska, United States - SB 0.2 | ecosystem: Environmental > Aquatic > Marine > Coastal | place: USA: Alaska | collected... | reverse complement strand
ATTAAAGAACATCATCGGTGACTTATTCTACGGAATGACTGATGCTGCTCAAAAACAAGTAACTCTTTATACTGGTACTGGTGGTGCTAGAGAATTTGATGAGGCTCTTAAAAACCATTTCTCAGGTGTTGGATCTTGGAAAGTAGGTGGAGAGAATCGTTTCATCACTGGATCTGGAAGATCATTAGGAATGAGTGGTTACTTTACGTCGTACGAGCATATCGATGGACACACGATCAATGTGGTAAAATTACCATTATTTGATCATGGTGCTGTTGCTCAAGCTCGTGCTAAGCACCCTGTTACAGGATACTCTCTTGAGTCTTATAGAATGGTCTTTGTTGATCAGTCTAATTACGATGGACAAAACAATTTGCAAATGATCAATAAGAAAGGTCGTGAAGCAATGAGATGGTGTGTAGCAGGATCAGTAGTTCCAAGAGGATTTGATTCAAGTTCTTCTAGAGCGTCTGATGTTGATGGTGCGTCAGTACATATGTTAAAAACAGCAGGTATTGCTCTTAAGAGATTTGATACTTCGCTTGATATTACATGTGTAGCATAATTTGGCATTAATTTGCGTCTATATATTGGTTTTTGATTAAGGTTGTGGGGAGAGAAATCTCCCTACTTCTTTAATTAATTAATAGAATACCCGGGGAGTTATTCTTTACACCCACCTAATTTAAACTTTAAAAGAACTATATTATGAGTAAAAAAGTATTTATCAGAAGAGAAGAACTAGGAGGTCACCTTCCTAAAGCAGTTAGAGCAGAAGCAACCTATAAATTAAGTAGTGTTTATGTAAATAGACAACCTTTAAAAGGCTTTAATGCTGAAAATGAAAAAAAATATCTAAACGGAATATTAGATGTTAATCCAGAGCACGGAGATTGGCCTAAGCATTCTAAAACATTCTGGGCAGACATGACAATTCCTGTAGGATTTACAGGGGTTGAATTAGAAATAGGGAAAGATGCAGATGAAAATCCAATTAGTATTATGGATTATATCAAATATAATTTTGCTCTTAAACACCCTCACGTAGCTTTAACAAAAGAAGAAATGAATAATGATGTAACTAAGAAATTTTACATTCAGGATCTATCTAGACAGGACAAAGTTAGAAATAATGAAATTCAAGTTAGAAAAGATGCAGATAAAGAATTTATTAAAGTAACATCTAACACAACAAATATGAAGAGAATTTTAAGATTGATGTCAAATACAAATCCTGATAGGATGACTGACGATCAAGTAGAAAATGCTTTATATGAAATTAAGAATTCAGATGCTAAGAAGTTTATTAGAATTGCAACAGATAAAAATTTAGAATTAAAAGCTGAGATTGCAGAAATGGTATCTTTAGGCGTTTTAAGAAAAATTGGAAATCAAATAATTTTTATAGATGAAGTTCTTGGTGATACAGAGGATGACACAATCATTCACTTAAAAGATAAAAAGAATTCTGGCAAACTAACAATATTAAGAGCTAAACTTAAAGAATTAACACTAGTATAATATGAATGTAGGCTTTATGCATATAGCAATCCAGCAAGGAGTGGATAAAATTAATTCACTCCAAGCTGATATGCTTTTACCAGAAGAAATAGATATTGAATTAAATAAATCTCAAATGAGGTTTATTAATACTAAGTATGGTAAGAATAATAAATATAGAGAAGGATTTGAGCAATCTCAAAAAAGAATTGACGATCTTAGGTCTTTAGTAAAAGAATATTCTGCTCCTGTTGTTTTTAAAGAGCAGTATAATAATAATATCTGGGTAGATCAATTTAGACTCCCTTCTGATTATTTTTATTTAGTTAATCAAAGATCTGAGTTGTTTATAGATAATTGTAAGACTATTGTATATTCTTTAGATGATAATACTCCTTCTTCTTATTTTGTTATGCCTATAGAACATTTACATAATGGATCAGCAATGATTAGCGATCTTAGTATGTTTGCAGATCCAGAAAACCCTGCTTTGGGTAATCAAGTATTACATGCAAATGCAGGTGTTTTTGTATACCCAACAGATGTTCAAGCGTATAAAGATTTTTTAATAAATCCTACAAACTTTGCATCAGGAGTAGAAGTATACTTTGAACAGTATGGTCAATTATCTTTTCCTAACTCTTTAATATTTATTATTGACAGCACTACGTATCCTTGGTTTAATTATGACTCTTCACTTACAAATGTTACAAGTGGTAGCAATTTAATAAGTAGTATAGTTTCACAAGTGCCTACGGCTACAGGTCCAGACGATGATTCAAATAAAGTAGTTTATGGTCAATATGTTCTCAATGGGTTAGGAGCTAAAAGACTTCCTCCTAGTGGATCTCAAAGACAATATGCTTTTAATAAGTTTAGTCAACAAGATGATATATTTAAATTACTAGACGATCCTTTTAATACAACAAAAAGAACATCTCCTCTCACAACTATACGAGGAGAGTATATAGATGTTTATACGAATGATATATTTATAATAGATAAGGTAAAAATTACCTACATAAGAAAACCGAAAGAAATTTCATTATCTTTGGGGGTAAGTTGTGAACTTCCAGAACACACTCATCAAGAGATTGTGGATATGGCTGTAAGCAGCATTTTAGAGGGCATTAGTGATCCTCGATTCAAAACTCATCAAATAGAAGTGGGTAAGAATGAATAAGTAATAATTTTAAAAATTAGAAAAAATGGCAAAACATTTAATAATTGGAGACGGTACAGCATTTGGCTTAACAGGAAGCACTGGTTTAGTTAATGACGGTGCAATATCTATCCAAAAAAGAAGTGCAAGTGGACCAACAGAATTGGTTCTTGGAGACACAATGGCAACTGCTCCAGAAATTAGAATTTTATCAGGAGGTTCTGGTGGAAAAAATAATGCATCTCCATGGTTTTATGGTAGAGATGTAATTAACTATACAGGTAGATCGTATGCAGCTCCGGCAGCACACTCTCACACTTTAACTGCTACAGGTACTTCAGGTGCAGTACCAGCAGGAGGAAGTTTTATTTCTCTTAAATTTGTAAGAAAAGGTGGACCATCTGTAGATATTTTTAGCTTTACTACAAAAGTAGCAGCAGGTGTTGCAAATACTGCTGTAGATTTAGTAATTGAAGCAGCATATCTTGCAGCAAGAAAACCAGACTGGTTAAATCCAGCGGTTGATGTAACAGCAGGTACAACAGTTGTATTCTCTGGAGCATTAAGAGGTGATGTAGCACAAAGTGGAAATGTATGGGAAGAAGGTCCAGTAATTTTTGATGTAATTATCGAGGAAATGACTGTAGTAACTCAAACTTTTGCTTTAAACGCAATGACAGCTCCAACTACAACAGCAGCTCCAGGATACGGTGATGGATTTGCAGTTAAATATTTAGAGGAAGTTCTTATGGGTAACCAGTACGGATACTACAATAGAATAGCACAACCTATTACTCCAGCTGCACAAGCAGTAACTGGTACTACATACGATATGTATGCAATTGCAGCAACTAAAGATGGATCTTCTTACTCTCAAATTAATGGAGTAGATAATTTAATTGAAGTTGATTTAGCAGTAGTAGCAGGAGATGCAGATAGCTTAGTAGTAGAAAACAAATTAAACGCATATTTCGCAGGAGCTTTTCCTACCGTTATACTGTAATTATTAAACTTTAAAAAATAAAACAAAATGGCAAATAATAAATCAGTCAAAAAAATGACGGCAACAGCTAGTTTCCTTCAATCAAGAGATGCAGCTAGTGGAACAGGAGCAAAAGCTATTGGAGATACTATGAGTATTCCAGTAGGAGCAACTGTAACAGCTTGTATCACAGTACCAAGTGTAGCTTCAAATTCTAGTTCTAACGGTGAAACAGCGGTTATTACAGTAGGTGGAATAAGCGTTTCAGCAGCTCATAATCAAGCGGCTATGGCTGCAGGTAATGTTGTTACTGACGCAACAGGTGGTGTAACATCATCAGCTGCAAACATTGGTGTAATTGTAGGTGGAGAAGCTTTTACTGCAGGTGCAATGGATATTATTATTGAGTATTACTTAATAGATTAATATTCACTTTAACATAAGACTTATAGGGGGCATTGTCCCCCTATCGGTCTTTTTTTTTAAACCAAAAAAAATATTATGGCATTCAACGTAAGTGCAACAAACTCTTGTAAAATTATAACTATAAGTGGAAAAAGATATGATCCAACTTCAGTAACAGGAGATGTAATTTTTACTAATATAGAATCTGGTGTAACTCATACTGTTGTTATGAATTTTGACGCAGGTACAGGAAGAGGTAGAATTAATGTACCAACTTCTACTTTAACTTCTTCTCAAGGACTTTATAAGGTTTGTTTAGAGGAATATAGTATTCAATATGCCTGCAAACCTGTTTTACTACATTGTGATATAGATTGCTGTTTAACAAAACTTACAAACGAATTACTAGACTGTTCGTGCGACTGTCCTAGATGTTCAGTAGCATTAGCTAAAGCACAAAAAATATTTTTACTATTACAAAGTGCTATGTCTAGTATTGAAATAGCAGGAGAAGAGCAAAGTCATAGTTATTATCAAGAAATATTAAAAAAATATAAAAAGGCAAGAGAAATTTGTGATAACAGTTGTGGATGCGATTGCTAAAAAATATATAAAATGGCTGATTACGATCAAGAATATATAGAAAGAAAAAAATTCGAAGAATATTTACAGGAAGTTAGAAACGAGGATACAGTAGAAGAAATTGTAGGAGATCAAGTAAAAGTTAAAGTTGTTGCTCCGCAAAATCCTTTAATTGCTAAATCAAATTCTACTTTAAATTCTAGTGCTTTAGTTCAACAAACTTTAGGCTACTCTGCCCAAATGTCTTCAACTACAGGTAAAAGATGGATTTCAATACAAGCTTATAATCAGCAAGCTTTATATGATATTGGAGATTCTGCTAATTCTGAAATTGGATTAATAATATCTGTAACCAGAAAACCTAGCAACGGAACTGGATGGGATGAAGTTACAGGAGTAGATGATGCTACTAATTACAACACTTCAGATTGGTCTACATCTGGTGGAGGATCCCCTGCAGGTAGTATGACATCATTTAGTACATCTACCCATATGGGTATGACATATAATAACGATGCTTTTAATCCTGCTAGTGGACAGTATAATATACCACAAAATAATGGTATTACTATAATCACAGTACAAGTTAATTTTCAATCAGGCCATGTAGAATATTTTGACATAGATGTACCTGTTGGCGCTAACTACTCAGCACATCTTGAGTATAATATGTTTGCAGCAAGTACATCATCAAAAGAACAAATAGTTAAACAATGTGAAAATAAAGCTACCACTGAATTTTATACTAAAGGAGCAAATTATATAAAAAGTCCAAATCAGTCTACTCATGATTATGCTATTTTAACTAGATATGAACAAGACCAGGCATTTAACCCATCAGGTACTTTAGGTGAATATGGTCTTTATGAGCAATATAATGCAGGCGATACGCTTAACCTTTTAAATCCAATAAATTATTCTTGGGGAGATCCTTTAACAGATATTTTTGGTGACAATGGAAAAATAACTCCAGATCAAAATCAAACAGGTAAACAAGTATTTAAAAGAATAGATGTTCTTACACAAAGTAATAATACTAGTTATTTAAATACTATTAATGGTCAGACTCCATCTGATATTGAAACTCAGTATCAAAATCTATCACAATCCACATGGATAGATGTTTCACAGCAAAATGCTATGAGTAGTACAACATCATACAATGACGTTGTAAGTGCAATTAATTTAAATAATCAATTTGCTCAGTATTTTACATCTACTATATATTATTCAGAAAATATTACTTCTTGTACAGCTGCACCACCAAATAAAACATATGTTGTTTGTGACACTTTTGGTAACCCTTCTTATTATTTAACAACTTCTTTAGATTGTCAAGGTAATACAATACCCTCAGCAGATTTACCTGGGGGATCTAACTATAATAATATAACATTTGTCCACTCTGGGGAGTGTTGTACAACTTGTGATATTGCTACTACTGGATCTACTGTCAATGCCTCTTATGGTTTAGATAATGGTATAATAGAATGGAGTAATCTTGATTCATTTGGAGCTGCTACAGGAGAGCCTTTTGGATCAGCAGTTGGAGGAATAGGAAGTTTCTATACAGTTGTACTTACAGATGCATCTAATACTGTAGTTGGAGTATCTCCGCCTACAGGAGGAAATAATTTTACTGATGCAACATGTGACGTTTTTACAACGCAGGGTGCAGCTAATATAGTATCATGTAATGCAAGTGATAGAATATTCCCAGGAATGCAAGTTTCTGGTACGGGTATTCCTTCTAATACTTTTGTAAGTGTAACAAACTTAAATACTATTGGTACAAATGTTACTTCTTTTTCTTTAGTAGGTTCTACAGGGCAACCAGTGAATGCTACCGTAGCAGGAACTAATGTATCTTTAACTTTCGCTACAGGTGTTTCAGGTAAGTTTGGATCTTTAGCTCCTACAACTGTTTCTAACCCTTATTATACTTTAAAATGTACTGATGATGATGGATGTAGTACTTCCACTCCTTTTACAATTGCACAAAATTCTGCGCCTCCAACTGGGTGTACAGATAGCAATGCAGTTAATTATGATTCAACAGCAGTAAATGATGACGGTAGTTGCTTACTATGTAGTACAACAACTGGGCATTTAGAAGATTCTACTGGAACTAATTCAACAGCTCTTTTTGATAGTTTTCTACAATCTTCTACAGCTGCTACTATAAATAATTCAGCTACTCCTACATGGAACAGTGATGGAATTTTAAATGTAAGTGCTACTCCAATAGCAACAATAATTCCATATTTAACTTTTGACGCTAATTCTAAGTTTGAAATAAAATTATATAAAACTGTTAATCAAAACGAAGCATCAACTGCTACGGGAGCATCACTAATATCTACAACAAATGCAGGAACATTAGATACTGTTTCTTTAGCAGCACATAGTTATACTGCATTAGATTATGGTTTTTATACTTTAAGATTTTCATATGTAGATACTAATTCTACTTCTACAATGGAAGATTGTTGGACAGAGTTTTCAACTTATGTTCAAGCTGAAGTTTGTGATGATCCAACAAACACTAGCTATCACTCTATACCTTCGGTTCCTATATTAAGATCTGTTAATTCAAACCTTTGTGCTGTTGTTTCTCAATGCTGTGTTTTAGATCCAATAATTGAAACATTTTTAGACCCTGCTGTTCCTTGTTCTGGTACTTATATAGAATCTTCAATAGATTGTAGCTCAACACCTACAGGTATGCTTGTTAATGTTGACTGGTTATATTCTTCCGATGGTATTACTTATACAAGTATAGGAACTTATGCTTTAGGGTCTGTTTCAGGTGTGTCTTCACTTCTTGCGTATAGTGGTAATAATTCAGCAGGAACTAATTTTGTAGCATCTAATGGTGCAGGTTATTATAAAGTGGAAGCAACTTGTTTTGGTAGTGGGTATTGTGTATTAGATCAAACTATACAAATTACACCCCTTTTAGTAGGATGTATGGATCCACTTTCATATAATTATAACGTTTCTGCAGTTTGTCCTGGGTTATGTATTTTTCCAAGTTGGGATTGTGAACCTATTACTGGAATTTGTGTAGATCCTTGGGCAGGTACTACTGTAGGTTATACTCCAGGTACATACAACTGTTTAACTGGTACAGGATGCTGCAACTCATATTGCATTCCTCCACCGACACCAGGTTGTACAGATTCTTGTGCAACTAACTATGATGTATCAGCATCAGTAGATGATGGAAGTTGTACTTATACTGCATGTACAGATCCTACAGCTTCAAATCAATATATGAATTGTTGTAATAATATTACATACGCTCCTTCACAAATAGTAGGAGCAGACAATTCTTGTTGTATATTTCCTTGTTTACCTGCAAATATAGTTACTGTAGTAAGCACAGATAGTACAAGTACATGTACAACTTTTAATAATGACGGATCTGTAACAGCATCTTTAAATGTAAATAGCTCTGCTACAAGTTGGAATTTTGCTATATTAGATAATACTATGACAACAGTTATTTATTCAGATCCTATAACATATCCAGGTTCAGTTTCAACTAACACCTATTCTTTATTAGCACTTGGCAATTATTTTGTAGAAATAACAGATAATTTAGGGTGTGTTTGGACGGAATCATTTACAATAAGTAGTACTTCTCCTAGCGTTGGGTGTACTGATCCTACTGCAGATAATTATGATCCAGCAGCAGTTTGTGATTGTTGCTGTCAAGTAGCAGGATGTTTAGATCCAACAGCATCAAACTACAATCCTAATGCTAACACTGGAGGTCAATGTGATTATCCTCCGTTAACTCCTAGTCCGTGCTTGCCAAAAACAATTGAAGAAGACAAAGTAAAAATAAAAGCATGTTTAAGCCTAAAAGGGTCAAAATGGTTAAGAGATTATACTGTAGGAATGGCTGATGAATGTACTTTAATGAATAAATGGAAATTAATTTTAATAGATTATTTAATAAGTCAAGATGAAACTGGTATAGATTGCTTATTTAACTGTGCTGATATACAAACTCCTAATCCAACATCCGTTGTAGATTGTGATGCTCTTTGGAAAACGGGAGGTCCTAGTACAGGTTTAAATCATGATATAAATCATACCGCTGCAAGTATAGTTAATATAGGGGAAGGAACTACAGCTACAGGATACGACAATTATCCAAATGGATGGTTTGGTAAAGACACTACACTAAGCCCATCAAATAATTTTAGTTTTGTAGGGGATATAATTAAATGGGATTTACCAACTGGACATCCACTAGCTTCTTCTTTAAATGGAACTATATGGACTTTAACAAAATGGTATCCTGGAGGCGCTCACTTTGGATGTAAAATAAGTAAAATTAATCATTACACTCAGTGTCTAGATTACAGAACAATAAGTATTACAACAACAACTAATTATTACGATAAATTTATTAACTTTGTAAATACATTTTGCCAAGATTGTAATATAAGTATAATAGATTATAGAGGGAAAAATCAAGGACTATCATAATAATAATAAAAAAATAAAACAATGGCATTAAATAGAAACATATATGATTTAGGAACAGTACTTAAAACAAGTATAGATAATAATGATTATATAGAAACATCTAACTCTCTAACTAAAAGAAGCAGTAAACTTTTAGCATCTTCAATATTTCCTTCACTTAGTACTACAGGTACAGGCAGTGAAAATTTTTATATTGATATTACAAATAAAAATCAACTAAATTTTAAAGGTATTAAATCAGGAGACGCAGGATTACTAACTGTATCGACTGCTTCTAATAATATAGTAATAACTCCTTTAGAATCTGGTATAGATCTTAGCTTGTGTAATAATACAAACTCACTATTTAACTCAGGAGTAGACTTTACAGCAACTGTTACTGGAGAAAATTCTGTGATAAATGGAGGTACTGGGCTATCTACTATTGCAAAAGGAGCTATTCTTTATGCAAGTGAAACAGATACAATTAAAGCTACCCCTGCATTAACTAATGGTCAATTATTTATAGGTAATGCTACAACTGGAATACCTTCGTTAGCTACACTTACAGGTGGTGATAACGTAACTATATCTAATACTGCAGGATCTATTTCAATTGCAGCTAGTTTAGCAACAATGTCAGCTGTTTTAGATATGGCTAATTATGGAATTGATCTTGGGACAGGATGGTTAAGTGGTAATGGAACTGCTGAAGGTATTAATATTAATTCTGATGGTAAAGTTTTTGTAGGAGAAGATACACCTACTGCAGCTTTTGTAGACACATTAAATATAAAAGGAGGAATTAGATTTACTAATAACTCTGCACCAACAATTAAACCTACTGCTACAACAGGTAGTAATGTAGGTATGGCAGTAACTATTGAGAGTGGAGGAAGTGCTTCTGGAGCTGCTGGTAATTTAAATTTAACTGCAGGAACTGCATCAGGAGACGCAGCAGGTGGTACTGTAAATATAACTGCAGGTAGAGATACTAGTGGATCATCAGATGGTTATGTATGTTTAAAAACCTATACAGGAGGAACAGCTACTGCTGGACTAACAGTTTCATCAGAAGGGCAAAACGTGAGTGTTGATACAGGTAACTTAGTAATTACTCAAGCATCAAAAGGTATTATTCATTCTGGGTCAGGTACAGTTACTCAAGCAACAGATCATACAACTGGAGTTACTATGAATACAACTTCAGGGGTAATTCAATTAGCAGCAGTAGCTTTAGCAGCTGCAACTAACGCAGAGTTTACAGTAACTAATAGTACAGTTCAAGCAGACTCAGTAATTCTTATAACAATGCAAGATGAAAATACAGTAAATAATGCACAGTTATCTTGTGCAATACATACAGTAGTGGGAGGTAGTTTTAAAGTTTCAATATTTAATGCAGCCTCTACAGGGGCAACCTCAACAACAGCAAGTAAAATTCACTTTTTAGTGATAAATAATAGTTAAAATTAACCAAATCATAATAGACGATGACAACAATTACAGCAAAAAAAGGAGAACTAGTAAATTTAATTAATGCATTATTTGCAGTTCAAGAATTAAAAGGTAAGAAATTTGGACTTGCAGTTAGCAAGAATCTTATAATTTTAAAAAAAGAATTAAAAGAATTGGAGGATGTAGGAAAACCTTCAGAAGAGTTTATGAAATTAGCTGAAGAAGTTAATGTAATAGCAAATTCAGAATCTGAAGACTCTAAAGAACAAATTGATAATTTAGAAAAAGAAAATGAAGATTTAGTAGCTAAAAGAAGAGAGCAGCTAGATATAGTAACTCATATGATGACAGAAGAAATGTCTGTAGAGTTAAATACATTATCAGAAGATATACTTCCTGAAGAAATATCAGCAATACAAATTAATAGTTTAATAAAAATAATAGAATAATGACAATAGGTAAAGGCACAATAAGAACAGAGCAAGATCAGTTAATAGATAATATTTCAAGTGAACTACAATCAACTCGTAACCAGCAGTTAGGACAATACGGTTCAGCATCTACAGACACTAATGCTTCAGCTATAACTCCTCCAGCAGGTATGGTCATTATAGCTGTACAATTTCACGGTAATACAAGACTTGCTGCATTAATAGCGGAGAACGCAACAAACCACACAACTGGGGGAGCTAGTTTTGGAACTACTACAACAGGTTCAGGTTCTGGAGGTGTAGTTATGGATACATCTAATAAATTTGCTTCTGGAACAATGATTTATGGACGATGGACTTCCTTAACTGTACACACAACTGTAGGAGCAGGACACGCAGTGATAGCATATTTTGGATACTAATGATTGGTGTATCTACTAACATATTATCTGACAGCGCTAGAAAAATGAAGTACTACGCATCAAACGGAAAGTCAATAGATTTTCAGGGTTCTGATGATGGTATGAATATTGATGATCATAATGATTTTAGTATGACTGATGGCTCTAACAATGATAAACCTTTTTCTTTATCAATGTGGGTAAAACAAGATGTAAGTGGAACAAGTAGTAGTGCTAATGGTCTTTTAATAGGTAAAGGTACTACAACTAGTACTAAAGAGTGGAAGTTATTTTTACACTACGGCCAATTAATGTTTGATATAGTAGATAATTCAGATAGTCATTATCACAGAACTACATGTGCAGCAGAAACTATTAATAATCCATATCAAACATGGTATCACATAGTAGCTACTTATGATGGTTCTGAGAGTAACAATGGTATGAAAATATATAAAGATGGGCTACTTTCTAGTACACTTTTTGGTCAAGGCGGATCTTATCAAGGAATGCCTAATACTAGTTCTAAAGTTGCTATTGGACATAGATTAGATAATTCTAACTATGATTTTGATGGACATATGAAAGATATTTGTGTTTGGAAAGATTATGAATTAAGTCAAGCAGAAGTAAGTGCAATGTATAATGATGGTGAATTTTCTGTAGATCCTACAGAGGACTCTGGAGTGTATGATGGGGCAGCATATTTAAAACTTTGGTTAAAATGTGAAGACTCGATTACAACTACAGCATCGTCTTCAGGTACTGTATATCAGATTGTGTCAAGTGCAAGTAAATGTGAATCTGTAATAATAGATTCATCATCTGTAGAGTACGATGAAAATTGTGCAGAGCTGCCAGGTGCGGGGGAAGGAAGTAGTGTTTGTTGTAGAGGATCAGTAACAATACCAGCAGTATTAGGAACAAGTGATTCTAGTGGGAATAATCACCATGCTGCAGATAATGGTAATGGAATTGCATTAGCTACTGACTCACCAACATCAACTAACATAGATAATGAGTACTAAAATGAAATATATAATACTAACTATATTAATTTGCTTTTCTACTGCAGCTGATGCTCAGATAAAAAAGTATTTTAAATTTGCTACATTCTATGGAGCTGTTAATGGAGGTACTTCTGTTTCTGATGTAGATGTTTATTCTATATCTGATGGATTGACTACAAATACTATACAAACTCCTTATGACTATAATATAGCTTTAGGTATTAGAAAGATAGCTAGGTTTGGATATGAGAATAAAGCTCAAACATTTTACGACGGAACTGAATCTAATTATAGTGATGCTGCTACTGTAGGTAAATTAAAAGGTTTAGAGTATTTATTTGAAATAGATTATACTAGACAGGAAGGAGAAGAGTATTTAGATCAACATCATTTTATAAGATACGTAGATAATTCATACGTAATAAAAGGAGAATATTTAGAAGATGGATTTGCAGATATAAGATTTTTTGAAACTTCAGAAAGATATAGATATAAAATAAATAAAAAGATTTCTTTTAATATAGGATTAGCTCAAAGATTATCAGAGCCTTATGGTTATGATCCTTTACAACAATGGCTTTTACCTAGCGGTGATATACACTATACGTATTTAGCTATAATGGAAGGATATAATGTAGATGTATATGCAAATGAATATAGTGATCCTAATGGAAATATTGTAGCTACTAACTCTGAAGTTTGGAAAGCAGTAGTTGTTCCTACAATTTTAAGAGAATACACAGAAAAAGAAAGATCTAATTTAGATATGATTCTTCAACATTCTTTAGTTTTAGGATTTGACTTCTATCACTATAAAAAAGATTTTTGGGTACACTCTTGGGGCAACTTAATGCCTTATCATTATGATGATGGTAACGATTACTCTTATCATAAGTACGAAGGTAAACAATGGTTAGATTATTCAGGAGGATTAATATTTGGGTACAAGTACAATAAACATTTAGGGACCTTTGTAGAAGGAAAATACAATAAGTACTGGAACAGAGAATGGTACGACTTTAAAGTAGGCATAAATTATATAATTTTTTAAAACAAGAAAATGGCAAAAGAGTTAAACGAAGACACAACTTTTAATTTAAGTGTAAAAACACTAGGAGGTATAGCAGCATTAATTTTTACATTAGTAAGTATGTGGTTTATGTTACAAGCAGATATAGCAGAAGCTAAAGAGTTACCTAAAGCAGAAATATCTAAAATGGAGTTTGACATGAAAGATCAAAATGTAAGACTCTCTATTGAAAATACAGAAAAGATGGTAGAAAAAATGGAAGATAGAATGATAAGATTAGAAGACAAAATTGACAAATTGAGATAATGAAAAACACTGACATCTCTTGGAAGTTATTTACTATGTATTTATTAATAATATTTTTAATGTTATTTAGTAATGCTTCTTACGGTCAGATAGTAGTTACACACTTTAATGCTGATTGGAATGATCCAAACAAAGTGAGTTATATAGGTAAGTTAACTGATTGTGATATAGTTTATGTTGATATAGCTAAAGCACCTAAGATACAAAAGAAACACAATATAATAATTGTACCTACAGTTGTTATATTTAAAGATGGAGAAGAAATGAAAAGATTTCAAGCTAATATATCGTTTAGCATGAAAGCAACAAGAAAAGAGATGCAAGCAGTAATTGATGAATTAATAATGAGTGATTTTTAAAAAAAATAATATGAAAAAGAAAATATGTAAATTAATATGTAAACTTACTTTTGGTAAACTATGTTTAGGATTATGTAATGATAAAAAATGTAAATGTGCGTAATATATTAATACTTTTATTATTTCCAGTATTTTTAACAGCTCAAAACTCATGGGTTAGATTTCAAGTACAATTTGATTTCTACGCACCACAAGAGTCTAACTTCTTTATGGTGTCTGATGGATATGGTGATACATCTATATTTTTTCAACCTACAAATCAATATGAATACTTAGATACTGTTTTAGATATTAACAGTGGCAACTACACTATAAGCTTAAGGGATAGTTATGGTGATGGATGGACTTCATCTCAACCAGCTTCTTTTAAGATGGGTAATACTTGTCAGGGGGATATAATAGACTGGAGTCCTGTAATAGGATCATTCTTTCAAAGAGATACTACTGTAACAATATATCCTTGCCCACCCCCACCTCCACCGTTATGTATACCTTCTCTCTTACATATTAACTTAGATCAATTTCCTTTAGAAACTTCTTGGGAGATAAAAGACTCAACAGGAGCAATAATAGAATCAGGTGGTCCTTATAGTTATATGGTTAACTACCAATCATTCAGTGTACCAATGTGTTTACCTGTTGGTCCAATGGAGTTTACTATGATGGATTCTTATGGGGATGGATTGGCAGGTAGTTTATGGGGAGGACAAGATGGATCATACTATTTAATACAATGCAATGACACCGTGGTTTTTGGTGATGTAGCTAACTTTGGTAATGATACAATACATACATTTGTATCTGACTCTTGCCCGCCTATTTATGGGTGTATGGATACTTCATATATTGAATTTAACCCAATAGCAGATATAGACACTGGTTCTTGTTTAAATTTAGTTGTTATAGGTTGTACTGATTCTACGATGTATAATTATGATTATTTAGCTAATAGAATGGATCTTATACCTAATTGTGATTATACTTTAACTCTATATGATTTAATGGGTGATGGTTGGGTTGGTTCTTACTTAAGAGTTATACAAGGTGCAGACACAAACATATTTATACTTACATCTGGCTTTAGCCAAGACTTTACTATAAACTTAAATGCTCCAGAGCAGGTTAGTTTTAAGTTTTTTATAACACAACAAGCTCAATTAACAACTGCTCACTGTGGTTTTAAATTAACAAATCCATTAGGAGATGTTATAATAGAGGTAGCGGCACCATTTATACAGCCTTTATTTTGTTATAATGCAGTACCTTATTGTGGTAATTCGTGTATAGAAAAAATATTTGGATGTACATATCCTACAGCAATTAATTATGACAGTTTAGCTAACGTAGATGATGTTAGTTGCTACTATACACCGGGGTGTACTAATCCAGTATACCTAGAATATAGTTCAAACTATGATTATGATGATGGGTCTTGTAGTACTTTAGTAGTAATAGGATGTATGGACTCAACTGCATTTAACTATGTAGACTCAGCAAATACAGAATTACCTAACTCATGTATAGCTGTTGTTGAAGGGTGTATGCAAGCATTAGCTTTTAACTATAATATTAATGCTAACACTCCAGATACTTGTATTGCTATAGTCTATGGATGTATGAGCCAATTAGCACTTAATTACGACTCATTAGCAAATACAGATAATGGAAGTTGTATAGGGGTAGTTTATGGATGTATTGATACTTTAGCTTTTAACTGGGATCCTAACGCAAATGTAGATAATGGCTCATGTGTAGATATTATATATGGATGCATAAACCCAACACAATTTAATTATTGTGATACTTGTAATACTAATGATGGTAGTTGTATAGAAATACTATACGGCTGTACAGATAGTACAATGTTTAATTATAACTCTTTAGCTAATGTTGATAACACTACTTGTTTGCCTTATATTTTTGGCTGTACCAATCCGAATTCTATTAATTATAATTCCTTTGCCAATACAGAAGATTTTAGTTGTATTTCTTATATTTACGGTTGCATGGATATGGATGCTCTTAACTATGATTCGCTTGCTAATACTGATAATGGTTCGTGTATTTCTATCGTTGAAGGGTGTATGGATCCGTCAGCCTTTAATTATTCAGGATTGGTCAATAGTTCTGACAGCTCTTCTTGTTTATATAGCGCTAATTGTATATCTGGTGACGGTACACCTTACTGGTTGAATGACCTTTGCTATGCTTGGGTAATAGATGTAGATGAATATTGTTGTAACAACGAGTGGGATGATATATGTCAATTGACTTATAATCATTGTGCAAATAACTGGGTAGGTCCTTTATTGTCTAGAACAAAAACTGAAAAGAAATTACTATATGTAACAGATTTATTAGGAAGACCTTCAAAAAAAATAAAAAATAAACTTCTATTTTATATATACGATAATGGAAGTGTAGAAAAAAAATTAATAAAAAAATAAAATAACATGGCAACATTAACTTCAAAATTAACATTAAGTAGCACAGCTTTAACTAGTGATACTTTAAGTTTTTCAGTTCAAGCTACTCCTACAGTTACAAATACTACAGGTTTACAAAGAAAAACATTAACATCAACTTCTAGAGCAAATCAAATTTTTATTACAGATGGAGATGCAGATGTGCCTGATGTTACAGTTATGGAAGGTCAATACATAGATATTACAGACAACCATGGTTTAAAAAAACGATATGTATTTACAGACGCAGGAGCAAGCGGAGCAGCAGACGGAACTATAATAGTTGCAAATACTGATATTGGTTCTACATCTACACCTGCTTCAAATTTGATAGGAGGTATATGCGTTCAAATTGCAGACGGAGAGCAGCAAAGAGATATTTTAGAACAATTAAGAGTTGTTATTGCACATGCTAATGGTCATAATGGGTCTATAACTTGCTCAGCTGTGGCTGCAGAAGCTGATGGTGTTCAATCTACAACTCTTACTAATTCTGTTGCAGGAGAAGCTGCTACATTTTTAATAGACAATGCTAACTCTACTTACGGTCATTTACATGCGTCTACAAACAGTACTTCAGATCATATAACTTTAGTTAATAAAAATGAATATGAATCACCAGCTTTTGTTTATATTAAAAATACATCTGATTATCATGCTTCTAACAATAGAATATTTGCATATTACGATAATCACGGAGCAGAAGAAATAATGGAAATAAGAGGTAGCCATTTTGCTTATGTACCTTTAAACCCTCAAAATAATTTATTAGCATATACAAGCACTTCTGGTACAGTTGTTGAATTTATGGTAGTAGGTACAGAATCTTAAAAATAATAACAAATAAACTTAAATAAAATGGCAACATTAATACAAAAATTAACATTAACAAGTTCAAATTCTTCAAGCAATAATTTAAATCTATCTGTATCAGATACATTAATAACTACTATACCTCATCAAGGTCTTACAAGAGTAGCTATTACAACTGCTGATAACCAAGAAGTATTAGATTCAGATTTATCTGGAGATTTTTACGTTTATGTAAAAAACTTAGATCCGACTAACTTTGTTATACTTCAAACTACAGCAAGTGTAGTATGGGGTAAATTATCTGCAGGAGAAACTGTTTTTATTCCTGTACACACTGGAATAGGATTAGAGTTAAGAGCAGATACAGCTACTTGTAATGTAGAATATGCATACTGGAAAAAAGGATAAATGAAAATAAGCGAACATATATCTAACAGAGAAGCTGTATATAGTGTCACAGCTACTCGTAAAGGAATAGATAACATTCCAAACGAAGATCAAAGAAAATCTATGCATGAGATTGCAAGAGATATATTTGAACCTTTAAGAGAATGGGTTGGAGGTCCTATTAGAATTAATAGTTTTTTTAGATCTCCAGAATTAAATAAAGCAATAGGCGGATCAACTACATCTCAACATTGTAAAGGTCAGGCTATAGATATAGACGATACTAATTGTAAAAAAACTAACGCAGAAATGTACGCGTGGATAAAAGAAAACTTAAACTTTGATCAAATGATCTGGGAGTTTGGTGATGATAACAATCCTAATTGGGTACATGTAAGTTTTGTAGACTCTGTACAAAATAGAAATAGATGCTTAAAAGCATATAAAAAAGATGGTAAAACAAAGTATAAAATAATATAATGGCTAAATTTTTAAAACCATCTCAAACAGTAAATAATGTCTACACAGGTGATGCAAACTTTGTACATGATCAAGGTCAAGCTTCATCTACATGGACAGTAACACATAATCTTAATAAGTATTGCTCGGCAGCTGTTGTGGATACAGCTGGAACTGTAGTTATAGGACAAATAACATATAACAGTTTAAATCAAATAACCTTAACATTTCAAAGTGGTTTTGCAGGTAAGGCTTACTTTAATTAATAACAAAAATAAAAAATAAAAAAATATGGCAACATTAAAATATTTAGCGGATATAGATCTTAACAAAAACGCTTTAAACAACGCTAGAATACAAAACTTAAGTACTGCACCTAGCAACCCGGTGTTAGGGCAAATATACTACGATACAGATACAGATGATTTAAACGTATGGAACGGAGCTTGGGTTAGATTAGGAGCAACAGGAGCAGGTGATATAGAATCTGTAGTAGCAGGTGCTGGTATGACTGGTGGTGCATCAAGTGGAGATGCAACTCTAAACGTTATTGGTGGAACTGGTATAACTGCTAACGCTAATGATATAGCAATTACAGCTGGTGGGGTTGATACAACTCAACTAGCAGATGATGCTGTAACAGCAGACAAATTAGCTAATGCTATTAATTCTGCAATAGCAGCTAATACTGCTAAGAATACTAATGTAACTACTAATCTAGGTATTACGGGTTCTGCTGCTGCTAGGACAATAACATCTTCTGACGGTAACAATGCTGTTATACCTTTAGCAACAACAAGTGTTTCAGGTCTTTTATCTCCTGCGTTATTTGATGAGATAGATGCTAATACCGCTAAAGTTACAAATTCCGATCAATCTAAAGCCGATATAAATGCTTTAGATATTACAGAAGTAGGAACTATTAGTAGTGGAGTCTGGCAAGGAACAACAATAAAAACCGCATACATAGGTGATGACCAAATTACTGAAGCAAAATTAGCCAATACATTATTAGCTGAGATAGATGCTAACACTGCAAAGGTTACAAACGTAGCAACTAATCTATCTGTTGCTAGTAGTACTACTTCTAGAGTGATAGCATCTTCAGACGGAACAAACGCTACTATACCTGTAGCAACAACATCTGTCTCTGGTGTTATGTCTACTGGTATATTCGATGCAGTAGTCTTGAACACTGCAAAAAGTACGAATGCTACTCACTCTGGTGAAGTAACGGGAAGTGGTGCTTTAACTATAGCTAGTAATGTTGTAGACGAAGCTAATCTTAAAGTGTCTAACACTCCAACTAATGGGTATTATTTAACAGCACAATCTGGTAATACAGGTGGTTTAACTTGGGCAGCAATACCAACTTTAAATCAAAATACATCTGGGCTAGCAGGAACAGCTACGGCGTTAGCAACTACAAGGGCAATCCAAACTAATCTTGCTAGTACATCTGCCGTTAACTTTAATGGAACTGCTGCAGTTTCACCCGGTGTAACAGGAACTTTAGCTGTGGGTAACGGTGGTACTGGTCATACAAATCTAAGCGGTTTCGTTCAAACAACAGGTACACAGACAATTGGTGGTGCTAAAGCATTCAATACACACGTGCAGATTCTTGGTAACCAGGAGCTTAGATTCAACCCTGAAGGGACATCAATGATAGGTTCTCCAACCCTAAATGACATAGAAGTTACAGCTACTACAATTACTTTAGACGCTGCTACTGATATTCAGTTAGAAGGAGCTACAACGGTTACTGGTAACCTATCTGTTTCAGGTAACTTAAATATTGATGGAACAACAACAACTATTGATTCTACTACAGTTGCAATAGCTGATAGTATGTTAAAGCTAGCTAAAGATCAAGCAAATACAGCTGATGCTTTAGACTTTGGTTTCTACGGTCAGTATGGTGTTAGTGGAACTCACAAATATGCTGGTGTATTTAGAGATGGAAGTGCAACTGGTGATCCGTTTACTTTCTTTGATAGTTTACAAGCTGAACCTGGTACAACGGTTAACACTTCTGGTACTGGTTATGCTTTAGCGGGTATAACAGCTGGTAATATAAAAGCTGTTGGTGGGTTTACTGGTAATTTAGCTGGTAATGTAACTGGTAACACGTCTGGTTCCGCTGGTACTGTAACAAGCATAGGTAATTTAACAGGTCATATAACATCTACAAATAGAGGAACAGTATTAGGTTCGTTCACTGTTGCTCAATTAAGCGCTGCTTTATCAAACGCTTCTATATCAGGAAACAACACTGGTGATCAAACAACAGTGTCAGGATCTTCTGGATCATGTACTGGTTTAGCTGCAACAGCTACTGCTTTAGCGACAGAAAGAGCTATTAACGGTGTTGGTTTCGATGGTACATCGGCAATCACTGTAACTGCTGCTGCTGGAACATTATCTGGTAACACTCTTAAATCTACAGTTGTAACTTCTTCTTTAACTTCGGTTGGGACGATTGGAACTGGTGTATGGAATGCAACAGAAATAGGAACAAGCAAGACTGCTGCAAAAGTAACCTCAATAGTTGCTGGTGCCGGTATAGATGTAAATAACTCTGGAGTTGGCGCTGTAACAGTAACTGCTGAAACTGCAAGTGCTACAAATCCAGGTGTTGTAGAATTAGCAACAACAGCAGAAGCATTAGCTGGTTCTGATACTACAAGAGCAGTTACAGCTGCTGGTTTAGCTGCAAGAAGTTATAGAGCTGCAATTGGAGGTGCTACATCAATTAACGTAGATCACGGTTTAAACACAAGAGATGTTAATGTTCAAATGTATGACGCTAGTTCTTATGAAACGGTTATGGCACAAGTGGTTAGATCAACAGCCGCTAGAGTTGTAGTGACATTTAACGTGGCTCCTTCGGCTGGTGACGTTATAATTTTAGTAACTAAAGTAGATTAATAAATGAGTAAAGTAAGATACCTAAGTTCTATACAAGGAGTACCTATTTACTTAGGTTCTTCTTCTGGATATATAAATAGAACAGCAGCTCAATTTGCAGATGATGGAACTGACAAGTTGTATATTGGTAGTAATAACTACGGTTGGAATGATGCTAGGGATTACGCAACAAACCTTGTAGATGTCGATGCACCTGTGTTAAATCAAAATGATCAACATTGTGGTATAATATGCCCGGTTGACGTTTCTCAAATTTCAATAAAGAGTCAAGTTAGAATGAACGCTGCTAATGGAACGATGCAAGTTCGAGTGTATAAAATGGCTAGAGCAACAGCTGTTAGTACAACTAATTTAGCACTAACACTAATAGCCTCAGCAACAGTATCAACCATAAACGGTAGAATGACTACGCTTGACGCAACTGGATCAACGGCTGCATCGGCAGGAGATTTAATAATAGTAGGTTTTGGTAAGACAGATACTGGTAACGGACAAAAACCAAGGTTTAATTTTACATTAACAGGAACAACAGCATAATATGGCAAGAAGAGTAATAAAAACAATGGCCGCTAAAATGGCAGAATCAGGCAAGTCGCCTGGTAAGGATGTACTAGATGATACAGATTTATCTGATGACCCAATTATTAGTGCGTTACAAACACTAAGGGCACAGGTTGATGATTTCCAACATAACGATAATGATCTGGATATTGATACTTTAAAAACTGCTATATCAGCTAATACAAATAGAGGATCTGGAACTGATGGTCAGAAGGGTGATACTGGAGATACTGGAGATACTGGATCAACTGGAGCACGCGGACCAGCTGGGGCACGTGGAGCAGCTGGAGCTGCAGGAGCAAATGGTTCATTAGCAATAACAGAAGGTTATGGGGCAACACTAGCAGTTACTAGTAGTAGAGGTACTTATACATTAACAATTAACGTTACTAATAAAGACATTGAGGGCTTTGGTACTAAATCAACATCGTTAACATTAAGCTAGTGAATACAGAGTATATAAATATAACAGGAAATGAAGAGACTACTTTAAGAGATAAAGATACTTTGAATAATTTAGAATCTATTGTGATTGCAAATAAGCATGATACAAATGTTGTTTATGTAGATATTTATTTTTGGGAAAGTTCGTTACCTAGTACTTATAATCCTAATAATTGGGATGATCAATATGTTAAAACTGTTTATTACTTTATGAAAAATGTAACTATTGAAAAAGGAAATACTTTAACTTTAGACTCGAACGATTTATCTTCTTATGATTCTATAAACTATTCTTTAGCTGTAAAATTAAGTGATCCGGATAGTAATGTAGATTTAATAATAAAATCCAAAGGAGAGCCTAATTCAAAAAAAATTAATATTAATCCTACTGCAGGTACATCAAACAATAGTACAAATGACGATTCAGAGTTAGGAAATATATACAGATAACTAAAACAAATAATTATGAGCATATTAACAAATTTATTATCAGGAGGAGCAGCTAAACTAGTAAAAAGTGTAGGAGGAGTTATAGATAATTTACATACATCAAAAGAAGAAAAGCTGGAAGCTGAAGCAAAAATTAAAGACCTAGTAATGGGGTATGAAGCAGAAATGCAAAAACAAGTAACTGAACGTTGGAAGATGGATATGCAATCTGATTCATGGTTATCTAAAAATATAAGACCATTAGTTTTAATATTTTTAGTTGTATCTACGGTTTTATTAATATTTATAGATGCTGGAATTATCCAGTTTGAGGTTAAATCTTCATGGGTTGACTTATTACAATTAGTTTTAATTACTGTAATAGGTGCTTACTTTGGTGGTAGATCCTTAGAAAAAGTAAAAAAATAAAAAATGACATTACACGAAATAGCTTACAATTTACTAAACCTAGTTAGGGGAGGAAGATCTAATCACGATGAACATATATCTTTAGATCAATTAAAATTTAATATTAAACATTACAGAGCTATGTTTATTAGAAGAGATTATTCGCGTAATGGATTTGTTAGTAGACATATAGAACAAGATCTAGGATGTATAAAATTAGAAATTGTAGATGCAAGTAAATGCTGCAATCTACCTGTAGAGTGTATAGTATATAAAACTCAGCAGCCTATTCCTAAAACAGTTAGATTTAATTTTCAAGAAGCTATTACGCATGTAGGAGATGTAACAGGATTTGGAACAATACCTATGATTAATTCTAATACATTAAAATTTCTATCTTATGATAAATATACTAAAAAGAAAATGAAAGCTTATATGATTGAAGATTTTTTGTACATTTACAATGCAGAAGGATTAGAGTATATAAATATACGAGGAGTTTTTGAAGATCCTGAAGACGTATCAAAATTTGGAGATTGCGCAGGTGTAGGTTGTTATGATGACACTGCTGAATTTCCAATTCCCTTAGACATGCTTAGTCAAATTAATTCTGGTATTTTAGCAGGAGAATTAAAAATGTTAGCAGGAACTACAAGTGATACTGAAAACGATAGAATGCAGGATGGAAACACTGCTCCACCAGCTAAATAATAATTATGAATTTTACATTTAAAGACATACATGCTTCATATGAAAATTACTACGAAGAGATTAATAAATCTTTATTTACAGCTATATGTCATGAATTTAATATGTTAATTTTAGATTATATTTTAGACGGTAAAGATTTTAATATGGGTAACAACTTATCTTCATTATCTATTATACGAAGAGAAAGAGATCCAAGATCACCTAGAATAGATTGGGGAGAGAGTAATAAATATAAAAAAGAGCTCCTAGAAGAAGATCAAGATTTATACGATAACATTACTGGGAAGGGTGTTAAATGGCATATATATCATACAGATAGTTTTTATTGTAAATATTACTGGAACAAAGGTAAGTGTAAGGTAAAAAATAAATCTGTATATAGATTCGATGCTACAAGAGGTATTAAAGGAAACAAAGAAAAGCTAATAAATCTTTTAAAAGAAGATGATTTAGCTTATTTAAAATTTAAAAAACATTAAAAAATATTAATTATGGCTAAAAAACAATCAGAAACAAGAATTGCATTTAATAAAAAATTTGCATCTGAAAGAAAAAAACATGGAGGTGATGGCGGAGTATTTACTTTTAGAGGTAAAAAGTATACTACTGACTATGCTAAAACTAAAAAGAAAGCAGCTCCTAAAAAGAAAGTAGAAAAAAAAGAAGCATATAAAGGGTTTGATATAAAATCTGAAAGACCTGAAAATAAAAGACCGGGTTATAAAAAAGCTAATAAATATCAAACTGGAGGATTTTTAGAACCGGGTATAGAGAACATAGATTAAAAATAAATTAAAATGGCAATATATAAAACAA
>Ga0307488_10000909_pt1 | contig 24545 bp, 47 predicted proteins | sample SB02metaG_FD_202248 | JGI IMG/M metagenome (GOLD analysis project Ga0307488, IMG submission 202248) | Sea-ice brine microbial communities from Beaufort Sea near Barrow, Alaska, United States - SB 0.2 | ecosystem: Environmental > Aquatic > Marine > Coastal | place: USA: Alaska | collected... | reverse complement strand
ATGTACTGCTTTTAATTTTTTGCCACAATCTTTGCAATTATCGAAATTCATTATTTATTCTCCTATTTATAAAATATATGATTTTTAATTTTCATTATCTTAGTTTTTTTCTTTGCCCAATACGGATTTACATAATCTGCATGATAATGAGTTGCTCCATCTGTAATATCAAAACTAAAGTAATTTCTATAATACATTTGAAAGGCTAATGCTTTTGTTAATTCCCAAACTTCTTGTTCTAAAGGCTCATCTGATTTACCATCACACCACCAACTGAAATGGCATTTGTTTTTTAATGGTACATCTTTGCCAAACTTTATCTTAAACCATTTGCTTGTCGAACCTTGTTTTACTACTTCGCAAATAGTATTAGGAAACCTTTTGCTTTCGACTCTATTTAAAGTTACATATCCAACTGCTAATTTGCCCAAGAAGGGCTGATTCCTAGCTTCGTGGTATATATTTAAGGCTAGACAGTTTACCTCGTCTGCATGGCTCTTAAAACTAGATAAAAGCATAATTAATATTATAAAAAGATACCTCATATTAAAACCCCCATTTCTTTATGACCACACTCCGAACATTCCATTTCAAAATTATCAACTATCTTTTGTTTTTCTTCAATCATTTTTATTAATACAGGCAAAGCAAATTCAATTACTTGACCATGTCCAACTACTAATGAAAGTGTCTTTGTAACTTTTTTTAAATTCTCTATATCGTTTAATAAATCGTTCATTTTTAACTCCTGTGCAAAAAGTTTTGGGGGAACTTAATCCCCCATTTTATTAGTATGATTTTTGGTCATCTACATCTTCAAGAACTTGTTCAACTGTACTTTGTAAACCATACTGCAAAACTCTTTGATGTATGGCATAATCTAAATCGTTGCCATCTGGTTTAAACTTTAACCCATCTGAATTTTTAGTATGAGCCTTTAATACCATCTTTCTAATTAAAGATGAAACCTCGCTATTAATCTCTTGCACCAATTCTTCTACTTGGTCAGAGTATTTATCTTGGTTGGTTATTGGGTCTTGGTTTAGTTGGTTAAGCATTTTAATCTCCTATGCTTGGTTACGTTTACAATTAAGTTATCGCATGGCTTTGCAATAATGTCAACCCCTAAATGTGGTCTTAAAATAAAACACCTTGAACTTTTGGGATATATCCGACCTCATAATTTTTATTTTGACCTTTTGGATATTTAGATATTTTGTAATTTAATTTTTTATGAAATTCTTTTTTGGTTTTTTTATCTGCAAGAAAATAGACGTATCTATGCTTTCTTGTTCTCTGAACTATTTCAAACTTATCTGGATTTGCTTTTCTTTCTTCTAAGGAATAATCAATAGTAATATTTTTCTGATGAAGATTGCTTCCTTTTAATCTCCATTCAGAATGTTTGTCTGTTAATCCTGTATAAATAAAATTTGTAGCTTGATATATATATCCATGATGGTTCATTGCAGTATCAGCAAAAGAAACAATTATTAATGGTTTTGGTAATAACTTTAATGAATTTCCAACTAAAAAAGATGCTTCATTTTTTCTGTTATGTAAAAGACATAATCTATTTAGTTCTAAAACTTTGTCTTTATATTCTTTTCCACAGATACCCTCACATAATGTATGAGATACAGGCATTCCATAAGTAATTATGCCAATCAAAATATTATCCTCAAATAAACCAAATGAATATGTTATTGATGGCAATCGTTTTGAATAATGTATATTCATCAACCATTCTTCAGTTTCGTGGTATTTGATTGGCATAACTTTCATTTAAAAAATCTTTCCTATGCTAATTCTAAGTTTTTCCAACTTTTGCTAAGAATCATATTTCTAACATCTGCTTGTCTACGTTGTTGAACAATATGTTGTTTCTTAGTTGTATCAGCTATATCAGTTAAATGTGTACTCCAAGCAGTAGCAGATTGGTAAGCACACCATAAAGAACCCTTAACTCCATTCCTGCCATAGTCACCTTTCCCATGTATCTGCTTAGTTTCAGATTCATATAATCCCATTAAGATATGTAATTGTTTTCTATTGGTATCTGGTGATCCTCCATTTAATTGGGCTTCAGTTGCTTGGCTCTTAGCTATAGTCGCTTTAAACATTTCAGCTACAGATTCATCTTCTACTCTAGTATCCCACCAATGTTGAAATCTTTTTGTTTCACTTGTAACTGCACTAACTGCATTTTTTATTTTAAGATTAGCTTGTTCCACATTAAAAAACTTTGTGTGTCTACTTGCTGTATAGGCTAATTTTTCTCCACTTACTAAAGTATTAAAACAAACATGATTCATCCAACCAAAAAAAGATTGAAATTTCCATCTTGCATTGTAACTATTTCTAGCTACAAATTTTAAACTCAAATCATGATTCCCAATCTTAGCTGTATGACTTGGTAATAATAGTTCCATCTTAGCCATCGCACCATCTTCATAGGATTCAATATCTAGCTTGGCATTAGTAAAATTTATTCCACCACTTTCCATAGCTTTTAAAGCACCACCAAAGGCATCTATATGTGGGATAGGTTTATACCTACTTCCAACTATTCCAAGTGGTGTTGCAGGTGCATGATCAGTTCTAACTACTACCCTGCCCATATCTTCAGGTATTCCACTTATATTATTAATCGCTATTGGAAAACTTACTTTTCTTAATTCTTCTTGCATTGCATTATTCAACATTTTTTTCTCCTTAGTTTAAGATTGAATGTCCTCTACCACTTAGGCATTTAGACAAAGGGTTAGTATTTAATTTTCTTTCGTGTTCTGCTGAACTTCCCCAAAAATATGGAACTCCTAAAAATTTAGATGGTTTGTATTTTAAATTTTTAGTTAACCTTTCACATTCTAAAGTATCTCTAATAATCTCTCTTGGTTCTTTGCTTGCTCTAGGATCAGTTAAAGGCTTCCATTCTGGGGTGCTTGAACAACCTGTAAACAAACTTAATAAGGATATTGTTATTATTAATTTTTTCATAATATTCTCCTATGTTAATCTGTAACTTGGCAAATCTTCAACTTCATCATATGAGTAAGGCAAAGATATTCTTGAAAAATATAAATCAGAGTCATTCATTTCATCACCCTCTAATTTTCGTAATCTTTCTTTTGCTTCTCCTACAGTTAAAAGTTCTGTACTATCAACCATAGTTAATTGACTAAGTGAATTTCTTACTTCACAATCTTCAATAGGTTCAAATCCACTAGGCATTATATCTAGGCTTTTTCCATAGCAACCTAATATAATTGCTACAGCTTTGCTTGAACCACCTTTACGTTTCCACCAAGCAGTTTTGCCATCCCAATCTTGGTTATGGCTTTTATAGTTTTCAAAATAAATTGTGTTTACTACTAAAACTCTCATTTTTAACTCCTGTGCTATTTGTATTTACATATATTTATAAACACAAAAAAAGGGTAAGTCAACCCCTAAATGTGGTTAGCTTATTATCTGTTAATTTCTCCATAAGAATTATATAATCTATGAATTGCTTTTTGCTCATGTAATCTTTTTTAACTCCATAGTAAAAATAACATGGCTTTGATAAATCAGACTTTCTAAAGATATAATGATTAATCTCTACACCATCAGACATAATCGTAAAATCAGGATCATATATATATCCTTTGTATTCATGTTTAATTAGATTCATTTTTCTTCCAATCCATCAAAATAATTTAACTTTGCATATATTATTTGAGTGTATCTTATAAAATTATCAATCTCTCTTAGATTTTCTTTATGAGATAATTCGCAATTATCTGTATCAACTCTATATTTTTGTAATATCTTTCTAAGATAAACAACCTCATCTGATGCTTCTTTAAGTAATATCTCTTTCATAATTTTACCTATTTATAGACTTCAATTAATTTATTTAAATACCATTGTGCTTTTTTTAAATCCTCTTTTTTAGCTTTATGATTTTCTCGCCAAACATATTTAAGAATGTTTCCTTTACAATATCCTTTAAACTCATCTGACGATAAAGCTGAAGTAATGGCATCAATACATTCAATACCTGATTTTTTATAATGTGCAGGATTGTTTACGTTATCTTTCATTTTTTACTCCAAGTTTATATTCTATTACAAAACCCTTTAACTCTAGTCCATCGTGAAATCCTCTTTTATAATATGCAGACGAATTTTTTGTAGGATTTATTTTTTGATTTAAAAGACCATCATAAATACCATCTTTATAAAAACTTAAATATGTTGCTCTTTTTTTCTCTAATGGATTTTCCATTATTTAATCCTTTCATATCTAGATTCTCTTGCCATTTTTGATAATCTTTTTAATTTGCTTTTTATAGATTTTAAATGTTTTTCTTCTTTTGTATCCCAAGTTAAATACATTTCAGATATCTTTGAAACCATATCTAATTCAGATTTTGTGAACATTGTTCTATCAAGTTCTTTTGTTAAAGATTTTATATGTCTGGAATAATGACTAACATTTTTATATATATCATTATCTTGGTTTGCAGGTTGAGATTTATGATATAAAACATGACTAATATTATTTATTTGATATAAAAATTCATTCTTCATTTTAAACTCCAAAATTATCGGCATAACAAGAATTATCAATTAGGCATATAAACCAAAAAGAATAATACATGGCATATAGAGTGGCTATAGCTGTCGCTATAACCCCCATAAATTTTAAATAACCTTTGATATAACTAGGCATCAACGCTCTCCTTTATTAAAGTATATTCAGCAAAAGTTGAGCCATTCTCAGTTACCATTCTTGTTATAATATTATGACCTTCTTCTTTTAAAATAAATATTCTATCTGCTAATCTAGTGCATCTAAACATCTGGATTGCTTCCCACGATGTAATAGTTTTATTCTTTTTTAAGTGTGCTAACACTTGTAATTTTTGCGATAGTTTCATAATTAATTCCCCCTATAGTTGTTTAAGTTATCTTCAATATTCTCTAATTCACTTTGCCTTTCAGCTTTATTAAATTGTGTTTCAACTTTGTTTTTTAAATCTCTTATTTCATTTAATAAATAAGTTGCTCTATCTACAGGAATTTTATTATCTAATATCTCTTGATCCTTAGATAATATATTCTCTAATTTAGCTATAAATTCTAGTTCATTCATTATTTTGCACTCCCTCTTTTAATAACAATCCACTCGTCATCAGTAATTTTATAATCTCTAAAATTGCCTGTTTGAACATTTATAATCTTAACATAGCTATATTTATAATAAGCATCGTTAACTAACCAATGATTAACTTCTTCAAAATTATTAAGATGTTCCTTGTGGCTTAAAGTATCATCTTGATTTATTTTATAAACTTCATACATTACGCTACCTCCTTAAATTCTATTCTTTTCCAAGTTTCGTTTAAATCTACAACACTTTGCACCCAAAGGTCGGTTCTCTCAAAATTTCCATCAACACATCTTTTATAAGTCAATTTACATTGGCTTATGTGCTGTTCAAAATTTAAACAGTCAGTATTTAAATCAACTCTTGCTTGGTATGTATGTCCACATTTAAAAATAACTGTTATGTTAGTTTTTAGATACCCACCACCATTATCGTGGTTTTGTGCAACTGTTTCAGCCATTCTCTCAAACTGCTCAAAAGTATACATTGAACTATCCTCAAATGCTGAACTTTCACTCCAATTTACATATACAAATTTTGGTTTTAAATTATTCATTTTTCTTCTCCTGTGCTGTTGTTTTGTACTTACATAATTATAATCGCATAGCTATGCTTACAAGTCAACCCCAAAAAAGAGTTTTTTTAAATTATTTTAAATTAAATTTTCATTGCTCTATAATTTGCTGAAAATGATCGCCATGCTTCAATCTTGGCTTCACAAGCTACTCTTAGAAACCTTTGTTTTTCATCAGCATATACAGCAGTTTGCAGAGCCTTAATATGCTCTTGGTATCTTGGACTAGCATATGCTTCTCTTTCTTGTGCAGATACAGGTAAATCTGTAAATTGTTTCATTATTAATGCTTTTAAACTTTTTCTATATTCTTCAAGATAAATTCTTTCTGCTTTAAACTTTGCAGAATCCTCTGCTGTGTCTCTTAAAAAATCTAGTGCCTTTTGTACTTCGTTATCACTAATCATTGCCTACTCCTTATTGTGTGGCGATTTAGACCAATATTCCTGTGCCTTTAATCTTCCAAAATCTTCAGATAAACCATAGCCATTCCAAAAGCTATCCTCATCTCCGTTTTGATCGTGTAATTTAGCGTGATGGTGGTAACATAAAGGGATAGCATTTTTATCTGATGCTTTCATTCCCATACCTCGTTTACCCTCAAAAGGTTTTAACAAGTGATGAGCCTGTATATTACCACTACACCAATCTTCACTAATAACACTAAGACAACATTGCTGTTCTGAAACATAAATTAAATGCTTCTTGTTTTTATGTTTCTTTGCTTTTGGTATTAACATTTAACTTCCTTAAAATGGTATTTCATCATCTAAATCATTTTCAGATTCAATAACAGGATTTATTGGTGGTTTTGGTGGAGTAGAACTTTGATCATTTGTAAACTCCCTTGCCTTTAGGCTCGTATAAGAATTTCCATTATCAGACTTTTCTCTCCAAGCAGATATAGTCATAGCACCTGCATCAGATATAACATTTATAACTCCTTTGGCATCAGGTGACTTATCACCCTGCTTATCATCATTTGCCTTTAATGTTCCTATGGCACGATACAATTCAACTATAGGTTGCCCATCTTTATTTTTACGAGTGACTCCAATAATCCTATGATCCTCACCTTTTAGATTAATCTTGCCCTGTTGAACAATTTTCCAATCATCAGTATTTTGAAATAAAATACCACTATTTGTATTATCTTTATTATTCATCTTTAACTCCTATTTTTTGTGATAATTCAGAACATTTTTTAATCAAAGCATCTTTTGCTTTAACATCTTCATCTCCAAGTGCTTTTGCCCAAATATCAATATCATGCAACTGTCTTTCAGTTTGAGTTACCCATTCTGGGTGCATTTTCATTGCATCAATATTAAGTGCTTTTACATAACTTACAAAATTAGTGTAAGTTCCATTTGATTTTCCATCTCTATCAAATGTTGTATAAGTTCTTGATGGCTTTTTATTCTCAATAGTTCCACTTACTCTACCACTAGCGTTATTACCATCATCTTCAAAATCTGCTTCTAAGTTAAGCATGGCTTGGATTTGGTATCTTCTCATATAAGTAATGGCAGAACCTAAGTCTTGGCTTTTGGCAGTCTGATTACCCAATAAACTAGCAGATAATATATATTCACCACTTTCTGTATGTGAAATATTAGTAGTCAATATGTTTTCAAAACCATTTTGAGTTTCCAATAATCTTACTTGATATGTAATACTAAGTTTATTTTCATTAAGAGAATCCAAGCAAGCATCAAATATATCATCTAATGTGCTAAATAAATGTGGCTCTCCACTCTTACTTTTAAAATAAGCATTTACTCCAGATTTCTTTAATGGCTTAAATCCTTGCCTTGCTTTTTCAATAGCAGATTTAACTGCTGTTACCTTTTCACTTTCGTACTTCATTATACTCTCCATATTTTTTGTTGTGCATCATGCTTCATTTCACTTGACCACATCCAACTATCGTAATCAGGATAGAACATAGATGCTAATTCTTGGGAGTCATTACTAATGCTCAAGAATTTTTGTATACCAAAAGCAATTTTTAAAGATTCTTTCATTCTATAATCAATAGCACCCTGTGCCATTTTATAAGACCTTGCTTCTTTTGGTGTAATATAATCAACCCAAACTTCATAATCAGGATATTTTTGTGCATATATAGCTAATTGCCTTGAAGCATTTTCTGTAAAACCACTAGGCATCCTTGCTACAGTTTTGGTATCTCTAATTTGGTTTGGGTAAATAAAATCAATATAACCTACAAATGGAACTGATAATTCTTCAAAATCAATTACAACTTTTTCTTGATAGCTAGTTGCTTCTCCCAAAGTGCTGTAAAGTTCCATTCCTCTAGTATAATAATTTATTAAACCATATCTTTCTTTTGCAACTTTATCAGATGCAAAAGTATTTGTGTCCATATGAAATTCATCAAATTTGCTATATAACATTTCTTCTACTGCTCTATATGGCAAATCAGGATTGCTTATTCTTTTGTGCATAGCGTGTTCTGTTGCTATCCCTCGCCAAGCGGCAGGTCCTGCTTTAGAACTAAGACCACATAAATATGTAGCCACCCACTTTGCAGGGTCAGTTACCCATGTATTAATTGAACTAGCTGATAAATGTCCAATATTATGGGTTTCAAAAGGGTTATTACTGCTCATTATTTCCTCCTACTTCATTCTTTGTTCTTTGTTATTGGGTTACTACGTTAGCCTTTTCACTTCCTACATATACTGCGATATGTTTAAGTTCATGGTCGGCTCGTCAATAACCCAAATTAACTTTAAACCACAAAAAGGGGAATTGCAAGCACTAAAAAGGGTTGTCATATATTTTTTTTCTGATATGATGCAGTCAATTTAGTCTTAGGAGAGTAAAAATGAAGTTAAGAGAGTGGATGCACCAAGAGAATCATACTTGTAAAAGTCTTGCCAATGAACTTAATACATCTGTTAGAAATGTTGAGAAGTGGTCAAGGGGTGAAAGATTGCCAAGATTTGAGTTTGCAGAAAAGATTTTCAATCTAACAACTAATTCAGTAACAGGGCATGACCTTTATGAGCAACAAATACTTCGCAATAAAACAAGAGTACAAAGGTCTTAAGTTTGCATCTAAAAAAGAATTAAACAGATATTTAGAATTAGAGATACTTGAAAAAAATAAATATATAGCTAACTTAGAAACACATCCTAAATTTGATTTAATGGTTAATGGCATAAAGATTGGCAGGTATACTGCTGACTTCAGATATCTTGACCAATCTGGAGTTTCTATTGTAGAAGATGTAAAGTCTAAAGCCACTAAGACAAGGGATTATATGTTGAGAAAAAAAATACTAGCGACATACAATCCACCTATACACATTAAAGAAATATTATAATATTACCACATAAAAGGGTTTACAATTACATTTGTCTATGCCACAACTAACAAAATTAATTTTTAATTGGAGAATGTAATGAGTAAAAATTTACTATTTGAAGCACTAACACAAGACACAAACAATATAACATCAACAGAGAAGTTTGTTTTAGTATGTTTGGCAAATAGATGTAATGAAAGCAATACCTGTTTTCCATCTTTAGAAACTATAGCTAAAGATACAGGCTTTTCTACAAGAACTGCACATAGAGCAGTAAAAGCACTACAAGAAAAAGGATTTATTAAAGCTAGGCAACGCTTTATGGCTAATGGTCCTAAAATACAGACTAGCAATGAGTATACCTTGACACTAAGTCCTACTAGCATAGACACAAAGTCTAACAAACCTTATTTATATAATAGTTTTCCTAGCCACTCTGTCCAACCCAGAAAAAGGATACACAAGAACCTTGCGAGTTTAGCAGGATGAGTGTTATTGAATTAAGGGATCATGGTATTGTGATTAAAGGTGGAAGTAGTGGGAACACAAAAACATATTGTCCACAATGTCGCAATGCAAGAAAATCTAAAAATAAAAACGACTTACCATTATCAGTAACCATAACAAATGATGGTGCTGTATGGAATTGTCATAATTGTGGGTGGACAGGTGGAATGAATAATACAAGTTATAAAGATTTTGATAGCAATTTAAACAGGCAGGTTAATTACAGAAAACCAGATATGCCAAAAACTACAAACCTTAATGTTGAAACTATTGCTTTTTTAAAAGCAAGAGGAATATCTCAAGAAACAGCAGAAGATTTAAAATTATTTTATACAGAGAAATCTTTTGGTGATGGACATGAGGGGTGTTTAGCTTTCCCATATATTGAAGATGGGCAAGTTGTTAATATAAAATACAGAAGTTTTGAAAAACAATTTAGGCAGGAAGCAAATGCAAAAAGGACTTTATTTAACATTGATTCGGTTAAAGGTGACGAGATTATTTTTGTTGAGGGTGAGATGGACGTATTGGCATTATATGAGGTTGGTATTAAAAATGCAGTATCTTTACCTGATGGTGCAGGTAAGGAAGCAAAGTTTGATGAGGAAGATAAAAGGTTCACAGCTATCGGTAATTGTGAAAAACTACAGAAGATAAGAAAAGTTATTATTGCTACTGACATGGATGAGGCAGGACAAGCATTGAGTGCAGAACTTGCACATAGGTTTGGTAAAGATAGATGCTATAGAGTCCAATTTCCAAGAATTGATGATTACCAATGTAAAGATGCTAATGAATGTTTAGTAGAACATAGTGCTGTGGTTTTAAAAGAATGTATACAATATGCAGAGCCTTTTCCAATAGACGGACTTTATGGAGCAAAAGATTATTTAAATGAGATATGGGATTTGTATAATGGTTTACAATCAAGACCATTTAGCACAGGGTTTCCACAATTAGATGAGATTTACAAATTGATGCCATCAACATTTCAAGTTGTTACAGGAATACCAAATCATGGCAAATCTAATTTTATTGACCAAATTATGATTAATGCTAGTAAATTGCATAAATGGAAGTTTGCTATATTTTCACCTGAACATTCAACAACACAGCATATAAAAAGATTAGCAGAAATATATATTAAAAAACCTTTTGATATTGGGAATAATGCAAGAATTAATGAAGATGAATTGCAAGATGCAATTAATTGGATACAAGAGCATTTTATATTTATTGAGAGTAAAGATAGAGTTCCAACTATAGATTGGCTCTTAGAAAAGGCTAGAGGTGCTTGTATAAGGCATGGTATCAATGGAGTAGTAATAGACCCATACAATGAGATTGATGCTAGTAGAAAGAACGGAAAGAGAGAAGATGAGCATATAAGAGATATGATTTCTTCCTGCAAGCATTTTTGCAGAACCCATAATATAATTATGTGGGTAGTTGCTCACCCTGCTAAATTAGCAAGACAGCAAGATGGAACTTATCCAATACCAAGTATGTATGAGATTAGTGGGTCAGCACATTGGCATAATATGGCAGATGTTGGGTTGGTTGTTCATAGATTATTTGACGAAGGACAGGTTGTGATTTGTACTAAAAAGATAAGGGAGCAAGGAACGTATGGGAATATTGGAGAAGCATTATTTACTTATGATGTATCTACAAAAAATTATTTAGAAGTAGATCAAGATTCAAGTTATGAAGCTAATTATCAACCTAAGAAGCAACCTTATAAAGTTCCTTATAACGATTAAAAAACCCCCCAAGCAATGCGAACTTGGAAGGTTTTTGGAGTCTATAATGAATTTACATTCTGTTCATCTTAATGGCTCTTGTCAAGACTCTTTCTCTTTCTGATTGTTTTAAATTTGGCAATACTGCTAACAATTTGATTGCCCATTGTCTTTCTTGCTCAACATTAAAAGTGTATTTTTTTGTAGTCTTAGTATCACTAATACCTAATCTTTCTAATGTTGCATCGTCTAAATCATTAATATTAATCGCCATTTTTATCTCCTAATAAATAAGCATATCTTACTTTTATTGCTTCAGCACCAATCGCAATTAGTTCTGTTGGATTCTTGCCAATCTGCTTATAAAAGCTAGGTGAAAACATTGCATCTTTTGCAGTTTTAATTTCATGTTTATGTTTTCCTAAGTTTTGAAACTTGGAAGCAATCCTTATTGCTTGCTCCCAATCTTGGTTTAACATTGCAGTTTTAAGTATTTCTGTTTTAGTAATCATTATGAAAAACTCACATTCATACATACTCTTGTTTCAGTCCATCTTACTGCTTCATCAAAATCATCAAATACTCTCATAGTATTTTCACTTCTTTCATTATCAAATATATTAACAACAACATTGTCATCATATTTAACAACTATTGAAACATCTGCATTTGGTGTATTTGTAGCTACATAATTAGTGCTATCTATTGTTCTTGTTACTTGGCTTAATTCTAACATTTTTAACTCCTGTGCATTTTTTGTTTACTCTATACAGACATTATATATCAGCTATGCCTATATGTCAACCCCTAAATGTGGTTTATTCTCTTTCTAAAAGTATAATTTTTATATGATTTTCAATTTGCCCAACTACATCACAAATCTCAAATGAATCAAATGATTTGTATAAATGGTGCTTTTTACAAACTTTATCTAAATTTCTAATACTAAAATCATCATTTTCGTTTAAAGTTTTTAAAACATTTTCAATAAATATATCTGCATTTTGTTCTTTAATTCCGTATGTCATTTTCTTCTCCTGTGCTTTGTTTATATATATAATATAATACAGCTTAGTCACCATGTCAACCCCTAAATGTGGTTTTATGTTGTTTTTTTTAAAAAAATAGTTATTATAATAAAAGTACAGGAGAAAATTATGAAATTTGCATCAGATAACCTAGTTAACAAAAGACCAAGTGATTTATTGCCATATGAAAGAAACAGTAGAGTTCATTCAGATGAACAAATAAATCAGATATGTAATAGTATTAAAGAATGGGGATTTACTGCACCAATCCTTATAGACGAAAATAATACAGTATTGGCAGGTCACGCTAGATTAGAAGCCTGTAAAAAACTAGAATTAGACGTTGTTCCTTGTATGGTTGCCAAAGATTGGACAGATCAACAAAAAAGAGCCTATGTAATAGCTGATAATAAATTAGCAGAAAATAGTAATTGGGATATGGGAATGTATTTCAGCGAACTAAAAGAAATGAATGATTTAGGTTTTGATTTATCATTAGTAGGCGTAGATGCAGATAGTATGAACTTATCTTTTAATCCTAGTACAGAGCCATCATACAATTTTAATGATATTGAAAAAAATGATATGAATAATGCACAAGAAAATATTAACAGACAAATCTCTAATTTAAGTGCAGAAGATTCAGATAATGCTATTGAGGTTACGTGTCCAAATTGTGCAGAAACATTCAAGTTTAGTGGAATGTAATGGATATAATTCAAGAAATTACAAGTAAATCATATAGATTTGCCAAGACTATGCCTAATACTCCACATTATTATTCTTTAAAAAAAGAATGGGATAACGAAGATAACTTTTGTCAAGCTGTTCAGTTTATAAGAGATAATGGCAAAATAGAGTTTTTTAAAGGATATTCATATACTGTTTTATATATAGAAAACTATAAATATTGGACAATGGGTTCTCCTATAGATCAAACCATACTTATAAATAGAGCAAAAATAAATGAAAGTTGAAATAAAGCAATGTAGTTGGGAAGATGTAAAAATTATTACTGAAACCTATGATACGGAATATGCAAAGTTTATAAAAAGAAAAAAACCAGAAATATGGTTTAAAGCTACACAAGAATCTAATCTTATTGGTTGTGGGTGTCTGTTAATATTATCAAAAACAAGAGTGAGGAGCAGTAATTTATTTGTCATTCCTAAAAAAAGAGGTGTTGGAGTCGCACAATTAATTGTAAAGGCTGAAGAAATTTGGGCAAAAAAACACAATTATAAAATTATTGATGTGAGAACAGTTAAAAGTCTTTACAAAGGGATGGGATATAAAGAATTAAAAGAATATAAAGTTGGTGGTTATTGGCTAGAAAAGGAATTAATATGATTACTAATATTAAAAATCATAAAGTACAATGTCAGGATATAATGCTTGGCATTGATAATTTAATGAGTGATGAAAAAGCAGATTTTGTTTATAGTGATCCACCTTGGGGTCAAGGCAATTTAAAATATTGGCAAACAATTAATAAAAGACACACAGGAAAAGAGCCAAACTCTATTGATTACAGTAAGTTTCTGCCACATTATTTTGAGTTAGTTCATAAGTATGCAAAAGATGTAATCGTTATTGAATATGGTGTTGGTTGGAGAAATGATATAATAAAAGTATCTTCTGATGCAGGATTTATACATGGTGGTTGTTGTACTTCATTGTATAGTGCATCAAAGTTATTACCTCTTGATGTTCATGTTATGAGTAAATCTGGTAATTATAAAATTGATGATGAGTTTTCTGATGGTTGCTTAAAACTTAGAGGTTTAAACTTGGTTAAGTTTGTATTTACAAAAATGTTACCAAAAGATGCTAGTATTGTTTTAGACCCTATGTGTGGAATGGGTTATACAGCACAGGCTACAGTTGATTTAGGTTTATCATTTAGAGGTAATGAGTTAAATGAAAAAAGGCTAGAAAAAACTATAAAAAGATTACAAAAATGAAAATATTTTTAAAAGAAAATGTATGGGATAAAGCTATTGAAAGGATAGAGTATATTTTTGATGAGTTTCAGGAAGTAATAGTTTCTTTTAGTGGTGGCAAGGATTCAACAGCAATATTTAATTTAGCATTAATAGTAGCAAAGAAAAAAAATAAATTGCCATTAAAAGTTCTTTTCTTAGATCAAGAAGCAGAATGGCAAAATGTTGTTGATTATGTAAGAACAGTAATGAATATGGAAGAAGTTGAACCATATTGGCTACAAGTACCGATTAAATTATTTAATGCTACATCAATGGAACAGCATTGGTTAAACTGTTGGAATCCAGATGATGAAGAAAATTGGATGAGACCAAAGGAAGATATAAGCATTAAAGAAAATGTTTATGGTACTGATAGATTTAAACAATTATTTGGTAATGTTCAAAAATATCATTTTTCAGACTATTCTTGTGCATTTTTAGGGGGTGTAAGAGCAGAAGAAAGTCCTAATAGGAGAGCAGGACTTACACAAGGTCAAACATATAAGCATATTACATATGGAAATGTACAATCAAAAAAACTTAATCATTATACATTTTACCCATTATATGATTGGAATGTTTCAGATATTTGGAAAGCTATCCACGATAACAAATGGAGTTATTGCAAAGTATATGATGAGTTTTATAGATTTGGATTACAGCCACATAAGATGAGAATAAGTAATTTGCACCACGAAACAGCAGTAGACCAATTATTTTATTTGCATGAGATTGAACCAGATACGTGGAATAAGCTAACAACAAGACTTCAAGGCATAAATCAATCAAAGCATTTAACAAAAAAAGATATGTTTAGCACTAATAAGTTGCCTTTTATGTTTAATTCGTGGGAAGAATACAGAGATCATTTGTTAAAATATTTAGTAATAGATGAAGAAGTAAACATAAAATTCCAAGTAAAATTTAAGGATATGGCAGAAAAATATAAAGGTATGGATAGAGAGTACGAATTGCATAAAACACAAATTATATCTATATTGGCTAATGATTATGAGTTTACTAAGATTGAAAATTTTTTATCAAGACCAGAATCAGTTAATTTTAATAAATGGAAAAGAGGGAAAACTATTAATTGGAATAGACCTGATAGAGATTTAAGATTTATTAAATTAGAAGATAGGGGGAAAGAATGGACATAGATAGTTGGAGCATGACTGAAGCAGTTGAAACAATAGAAACTTATATTGAGAAAGACATAAGTGATTTAACAGAAGAACATAAAATTTTGTATGTAGAAAAATTAAAAGAAAAGCTAAACAATATTACAAATCTAAAAACACAGCCTGTTAATCACATTAGATGGGTTGATATAGAAAAAGTACAAGCAAACGACTATAACCCTAATTCAGTTGCTAAAGTAGAAATGGGGTTGCTTTATACATCAATTAAGCATGATGGTTATACACAGCCTGTAGTAACTATATATGATAAAGAAATAGATAAGTACATTATTGTAGATGGTTTCCACAGATACTTTGTCTGCAAATCCAATAAGGATATATTAGAACGGAATCATGGCAAGTTACCTATAGTTGTTATTGATAAAGATATTAACGATAGAATGGCTAGTACAGTAAGACACAATAGAGCAAGGGGGAAGCATAGTGTTAATGGTATGTCACATATGGTCTTTGCAATGTTAGATAATGGTTGGAAAGATGAAGATATATGTAATCATTTAGGAATGGAAGCAGATGAATTATTAAGGCTAAAACATATAACAGGTTTCTCTAAATTATTTGAAGATGCAGAATATTCTAAGGCATGGACAACTAAATCTCAAATTTTACTTCAAAAAAAAGAAAATGAGACTATAGTGGGAACTAATGAGAACAACTGATAATTGTACCAAAGGTTTATAAAATGACTGTAAAACTTACAGAAAGTCTTAAAAAAGAGATAAAACAACAGTTTATAGAGGGTTATGTAGATGAGAATAACAAAAGAGTATTCCCATTTGTAGAACAGCTTGCAGAAAAATTTAATGTAGCTAGAGCAACTTTATATAGGCATTCAACAAAAGATGATTGGCAAGCACAAAAGAATAGGTTTCACACTAAGATAGAAACTAAAACCACAGAGAAAAAAGTAAATGAGTTTGTTAGGGCATCATCAAGACTAGATGAAAGTGCATTAAATATTGCTCAAGGTCTTTTAAATAGTGTGGGAATGAAGCTACAAAAAGCGATGGACGAACATAGAACTAATCCTAATTATGTTGGTTTGCCTAATTCAGAACTAAGGGAAATGTCTAACACAGCCATTAATGCACAGAAAATAGGTAAGTTAGCACTAGGCGAAGCACAGGAAATAAATAAGGTAACAGCAAATGTCTCAACTTCAGATGACTTCAGAGGACTTCTCGAACAGATACAACAAGTTAACAGAACAAGGTCAGAAAGGGCTGATCACACTATACAATAATTGGCATAAAACAGCTAGAGATGCACAAGTAACACCATCAGGTGATTGGGATATGTGGCTAATCCTAGCAGGTAGAGGTTGGGGTAAGACAAGAACAGGTGCAACTGATATAGCCTATTATGCTCTTGCTAACCCTGAAACAATTTGTGCAGTAGTAACTCCTACATTTGGAGATATAAGACGAGTTGCATTTGGTGGTGTTAGTGGTCTTATGAGTATTATCCCTAAAGAGTGCCTTATGAAAGGGCGAGGGCAAGGCTATAACAGCAGTTCAGCAGAGATTAGGTTATATAATGGCTCTAAGATATTAGGCTTCTCTGCAACAGAGCCAGATAGATTAAGAGGTCCACAATTTCATAGAGCATGGTGTGATGAGTTAGCATCTTGGCAATATCCAGATACTTTTGACCAATTAATGTTTGGTTTACGTTTAGGTACTAAGCCACAATGTATAGTCACAACAACACCAAAGCCTATCCCATTAATTAAAAATCTTATAAAAAGAACTAATATTGTAGTTACAAGAGGCAATACTTTTGACAATTCAGCCAATCTTGCACCATCTGCATTAAGAATGTTAAAAGAAAAATATGATAATACAAGATTGGGTAGACAAGAACTCTATGCTGAAGTATTAGATGATATTGAGGGTGCTTTATGGAGTCCATCAATGATTGAGAAAACTAGAGTTAATCAATTACCAGAAATGCAGAGAGTTATAGTTGCCATTGACCCTGCTGTTACCAACAATGAAGGCTCTGATGAAACAGGTATTGTAGTAGTCGGAAAAGGTTTTGATAAAAGGTTCTATGTTATTGAAGATTTATCTGATAGAATGAGTGCAGATACTTGGGCTAATGTTGCAATCAACGCTTACTACAAGCATAATTGCGATAGAATAATTGCAGAAGTAAATAATGGTGGCGATTTAGTGGAAAGACTTATTAGAACTGTAGATAAAGATGTGCCATATAAAAAAGTACACGCTTCTAGGGGTAAAATGATAAGAGCAGAACCTATATCAGCACTATATGAGCAGGAAAGGGTAAGTCATGTTGGCTCTTTTTCTAAATTGGAAGATCAAATGTGTTCTTATACTTTAGACAGTAGAAGTTCACCTGACAGGCTCGATGCCCTAGTGTGGGGGTTAACTGAACTCAGCAAATCGTCTGGTCAAGCCATATGGAGAGTAAGTTAATGGGATTAAAAGAAGCGTGGAAAGCATTAATAAACGATAGTATAGTTATTAGCAGGAAAGAAGGTCCTGTTATAGCTTATTCAAATGTAGGCACACAAGTACAGCCAAAAGAAAGTTATGCAGATTTAGCAAAAGAAGGTTATCAAGAAAACGCTATAGTTTATAGATGTGTTAATGAGATAGCTAATGGAGCGGCATCAGTCAAGTTTGGTTTGTTTCGTGGAGATCAGCCAATAGAGGATCACCCACTATTAGATTTGTTAATGCGACCTAATCCAATGAATAGCCAATCAGAATTTTTTCAAGAAGTTTATTCATATTTATTATTGGCAGGTAATAGTTATATTTTAAAAACAGGTGCAGAAGATAGAGAGCCATCTGAATTATACACACTAAGACCTGATAGAATAAAAATTATACCAAGTAAGCGTGAAATACCAATGAGTTTTCAATATATAGTTAATGGACAAGTATCTGCTAATTATGACGTTGATCAAAGCACAGGTTCTTCTGATATAAAGCAAATTATGTTATTTAATCCATTAGATGATTATTATGGTTTATCCCCATTAAAAGCGGCATCTGTAGATATCGATCAACATAACCTAAGTAACAAACATAATGTCATGCTACTTATGAACGGAGCAAGACCAAGTGGTGCTGTTGTTTATAGACCTAAAGATGAATCTGGATCAAACACTATGCTTACAGATACACAAAGAGAACAGTTAAGAGGAGATTTGCTCCAAAGGTTTGAAGGTTCTAACAATGCAGGTAGAACAATGATTCTTGAAGGAGATTTTGATTATAAAGAAATGGGTATGAGTCCAAAGGATATGGACTTTACAGGAATGAAAAATTTTGCGGCTAGAGATATTGCTTTATGTTTTGGAGTTCCAAGTCAGTTAGTTGGCATACCTGATTCAAATACTTACTCAAATATGCAGGAAGCAAGATTAGCTTTATATGAAGAAACAATAATTCCAATGTTAAAGCATATTGAAAGTGATTTAAATGAGTGGTTAGTTCCTATTTACGGAGATGACCTAAAGTTAAAATATCTTGTAGATGATATACCTGCAATAACAGAACGTAGAAGAATGATCTATGATAATGTTATAACAGCAGTTGATAAAGGTATCATAACTAGAAATGAAGCAAGAGAAAGATTAGGGTTAGAGCCAATCAGGGGTGGAGATGAAGTTTATATACCTGCTAATCTATTTCCTTTAGGTTCAGAAACACCACCATCACAATCAGCAGATGATGTTGATAAGTTTGCCAATGAAGCATATGGTACTAAAGAAGAAATTGAAGAAGATGTATTTACAACGGAAGAAGAAGCAGAAGAACGCTCTGAAGAAATAGGTTGTATAGGTTATCATTCAATGACAGAAGATGGTAAAACTATATATATGCCATGTGAAACACATGAAGAATATAATAAGATAACAGGTTCAAAGCAAATAAAGGCTGACAGCTTTAAACCAACAAATGAAATGGCAGATAATGCAAGACAGGCTCTTAATTGGAGAAAAGAATTTAATAGAGGTGGAACTGCTGTTGGTTCTACAAGGGCAACACAATTAGTAAACAAAGAAAATCTTTCAGCTAGAACAGTCTTGAGAATGTATAGTTTTTTTAGTAGGCATGAAGTGGATAAGCAAGCACAAGGATTTAGGAGTGGTGAAAAAGGATTTCCATCAGCAGGTCGCATTGCTTGGGGTTTATGGGGTGGCGATGCAGGGTTTGCTTGGTCAAAAAGAAAAAGGAATGAGATTATGAAAGATAAAGAGAAAAATGACTCAATTAGCTTACAAACAAAGAGGAATGAAGCTATCTGTGAGGAAGGAATATCAGGAGATAAACCGACTTCGCAGAAGTTACGAAAGGCAAATTAATTTTAGGTTAATTAGCACCTTTTCAAAAATTGGCTCTAAAGCTAGTGATGCTTTTATTTCTAATGGTACACAAGGCTTTGAAGCAATCGCTTCATTTATACGGATTGATGTGGCAACCACTCTTGAACCATTTTATAGACAAATCATCTTGGCGTTTGCGAAACGAACTTTTAATAATAGATACTCACAAAAAGCGATACAAGACTACGACGGAATCTATAAACAGTTTATGCAAGACATCGGTGGCATTAGAATTACAGAAATTAGTGACACCACCAGAAAAATAATAAGCAGAACTATATTAGAGAACCAATCAGAAGGTGTTCCTGTTATATCCAAAGCTATTAATGAAAGAATGTCACCTAAGTTTACAAAAGCTAGAGCATCAACCATAGCAAGGACTGAAACCCATACAGCATCAAGTTTTGCAATACAAAAACAAGCAGAGAACCTTGAAGTGCCTGATATGAAGAAAAGATGGGTAAGTACAACTGACGATAGAAGCAGGGCATCACATATATCAGCAAACGGACAAGAGGTTGGTATCGATGAAGATTTTATAGTTGGTGGCAAAAGAATGAAATTTGCAGGTGATCCAAAGGGGGGTGTCAAAGAGGTTGTAAATTGTAGATGTGTTATAGTTTACATTGAGCCAGAGGATATCATAGTAGACCAAGACACACCAATACAAGTCACACCAAAGCCACAAGTTAACATTTCTACTACCTCTATGTTGGATTCTGTAATAGATAAATCACTTACTAGTGCCACACTTAAAATTTTACCTTTAGAAAAAGCCACATCTATTTTAAGTAAATATGTAAAAGATGCGAGTAATGATAACAGATATATAAACAAAGATTATGGAATTTTTAACAGTACAATGGGAAAAAAGGATACTGGTTTTGGAATTTTTAATGATAAAACAAAACAAATGGATAAAAAATCTTTATCTATGTTAGTTGCCTTATTACCAGAATTAGATAATTTATCCAAAAAATTTAATGTTGCAAATATAAGAGGTATAAACAAAATATCACCTAATAGCAGTACATTGGCTGAAATGGGCGATGGAATTCTTAGTATAAATAGCAAGTATATAAATAGTAAATCACTAAACATTGGAACAGACAAACCAAAACTAATGCCTATAACAGTTAAAAAAGAAATAGATGATTTAAAGGAAAAAATTAATTTATCAACTAGACCTATAGATGGAATGTTTAAAAAATATAATGTAATGACAATTAAAGAATTTCTTAAAAAAACAAAGAAAATTGATACTAATGAAATTATAAATGATTACAATGCAATTGTACCTTTATATAATGGAAGAATTAGATGGCAAGATAAAATATCAGATTTGAATGAGAGTTATGGCATAAGAGCAAAATCAATATCAAAATGGAAAAGAAGTGATAAATTAAAAAATAGACCACATAATACAGATGAATTTTGGGAAAGCCCATTAGATCAATTTAGGTCAACACTATATCATGAATTTGGTCATCATGTTCATCAAACTTATAAATATAAAGTAAAAGATAACACAATAAGAAAGCCCAATTATAAACAAATAAAATATCCATTAGAAGAAAGATTAAGAAAAAGGGACATTACTTACTCATATAAGAAAAATTCGCCAACTACTTATGGGGCAACAGATACTAAAGAATGGTTTGTTGAAAATTTTAGTTTATATTTTATGGACAGAAAAGATTTAGTTGACCCAAAATTTATAGAAGTTTTAGAGGAGATGATGAATGACAAGATATTTTAAAGAAGCTATGAAAGTTTTGGACAAAGATTCATCAAAACTAACTAAAAATGATGTTACATATATAAGAGATTTATACCCAATGTTTAGTATTGAAGAATATGAAAGCATTGGAGCATTAGAAGAAGTAATAATGCAAATAGCAATAACACCTAATAACAAACTTACAACATCGCAAATCGCTTAACCTCTGTTTGCCTACCATTATCAACAACCTTGTATTCTTCCCAATCTGGCATATCAAAGTTAAGAGTATCTAATTCATCATTGGCATCATCTATATTATCAAAACTTGCATAAAGGCTATAACCAGATACTTCACCACTTGAAAACTTACGTCTTTTATAAATAACAAATCTTAAAACTTTTTCCATGTAATACATTATTTATCCCCCCATATTTTTTTTAAAAAATCTATTTCTCGTTTTTTCCATTGTTCATAAAGTTCTCTAACTGCACTTCCTTTACTATAAGAACCACCTTTAATCTCTCCATCAAGGTTGCAATAACCCCAATCAATAAGATGTGTTCCAATATAATATACTTCACCAATAAGCATATCTTTGTAATAAACTTCCCAATCACTAACACCACTCCATTTAGAGTATGCTCTTTCTTTTTCTGTATTATAACCTTGTGATGGTCGTTTAGTTTTTATATTTTTATAAGCATACATCTCTGTTCTATATTCTGTCATTACCCTGCTTCCCATTTTATTCTCCTGTGCTAATTATTAAGGTCTATACATAACCCAATCATCTTGTAATGAAGCAGTATGTAAAACTTTAGTTGCTTCTTTTGCTTCTTCAGAAACTTTTTTACCCTGCATTTCTGCATCTAAAACTTTCTGCACTAAAGTCATCATTGCTTTTTTTAAATCTTCAGTTCTTATAACAACATCTTGATTTACATATAAATCCATTTTAATAACTCCCTGTAGCTTTTTTATTGTTTCTTCTATCTTTAGCTTTAGCTTGCTTTTTAAGAGCCTTTTCCCAACCCCTGCTAGTGCTATGTATCTTTCCCCTACCTTTGTTACCTTTAGCCATTATAAGTACCCCCTATCAATTAATTCAAAGTCTTTGCCATTATCTGTGTAAATACAAAACTTATTTGTAAAGTCTTGCACTACTTTTATAGTAGCAAACTTATTGTAAGCATAATCATACATCCAAGCACCTAACTCATCATCATTAAGGTGTTCCTTGTTACTTAAAGTATTATCAAGGTTAATTTTAAAAACTGTGTACATTTTAAACTCCTGTGCTGTTTTGTACTTACAAATGTAGTATCGCACCACCAAGCCAACAAGTCAACCCCTAAATGTGGTTTATTTTAACTTATTTTAACTTTTTTTTAGATATTGTGTTTTTCTTTGAATGAATGTATGATACAAAAGTAATTGATATGCCAATATTGAAACCAAATGCAGGGGAAACGGAAACAAATTTTATTAGTCGTTGCATAAGTGATGACAAAATGAAATTAGAATTTCCAGATAAAAGACAGAGGTCTGCCGTTTGTATGACTAGCTTTAGTGGAAAGGAAACTAGCATGGATATGTTGGAAGATAATCTTGAAAATGAAGATACAAAATCTAATGATGACTATGATACACAAACAGTACCATTTGAATTTAAAGCAATTAATTCAGAAGATGATGAAGAAAAAGGTATGTTTGAGGGATATGGCTCTATATTTGGTAACAAAGATTTAGGCAATGACGTTGTTGAGATTGGTGCTTTTTCTAAAAGTTTAAGAAAGAGAAAGCCAAAAGAAGTTAAATTATTATGGCAACATAAACAAGACCAACCTATCGGTGTATTTGAATCAATTAAAGAAGATGGTGATGGATTAGCAGTCAAAGGCAGACTTGCTCTTGGTACTCAACAGGGCAGAGAAGCGTTTGAACTTATGAAAATGGGTGCTTTAGATGGCTTATCAATAGGCTACAAAGCAGACCCAAACAAGCAATCTTATGATGAGCGTAGAAAAAGACGTATGCTCAAAGAGGTTGACTTGATGGAAATTAGTCTTGTTACTTTTCCTATGAACCCACAGGCTAGGGTTACATCGGTGAAAGCCTGTGATAGGACTATTCGTGATTGGGAAACTTTTCTTCGAGAGGAAGGAGAGTTAAGCCGATCAGACTCAAAGGTTTGTGCAAAAGCACTCGTTAATACGCTGACAAAACATCGAGATGATGGTCAGACCGAAATTTCAGATGCTATTAATCGCATGAAGCAATTAATGGTTAATATTAAACCCAATAAGTGAAAGGAAATCTCATGGCAGATTTTACAGAACTAAAGGGCGTGATTGAGGAGTTCGGCAAGACTTTCGAAGATTTTAAGTCAGCCAACGACGAGCGTCTAAAGCAAGTGGAATCCAAAGGTGTAACTGATCCAATAACAGAAGATAAAGTTTCTAAAATTGAATCAAAGTTAGACGCGATGGAAGATGTGAATCAAAAGTTCACTAAAGAAATGATGGATTCAAAAACTCTTGGTGAGCGTTTGGATAGGATTGAAACAGAAATTAAAAGACCTAATGTTGGTTTAACAACACAACAGGTTGATATTTCTATGAAAGCCTATGACAAATATCTTCGTAAGGGCAGAGAGTCATTAGACCCAATGGAGCATAAAGTTCTTACTGTATCTAACGATACAGGTGGAGGATATTTAGCACCACCAGAGTTTGTGGCAGAAATCCAAAAGCAAGTTGTTGAAATGTCACCAATAAGAAGCATTGCGAGAGTTAGAACAACATCTAACAGAAGCATACAGTTACCTACAAGAACAGGTACTTTTGCGGCGACTTTCGTAGCAGAAACAGGTGCTAGAGCAGAAACAGCAGGTTTAACATATGGCATGGAAGAAATCACAGCACA
>Ga0307488_10000906_pt1 | contig 24583 bp, 22 predicted proteins | sample SB02metaG_FD_202248 | JGI IMG/M metagenome (GOLD analysis project Ga0307488, IMG submission 202248) | Sea-ice brine microbial communities from Beaufort Sea near Barrow, Alaska, United States - SB 0.2 | ecosystem: Environmental > Aquatic > Marine > Coastal | place: USA: Alaska | collected... | reverse complement strand
TCCTCTTCGTGTGACGTGCGTACCATCGGACATGAAATTCGCGATGGACACCGCGAGCGAGGGCTTCTCCGCAACGCACACCACCAGGGGGCGACCGCTGAGGTTCTCCATCGCGGTCCCGTGCGTGCTGTGTGGGGGGGGGCGCGACCGCGCGACGAGACCCACGGGCCCCGCGCCGGGCGCTCTGTGAGTTGGTGGGTGCCCAAATGAATGTTGTTGCTTTGAGTGTAGAAAACGCGCCGCGCGCCAAGAGGCGGCAAAAGCAAAGTGCTTATAGATTCGATTGCCGATCGCGCGCGCCCTCAGATCACGCCGCGAGCTGTCGCCGCGCAGTGAGCCCCTCACCCTCGCGTCGTTTTACGCGTCGCGACTCGGAGTTGCTGCACCGCGTCGTCTCGCCACGCCGAGGTCACGCCGAGGTCTCCCTCAAACGGCTCGCACCGCGCGTCTGTGAGACAGGCACCGCTCGCGCACGCGCGAATTAACCCTAGCGCTCGCGAGTGATCGGTGCCTCCCGCGGGTCCACGCGAAGTCGTCGTCACCATGGTGCGCGTCACGCACGGCAAGTTCACCAAAGCCGTGTCCAAGAAGATGCGGCCCGCGGAGGAGTTGGAGGAAGATGACGACGTTTCCGGGTCGGACGCGGAGGCGGAGTACAAGGATTCGGACGCGGAGGTTTCAGGGAGCGATGATGACGACGAGAATAGCGACGACGAGAACAGCGACGACGACGAAGGGCCTGACAAAGACGGTGGCGCCACTAAGCCAGACAAACAAGTCAAGAAGTCACGAAAGCGCAACCAGTTCGTGGACGACGTCGCGGACGAGGACGAGGATGAGGAGGCGTCCGAAGATGAAGCCCCTGCGAAGAAAAAGTCCAAAAAACACCCCGCCGGGTCCAAAAAAAGCGACGCCAAGCGCAACCAGTTCGTCGACGACATCGCGGAGGTGGAGGATGACGACGAGGTTTCGGACGACGACGAGGGCGAGGACGGTGAGGGCGAGGAGCTGGATGACGGGGAACGCGAGGCGGTTGAGTTGGAAGGTACGGCCTTTCCCGACCCGAATCCCGCCCCTTCCATGTTTACCGCCCCTCGTGGAGTGCGCCGCGCCGGTAACACTTACTGGCGTACTGGCAACTGATACACACGGCACATACGCACTGTTCGGCCCGAATCCCGCCGACTGTTTACTCATACAAGTTACGGGAAGACTGACGCTTTGTTTTACCCGTCTCAGCGCAACAACGCATCCACGCGCGGTACCAGAACATGGAGAACATGGAGCGGCTGGAGAACGAGGAGGAGATGGAGAAGCGGTTGAAGGAGCGGTACGCGGCGCACCGTGAGCGGTACGACGGGGACGGCGTGGCGGATGCGGTTGATCAACAGGCCCTGCACCCAACCGTAAGAGACCCGAAACTCTGGATGGTCGTGGTGAAGCAAGGCAAGGAAAGGGAAACCGTGGTGTGTTTAATGCAAAAGGCGATCAACATGCACAAGCTCGGGAAAGGCGCCATGGCTATCATGTCCGCGGTGGCCCAGGACCACCTGAAATCGTACATCTACGTCGAAGCGGAACGGGAGGACTACGTCAAGAAAGCCCTGGCTGGGATGCGGCACGTGTACCACATGAGGCCGATTAAGTTGGTGCCTATTAAAGAGATGGTGGATTCGGTGACGGTGACGAAAAAAAAGATCGCCAACGTGGTGATCGGGAGCTGGGTGCGCATGCGCGGCGGGGTGTACAAAGGTGACCTGGCGCGGGTCGTCGATGCTAACTACGCGGATAACCAGTGTACCGTTAAGTTAGTCCCTAGGTTCGACTACGCGCACATGCAAGCCAAGGAGGAGGGTTTGGCGAGCGGCCGCGCGAAGAAAGAAGGTGCGGGGCTTTCCCAATCACCACACACCGCCTTCACGATTGCCCATACTCGTCATGCGAAGGGGCTGTTATTACCCTGACTGTTTACGCACACACATCACGACCGACTGACACTTTCGGCGTTAATCGTACCAGGCAACGCGCGACCGCCCGCGCGGCTTTTCACGGAAGCGGAGGCGCGGAAACACAACCTCACGTTCGAGCGCGGCAGACAGGACAGGCGCATGGGCGACGTGGTTGATGTGCTTTGCGGCGCGCACAAACTCAAAGACGGGTATCACGTGAAAACAATTTCGTTCGTGTCCTGCAAACTAGCGGACGCCCCGGCCCTGGACGAGCTACAGCGGTACGCCGCCGGCGAGGAAGCCACGGAGGCGGCGGCGGCTGGTGGGGGCAACCAGTCTGGAAACAAATCGAGCGCGGAGGCGAACCTCGAAGCTTTGGCGGCATCCCTGGGCGACGGCGCGGGCGGCGCCCGTGATCAGAACTTCCGACCGGGTGACCAGGTTGTCATCGTGCAAGGCGACTTGAAGAACCTCGCCGGGGTTGTGGAGCGCGTCAACGCGGACGGGTCGGTGCGGATAATGCCGCAGCACGAGATGCTTCACGAAGCCCTGGATATCGACAAGGACCACTTGAGGAAGTCGTTCGGGCTGGGCAGCCACGTGCGTTGCGTTTACGGACGGCACGAGGGCGAAGCAGGCCTCGTGGTGAAGGTGGAGGGCGAAGTCGCCACCGTGTTCAGCGACTTGAACAAGGAAGAGTTTGTGGTGTTTTCGCACCACCTCGCGGATTCCACGGAAGCGGCGCGGAAGGTTGAGTCGCTGGGCGAGTACGGCACGCACGACCTCGTGATGCTGGAGGACGGCTCGGTTGGAATGGTGGTCCGGGTAGAGAAAGACGTCGCGGTGCTGATGATGCAATCATCCTCCGCGGACCGGCCGGACGTCCGGCCGGTGCGGGAAACCGACATGCGCCGGAAAGTCAACACGCGCAACCTCAGCGCGGTGGACGGATCGATGGAAACCGTGGAGATCGGGTCGATGTGCCGGGTACACGACGGCCCAGGGAAGGGCCTGACGATCACCGTGGTACACATCTGGAAGGGCGTGGTGTGGGGCAAGGCGAGGGACATTGCGGAGCACGGAGGTATCGTCGTGGTGCGCGCGCGGGAAACCAGGGTGCACGGGGGGCAGCGCCGAGACGGGGGCGGCGCGCAGTTCGGGCAAGTGCCGCAATCGCCCGGGAGCGCTTTGCTCCGGTCGCCCGCGCGACACGGGTTGGACGGCGAGCGGGCCGGCGCCGGAGGGTCGGGTCCCGGGGGCCCTCCCGCCTCCCGAACCGGGTCCTTCGGCGGAGGCAGAGTGGGGCGCAGGGACAACGAGTTAATAGGCACGGTGGCGAAGGTCGGGGCGGGGGTTTACAAGGGGTACCGCGGGAAAATCGTGGACGCCACGGAAACCACGGTGCGCGTGGAGCTGGAAGCGCAGTCACGGACGGTCACGGTGCAGCGGTCGCAGCTCGTTGGCGCGGGCGGTTCGGGAGTTAATCACGGGGGGTACAACCCGGCGGACTCGGTGGGAATCGGGAGCGGCGCGGGCGCGGGCGGGTCGTCCTACGAGTCGTACCAAGGCGGGTCGTTGTCTTCGCAGCCGGGCTCGCTCGGTTCCAGGACCCCCATGCACTACGGCGCCGGGTCCGCGACGCCGATGCGCGACGACGGCGCCGGCGGGCGGACGCCCCTGCACGCCAGCGCGTGGAACCCCACCACGCCCGCGTACGAGACAGGCAATCAGTGGAGCGACCGTACCACACCCGCTGATGGTGGTGGTGCTGGTTCTGGAACTCCGGTTCAGCCCGGGTACACCGGCACGCCGGTTGGCGGCGCGCCGAACACGCCTGGCGCGGCGTATGGCGGTTTCTCTGGCGGCGACGACGCCGCGAACCCGGACGCCGACTACCGCGGCCCGTTCGTCACGAACGCGGTTGTCGTGCTTAGTGACGGCCGGCACGGGGTTTTGCGACGCAGAGACACGGCCGACACCGGCTCTGTTGTGTTGGGAGTCGTGAAAACCCTGGCGAACGGCGACCAGCGGTTGGACTCGCTTGAGCAAGCATCGGTGGTGACCGTTTCGCTCGCCTCGCTTGTTTTAGCCAAGCCGCAGAAAAAAGACAAAGTGCGAGTCGTGTCTGGTACCGAAAACTTCGGCGCCACCGCCGAGCTCATCGGCGTGGACGGCCTCGACGGGGTGATCAAGCTGGACACCACCAAGGACATCTCCATTCACGAAATCAAGGCGCTCGCCAGGATCTGGGTCGGGTAGACGGGGCGGGGTTCTTGGGGTTCGGACCTTTTCGGGACCTTTTTGTGATAAAATCTACCAAGGTGCACTGAGAGTCCTTAGTCTACTAAGTCCTTACCAAGTCCTGACTACCTAAACTCCTGACTGACTCACGTACCAGCTTTGCGTCGAGCTGCGGCTACTGGTACCTCTCCAGCTTACAAATCAGCGGACCGTGTTCAGCTTACAGATGTCTTCGTACTCGAACCTGCGCGTGGCGTTTTCTGCTGTTCCCCCCGAATCGAGCGTCACGACGGCTACAAAGTTGTCCAGGTCGAGCTTCTTCAGCACACCGGTCATTCCCCGCAGCGCGCCTTTCACCACCACCACGTGCCCGCCCACTTTCGGTAACACCGTCTGCAAATCGTTCTGGTCGATTTTTATCACCGTCTCGCCATTGTCGAGTAAAGCGACCTCTCCCGCGAAACCGCCGTCGCGCAGTTTACGCACGACGGCTTTTTTTTTCCACAACAAAGGCCGGTCCCGGAGCGCTTTGCTCACGATTTTCACCACGATGTTCGTTACGAGCCATGGCGAGTCGTCGTCGGTGGCTTTTTGTGACGCTATTTTGCTTCCAGGGGCGTTACTTTGCGCGTGTTCCTTTTGAACGCGTCGCTCCGCTTCGACGCCTCGGCGCATGATTTCTTCAATCGCGCTTGCTGGCTTTTTCGTTTTTTCGGTTCCATTTCCCGTCGACGTCTCGTCATCATCCTCCCCGAACGCGTTCGCGACAGGTACGCCCGCAGTGGGTTTCCCTCGTTTAGCAGCGTTGCCACCAAACCCGAAACTGGCTTTTCCATCATCCGCCGATCGTGTAAGTTCCGTTGCCGCGGCGGCGGTTCGAGCGCTCGCGTCGACCGACGTGTTCGCTCGTTGTATTTGCTCCTCGATCAACCGCGCGTCCCTCACCGTGGCGTCCTCCGCCGCGCGTACTTTCCGCTTGTGGCTTTGCTGCCGCATCGCCTCCTCGCGGTCCTCAGGGACGTACGTAAGGAACCATCCTTTCGGGGTTTCGTCGATGCTCGCTATGCCGGCGCGGCCCAAGTATTTAATAAACTCCGTCAACGACGTCCACTTCGTGCTGTTCATGTGCGTGTGTGTTTTGTTGCTGATGAACTCGTTGTACACCACGGACGCGGAGACTCTTGAATTCCGGTGCGAAACGGCCATCAAGCTTAAGAACTCCTTCAGGAACTCCTCGGAGAACCCATCAATGAACCGCCCCTGGTTCGCCCCGAACAACTCCATCTGCCGCAAGTGCGCCTCCGAAGTGGTGTGGCACTTGAACCCATTCTGATCGCGGCACTGCTTCGCACAAACCTGGCAAAAGAAACGGAGCTTCTGTAACCCCTTTGACTTGGACGCGTTGGCGATGCCTTTGGGGGATAAAAAGTCGTTCTTACCCATCGAGGTCGAGGTGCCCCCCCCGGGCGCGGACGATGGAAGACGCGAGCCGTTGTGAAAAAAATTGAAGAATATGGGAAGGTCCGACTTTTTCTGTTCGGCTGTCGAAATATTAACCAGCCACTGAAAATTCCACCCGACGACGTCTCGGGTGCGCCCGTACTACTAAGAAGTAAATAGATAACACTGCTGTGCACTACAGCGTCACGCCTCGTCCGTAAACACCGGCTCTGCCCACCCGAACGGTCGTTTCTGTAACACCGTGAACGCGTTTTGGTACCGCTTGTGCGGCTCGAGGAAAGAAACGTGATGCACCTCATCCGTTGGTTTGGCTTTTTTGATTGATTGTGTCGCCGCGTCCCGTTTTCGTTTCTTCGCGTCGCCGCGGTTACTCTCGGACTGTTTGCCAGTGATCACAACAGTTTGGTTTAGCCACCGAAAATCGCCACAGCGCACGCGTTCCAGCCAAGCTCTAGTCGCCTTGTTGGTGACCGTGCTGTGCACCACGACGAGCCCGCCGGGCGCAACGGAAGGCCAGTACGTTTCCAAAAACTCGTCAAGACGGTCGCCGACGCCGAAGTCGATCCACAACATTTCCACGCCGCCGTGCGTATCGCCGTGCTTTGGGGCACACGTTGGTGGCACGCCCTGCCACGCGTCTCCGTCGTACATTCGCAAGTTCCCATCAATGCCCAGCCTCTTAGCTACCTTGCCAACCTCCTGTGCGGTGCAGAACGGGTGCGACAGGTCGTCCACGCAGTGCAACAACGATTGCGTTTTCACGAGCCGCGCCGCGCCGCGCGGATCGAACCACATCACGTCCGGGGGCATGCCTCGCATCGCGGCCTGGCCACCGCGTGCGTCGTCCGCACCCCGTGTCACGTGTTTCGTGTCATCCAGAAACCGCATCTCCGCGTCGTTGTCGAAAAGCGCTTGGCACCTGATCGAAATAAAATAAATGTCAGTCGTGTATGGGCAATCAGTCAGTGGAATGTGGTAAATGGGAAATACTTACAAAAAAAGCGACGTGTACCCGGCGCCGATTTCCAAAACGACTGGCGATGAATAAAACAAAGGGTCAGTCTTGAGTGTGCGAGTAGCCCGTATGGGGAAACAGTGCACTTGTGCTATATTCGTAAGAGTTACCAGTACTGGTAAGTGTTACTAGTACTAGCAACTGCTATATACATCGCGAGTAGTGCACTCAGAGAGGCGCAGTAAACAGTCGTGTTTGATTTGGGAAACGCAACGCGTACCTTTGGGTTTCACGAAACGGCACAGCGAGTACAACGCGGGTCCTAAATTCTCCGCGCCCATGTGCGGGTCGTGCGCTTTCGATACAGTTGCTAGCCATTGTTTGTCGAACAAAGCGCCCCTCGTTCCGGGCGGGGGGGCGTTCAGCACAGATAAAGCGGCGCACGCCGTGGCGGTCATCGGCGGCGCAGGTCGGGGTTGCGGTTTTGAATCGTCGGATGACGATATTTCGTCGTCGCTTTCTTCGTCGCTTTCGTCGATGCTTTCGTCTTCGTCGTCTCTGCCTTTATCGTCGTCCTCGTCGTCGTCGCTTTCGTCGCTTTCGTCGCTCTCTTTATTCCCCACGGAATCGTCCTCGCCGTCGTCGTCATCAGACTCCACATCTTCGTAACACTCACCGTCCGCGCACGCGATGTTTACCAACTCGCAAAACACGGTTCGTTTGGACCGAGAGTCCAACCCGAGCTCGCGTTTCATGATGGCTTCGGAAGCAGCCGCGGCGTAGATGTGCGAGCCCGAGAGTTTTCCGTTATTTTTAGCAACGAACCGTGCGGTGTTCACCCCGATTGCAAGTGGCATTGCGTCCAAAAAACCCACCGCAGACGCGTGGTCCATCTCGAGGAACCTCTTCCCATTTTTCGACGTCACTTCGTGCGATGTGCGAAAACGACGTGGGACCTTCTTTCGGCGCTCCTTCACTCGGCTCAGTACGCGGGCCCGTATATCTCCCACTATATCCTCCACCACCTCGTTATATGTCCTCGTTTGGCCGCGCCTCTCAAACTTCATTCTCGCCGCGCGGACGCGTGGAAGGGACAGACCGCGAGGGCGGTGTGGACGAGAGATGGGAACAACGTTCAGTTTTTGGGCGCAATCGGGTTTTGTTTTCGTGTGCAGCAGGACGGACTGTAAAAATAAATTAGTTACAAAGCCGTTCTGCCTACTTCGGCGCCCCCAGCAGCTCCGCGCACCCCCCTTTGGACAGCATGCACCCCATGTACGTTTCCCTTTGGAACTTCACAAGAGGCCCGACGATTGGTGCTTGTTCCCAGATTTTACCGTCGGGAAGGTAATCGCGGTGGTACGTCACTAATTCCTCCGCGGGCGCATCCCCGGAAGTAGTCCCCAAATCCCCATCTCCGCCCTCGGCAAACTTCAAAACCGAAATCCCCGGCATATCCACCAAACTGCCCGTCCCCAGGTCCATGTCGAGCGACCATTGCGCGACGTACGTCCCGAGGGCACAGGTCTCGTCAGTAACAGTGAGCCACTGGTTGGAAAACGCAAACTGGTTGGTTAAGTAGGTGGCCATGTTTTTTTTCCCAAACACTTTCGTCAACCCGGGGCCGTCCACGTATTGGACGTTCGTGGAGTAATGACTCAAGCAGTTCTGTCGCCAGTTATCCTGGTTACACGTCAGTATCTCCCGGGCGACCTTGGTTCGATTCTCGCTGAAATCACCGCACGTCGCGCCACTCGGCGCGCCCGTGCCGTGCGCGCGCGCGGCGCTTGCAGAGCGAGACGGCCCATCGCTCATTCCCATTCCCAAACCCAGCCACACCACCACGCTGGCACACACACCAAGGGCGAGGTTCCGCGCCCACGGTGAACCGGGGTCGGTGCTCGCCGCACTGGTGCTTGCGTGACTTGAAGTGTCCACGCGAGTCGCTTTGGGGAATGATTCGGTTTCGGTAACGGGGGCGGACGACGTCGCATCCGCAACATCCTCGGTCGTCACCTGTTGTGGGTCACGCAGCGCAGGTGTGACGCCTTCCTCGACGCCCCGGTCAACCGCTTTCAACGGGAACGGCCGAGACCGATGGCCTCGGTGAACGCCTCGGTGCGTCGGTACCGACCCACCGCGATGCACGAAACGACACCGCGCAGGCGCGCTCGCCACGTGCGCGCGCATCCGTGGAGTGACAGAGTGCTCGCAAGTGCCCAAAAACCCGGCCGCGGAGCAGCCTGCTCTGCGGGACAGGTGTACAGGGGTGACCTCGGGGGTGCATCGTGTTTGTTTCCTCACCCGGTGTCAGACTTATTGCCCATTGCACGTTATCTGCTCTGCACATGCATCGTCATCATCTGCCACCAATCACGCGTGGAGATCTCCTCGCTAGATTTTCTCGCCTCGCGAGATTGCGCGCTTCATCATCAACCTCCCGACACCCACGTCGGGCCCCACCGCCCGTCCCTCGTCACAACCGGGTACGCGCGCGTCACCGCACCTCGCCACTCCCCCCCAACACGATGTCGGCGTTCGCTCTCGGCGCGAACGCGCTGCACGGCGCCGCGGTGGCCTTGGGAAGGTCCAACGCGGTGAAAACTAGAGGCGTGGGGTACGGCCGCGCGATCCGACGCGTCGTGGTGGTCCCCACCCGGTGCGCGGCGACCGAAACCGTGGAGAAGATCGAGATCAAGCTCCCTCCCAATGACGGCAAGGTCCGCGTGCGTTTCGCCCCGTCCCCTACGGGTAACCTTCACGTCGGGGGCGCGCGGACCGCGCTGTTCAACTGGTTGTACGCCAGGAATCTCGGCGGGACGTTCGTGTTGCGGGTGGAGGACACGGACCAGGCGCGGTCGACGCGCGAATCGGAGGACGCCATGGTCCGGGATTTGAAGTGGATGGGTCTTGACTGGGACGAAGGCCCGGACTGCGGGGGGCCGTACGGGCCGTACCGCCAATCGGAAAGGGAGGCGATTTACAAGCAGCTCGCGCTTCAGCTCGTCGCTGATGGGCACGCGTACCCGTGCTTCTGCACGGACAAGGAGTTAACAGTGATGAAGGAAGAGCTGGAAGCGAAGAAGCTCCCTCCGAAGTACATGGGTAAGTGGAGCACCGCATCCAAGGAAGAAGTGGACGCGGAACTCGCGAAAGGCACGCCGCACACGTTTCGATTCAGGTACGTGTTGGGGCGTTCCCAAATCCAGACACTGTTTGATGTGCCTGGTTGAGTGCACTACTAGTAGCATTTACCAGTGCTGGCAACTGTTACATACATCACAAGTAGACTGTTCGGCCCGATGACTCTGACTGTTCGGCCCGAATCCCAAGACTGTTTACTCACACAAGTCACGGCAAGACTGACCCTTTCGTTTTACGCTCTCAGGGTTCCGGTTGGCGAGCGCGTGGAGATCGACGACATGATCCGGGGGAAGGTTGGTTGGGACACGGACACCTTGGGTGATTTCGTGTTGTTGCGGTCGAGTGGGTTACCCGTGTACAACTTCTGCGTCGCCGTGGACGACGCCACGATGGGCATCACGCACGTTTTACGGGCGGAGGAGCACTTGCCGAACACGCTGCGACAAGCGCTGGTGTACGACGCGCTGAACTTCCCGCGGCCGAAGTTTGGACACATGAGTTTGATCCTCGCGCCCGACCGGTCAAAGCTCTCAAAGCGACACGGCGCCACGAGTGTTGGGCAGTTCAAAGACCAGGGTTATTTGAAACAAACCATGATCAACTACCTGTCGCAGCTCGGGTGGAACGACGGGACGGAACAAGAAATTTACGACACAACCGAGCTTATCAAGCTGTTCGGCGTGGACCGTATTAACAAATCCCCCGCCGTGTTCGACACGCAAAAGCTGAACTGGATGAACGGGCAGCACATTCGTTTGATGCCTGAGTCTGACCAGATCGAGATGATCGGCGCCGCGCTCGTGACCGCCGGGCTCGCGAGTGACACGGCGTCGCCATACGTGAAGAAAGCCGTCGCGCTGTGCGCCAACGGCATCGAGCTCGTCCAAGACGCGACGAAAGAAGTGAGCGCTATTTTGGAGTACCCGCTTGAGGCGAACCTTGCAGATGCGAAAATGATGAAGATTTTCGAAGACGACTTCGGGGACATCGTCGACGCCGTCGTGGCTGGGTTCGAATCAGGCGAGCTCGTGAAAAGCATTGAAACCGGGGAGTTCAAAGCCTTCGTCAACGCGGTTGGCAAAAAGCTGGACAGGAAGGGGAAAAGGCTGTTCATGCCGTTTCGCGTGGCGCTGACGGGACGGATGCAAGGGCCCGAGGTTGGGGACGTCCTGAGTTTGCTGGTCGCGGAGGGCGCGCCGGAAACCACGGTGTCCCTGGAGAAGCGCGTGGAAACCCTCAAGGCGGCGAGCGCGGCGTGGGCCAAGTAACGGGTTTTTTGTTACAGTACGTCTTTGGAGATATTTTCTTCTGAGACTTCGCCGCAAAAGCGCCTTTCTTTGTACATCGTACGCTCGTCTCGGTCCGAACCGCGGACTGCGGCCACATTACTTGTCCGCATCCTTCACCGCTTCCTTCACGGCTTCCTTGAACGTTTTCTTCGCCTCCTCGGCGGCGGGCGCGTCAGCCTTGTCCACCGCCGCCGCCGCCGCGGTTTTCGCGCTCCGCGCAGCGTCAGCCTTGGCCGCCGCGCTCGCCTCCGCCGATTTCTCCGCGCTCGCCGCCAGTTTCTTGGACGCGTCGCTCACCGCGGCGCCCGTAACGGACGCGACCTTCTTGAGGTTGATTCCCGTCTCGTTGTCGATCATGGTCAGCGTTTTGTCCAGCTCGCCGCGAGACTCGGGGTTGAAGAACCAGTTGTACGTGAAGTACGCCGAGTACCTGTGGTTGTTACACGAAAGTGGTTAACGTGTTGTATGGGAAAACAGGGAGGCCGGGATTTGGTGAAGGCCCAATAAAGGCGACATTTAAGCAAAAAGAAAGCCGATCGCAAATCAGTGTTGAAAGGTATTTTTCATCGCCAAGTTGACGCCGTTGAAAGGGGACTGACACTTTTCATACGTACCCGATGCCGATCACCTCCAGCGCCGATTCCGTCGCCGCGGGGAGCGCCGCCAGGGTCAACAAGAAGGTCCCCGCGAAAATGCTCGCCACCCCGACCGTGCCGATCGTGGCCTTGTCATAAACAGCGGGCTTGACCGTCTTCATCGGCGTCGGGCGCGTGGAAATCACCGCCGCGGGCTTCTTGTTGACGTTGACGGTTTTGAACGTGGTGGGCTTTGATTTCCGAACCGTGCCCGCGGTTTTGGTGATGGTGTAGTTGCCCGTTCCAGCCTTCTTGGGTGCCAAAGGTTTCTTCGCCGCGGGCTTGGGCTTCGTCGAAGAAGGGCTTCCGCCGAACGAAAACGCGGACGGCTTCTTCGCGGTGCTTCCGCCGAACGAAAACGCGGACTTCTTCGCGGCGGGCTTCGCGACAACCTTCTTCGCGACGACCTTCTTCGCAACCGGCTTGGGCTTGGGCTTGCTCACCATGGACTTGACCGCGGCTTTTTTGGGCGCCGCCGCGGTTTTCTTGCCGAACAAAGACACCGCGGCTACGGGCTGTTTTGGTTGGGTTTGAGGTGGGAGGCGGGGGGTCAGCAATTGATCGGCTGCGGAGAGAAACTTTCGATAGGAGATATTTCGGGACGACGCGATGCTGGTTTCGAACGCATCTCGGGTCAGCGTTCGTCCGCGTCCCCACGGTGTGACACCGTGTTCGCAATCGCCTGAAGTTCAAACACGACGACGACGCAATTTCGTGGTCGATACCGGCCGTGCGCTGTGACCGCCTCGGTGTCGCGTCCCGCGAAACGCGTGCCGCGTCCCGCGAAACGCGTGCCGCGCACCACACCGCGCGTGTCAAACGCATTTGGCAAATTTGTGTCGTGATGAATTGTCCGCAATCGGCAGGTGCGTGATCGGTGATGTGTTCGTACCTTGGCGGCACGCACGGTGGTTCTCGAGGCGAACATCGCGGAAGTCGGCGCGACGGCGGCGCGGAAGGAGAGGGATGCGGCCATGGTGTCGGTGGTGGCACGCGAGCGACGTGTGTGTGGCTGGCCCAGCCGCGCGTGGTTTCCTTCGCGGCGAATCGCCGCGCACGCCTCACCGAAACGGCAGGTTGTTATTGGCGGAGGGAGGATCCACCTGGAAACGAAAGGCGATTTTGAAGTGTGCTTGCCGAGAAAAGCGGTTTTTGGGCTTGATCGTACCCCTTCACCGAAATTAGCCGTTCAGGCCGTCGCGAAACCGCGGATTCACCAACCCTCTGTGAAACCAACGCGGCTCTCTCCCAACCGCCACACCCACGACGCACCGGCCTTTTCCCGCGCGCGCCCCATCTCCCCACGATGGCGAAGAAGAACATGAAGTCCAAAACCAAGGCCAAGGCGGCGGCGCCGGTGCGTACGGAGAGACGACTCGCATCGCCATCGCATTTGAATGCCCGTTTTTAATTTGGTGTTTATGGATTCCGACGCGGCGCGCGAATGCGGTACCGATTGAACGACCCCGGTGGTACCGCGCGTCGTACGATGCGGGTCACGTGCACGCGCCGTGGATTGAACCTCCGCGCACGCCACACCGCTTCTCACCGCCAACCACCCCCGTTCCTCACCCCCGCGTGTCCCCTCGAACCGTCGATGCGTCGTACTCACAATTCCTCGCCGCCTCATTCTTCAAATCTGTCCGCCGCTCCGACGAATTTCCACAGGCCAAGCCCAACAACAAGAAGGCCAAGTCTTCGTCAACCACCCCCCGCAAAGCGTCATCCGCGTGGACCGAGGTGGAGACCTCCGCGCTCGCCGCGGGCGTCGCGAAGCACGGCGCCGGTACGTACCGCCTGACGGGGGCCGTACCTCCCATGGCCACGACGCCAATCCTGAATAGTGTCCTGAAATATTTCAAAGAGTTTTGAAACCTGCGAAACGCGTGCGTTCGCGAAAACTGACATCAGTTTCCCTCGTCTCGCCTCACACCGTCCAGGCGCTTGGGCCAAGATCCTCGCGGACAGTGAGTTCAAGCTGAAGCTCGGGAACCGGTCGAACAAGGACTTGAGTGACAAGTTTCGGGGCAGCGCAGGCGGCGCGAAGTCGCCCGCGAAAACGCCGTCGGCCACAAAGACGCCGGTGAAGTCGAAGACGCCGACAAAGACGACCGCGGCGGTGGTGGTCGCCGCGCCCGCCGCGCCCACGCCCACGCGCGCTTCCACCAGGGCGACGCCCAGTAAGGGCCCTGCTGCGAAGCCCAAGACGCCGGGCGCGAAGAAGACGCCCCCGTCCAAGAAATCGGTCACCCCGGGGAAGAGCACGCCGAAAACCAAAGCGGTGGCGGCGAGAGGCGGCGTGGCGAAGAAAACGCCGGTCAAATCGCCGACGCGCGTTTCGCCCGTCCCGAAGACCAAGAAGGTTGAGGAAAAGGCTGGACTGTTTGGTTTTTGCGCTATTATGTGATGCGTGTTCGGTGCGAAAACTGGGGAGGGGCACAAAGGAAGGCCACGCGATGGGGTCACTAAAAAAAGTCGGTTTTGGAGAACGAGATGAACGGAGGTTTGTTAAATATAGCGCCCGAGGGAAGGGCACGCCGCGGAAGCGCGTTTGGTAATTTATGACGATGATTATGCGCCCGTCGTTTCCGTGGAGTAATCGTAACAACCACACAGTGTTCCCCTGGTTCGCCACTGGACGTATTTGCGACAAAAGAACTGTTACAAATTGCATCTCGTCCTCTTTAATCGTCTCGCTAGTATTTCTTTTTTCCTCCCCCATCGCGTTTACGCGTAGTTCATTTTCGTGTTCGCGAGTAACGCACACGCAGCCATTGAATTCAAACTCCCGAACATTGTTGCTTCAGCATCGATCGAAATAGCTCCTTGTGCAAGAATCTTGCCATGAAACACACTCGCGGCTTCCGCTTTAGCCGCGGCGTTTACGACCCAGTGAATGTTGGACGATAAGGCGCCGCCTTCTAAAAATATCTTCCCGTTAAACGAAAGCGCGCCGGTGACTCGGATAACCCACGTATCAGCTGACGTTCCTCTAAACGTCAAGTCACCTTCGTAAGCCAACGCGGGAATACTGTAATACTCACCAGGTAAAAGTACACGGTCCTTAACCGATGACGTGAACGGCTCGCCGCGATCCATACCGTTACTTACGTAATTATCTAAAGCGTTTTTCACAGCAGCAATCGCGTTTCCTTGGTCAAAAGATGGCACTGCCTGAGATGCCGTACCTGAAAGTTTTACACCCGTAACATCCGCACCTGCTCCAATCGCTAACGTTACACTTGAATAAACGTTTCCATCCATTTTTACGCTTGCACCGACGTGGACCGCAGCAGTAGAGTAAATATCACCAGAGTAAATATCAGAATCACCAAGGTGGACCGCTGCTTGACACGTTAACGTACCATTATAATGTGCATCCGCGCCAAATTCAGCAGCGCCGAGTGCTTCAATATCACCAGTAACACTTGACTTAGCACCACTTATAAATCCTCCTCCGGACACAATACCTCCAGTCAAAGAACTCCCTGCTCCAGTTGCTACTGCACCATTACAAGCCATACCGAGCCCCGCCGCGCTTCCCAAATCTTCCAACTTCGGCGAATCGGGAGATTTGGTTACGGCGGGCGCGTCGGGAGTAGTAGTTTCAACCGTGGTATCATCATCAGTGGCACCGGAAGTAGTATCAGTGGTACCAGAAGTGTCATCAGCTGAAGTACCGGAAGCAGTGTCAGTGGTACCAGAGGTATCAGTGGTACCAGAAGTGTCATCAGCTGAAGTACCGGAAGCAGTGTCAGTGGTACCAGAGGTGTCTGTGGTACCAGAAGTGTCATCAGCTGAAGTACCGGAAGTAGTATCAGTGGTACCAGAGGTATCAGTGGTACCAGAAGTGTCATCAGCTGTAGTGCCGGATGAAGTATCAGTGGTACCAGAAGTGTCCGTCCCCGTCGTCGGTTGTTTCAGCGATTTGCACGTGCAGCACTTCCAACCTTGGTTGGGAAACAGCTCGCACTCCTCCGCGGTTTTCCCAGCCACGTTGGAGCACTGGCACATGTCGTTCCCCGTCCCGCCGACCACGCAATCCAGCTCAAGGCCACTCGCGTCCGCCGCGGCACCGCACGTTTTGTCGCAATCGTCGTTCCCGGAGCCGCAGGATTGCGTGCACATGCCCGGGGCGGCGTCGTCGCCCGACACGCACGTCGCGCCCGTCGGGCCGGGTTCGGGCATCGGGTCGATGGCGCCGCACTCGCCGTTGACGAGACAGATGTGGCCGGGCTCGCACGCGACGCCTCCGCAGCACGTCGAGGTGACTTCGATGAATTCGCTCCCTGGTAACTTGTGGATAAGTTGCGCGAACGACCCGTCGGTTTTGCCCTCGCACCCGCCAAGCGGCTCCACGGCTTTCTCAGCAACCGCCATCGGCTTTTCCAGCGCGGTGCACATCGACTGCACGCTCGCGGCGTTCACGCACTGCGTCTTCGCATCGCCCACAGGTTCGGTTTCGCACGAACCCCAGATTGCGCTGTACTCGCCGTTCGCGACCGACCCGGATGGCAACACGCGGTTGAACCACGGCCCGTTCGGTTCGCGCAGGCAGGATCGCGCGTTGTCCTCCACGTAGAAAAAAGGCGACGCCGACGAGCACCGCTGCTTGTCTTTCCAGCACGTCACGCTGTGGTCTTTGTCTCCCTGCGTGGTGTAGTTCGCGGTGCCGCTGTCGTACCTGTGGTCGCACAACTCTTGTTCCTTGCAAAACGCGGGGGCGTCTTCCCCGGGGACGTCGCACGCCGCTTCGTGCTCCATCGTGCACCCGGCTTCGATCACGGCGAAGCCGAAGGAATCCCCCGCGCCGTACTCACTCGTCGTCACCGTGAACGCGTTGCGACTCGCGTCCGTGGGCGTCATTTCGATGCCTTGGTGGTACCTCCAGTGCCAGCAGTTTCCCGTGGACGGGCACCCCACCAGCTTCACCCGGCACACGGGCCAAGGCACGTGGCGGTTCCAAACCTCGTCGGGGACCCCGCACAGGTGCACGGTGAAGGTGACGGGCGAGACCCCGGAGCCCAAACGCCCGGTGGTTCGCAAAAATACATCGTCGGTCAACTCTGAAACGCTTGTGACGCCAAGCGCGGCGCGCGCGGTGGTGGACGTGACCGCCGCGACGAGAAGCATCGCGCCCGCGGCGAGGCCGAAAAGCCCCAACCCGCGAGTCACGAGGGACACATCCTTCTCCCCCGACGCCTTGCGGCGGGGAATAAGACGCTCCGTCTCGGGGTTTTGCGTACGCATGGCGATGCGTGAGGGGGGGGGTACTTGAAGACAAAAGAGACGCGTGCCTGTACTCGTGCGTGCGGGTGAGGCGCGCGGGAGAGTGGCGGATCGCAATGGGCGACATGCCACATGCAAAGGTGTTGAAAATTGGGTGTTGAAAAATGAACTCCTATCGGGCTTGTGATTGGCCAATGATGCTGACTCGCCGATCGTTGATTGTTTGGCGGACAATTGTTTTCACCACGCGTCGCGGCGGCGTACGCAAACACGGCGCGGGAAGAGGCGCTCCGTGCGTCCGCACAACGACAGCCAGGAGTGAGACGAACGACGTTTTCATTGAATTCATTTCTCACCGTGCGCGATCATCAGGTAGCACCCGATGTGTTGCATCAGATCCAGGTGCGTCACCTCGCCGTTTACGTAGTCCTCCCATATTCCCAAGGGTCCGCCGTGGCCCCAGCACCGGGCCTGCGTGGGGTGCTTCTTTCGGAATCGAAGCAGCATGATCTCGACGACGTCGCCAACTGTCCACTCGTCGTCGTTGGCGTCGGTCTTTTCCCAAACCTCTTGCGTGCTCGTGCCGTACATCGTGTCCTCAACGTCGAACGCTTTCTGCAGTCGCACCCTCCCCCCGTTCGCCGTGATATCTTTGTACATCTCGAAGCTGCCCAGGGAATCGCCGGGTTTAAACACCTCGACCACCACACCGAAGGTGAGGGTTCGTCTTCGGAGCGGGGTCGGAAGATGGCCGTTGTAGCGGTCCACGAGCGGAGCGCGGAGTTCCTCGGAGGTTATCGCGCGACGGGTGCGGGTGCGTGGGGAGGGCTCGCCGTTCACCTTCGGGGGACACACGGAAACCAGCGCGCTGGCGGGGTCCGTGCGTAGGTCCACGCAGAGGCTTCCTATGTTAACTGAAGGCCAGTCATGCGGCTTGCCTTCGTGCTCTTGGGCGGCTTGGACTGCCGGTCGGTAGAAGGGCGCGAAGCGCCCGGTTTCCCCAACCGCGTTTCGCATAGACTGACTCACCGCTCGAAGCCTCGCGAGGTCCGCGTGAGTTAGCAAGCTGTCTTCACGGAGAATATGCGTCACGACAATCTCGTTGAGAAGCCCAGGGATGGCATCGGGGGTGTGGGAGGACATCTGGTCGGTGTCGTGTGTGCGCGTTGTTATGTCTAGGGAAAGGCGTGTTCTGGAAAGGGATTTTTTCGTTTCGCCACTTCCGAGGTGACGTAAATTTTTGTCTTCCTAAAAACACTCTACGTCGTCTCCGCCGCTCTGGTCAAAAAGTCCGGGTCCCGTTTGAACTTGTGTTGGAACTTGGTGAACCACCGGTCCAACACGTTCATCGGCACGGTCATAAACTCACTTGACGTCCCAACATTTTGTTGAAACGATTCCATGAACCGAAACAAATCAAACGCCACGCGCCGCGCGAAGGTTTCCTTCGACCCGAGTTTTGTGGATTCCTTCCCTTCCACGTCGGCCAGGGGCTCCACCGCGATTCCGATTTGCGCCACCGGAAACAACGACCCATCGCTCTGAGTGGGCCACTGCGTTGGGAACACCTCGGAAGGCGCCGCGTTACGCACGCAGCCGCGGTACTCCCACGTTCCCGTTCCGGCTTGCACGTAAAGCGCCAGCACGGAATTGTCATCAAGAAGGTTGCCACCTGCGATTGTGAAAGAAAAGTGTCAGTCTTTCGTAATGTTCGTAACTTGTGTGAGCAAACAGTCTACCAGTGATGTGTGTAGTGCACTTCCGTAGTTCCTTTTAATGACTTAGTGTACTCGACACGGGCTGTAAACAGTGTGTCAGGATTTGGGAAATACATACGTACCGGTAATGAACAAACACACGTCACGCACATCCGCGTAGCTCGCATCGCCGACGCACTGTCGCATATCCAGCGTCCAGTGCGTCCGGTCCACCCGCGTGAATGCAGTGGACGGGATCACGAAGCTCTTGCGCACGAAAACGGCGCCGAAAACGGCCGGGTCGGGCGTTTGCGTGGCCGGCACCATCGCCATTGAGCTTGTTGGCCGCGGTCGGGGTTGTGGGGGGGTTGGGAAGACTCGTGCCTGCCGGCCAGATGGTTCCCGACCGGGCGCCGAGTTTCCGCAACGTAGAACTCCCGGCGAACCCAGGTGCTTCTCGGGTTTAGATGCGCGGCGAAAACGCGGAAGCGAAGCGGCGGTTGGGGGTTGACGGGGACCGTCACGCGCGCGGGGCAGACTGGTGACTGCGCGGCGACGCGCGCGGCGAAGAGTGTCGCGCCTGTGGGACGGGAAGCGCATTCGGAATCCTTCGACCCGAAAATGAACCACGCCAGCGACGAAGAGAGAAACGCTTTTCTGGGAAGCCTCGACACACAACGACACGCACACGACACCCTCCACGATGTCCTCCGACGCGGCGCATACCGCCATGACTGCCACGTTCGGTGGTATCGCGATCGTCACTACTTCCGCGAGCCTTGCCGACGGGCAAGAAGCCATCCCCGGTCTTCCCGACCATCTCGTCGTCACGCACGTTCTCAGATCTGAGTATTTCGACGATCCCGCCGATCTCGCACGGCTCCCAGCGGTGAGCCGCGCGATGCGCGACCTGGTGGCAGAAACGGGGCTTCGGTTTGAGGAGTTTGATGAGGATGATGCAGTGGAGCTCGGATGTTTGAGCGCGTTGTATCGCCTGCAACGGGTAGGTCGTCTGTCGCGTCTAGAACTCCTTTGTGGGGCAGCGGCGGGGAGCGGACAGCTCGAGGAGTTGAAGGTGCTGCGCGCGGACGACACACCGTGGGACAGGTCGACGTGTTGGAAGGCAGCGAGGAGCGGGAACCTCGAGGTGCTGCAGTGGGCACGCACGAACGGCTGCCCGTGGGACGAGGAGACGTGCGCGTTCGCGGCGCAGGGCGGGCACCTCGAGGTGCTGCAGTGGGCACGCACGAACGGCTGCCCGTGGAGCGGGCGCACGTGCTCGAACGCGGCGAAGGGCGGGCACCTCGAGGTGCTGCAGTGGGCACGCGCGAACGGATGCCCGTGGGGGCATTCGTACTCGTGGGACGTAGGAAGGGAGTGTGAGGTAGACACGTGCTCGTCTGCGGCGCAGGGCGGGCACCTCGAGGTGCTGCAGTGGGCGCACACGAATGGATGCCCGTGGGACGAGAAAACGTGCGTGGAGGCGGCGGCTTACGGGCACCTCGAGTTGTTGCAGTGGATGCGCGTGAACGGCTGCCTATGGGACAAGAGGACGTGCGAGAGCGCGGCGAAGGGCGGGCAACTCAAGGTGCTGCAGTGGTTGCACGCGAACGACTGCCCGGGGGACGCAAAGACGTGCTTTTACGCGGCGGTGGACGGGCACCTCGAGGTGCTGCAGTGGCTTCGCGCGAGCGGATGCCCGTGGAACTCGTTGACGTGCGAGAGCGCGGCAGAGGGCGGGCACCTTGATGTGCTGCAGTGGGCGCGCGAGAACGGATGCCCGTGGGACATGTATACGTGCTCAGGGGCGGCGAAAGGCGGGCACCTTGGTGTGCTGCATTGGGCGCGCGCAAACGGATGCCCGTGGGACGAGAGGACGTGCTGGGGAGCGGCGGAGGGCGGGCACCTCGAGATGCTGCAGTGGCTATGCGCAAACGGCTGCCCGTGGGACGAGTGGACGCGCAAAAGCGCGGCGACAATGGGGTACGTCGAGACCGCCCAAAGTGCATCCGACGACTAGGACGCCGTTTTCGATGAGTATCAGAGTTTCTGAGATCCTGACGAATACCAGTAGGCGGTTCCGACTTTGAACGCGCCTGCGTCAAACAGACGCGTTTAAAGAGAGCAAGATTTGCGCGGCGCGACGGTGTTTTGATTCTCGCGGGGAATTTCACTAAAAACTAGACTAACACGTAGCTACACTTCCCGTAGCTTCGTACTTCCCACGTACTTCCTACTGGGTTCCTTTCGTGCTACTCCGTTTTCGTCGTTTCCGAGTTTGGTTTCGGTTCCTTCAGGAACCCGAAGAAGTTGAACAGAAAGGACGGCGCGCCTTTGAGGAACTTTTTCGGCATCAGCGGCAGCGCGACCGCTAAACACGAGATCCCGCCAATCACGTACAACACCAGGAACCGCCAATACTCGTATTTTTCGTACGAAAGATCGGTCCCGAACTTGACGTACGTCACCACCACGGGTAGCAACACTTGCCACCACCGCAACGTGACCCAATTCTGCCGCACGTACACGTTTAACAGCGATCCTAGGATGAACCAGGTCAGGAAGAGGTACGCAATTCGGTTCCACCCCAGGTATCGCGCCGCAGCCGCGAGGGGTAACCACGCGGCGTATTGCAGCGCCTCGGTTACGAAGGATTCGGTCGCGACGCGTTGGGTTAGGTACCCGGGGAAATGAGACGCGATCGTGGAAAGGTCGCGTAGCGAATCCGTGCGCTTCATTCTTGTCAATCACGCCAAGCGCGGCACCGTCACTTGTGATGAGTGTTCCGCACTCACGTCCCTACACTTCGTCACTCCGGACGCGGGTGCGGGAAGGCGACGAGCTGACGCGACGACGAGCGCCGAAAAAATCGCTCGAGCCCTAACCGCGCCGTGGACGCCCGTTCACCACGAAGGCGTCGCCGTGCCTTCGCAATGGGGCTCGCAGTTTGCGTACAGAGCTTCGTTTTCGCCGCGTAGTCGCATGCCGCTGCCAGGTTAGAGAATTGCACGTTTGGGCCTTTTCGCAGCGTTCGCGTTTTTCTCCGCTTCCGCTCATCAGGCCCTCCCCACCGCCCGCTTCTCCCTCTTCACGTCGCGCGTCACGCACGCACGTAAACAAAAAACACCATGGGGTGAGTTCCCGCTTGTGCCCGTCACGTACCGAGCGCCACGATCGACGACCGCGACGTCGCGCACGACGACCGTCCGAGACATCGCGACTATTTCTTTTAGGGCTTCAGCGGCATCGCGACGCGACCGAATGCCGTGTCCCCATCGTTCCGGCGCCTTCGCGTCCGTGCGATGTGCGCCCGGGGTCACGGCGTGCGGTCGAGGCCGAGACGTGTGATCCACACTACGTAGCGCTCGCCGCCATCGCCGGTCCCTGCGATGTCAAGTCGCCGTCGCCGTCGGTGGACTCGCGCCTCGCGTCCGAGGCGCGCGCCACCGCGAAGGGTTTCTTCGCGTCGTATTTTTGCCGCATCGCCCTCTGTCCGGATCTCGCACGGAGTGCTGACCCCGCCGCCTCCCCCTCCCCCTCACTCGCGCCCCACTCAACAGTAAGACTCGTGGTCTCGGAGCCGGTCGTAAGCTCTTGAAGCTTCGCCGCGAAAACCGCTGGGCGGACAAGGATTACAACAAGGCGAACCTCGGTTCCGAATGGAAAAAGCCTTTCGCCGGTTGCTCGCACGCTAAAGGCATCGTCCTTGAAAAGCTGGGTATCGAGGCGAAACAGCCCAACAGCGCGATTCGCAAGTGCGTCCGCGTGCAGCTCATCAAGAACGGCAAGAAGATCGCGGCGTTCGTGCCCAGGGATGGTTGCCTTAACTTCGTGGACGAAAACGACGAAGTTCTGATTGCGGGGTTCGGACGTAAGGGACACGCCGTGGGCGATATCCCCGGTGTTCGTTTCAAGGTGGTGAAGGTGGCTGGTGTGGCGCTCTCCGCGCTGTTCCGCGAAAAGAAGGAAAAGCCCCGTTCTTAAATTCGCGGTGTGTGTGTGTCAGCGCGAGGGTCGGGGGACGGCGGCGCGCGCAAAAGTTGCGAATGGATGAACACGAGACATCTTACCAATCGTCGCTACCTGTACTCATCTTCCTGCTTGTCGCTACCCCCCACGACTCGTCTGGTTTCGTCCACCTGCACCACGAACACACCTTGGGCGTGTTCCCCCTCCCTCCCGGTTCGAACCCATGGCCCGCGCCGCGGCAAGGATGCGTACATCCGTTTGCCGTACAGCGCGTACGCGGGAATGAACCGGCGCACGAAGTCCACAACCTGTTTATCGCTCAAGGTGTTTTTCCCCGCCGCGCGCGCGAATTGTTCCTGCTCGAGCCGCCACTTGGTGACCCAGCTAAAATCGCCAACCTTGATCACCAGCCAGTCGTCGATCAGCCCGTGCATTTCGTCGTACCCGCCGCCGCGCAACTTTTCGTTCACGCTTTTTAAGTCGCGGTGTATTTTTCCACAAACTTCGTCATCCGACACGGGTTCGAAACCGAGCATCCACCCCTCGAAAAGCACCACGTCTACTGGTGTCTCCACAAGAGGCCAATCATCAACAGGGGCTCGGTCGCCTCGACCGTTTCTCAAGGTCTTGTCATACCTCGGCAGGGGTATATTTTTGTTCACGCTAGATATGCCACCGCTGTGCCCGCCGCGCAGCTTTTTCAACACCGCAACCGCCAACCGCACGTCGTGCGTCCCCGCGTTTCCCCGAAACCTAAGCAACTCGTTGTTTGGGTTGGTAGCGGCCAGTGCGTCCTGCTCTTGTCCCGTGAGATACACGTCATCCAGGGAAACGTTCGCGACGTTGAATTCGTTTTGTGTAAGACAAAAGGCAAGCGCCGTGGCGAGCGTCGTTTTCCCGCACCCCTGTGGAGCGGACAACCCGACGACCAAAGCGGTTGGGGTTTTGTTTTTGTTTTCCCTCAGCTCCCTTGTTCGGTGCGCCTCAATACGTCCCACGCACCACAGGTAGGTGGGGAGGTAATAGCGGTACACGCGGTCGCTTTCGTCCGGTGTCAGCGCGTCGGACGCGAGGCCGAGGTGTTTGCACAGCGTCGTAGAGACTTGTCCCCAGTGCGCAACCACGGTGTCCGTCAGAGAAGCGTCATCCAAACGCAGCTGCGTCCACAGCGGGCTGCTCCGCACGTACGCTTGGATACCGGCGAGGTCCGTGGGGGACGAAGGTGCGTCGTCGGATGCGGAGTGGTCGCCGCTGGAAGCGGCGGAGGCCATCCGTGTCACGGGTGGTTTTTCGGGTGCCGAGTCGAAATCCGAACCGCGCCGAGCGAGTCGAGCCGTGCGTTTTCTGGGAACCGCGCTGGCCAACCGAAGTGGGGCACGCCAACGACGTGACGCGTGGTATGACGCGCGTGAAAACACGAAACGCGTCGGACTCGCCGACGCGACGCGCATGTCCGACTGCGCGGCAGCTCGCGGGGGAAAAGTTGATGACACTCGATTTATTTCTCGTAAAACTTGAGACTGACTGAGATCCCTAAATTCGCCGGCACCTCCCCAGTCCCCAGTCCCCTGTGTCCTCCAGACTTCGAGTCGCGCGGCGACCAGCGTTTGGTCGATTCATTGGTTTGACCGCGAGTGCGTGGGGGGCTGTGTGAAGTGACATGACCACCCCGATCGGGGATAACGTCGTGGTAATCGACTACGACGACGACTTCGTAAAAGCGGGGTACTGCATCCCCGAACGTGACCCGCAGGTTGTGCTTCCCAGCGCGGTGCGAAGTCCCGGTAGTTCCCACGTCGCACGACCGATTCACCGAAGGCAGGTCCAGGATTGGGACCAGCTCGAAACCTTGTTGGCAAATGTGTTTTACAAGGAACTCGGCTGGATCGTCGGGGACGAAGGTGCGGTGTTGATGTCGGAACCCCTGTTCACATCAAGAGCCGATCGCGAACGGCACTGCCAGATGATGTTCGAGTCCTTCAACGTGTCGGGGTACTACGTGGAACAGTCGCCG
>Ga0307488_10000905_pt1 | contig 24591 bp, 16 predicted proteins | sample SB02metaG_FD_202248 | JGI IMG/M metagenome (GOLD analysis project Ga0307488, IMG submission 202248) | Sea-ice brine microbial communities from Beaufort Sea near Barrow, Alaska, United States - SB 0.2 | ecosystem: Environmental > Aquatic > Marine > Coastal | place: USA: Alaska | collected... | reverse complement strand
GAACGGCTTTACGCTGAATTTACTCGCGGGATTGGTCGCTTATTGTTTAAAAGAAAATAAGCCAAGCCTTAATTTAACTGACGTAGAGCTGAACTCTATGGTTATCGCTTAAGCAGATCTCAGGTTACTTACCTTGGTGGGTAAGTGTTTTTGCTGGCAACTGTGTGTATGTTGGGCGTAAGTTTGGGTTACCTAATTTAGAAACTGGCAATCCATGCAAATGAACGAGAGGACTTATACCAATCCGTATAAAGACTAAACAAGCCCCCCATGGTAAAATTCAACGACAAGAAGCTGAATTGAAGTCCGTTTTTAGGGATATAAAATAATGGTGGCTAAAAAGTTTAAATTCATCAACAACCAATCAATGAAAGAATTTGTTTCACTGCCAAATACGGTGAAAAAACGCTTTGCTAATGACTTAAATGCCATATGTCAGAATAAAGAGCCATTCAGTAAATATAAGCATTTGAAAGAGTCTGTTGGAATTGGTGCAGTAGAGTTGATTGAGAACGGTAGACCTGCATATAGAACGATTTATGTCGCAAAATTCGCTGGCACAGTATTCATTTTACATTCGTTTACAAAAACGACCAACGGTGTTGATCGAAAGGCAATGCTAACTGCAAAGCAACGCTACAAGCTCATGCAAGATGAGCTAGAAAGCTGATATATCAACACTTGTATATATATCAAATATGATATATATTGAGTGAATATCAACCGAAATGGTATTTTGCAATGACACTTGAATTTGACAATATTTTTGAAGCCATAACCGAAGGTAAAGCTGAAGCATCAGAGCTTCAAACACGTTCTGATTTAATGATCGTACTTCGAGATATCATTACGGATAACGAATGGTCTCAGGCTGATGCCGCACAGCAAATGGGGCTAACCCAGCCAAGAGTTAGCGACCTAGTGAATGGCCGCATTGAAAAGTTTAGTATTGATAAGCTGATGACTTGTTTGTATCGCGTTGGATACAGATTTAAACCTGCCTACCAGAACAAGCAACTTTCGATGGCTGTTGAAACCGTGCACCTAAAAAGAAATATGGGGTTTGACTAACGGAAGTCACGTTAGAACATCAAAAATATCATTGCCACTATGTATTGTAAGAATTGATCATAGGGCTAATAAACCACATGCCAGATTATTAACGGCTTAAAAACTAAGCTTTTTAAGTTTAACCCATAACCCGTTATCAAACGGCACATTTAACACCTAGATTTACGGGTATATTTATCCCTTGTTCTAACAACACAGATTGATTATGAGTCGCAACAACCCTTCACTTCAAATACACCAAATAAATACCAAATAAATACCAAAACAACCTTACTTGAACTAAACCCAATATTAAGTTGTTCACTCAATATGACAAACCATCTTGACTCGTCAACTGCTAGGGAAAAATGGAGGTTAACCATGAACAACCAAGAATACTCAACTTATTGTTATAGCCAATTGGTGCAGGTGTTTACCAACACTCGCAAAGGGCAACAAGATGATAAGTTAAAGTATCGTACCGAAGGATTGTTGCAAGCGGGGAAGTTACTTGGCTTTTTTAGCCGGGCCGATGCCGCAGAACTGATGAACAAGGCGCATATTGAAGTGTTTGGCCAAACCATTGAAGGTCGTAAAAATCATAAGGATAGTTTAAAAAAAGCCCTTATTAATGACGACAGTGATTTTTTCAATATTCCGGCCTACGAGCGACGTAAATAATTAGCATGCTCAAAACGTTGTCTTAGCATGACGGTTCTCATCCTGACTCAAAGCATCAAATACAACAAAACCCGCAACATACTGTGATTTTGGCAACCGATTGACCGCTTGGGATTGTGAAATACATCCATGTATTTCATCGCTTCGCGACCATGCTGTAAAGCGCATGTCCAAATTTGTTCCTGACAAATTTGTCGAACCGTGTGGGCTCTCATCCCGACCAGCACCAACAAATACAAAAAAGCCCCACTAAATCTAGCGGGGCTTTTTTGTATTTGGCGGAGGGGGTGGGATTCGAACCCACGTTAGGTTTAACCCTAAACACACTTTCCAGGCGTGCGCCTTAAGCCACTCGGCCACCTCTCCAAAACTTTTAAAATCTTTGCCTGTTTATTTAGTTGGTTTTATTCAACTTGGCGCTTGGCCTGCGCTTTGATTATTACTCTTTTTTAGTCTGTTGGCTGTTTGCGTATTAAGTCGCTCCGACAAAAGAGGCGCGTATGTTAGGGAAAACCGCTTGGCTGCGCAAGTAATAACTGCAACCAAAGGAGTGATGCGGTGATTTATTACCAAAATTCCCATAAATAACGAACAAAAAGCTAGTAACTGCCTAAAATCAGCCTGCCTATTCTGGCAAAACTATCTTGCCGTTGATAACCATGATGCAGTCCATACCGGCGTTTTGGGCGGCTTGACGGCCTACTTCAGTGTCTTCAAACACCACACATTCATTCGGCTGTAAGCCCATGTTTGTGGCGACTGTTATAAAGGTTTCACCGTGGGGTTTGCCATGAGTGACATCAGATGCAGTCACCACGGTTTCAAGACGTGCTAACAAGCCGGTATCGGTCAGTATTTGGATAGCGTTATTACGCTCTGAACCAGTACCTACGCCCATTTTAAGTTTGCCTTGGTAGTTAAGCATTACTTGGAATGTGTCGTCGATAATACTTGGGCCATCATTAAGATTGGTAAACGCTAGGCGTTTGGTTTCGGTGACTTCGTCTAGGTCATGGCTTAGGCCATATTTTTCATTCAGTAGTTTGACAATGTCTCTGGTGGGCACGCCGCCAAGGTTATGTATGTACTCCCCGTCAAAGGGATAAGCATATTTTTCGCAGGTTTGTCGCCAAGCTATACTGTGTGCACCCATTGAGTCTATCAAGGTTCCGTCCATATCAAACACTATGCCTTTGTAACGGCTTAAATCTGGCATTACACTCACTCCTAATATTACAATACTACAGTTTTATGAGGGCTATAAATGAAAAAGCCAGCTTAGCTGGCTGTTATCTTGTTAATCTATTTTGCTAAAAAGCCAGAACAATCGGACTAGGCGTTACCCGTCACTTGCATTTTTAATTCAGCTGAAAAATCGAGCATACGCTTTAACGGAATCAAGGCTTGTTGGCGCATGGCTTCATCCACAAAAATTTCGTGACCAATGGTATCTGTTAATGATTGGTGGATAGCATGCAAGCTATTCATGGCCATCCATGGGCAGTGGGCGCAGCTTTTGCAGGTTGCGCCGTTACCGCCTGTTGGAGCTTCTAACAATATTTTACCGGGTGCGGCTTGCTGCATCTTGTAAAAAATACCGCGATCGGTGGCCACAATAAAATGGCTATTGGGCAAGGTTTTTGCTGCATTGATCAACTGAGTAGTTGAACCAACAGTATCAGCCAAAGCGACCACACTGGCGGGCGATTCTGGATGCACTAAAACCGCCGCATCAGGATAAAGGTGTTTCATATCTAACAGCGCTTTAGCTGAAAACTCGTCGTGTACGATACATTCACCTTGCCACATCAACATATCTGCGCCGGTCTGTTTGGCAATATACGCGCCTAAATGGCGATCCGGTGCCCAAATGATTTTCTCACCCAACGCGTCTAGATGCTCAACAATGTCTAAGGCAATACTTGAGGTAACGACCCAATCAGCACGGGCTTTGACCGCCGCTGATGTATTGGCATACACCACAACTGTATGATCGGGATGGGCATCACAAAAAGCTGAAAATTGATCCTCAGGACAGCCAATATCAAGTGAACACGTGGCTTCTAAGGTGGGCATTAATACAGTTTTTTCAGGACTGAGAATTTTAGCAGTTTCGCCCATAAAGCGAACGCCAGCCACAATCAATGTATCAGCTTCGCAGTCACGTCCAAAACGGGCCATTTCTAATGAGTCCGAAATACACCCGCCAGTTTCTTCGGCTAAGGCTTGGATTTCAGGATCGGTATAATAATGCGCAATTAAGACGGCATTATTTTGTTGAAGCAGTGTTTTGATTTCCTGGACGTATTGTTGCTGTTGCAAATGACTCAATGCAACAGGCTTGGCCGGAAATGGGTACGCAATGGTTTTGACAGAAAATAACTCAGGCATTTTTTATGAGGCACTAATTGTACTGATATAACGTCTGAGTATTATACCCATTTATGATGTAATTAATATATTAGGAAGCTAAAGAATATTGCCCTGTTTAGCAGATGAGGATAAGTACTGCTGGTATCTCGCTCGCCAAAATTGACTTTCTGATAAGTTATTAGACTGCTCATACAACTGGGCAAAATTAATATGCGCCGAGGGTTGATTAGGTGTGGTGTGCAGTTGCCTTTGCCAAGCAATTAAATAGCGATTAGGAATGAAGCCGGTATCGTGATACTCCATAAACGTGAGCTGCTTGGATGCTTTAAACGCTTGGGTAGAATGGTTATCGCACGTTCTAGCAGCAAATAGGTCAGTGTTATTTTGCAGGCCTATTGACTGCCAATATTGTCTATCAACCTCCAATTGTTGTGCCTGTTTAAGCACTATATTCGGCGCATCGACACCAGCACATACACGTTTTGCGAGTCCTTGACTGAGAGGATATTCATCGATAAAACCTGAGAAGTGGGCTAACTCGTGAATAAATACATCGTAAGTGTCTTGGCGATCAAGAAACATCACACCGTTGTGAACGTTGGCTTTGCCTTTGTTGGCAAACATCACTAAATGCGTAAAAGGTAAGCGTTTTAGCTTCTTAGCGAGTGACAATAGTTGACAGCCTAATCGGCCGCTTTGGTGCCAATTTTCTTCGCAGGTAATATCAACGGGATCAAACCAAGTCACGTCATAGATACAAATAGGCAAGGACTTCAAACGTTGGTCTTGGGCAAAGCGTGCCCTAACACTTTCAGCTTGTACTAGGGATTCAATATCTGGCGTCACAAACAAGAGTTTTTGTTTACAGTTATCAGGCAAACTAGATAGCTGCTGCATAAAGTCAGAGTTTCGATTCTTATTAAAGGCAGTGGCGTGATACTGATACAACCTAGTTAAAGAGTGCAGATCCTTATCCAGTTTTTGTGACCCAAGAGACGAAAATGCCTGTGCCGACTCTTGGTACTTTTTATCCCGCCATAGTGCAAGGCCATGGGCAAGTTGTTGTTCAGCCACTTTATTGGATAATGGTTTTGAAGAAAGTAGATTGTGTTGTGCAGGGGGAATATCTAGACGATACTGATTAACCACAAGCCAAGTGAGGACCAGCACACACCCTAAGGCTATTCCCCATTTGGCCAATACTGTCATCTTTATTGGGTTTTTATATCGTTTGTAGCGGTTTTATTGGCTTCATCACGTAATAAATTAAGTTCTAGCCGCGCGTATCTGTGTTCAACATACTCGAATACATTGGTACTTAACGCGAGTTTAAAATAGTTTGACGCAACACCTGTGTTACCTCTTGCAGAGTGGTATTTACCTAAATAGAAATAGGCTTCACACAATCTGTCAGTCAATTGTTGTTGGCTGGTTACACCGCTAATCAGTGAGTTTAATAGTTCACTTTCGGTTGTGTTTTCAAGATACAAATCCACCAACTGAGTCGCCCAGTTGTCTTCATCTAAATTTTTACGTTGCTGAGCTAACTCAATCATCGCTTTTGGTTTATCTATTTCGCTGGAAGCCAGATAGCGCCATAGGGCACGATAAGGGTCTGATGCATTTATGTTATAAAAGGTATTAAAATCACGCACTGCTAAGTCGGGTCGTCCACCGTAATATAAAGCAATACCACGGTTTAAAAATGCAAATTCCATATCTGGATTAATATCTAAGGTGGCATCAAAGGCTTCGTAAGCTTGGATGAAATCCATTTGCTGAGTGTAATGTACCCCCATAGAATTATAGGCTTCAGCCAAATCAGGTTTTAAACGAATGGCTTGATTAAAATCGTATTGTGCCAACCCAGACAAGCCTACGCTGTCATATAAGGTACCACGCTGATGCAACAGTTGTGCTTTTTGCTCCTTTTCTAAATCGGTATTCGCCAAAATATGGCTATAACGAGCAATGGCTAATTGTGAGCGCGGATTCATAGGAGCAGGTTCGGCCAATAACAAGTTGCCCATTTGCCTGTTGCCTTGCATTGAACCGCTGTTGTTTGCACAACCAAATAAGCATGCGCTAAGTAATATGATGGTAATGAGATGTTTATGCATAATGAGTAGAGAAGTTTTACCTGAAAATAGATTATTTATATGACTCTTACTTTGAGCCTAGGTTTCATTACAACCCTTTAACATAGCTAAAAAATAATAATAATTGAGGCTAATAGAGTCGCTTATTTCCCTGTAAAAGTAAAGTTGCCCCAGTACCTGTGGTGTTAAAACGTGAATTAAACTTGAATCTCACGCCTAAAATAAAGCAAACTACTTGTCCGAGTTATATTTGAAGTCTGATTTTATGGCACTTGACCTAACAGCCGAACACAAAATACTTTTGGCGCTAGCCACTAAAGCACAAAAAAATGCCCATGCGCCTTATTCACATTTTTATGTGGGCGCCGCTATTCTTGATGAAAACGCGCAACACCATGCCAGCTGTAACGTAGAAAATGCCGCTTACCCCTTAGGTCAATGCGCCGAAGCAGGCGCTATTTCGGCCATGATTGCTTCGGGTAGCAAACACATTAAACACATCCTAATCGCCAGTCCCAACGATGATTTTTGCCCGCCATGTGGCGGCTGTCGTCAGAAAATTGCTGAGTTCGCCGATGCACAAACAGAAGTGCATATGGCCACAAAAAGTGGGGAGATTAAAACGGTTAAATTTACCGAGTTACTGCCGTTGGCATTTGGGTTTGATAAAGAATAATGCCAATCCGTATAAGAGGATTTTGCTTGGGAATTTTATCCATCAATTACATAATGGGATGGGATGCACGAATATACCCATACCACCTCAAAATGACGGATTCAGCGGGAGTTTAAAGCGATTTAGACTAGGCGGCTATTTGCAGGCTTAGCCATCTAAGTCAAAAATGGCCAACAACGGATAAATCGCTTTAAAACCCGCCCAAAGGGAACGGCTGGGGCACTCCACTTCTTCGTTGCGCCAATTCAGAAGGTGGTCGACATTCAGTCATTGACGCGCCTTGAGTTGAAGCGCCCCAGTCGTTCTGAAACGCGCATTTTGGGGTGGCATGGGTATAGATCCCCCAAAAAAAGCCGCTATCTTCAGCGGCTTTTCAATCAGTTAAGACCCAAACCTACATCGACATAGGTTTAAACGGTAAGTCTCGATAACGTTTACCAGAAGCGGCAAATACGGCATTCGCTAATGCAGGGGCAAATGGCCCAAGGCCAGGCTCACCTAAACCTGTAGGTTTAAAATCATTTTCGACAAAGTGCACATTGACCTGAGGCATTTCGTTGATACGCAGCACAGGATAATTATGATAGTTTGAGTTAACCACTGCGCCATTTCTAAACACCACCTCAGTGCGTAATGCTAGCGACATGCCCATCACTATCGCGCCTTCCATTTGTGCTGTGGCACTATCAAGATTTAACACTTGACCACAGTCTACTACCACGTCAACTTCAAGCACTTTGATGTCTTCATCGTTGACTTCCACTCGCACAGCCATAGCCACATAAGAATTAAAGCTATAATGCACGGCTATACCTAATCCTTGATTACTCGGTAGTGTGTCTCTGTTAGCCCAGTTAGACTTTTGTGCTGTCATCAGAAGTGCACCTTTTGAGCGTGCGACTTGCTCAGCTTGTTCGGCGTTTTTGTTGTTGTCATAGATACTGGTTAATAAGCTAACGGTATCTTTTTTGGTTTTGTGGGCCAATTCATCGGCAGCACTGCCAAAAGCAAAACCATAAAATATGGCATACACAGCGCGATACCAACCAATACGTGTGTGCGCAATAGCTTCCCCTGATTCGCTGCGATAATTAGCTATCCCAAAGGGGTGATTATCGATATCGCCCAAGGCACTTGCCGGTGCTCTGTCAAGGGATGGGTCGAACAATGAAGCAATCGCCGGGAAAGCGGCGCGGTGTAACCAGCCTGTGACATTGCCGTCTTTGTCCATTGCCGCTTCAATATGCTGAGCGTTAATCGAATGATAATAACCGGTACGCATATCTTCTTCACGAGACCAAATAAGTTGCACCGGCGCATTCACTGCTTGGGACAATACTGCGGCTTCGTGCACATAGTCACATTTGAACTTACGCCCAAACGCACCACCCGCCATAGTCACGTTGACCATAATATCTTTCGGATCGCGGTCTAGGTATTGGGCTAATACCTTCTGTATATCGCCAGGGCTTTGTGTGGCAGCCCATACTTCACAGCTATCTTTTTGGACCCACACTACAGAGGCATTCGGCTCCATCGGTGCGTGAGACAAATGTCCACCGGTATAAGTCGCCTTGATCACGTGTTCAGCCTCAGCAAAGGCTTTAGTGATGTCGCCTCGCTCGGCAGCCAACTGCGCTGGGCTTTCAACATTTTTGACGAGTTGCGCTTTATAGACCTTAGTGTCGTAACTTTGATGCTCACCTAAATCCCACTCAATCTTGAGTTTTTTAAGGGCTTGTTGCGCCGTCCAGGTATTGTCTGCCACTACCGCTACGCCGCCCAGTGTGCCAAAAGGCACCTCAAACCTGGGGATTTCGATCACATCCAGCACACCTTTGACTGCCATGGCGGCCGTTTTATCGACACGTTTAAGCTTGCCACCCATAACAGGGCAGTGAGTCATAGCTGCATATTTTAACCCAGGCATTTTGGTATCTACGCCATAGGTTAATTTCCCTACTACTATGTCGCCTTGATTATGCCTAGCGATATCTTTGCCGATATATTTGAAGTCTTTCTTTTCTTTTAGGATAACGCTAGCAGGCACTGACTCATTGGCAGCAAGGCTTGCCAAATCACCATAACTGAGTTTTTGTTGGTTATTTTTATTGATAACATAGTGATTTTCAGCCATACATTCTTCAGCTGACACACCCCATACTTTGGCTGCTGCCGCCACTAACATGACTTTGGCTGCAGCGCCTGCTTCACGCATAGGAATATACATAACACGAATACTGGCCGAGCCACCTGTCGCTTGGGGGCCATACTTTTCTTCGTTGCCTTCACCTTGTTTAATGCTCACCCGAGTCCAATCGGCTTCGAGTTCATCGGCTACCGCGGCAGGTAACGCAGTGCTGATACCTTGACCCATTTCACAGCGGCCACAGTAAATTAAGGTGTCACCATTGTCGGCGATGTGAATAAATGCATTGGGATTAAAGCTACTGTCTTGGCCCATTTTAAAACCGGCTATAGTGGTTTGAGGCAAACTAATACCCAACACTAAACCACCTGTTGCTAAACCTGATTGTTTAAGGAATTTACGACGGCTTTGATTAGGTACCGTATTTTTATTTAAAAGAGGGTCTTGGTTTCCAGGAATACTTTGGTTTGAAACAGTCATATTAAGCCTCCTTGTACATTTCATCAGCTGCATCGGACACCGCTTGTTTGATACGTTGGTACGTACCACAGCGGCAGATATTACCTTGCATGGCATTGTCGATATCTTCGCTACTAGGGGTTTTATTGGTCGCTAAAAAGCTCGCAGCATTCATAATTTGCCCAGACTGACAATAACCACACTGTGGCACTTTATTGGTTAACCATGCTTTTTGCAGTGGATGATCACCCGTTGCAGACAATCCCTCAATAGTAGTGATAGTTTTACCTGCCACAGAAGAAACGGGCATCACACAAGCACGCACGGCTTGTCCATCTAAATGCACCGTACAGGCACCACATATGCCCATACCACACCCATATTTGGTGCCTGTTAGCTCGAGTTTATCCCGCAAAAACCACAACAATGGCATGTCACCCTCTACATCGATAGGATAACTTTTATCGTTAATCTTAATACTTTGACTCATCACACTCTCCGCTTAACGTGTTTGTAGGCAAATCGATGTTCTGAAGCTGCCTGATTATTTTTCTACCCTGCTAAGCACTTATTTATTTTGAATAGCCGGCGTTGAATATTTAGGTGGTGTTACTTGTTTAGTTTTAATCTGTTTCAACTGTTTCAGCAACTCTTTCACACCCCTGAGCAATTGTGGATCCTCACCTTTTGCCAACGATTGAGCATCCTGATATACCTCGATATCTGGGGCGATACCGATATTTTCACCCACCCATTTATTGTTCAGTGGGTCAAACACCGCGTTATCTGGTGCAGTGAGGGCCCCACCATCAACGAGTGCGTAATGCACTGATGATTTCACTAGACCACCCCAAGTGCGAGCGCCAATTAACTGACCCACATTTTGTTGACGAAACGCCCAAGGAAAATAATCACCACCAGAGCCCGCAAGTTCATTAATCAGTAACACTTTGGGCCCTTTGATCCCAGCAGGCAACAACAAGGGCTTGCCGTTGGGTACTTCATTAGTCAGCGCAGCCCGAAGTTTTCGGTTCATTAAATCGACCATGTAATCATCTAACAAACCACCGCCGTTAAAGCGTTCATCAATTACCGCACCTACTTTATCTTGCTGGGCAAAGAAATACCGATTAAATGATACAAACCCTGGCGAACTCGTATTGGGTACCCACACATAAGCTAATTTGCCATTAGATAACGTATCAACCAATCTGCGATTGTCTTCTACCCAAGCTCGTTGCCTTAATGCTGTTTCGTTACCCGTTGGTTTCACTGTAATTTGCCAAGCCTCGCTAAAGCTGGGCTTATCGTTAATATGCAATACCGTTTGCTGATCCAGTGTACCGTCCAAAAATTGATAAGGATTATCTGCGCTGGTCAATTCTTGACCATTTACACCAACCAAATATTGCCCTTGAGCGAGCCTCAACCCCGGTTGGTCTAATGGGCCTTTTAATTTGGGATTCCAACTTTCAGCGCGAAATATTCGGTCGAGCTGCCAGCGCCCTTCTTTGACTAATAAATCTGCACCGAGTAAACCCGCTCTGGTCTTTTGTGTTTTTGGATAATCGCCGCCAAACACAAAACTGTGCCCTACAGACAATTCACCGTTTACCATATCCAATAAATAGGTTAAATCAGCGCGGTGTTTAATATGTTTTACTAAGGGTTCGTAGCGACTAAACACCACATTCCAATCACGCCCATGCATATTTTTATCGTAAAAATAATCTCGCTGATAACGCCATGCCTCTACAAATATTTGTCGCCATTCTTTTTGACGGTCAAGGTTCATCATCAATGTGGTCTCTAGAGGTTTGTCGGTTTTAGCGGTGGCTTTATCTGCATCCACCACAAACCATTTAGGGCCTTTTTTGACTAACAATTTTTTATGATCTGCAGAGATACTTGCTGATTGAATTCCCTCGATAAAGGCTTCTGCTTTTCGTGATTTCAAATTGAACTTAAGCAATGCTAGATCCCTGTTTTCACCTTGTATTTTGGCAAAAAACACCGTTCCTTTTGGCGCCGTCATTGTAAAAGCATAGTTTCCTGCTGGCATCGGCAGAGGTAAAATACGCCTTTCAATATTTTTGAAGTCTATTTCTATTTTTTCGATAGGCTTTTTTGCTGACTCTTTGCTACCTTCGCCGTCTTTGTCTGGGGTTTCATCTGCTACTTCTGAATTTTTTTCATTGTCTTTTTTAGGTTCATCTTCGTCTATGCCATCCTCTTCTCTGTTTTCCTCATCACTGCGTGGGGCAAAGGGTGACGTTTCATCTGCTAATAAGCTCACAATATAAGGGGCATACTGGGAATCAGCGCCCATTGAGCTGGTATTGGCCCAGCCGCTATTCAAACCATAATCGGTGCTAGCCAAAAAATACAAAAATTTACTATTTTGATCCCATGCCGGTGACATCGAGTTAGCAAATTTATTGGTTAAAAAGTGCGTGTCTTGAGTATCTACAGAATATATTTTGATTTGCTGAAAGCCATTATCAGCAGTTTTCACATAAGCTAAAGCATTGGAGTCCGGTGACCACACCAAATCATTGCGACCACGCTCTAAATTGTTTCCACCCGTATCAACGGTGATGATGTTTTTAGACCCTAAATCTAACAAACGAATACGCACATCATCGTCTACAAATGCAATGTACTTGCCATCTGGAGACCATGTGGGTTCCCAGGCCATTTTTGACTCGCCTATTGCTATCGTTTGTAGTTCAGACAAACCGTCTTGAGACTGCAACATCAACTGATAACCTTGTTCACCTTTATCAGAGAACCAAGCAATCTGATCACCCTTAGGTGACCAAATGGGCGCTCTGTCTGCAGCATCAGACGTTTGCGTGAGGTTGCGTACACTGCCATATTCAACCGGAACCGTGAAAATCTCACCACGGGCGGCCATAATGGCACGTTTTCCTGTAGGAGATAATGAAGCAGAGTTTGCCTTTTTTCCCACATCTTGCCATTGGGTTTCAGCCCAAGGAAAATCACCCGTCACTGCAATGGATAATTTTTGAAGCTGTTCACTGGCTAAATCAAAGGTAAACAAATCACCATTTTGTTCCAATACTAACTGCTTACCATTGGTGGCTAATTGTTTGATATCGGCGTTTTTAAATGCTGTGATTTGTTTAAGTCTTTTTCGTTTCACAGAATATGACCAGATATTGGATACCCAGTCTCTGTCTGATAAAAAGTAAATCGTGTCATTGACCCAAACAGGCTCAATATCGATGGTGGAATCACTGTCGATCATGGTTTCTTCTAGGCTGGCTAAATCAACCACCACTAAAGGAGTATTTTGCCCACCTCGATAGTGACGCCATTCGCCATCCCAACGAGACATACGGTCGATGACCAAGTGTTTGCCATCCCCCGAGTACGCTCCATTATATGCCCATTGATTGAGTACTAATTCAGCCGGTCCACCATCAACCGCGATAGTCCACAAACGATTAATTGGCTTAGGCGCGGTATCACGACCGGAAGCAAAGAGCACTCTTTGCCCATCGGGTGTCCATCCACGGACACTGCCACCGGCGGCATGCCATGACAATCTATTGGCTTGACCGCCGCTACTGGGCATCACATATACAGAGTGAGTACCGGAACGATTAGATGAAAAAGCTAAACGTTGCCCATCAGGAGAAAAGTGTGGGTGACTTTCTATGGCAGCGGTACTGGTCAGTCTTTTACTATTTTGACCCAACAAGTCTGTTATCCATATATCACCCGCATAAATAAACGCTAAATGGCTATCGCTGATACTCGGTTGTCTCAACAATCGGGTGTCTTGAGCAAAAGACCTAGGCAAGATAAACATACTGGCCACCACCAGTAACCATGGTAAAAACTTAATCATTCAGATTCCTTTTTATGCTGGACCCATAAAGTCAGATTGACGGGTTAACTTAAGCCAATTAGTATAAAGAATTACTCTCTTACTGTACATTTTTGAACCACCAAGGTCATTTCAAATCGTATGCCTAACAGCCCACCTAATACTGAGATAGTGACACTTTGAGCGATAAACTGCATCTTGATATTTTTTTGGGTGGTACCGACCGCGCACAGTAAGCCACATTTTTTGGTTCGCTCAAGTACGTTAGCTTACATGATGTGCATGATCCCTAGACTACCCACCAACAAGGAAATACCGGCCACATAGGCCATAACGATGTTAAATATTGGCTGAGTTTGTTTTTGTTGAGCCAATAAGTTAATTAAAAATACGCCGGGGATAACCAGCTGATAATCATCAGCCTCACCATGGCGCAACTTGAACAAAAGAAACACCGTATTTGCTGCCACAATAGGATCTGATATTTTCAGCTTTATCACATCAAACCGATCCTATTGTGCCAGCTTAGCATCAGGGTTCAGAATATTTCTTTAGCTATCAATGTGACTAGCGCTATGTTTAAAAGGATTGTCGCGCCTCAAAAGCGGCTGACTGCTCTGGTGTTGCAGGTTGTTGATGCTTGGCCTTCCATTCACTAATAGGCATGCCGTAAACGGCTTCTCTGGCTTGATCGTAATCTATATCAACGCCTTGCTCTTGGGCCCCTGCCATATACCATTTTGATAAACAGTTACGGCAAAAGTCCGCTAAGATCATCATATCGATATTTTGTACGTCTTTGTTTTCATCTAAGTGTTTGAGTAAGCGTCTAAAAGCAGCGGCTTCGGCGGCGGTTTTTTGTGATTCATTCATTTGGGGTTACCTGTTTATTTTCGCGGGTCGGTGGCAGTCACTTCAATACGTTGGGCATTGTCATCATGGAACGCCAATAAGTCGATTAAGCCCCGCATATTATGCAAATTCCTAAACTCGATCCAATCAATTAAACAATACAGACATATTGCAGGGTAGTTCCAACTGGCAAACTGCTGGCTCGCCACCATTTCATTTAAGTGCATTAATACCGCGTTCACTCGCTCTTTTTGTAGCTTAAAAAATAGCTTATCTTCGTCAGGCTGAATATCTGAATTAGACAAAACAAACATTTGCACCAAAGAATCGTTGGCTGAATCAATTAGGGTTAATTGGTTTTCTTGCTCCCAACTCAGTAACGGATCTGCAAACTTAGCGGTTAAATAACGATAGATGATCCTCGAATCAAAGATGATCTGCGTTGTTTCATCAGAACTATCCTCTAACATGGGTATTTTCATAGTAGGATTTTTAGCCGCAAGCACCTGTCGGTCTTGTTCTGCAAAGATCTGCAGATTGACAAAATCATGTTCAGTATTTGCCAGCCATATACGCAAACGGCGTGCATAGGGAGAAGTCGTAGAACCGTATAATTTCAACATTAAATACTCCAAAATGATCAATGTCTAACAATGGTTTAGATACTAAAGTGAACTGCACTATGCAGCAAATATAATAGCTTATTAACTACCTTTAGTGACTTTTTTCACAACATTAGGCGGTTCTATATTCAGTGTATGTAAAAATGTATAGCTGACGCACATGGCAATAAAAAGCAGTATTCGAATAACAAAGGTTACCCAGTGTGAAGCATATTAATGTGTGAAACTGTCGCGACTATATAAAACCCGACTTTTAGGGCGTTTTATTGTTTTAATTCGTTTAGTTTTCCAAATCTGGCTTAATCATTGCGCTACATTCCTGGATATTCGCAAGAAGGAAGTACTATGTATACAGATCAAGCTATGAACGAGGGGGGAGCAGGGTATTTTCACCGAGTCCTGCTTATCCCGTTGGTATTCTTTTTATTTGTCGCTACCTGCACCTTTGCCCGTTTAAGCTACGGCCGCTCACTCAAGCAAGTGCTGTCCAAACCCGTGTACCTGAAAGTGTTTATACCCAAACCATCTCAATGGCAGCACTGTTAATGGCCTAGTTACTGTGTTGTTATCGAGCTTTACGCATATTTTGGCGATTAAATTTGCTATAAAAAAACCTAAACCATGCAAAGGGTTTAGGTTTTTTGTTACTGAGTGTATCTCAGATAAACAAGCGCCTACTTAGCTCAATAAAATCTACTTCGAAATATTTAAATCTGTGATGTAAATAGTATTATTTGTACCACCACCGACACCAAATATGGCCACCTGGGTTAACTTCGACATATTAAGTGGAATGTCGGCAATATTGATTGTCACCTCTGTCCAATTACTGTTAACCGTTAATGGTATTTTGAACTCAGCACCCTCAACAAGGAAGTCAATGGTGTATTCTGAGAACGCACCCAGCGCAGCAATTTTGAAATTAACGGTGCGGTATTGAGCCACATCAAAAACGTATTCCATTACGCCTCCGTTAATATCACCCATGAGTGCGAGTACCGCTCCCCAACTTCCCGTTCCTCGTTTTAACTCAAACGCATTCAGGCCATCGTAGGTAACATCAGCCGTCAGAGTGGTTCCCGTTGACCAATCACTAATACTTATGTTGCCATCATGGGCAAAATCATCACCATCAAAAATCATATCTGTGGCTTCTGCGGTTGATGAAAAGAACACAAATTTTTCATCTGAGCTGTCTTTTGCAGGTGGCGCGACTTTACCACTGTCATACATTACGAGGTCAGTGATGTAAACGGTTTGAGAGGCTGAACCACCTTGATACTCCCCAAACAAGGCGACTTGACTGACATTGGACAGGTCAATACCATAGATAGCTAAGTCAATATCGACCTCATTCCATTCGGTCTGATTTGCTAAACTAAAGGCAACTTCTTGCGCCACTTCGTTGTTGCCAACTTTTGATACAATAGACATAGCATATCGTTCAAAGCCTCCCTGTGAAGCCACTTTGAACTTTATATTGGTATATTCAGCAAAATCGACATCATAGTTGTCAATATTTAAACCATCAGAGATGTCCCCTTGCAAGGCAAGCACCGCTCCCCAAGAACCACCTGCACTAAGTTGAACTGCGTCTAGCCCATCATAATTAGCACTTGAGATAGTCGTACCCGTACTCCACTCACCAAAGATGACATTACCTACATCACTGTTATTGTCATCATCGATCACCAAGTCGCTGGGAATACTCGGATCTGACGAGATAAAAACAAAATCATCATTGGTTTCAGTGTCAAATGCGATGGCTTGGTCTTTAACCAGGCTAAAGTCAGTGACATAGATTGTCGACACGCCCATTTGTCCGCCAATACCATAGACCGCTATCCAATCGATTGTTGATAGGTTTAAGGGAATATCGGCGGCATCAATTGACACACTTTGCCAGCTTGTTATCGACTCATTAATAGGTAGTGAAATTTCTTTGCTTACACCATTAGCAGAGATGGCTATTTTATAGCCCCCGCTGTAAGTTCCAGTGGTCGCCAGTTTTAGCTCGATGCGGTTGAACAGGCTAAAGTCACCGTTAATACCATCTTGGAAGGCAAGTACCGTGCCCCAGTTTCCTTGTTCAGGTGAATTTGAACTTGCGGTAACTTCCCATCCAAGTAGCCCATCAAATATGATATCCCCTTGTATTGTACTACCGGTACTCCACTCACCCACGGTATTAGCGGTAAAGTCGATATCACTGGTTCCAGCCGATGATATTAAGACAAACTCATCTTCTGTAACGGGTCCACCACCTGTATCTCCCCCGCCATTGGTTGATCCCTGAATCACGACACTCACATCATCAATATAGACTGTGCCTACTTGCGCCCCCATATCAAACAACACCCGGCTGTTATCGTCACCAAATCCACTCGTAGTTAAGGTATAAGTGAAGCTTTGCCAATCCGTACTCAGGGCAACGGTTTCCGTGACATTTGTCCAGGGTTCATGGTTCAGGCCAAGACCTGCAATGATAAACCGAACGACTGAGGCCTTAGCTCTAAATGATAATACATAGGTTTCATCCGGCACTAAGGTCATGATCTGACTTAAGTTAACGTCCCATGGATTACCTGCAACGGCAACATCAGCCTGGAAGACGTTGTTGTCACCCTCTGAGACAACATTTACCGTATTAATCCAGCCTTGCGTTCCATTGTCAAAAGAGCCGTTACCAAGTAATTCCGAACCTGGTTCAGGATCTCCACCACCAGTATCACCACCACCATTAGTATCTTCTCCCTGCAAAATGGTGACATTATCCACTCTAAACACAGCGCCTTCACCCTGTCCCCAGTCCGGGAATATCATCACTACATCGATACCATTGAGGTTCAGACCCGCATTACTCAACTCCTTTAAAGGGATCGTGTAATGCTGCCAATCTGCCGTGGGCGTGGCAATCGTAATTTGTGCTTCGGTCGTTGTGCCACCCTGCTCAACTTTCAGGTTCCAACCTGCAGAGGCATTGTTTGGGGCAGTGACCAGCTTGAGGTCAAACTCCAACACGCCCGTATCCAACATTGGTGAGCCATCATAAGATGCAGGAATACCTGCAAGAGTGGTATTGAAACCTAATACCGTGGGTATGGCACCCACTGCAAATTGCACCACTTCACCATACTCTGCATCTTCATCGCTTACTACGCTGGGCACTGCGTCACCACAGCAATTCCAGGCGGGCCAGGAGGCACTCATCTCGTTGTCGAAGACAATCAAGTCACGGGCAATGCCATCAGAGGGCGCTACCGGCGTCGGTGCCTTGCCGCTAACAAGCGTGCCACCATCGGCAACAGAGTCTAAGTAATTGTCAGTAACCGTTGCACACCCCTGTCCATTGGCCGGAGAAACTGAACATTCGTAAACCCGTACATAATCCACTTCAAAGGCATTAGCTGCGTTAAACGCAGAGGCATCTATTCCACCCTGGTTGACTGCCGTTGGCCAGCTACCTCCCACGGCAAAGTTCAATATCATATGGAAACGCTCATCAAAGGGGGCGTTATTCCACAGCGTCTCGCCATTTTGCTCGGTATACCAACCTTGATGCACCAGACCATCTGCCTGCCCACTCGTGTTAAAATCGACCTCAGACTTCAATTGGGTTTGATACAACACGCCATCAACATACCAGCGCATTTCCCCAGCTTCCCATTCAATAGCATAAATATGGAAGTCATCTGCAGGGTTGTCCCCACTTGGCAATAGATAGCTCTGACCTGAGCTGTCGTTGTTCGGCCAGCTTTCACCGTAATGCAGCGTACCGTGCACATTCGACTCCACACCACTGCCATCTGCAAGTGGTACCACCAGATTCACCGATTCAAAAATATCGATTTCACCGGAGTGGGGCCATCCGCCATACACATTGTCCGTAGGCAACATCCAGATAGCTGGCCATGAGCCCTGCCCTCTGGGTGCCTTGGCACGTATTTCAAAGCGACCATAGGTCCAGTCACCTTTGTCTTTGGATACCAAACGGGCTGAACTATAGGGTAGAGGTTGACCCGATTCTGACTGGGCAACAATTTTTAATGTACCGTCTGCAACAAAAGAGTTTGCTGCGCTATCGGTATAACATTGTTGCTCCTGGTTACCGCCGCCGTTGCAATCGATTTCGTGGGTCCATTTGCTACTGTCTATGGACGTACCATCGAATTCATCACTCCAGACTAGGTTCCAATCTGAATCTGTGTTAACGCTACCGCCGCCTGAGGCTTCTGGTAAAATCAGGTCATCAAAATAGAAGGTCCAGTTAGCCGCATCTTCAGCAGCATTACCGGGAGTGCCATTATCGAAGATTAGGGTAATGGCCGTTGTGCCTGCGCCAGAAATACCAGTAAAGTCGAAACGCAACTCTTCCCAACCTGTACCACCATGCACCGCAGTAACTTCACCTACCACACCACCTTCAAGTTTAAGCAACACATCAACTGCACGCTGCGACCAAACTTTTATCGTAATGATAGTTTCTTGGGGCATATCGATAGGGCTTGCCAGAGTAAACGTGCTGCCACCCCATGGTGCGCCTGCAAACTTCTGCATACGCCCAACCTGAGCGCTGGTATTGATACCATTTGCATCGGGGTTATTAACAATAGACGCCACGCCACCATCGAAATTGGTGAACATATAAGCATTAACATCACTTTCGAATGCGTTTAGTGCTGTTCCAGTTGCATCGCCGCCGCCATTATCACCACCGCCGCTATCACCACCACCATCGCCGCCACCGCCAGCATCAATTTCACCGACAAAGCGAATATTATCGAAATACACCACATTTTCTTGTCCACGCCCGCCTAGGTTGAAATCCGGGAACACAATAATTTGGTCAATATTGATAGATTCAGTTAAACCAATGTTGCCACTGAAATCGAAGGTCAATTCTTCCCATTGATTTATCAGCGTGTTGGCGACCTTAATCTCAGGCCGTGCTCCGCCATTGGCTATCGCAAACTTGATCCCCACATCACTGATAACGCTTTTATACACCATAATTTTAATGGTGCTGTTGCTGGCATCAAGGGTAAACGGACCAATATCGCCATGCTGGGTTTCTGTCCCTACCCAGGGTTGACCGTCTTGACGGGCGATAATTTTCGCTACCCTGGATGAATCGTTGATACCCAACGTATCCGGGTTGGCCACAAATTCAAGCGCTGGATTATCAGCATTTTCAAATACGCTCCAGCTTAATGATGCACCAAAACCGTCTGCCTCAAAGTCTATCGGCGTCTCCACAGTACCGGTACCACCACTATCTCCGCCGCCGTTGTCTCCGCCGCCACTACCAGTACCACCATCATCTTCCCCCTCAACGCTCACGACTTCGAAGCTATTGGCAGGCACAGACAATTGTTGTCCATCACTGTAGTTGACGATTATTTCGCTGGCGCCATAGTTATAGGCGACATAAGTGATTAATCCGCTATTTTTAAACGCCACTGCGGCCGGATGGTCGGCAGTCAGTGCGCCAGTACCCGTTTTCAAATGCCCCAGCTTTTGCCAGGTTTTCACCCAGTGATAGGTGTGGGCTTTGCTCTCGCCGTTTTCTGGCGCATAATTTGAACCCAGGGTTTGGTAATCTGCAAAGGATGCATCGGCATCTGTCATGGCCCATAAGTTCCACCAAATATCACGCCATTCATCATTACCTAAGCCAGATGGTTTGCCGTTGCTTGATTCGGTTAATCCCAAATCCACATACTCTTCCATATAATCAGGATGTAAACCCACATGCAGTACCAGTGGATTGAGTGGTAAACCCTGAATGCCAAGAATGTGTGCGTACGCGCCACTGAACCAGGTTGAGAATGAGCTGCCTGTCCCCCAAATGATAGATGTCGTTAGACGATCAAAACTGTCCGGGAAGTTATCATAATCGTTACCGCGATCAGGATAATTAGGTGAGTCATTGCGGTAGCGGTCAAGATTATTCCAATACTCCCAATATGCCGAGGTGGATGAAGCATGCAGATACATACCTTTTTCCACCAACGCATCATCTCCAATGATCATCCCGTACAGGGCAATCGCACCATAAGCATTAGCCGCTTCAGAAGTAGACTCGTTGTTGTTTCCCAGCACAAAATTGGCATTGCCAGACGCCCAAGAGAAGCCGTTTGCAGGATCGAAATTGCGCAAATAAGGGAACATGTCATCATTTTTATCCGCCGCATAGTCACGAATTAACAGTTCTATCATGGGGCCATATTGATCCTGTCCACACCAAGAAGCATCAACCCGACAAATCTCAGCCGCAGCACGAACAAAGTAACCATAATGGAAATGGTGATCATTAAGCTGTTGATGAGATGCGAACGCTTCTCTCATGCCCAACATAGTGCTCCACTGTTGGTCGTATACGAAATACTTTTCCGTATCCAGCGTGCCGTTAGTATCCGCGGTAAACCAGTCTTCCAACTCTGTTTTTAGCCATTCAATAAAGATATCAGCCTGAGCATTCATACCGATAGAGCGAGCAATCGCTGCCATTTCAGCCATTTTACTGTAGCTTTTACCCGACCAGTAAGTGTCATAATTGACGTTTCCATCATTATTGACATTCCACTGAACCGGATCCTGATTAGCGAATTCATTGACCAGTTCAATCAGATACTGTTCATCAAAGTCTGCTATATTGGATGGCAGATAAGGCAGTACACCGACAAACGGTATTCGATATGAGAATGCCGATGTCTCACTGAATCTGACCATGCCCCGAGCACTTCGCACTTTATATGCACTGAGCGCTTGTGTGCTATTTTTCCATGCCATGGGCAGCAACCCTGCCACCGTCTCAATATCGTTACCCTGCGCGTCCAGATAACGATGAGAAACCATCACACTGTTGTCTGAACGGTTAACCTCATAGCTAATATCTACTTTACGTACCAAGTTTCTGGCTTTAGCAGCAAAAAAATCGGCCGTGGTGTTATTGGGGATCTCCGCCCCTGCAGTTGGCAACAGTGTCAATGTGATTTCATTGCTACTATTGCTGACCGTGATTGCGTTTGACGAAATATTTCCAAAGGTAGTGTCACCTTCGCCTGTTACCAGATAACTGTTGCGATTACCCGCAACACTAGTCCAAATACCTAGGCTGTCATCCTGTTGATAGAAGGTTCCTTTTTCCGGGCTGTCCGGGGCTTTAGTCTTGATCACGATTTGGCCACGGAACGCTTTAACATAGATGTACGGTGACCCGTGCACAAAGGTAGCTTCCATCACCGGCTTATTACCAGACTGCCACTGCACGGTAACCGAGCCATCGCTGTATTCTTTTAAATAAGCATCAAGCTGTTCAAATGCACTGTTAGCGATAGCCACACCATCAAAGACTTCGTTAAAGGGATCTGGAATTGCGTAGACGAACTTGCCCGTGTCACCGCGGATACCGCTGGGAATACCCAGTACTCGCACGCCTTTATTAGAGATCCGAGCCACAATCGGATCAGGCGTAATGTAAGCCGCATTATTCGGATCGCCAATCGTCATTTCCCCTAAGAAAGGAACCGAACCCCACCATTTATGGGTAGGTACAGGATCGTTCACTATCTCACCGATCACCTGTGGTTGGCGATAGGTCGGGGCACCAATAGGATCACAGCCGTTGACGCCAGGTTCTGTCACGCCGGCACTATGGATCCAGGTGCCAAAGTCAATGGTACAACCATAACCATCAGGATTGATGCCATCTGAGATGTTACCCGCGCCGTAACTGATAATGTTAAAGGTACTGGGATCATTAGGATCAACGGCTGTGCGCTGATAAGGCGCAGGTGGTTCAAGCAGATAGGCTTCGCTAACCGCCAGGGTATAAGCAAGTGTCTGGGTAAACTGGCCGTCACTAAAGGACACCGAAATGTCGTGCTGACCAATATTCTCGTCTTGTGGCGTGCCGGCTATCAGCCCACTATCGCTAAGGGATAGCCATACTGGTAAGGTATTCGCTGTGAAGCGGATGCTATCGTCGTTTGCATCGGTGACGAGCAGTTCAAAGCGATATTCTTCACCGGTATCGGCCGACAAAGCAGGCCTATTTTGCAGCACAGGCGCCTGCTCTGACACCTCACCACCGCCACCGGAGGGCTGAAGCGTGACACTCACATCGTCAATAAATACCGTGCCCACTTGTGCGCCCACATCAAACAATGCGCGACTGTTGTCATCACCAAAACCTGTGGTAATAAACGTATAGGTATAAGCTTTCCAGTCAGTGGTCAAAGACACCGTTTCGGTTACTGCAGTCCAGGGGTCATGATTTAAACCCAATCCTGCAATCATATTTCTTGGTATTGAGGCTTTGGCTTTAAATGACAGAACATAGGTTCTATCGGGTAAAAGTGTCATAATCTGGCTTAAATTCACATCCCAGGGGTTACCTGGATTGGCGACCTCTGCAAAAAAGAAGGCGTTTGTGCCTTCGGTGCCAATTGAACCGCCATTCCAGCCATCAATGCCATTGTCGAATGAGCCATTAGTGACTTGATCATCGCCTGTGGGAGGATTGCCCCCGCCGCCACCGTTATCTCCGCCACCGCTGCCTGAGGCTTCAGGTAAAATCAGATCATCAAAATAGAAGGTCCAGTTGGCTGCATCGTCAGCAGCGTTACCGGGAGTGCCATTATCGAAGATTAGGGTAATGGCCGTTGTGCCTGCGCCAGAAATACCGGTAAAGTCGAAACGCAACTCTTCCCAACCTGAACCACCATGCACCGCAGTAACTTCACCTACCACGCCACCTTCAAGTTTAAGCAACACATTAACTGCACGCTGCGACCAAACTTTTATCGTAACGATGGTCCCTTGGGGCATATCGATAGGGCTTGCTAGAGTATATGTGCTGCCACCCCATGGTGCGCCTGCAAACTTCTGCATGCGCCCAACCTGAGCACTAGTATTGATATCTGTCACTTCTGGGTTATTAACAATAGACGCCACCCCACCATCGAAGTCAGTGAACATATAAGCATTAGCATCACCTTCGAATGCGTTTAGTGCCGTTCCAGTTGCATCGCCGCCGCCATTATCACCACCGCCGCTATCACCACCACCATCGCCGCCACCGCCAGCATCAATTTCACCGACAAAGCGAATATTATCGAAATACACTAAATTGTCTTGTGTACGCCCGGCCAAATCAAAATCCGGGAAGACGATGATTTGGTCAATATTGATAGATTCAGTTAAACCAATGTTGCCACTGAAATCGAAGCTTAGTTCTTCCCATTGATTTATCAGTGTATTGGTGACCTTAATCTCAGGTCGTGCTCCGCCATCGGCTATCGCAAACTTGATCCCCACATCACTGATAACGCTTTTATACACCATAATTTTAATGATGCTGTTGCTGGCATCAAGGGTAAACGGACCAAAATCGCCATGCTGGGTTTCTGTCCCTACCCAGGGTTGACCGTCTTGACGGGCGATAATTTTCGCTACCCTGGATGAATCGTTGATACCCAACGTATCCGGGTTGGCCACAAATTCAAGCGCTGGATTATCAGCATTTTCAAATACGCTCCAGCTTAATGATACACCTAAACCGTCTGCCTCAAAGTCGATTGCAGTCAGACCGCTGTCTGTACCACCACCGTTATTTCCGCTACCGCCGCCCGAGGCTTCGGGCAAAATCAGGTCATCAAAATAGAAGGTCCAGTTAGCCGCATCTTCAGCAGCATTACCGGGAGTGCCATTATCGAAGATTAGGGTAATGGCCGTTGTGCCTGCGCCAGAAATACCAGTAAAGTCGAAAC
>Ga0307488_10000903_pt1 | contig 24647 bp, 27 predicted proteins | sample SB02metaG_FD_202248 | JGI IMG/M metagenome (GOLD analysis project Ga0307488, IMG submission 202248) | Sea-ice brine microbial communities from Beaufort Sea near Barrow, Alaska, United States - SB 0.2 | ecosystem: Environmental > Aquatic > Marine > Coastal | place: USA: Alaska | collected... | reverse complement strand
GACCTACATGCAAGACTAAAAACCTGGTGTGATGAGTATTTTTATATCCCCCACCGCAAAGAGGCGAGGGGCGTGGGGGGCTTATTTTTTGATGATTTAAATGATCCTGACTTTGATACGGCATTTGCCATTATGCAAAGTGTCGGAGATAGCTACCTCAAAGCCTATGGACCTATTATTGAGCGTCGTAAAGACACGCCCTATGGTGAGCGGCAACGGGATTTTCAGCTACACCGTCGCGGCCGCTATGTCGAGTTTAATTTAGTTTATGACCGAGGTACCTTGTTTGGCTTACAAACGGGAGGGCGCACGGAATCTATTCTCATGTCATTACCCAGTGAAGTGCGCTGGAGTTATGACTATCAAATTGCTCCAGACTCAGAAGAAGCCATATTGGCAAGGGATTATTTGCCTGCACAAGACTGGTTGGAGTAATTCATGCTCATTGATACGCTCATTGATCAATACCGTGTGTTTGGTAACCCCATACACCACAGCAAGTCGCCCAACATCCATAGCGCATTTGCTGCAGCTACCCATCAACAGCTCAACTACCAAGCACAGCTGGTGGCAGAAGAAGCATTTGAAGACACGGTAACCCAGTTCTTTGCAGCGGGTGGTAAAGGCCTCAATATAACCGTGCCTTTTAAACAACGAGCCGTTGCCATAGCTCAGGTCCTCAGCCCTGCAGCTACCAAGGCAGGGGCGGCTAACACCCTTTACCTAAATGCACAGGGGCAGCTAGTCGCTGACAATACCGATGGCACGGGCCTAGTGCGCGACATCTGTCATAACCTTGAGGGTCAGTTGAGCGCTAAGCGAATCTTAGTATTAGGCGCAGGGGGGGCCGTTAGAGGCGTGCTGCAGCCTATTTTGGCACAACTGCCAGCACAGGTGGTGATCGCTAACCGAACCTACAGCAAAGCCTGCGACTTAGCCGCTTTATGCGCAGATATAGGGCCCATCGAAGCCACCCCTTTGGCGCAACTAAAGGGCCCGTTTGATTGGATTATTAATGGCACTTCGGCTAGCCTAGCGGGTGACTTACCATCATTGCCTGCGGGTCTGATCAGCCACACTAGCTGCTGTTATGACATGATGTATAGCGCCCAAACAACCGTCTTCAACCAATGGGCACTCAACCAAGGTGCGGCCCAAGCCGATGATGGCTTAGGCATGCTAGTAGAACAAGCAGCTCAATCGTTTAGCTTGTGGCGGGGGGTGATGCCCCCCACAGCTGCTGTCCTATCAACCTTAAGAACTGAGTTAAAGGCTTAAAAGTAAGATGCTAAAACCGTATACTATTGATCGTTTTTTGGGGTTTTAAAGTATGAAAACTATTGGCTTAATCGGCGGCATGAGCTGGCAATCCACTAGCCTCTATTACAGTGCCATTAATGAAGGGGTTAAGCAAAGCTTAGGCGGTTTACATAGCGCAAAGGTGTGTCTTTACAGTGTCGATTTTCATGAAATTGAGCAACTACAACATGCAGGAAAATGGGCGCAAACGGCGGCTATATTGGCACAGGCTGCACAAGCAGTAGAAGCGGGTGGGGCAGATCTATTGTTAATTTGCACTAATACCATGCATAAGGTGGCCACCGAGGTTGAGGCGGCAGTGAACATTCCGTTGTTGCATATAGCCGATGCCACAGCTAAGCAGTTATTAGCTGATCGTATGACCAAAGTAGGCTTGTTGGGCACTGCATTTACGATGCAGCAAGATTTTTACAAAGGACGCTTAAGCCAAGACTTTGGCATACAAGTACTCGTCCCCAGTGAAGCACAACAGGCCATGGTTCACGAGGTTATTTACCAAGAACTGTGTCTGGGTATCATTAACCCAGCCTCTAAACAAAAATACCTAGCGGTGCTTCAAGACCTGTTTAATCAAGGCGCCCAGGCAGTGATTTTAGGCTGTACAGAAATTACTTTATTGGTGCAACAAACGGATACGCCCATACCACTTTATGACACCACCGCCATCCACGCCCAAAGTGCGGTCGAGGCGGCGTTGGATGAGGGTTAGTGTTGTTTTTAGCCTAGTTCGGCATTGTGATAAACATTTTGCACGTCATCAAGGTCGGTGAGCATATCTAAAAATGTTTCAAACATTGCTGCATCATCAGCCGTTATTGGGCTCGTATTTTGTGGGATGAATTGAATCTCATCCACTTCAAACTCAAACTCACCTTTATCGTTACCTAAAGTATCGATGAGCGCTTGCTTGGCTTTGTTGTACTCAGTGTTAGGTGCAAATACACTAGTCTTACCATCCTCACATTCAACGTCGGTCACATCTACGTCGGCTTCCATTAGTGCTTCTAGTACGGCATCTTCGTCATCGCCGGCAAATACAAAAATAGCACTATGATCAAACATGTGGCCTACACTACCCGAGGTGCCAATTTTGCACTTAGTTTTAGTGAAGCATAGGCGTACGTCACCAAAAGTACGGTTTGGATTGTCTGTTAGGCACTCAACAATCACCATAGCATTGCCCGGGCCATAACCTTCATAACGCGCGGTGGAATAGTCTTCGCCGCCACCACCTTTGGCTTTTTCTAATGCCTTATCGATCACGTGGCTAGGTACCTGATCTTTTTTGGCCTTGTCGATGAGTGTACGCAGGGCCAGGTTACCGTCGGGTTCCACACCACCAGATTTTGCACAAACGTAAATTTCACGGCCGTACTTGCTATACACCTTAGCTTTAGCGTCAGATGTTTTGGCGATGTCTAACTTTTTGTTTTGGTATGCTCTACCCATGATATGTGTCCGCCGAAAAAATTGGCCTTAATTTTACCTTTATATTTGATTGGGTGAAAGCTACAGTTGTAAACTTGTGTGATAACCTTGAAACAGGCTCTTTGGTACTTAGGATTCAACAGCATGAGCATCCGACAAGCGATTGACGCTGATTTTGGTGGTATTTGGCCCATTTTCCATGCCATTGTTGCAATGGGTGAAACCTATGCTTACCCAAGAGACACTAGTAAGGCGCAGGCCCACCAGCTATGGCTAAAAGCCCCACTAAGAACCTATGTGTTTGAAAAAGACGGCGTTATTCTAGGCACCTATTATATTAAAACCAATCAGGCAGGCCCTGGAGAGCATGTGTGTAATTGTGGTTATATGGTTGCACCTGCGGCAAGAGGCCAAGGCATTGCCTCGTTAATGTGCCAACACTCCCAACAACAGGCACTTAAACTGGGCTACAAAGCGATGCAGTTTAATTTTGTTGCAGTGAGTAATAAAGCGGCGATAAAGCTATGGCACAAGCTAGGCTTTGCGACAGTGGGATGCTTACCGAAGGCGTTTTTGCATCCACAACTAGGATATATAGATGCCATGGTAATGTATAAATGGTTAACTTCGTGCTAAATTTTACGAGTTGCAAGTGACAGTTGTGTAGCTTATTTAGAAAGAGCATCACTTATGAGTCTTACAAAACTCCCAAAAGACCTACCGATACCTATATATGATGGCCGCAGTGATCATTTATACGGTATGCAGTGGCCATCCTTAAAGTTAATGGCCACTAACCGACAGTGGGTTAATTTGGCGCAGATAGATGATTATGTAGTGGTTTATATCTACCCTATGACAGGGCGGCCTGATGAGCCTCTGCCAGAAAACTGGGATGATATTCCGGGTGCAAGAGGTTGTACCCCTCAATCATGCAGCTTTAGAGATCACTATGTGGAATTGCAACAACTGAATGCTCAGGTGTTTGGTTTGAGTGTGCAAGTCAGTGCCTACCAAATTGAAGCCCAACAACGGTTGCACTTGCCATTTGAACTACTAAGTGACGACCAATTGACGCTCAAATCAGCTTTGCAGCTTCCCACATTCGAAGTGGCCGGTATGGAGTTATACAAGCGCATCACCCTTATCCTTAAACAGGGGCGCATCTGTAAGGTCTTTTATCCGGTGTTCCCCTCAAGCGAGAACGCCCAAGAGGTCATTAAGTGGCTCAAGAGCCAACATTAACCTCAGCGACTTACTGCTGTTTAACCTACGAGGCAACTGGCTATGCTAGATCTCTCGAGCACCGATGGTGTTGAACGCCTAGGCTTTGGAGCGTGCAAAAAAAGGCAGTTTGATGCCCAAAATTAGGCCATTACCCAATAATACAAGCCCCAAGCCACTCAAACTACTTAGGCTCCATACATAACCTTCAAACACAGTGGATAGGGCCAACGCCACCACTGGAAAAAGCACCGTTGCATAGGCGGCCTTGCTGGCGCCTATGCGGGCCACAAGGGAAAGGTAAGCAGTGAATCCTGCCACACTGCCAATAATAGCCAAGTAAAATAAGCTGCCAAGGTATTGGGGGCGAGAGTCCCAGGTTAATGGCGTGCCTGTGATAAATAGTAGGGCAGCCAAAAATAGAGCCCCATAAATCATCGCATAGGCACTACTAGTGAAGGGTTTGAGGCCTTTCTTGTTATGCCTTACTGAGATCATATTGCCCAGTGAAAACAAAAAGGTACCTAGAAAAGCAAAGCCAATACTGGCTAGGTCTACACCCTTATCTGAATCTTGTTGCAACTCTGGCCAAAACATTAAACTTAAGCCAATAATGCCAAGGAATCCTGCGGCAAACACAGCTAGGGTTGGTTTTTCTCCCCAAAAAATACGATTGTTGATGGCGTTAAATAGAGTAGCAGCAGAAAAAATAACGGCTAATAAACCACTAGAAACTGATAAACCTGCTGTATAAACACACACAAAATTGAGTGAAAACAAACACATACCATGTAGCACCATAAAGCCATGGTCTTGTTTGCTAGTGGCCTGTAATCGACCACTCAACAGTAACAAAGCCAGCATAATGGCGGCGGCTAAGGCAAAGCGGTAGAACACTGAAGTGAGTATGGCCACTTCGCCTAGCTGCAAGGGGATAGCGATCCAAGTGGTGCCCCAGATGAGCACAGTGGATAAATATAAAAACTGGGTCACGCTAGCCCCTTTTGACGGACTGCTGTTGTCACTCTTGAAGGTCTGCAATAGGGGTGGCAAAGCTTTGCGCCATATCCCACGGGAACCGTATCCAAGTATCTTGACTGACTTCGGTAATGTACATGTCCACGGCAGATTTACCCGCTGGTTTTGCATAAACAGTGGCAAACATAGCTTTAGGCACCATGGCACGCACGGCGGCAGCGGTCTTACCCGTATCCACCAGGTCGTCAATCAACAAAAAGCCTTCACCGTCACCATCAAAACCTTTAAGGAGCTTAAGTTGGCCTTGCTGACTGGCTTCTACGCCGGGTTCAAGTTGGCCATAGCTAGAAATACAGATCGTGTCGATTAAACGAATGTCGAGTTCACGGGCAATAATGGCTGCAGGTACTAGGCCCCCTCGTGTAATGGCAATAATGCCTTTCCATGGTCCGTGATCAAGCAGGCGCCAAGCTAATGCACGGGCGTTACGGTGTAACTCTTCCCAAGAAATAGGGTAGTCTTTATGGTAAGCATTAGTCATGGGTTGTCCTGCGCTAAGTATTGATTTTTAAGGTTAACGTAATTGTCAGCCATGTAAGTAAGGCTTGAAATTTCAGCATCAGTTAAAGGGCGTTTTTGTCGGGCGGGGCTACCGGCATATAAAAAACCACTCACCAACCGTTTGCCCGGCGTCACTAGGCTGTTAGCAGCAATCATTACATCGTCATCCACTAGCACGTTATCCATGATAGTACTCCCCATGCCTACGAGTACACGATTACCAATAGTGCAGCCATGTAAAATTGTTCGATGACCCACGGTGACTTGGTCACCAATGATTAGCGGATAGCCTAATGGGTTATGAGTGCTTTTATGAGTCACATGCAAAATGGACCCGTCTTGAATGCTGGTAGAGTGACCAATACGAATGTGATTCACATCCCCACGGACCACACTGTAAGGCCAGATAGATGAATCTGCACCGATATGAACATCACCGATAATAATGCACTCTTGGTCTGCAAATGCACTCGAGTCAATCTGCGGGGCGACGTGTTTGAGGGGTCGAATGGACATTGTTGTTCCTAATTTGCAGCAAAACGTTGGGTATTGCCTAAAGAGGCACTATTATAACCCCACCAAGATACAAAACAATCGATGAGACGCCATGAAAGCCCTTTCCTTACAAGATGCATTATTACTGCCTAACTTTGCTGCGATTGACCCTGCTGGGTTAGCCGCTACCCTAGACGAAAAATTGAGCCATAATCAAAGTGTCATTGAGCAATTATTAACTAACCAGTCAGGTATCAGTTATGACCAGCTGGTGCCGACTCTTGAACAGCTGGATGATGAAATCAATCAGCTGTGGGGGCCTCTCAGTCATTTACATGGGGTCAGCAATAATGATGCCGTTAGAGCCGCATTTGATGAGTGCCTACCAAAACTGACGGCTTATGCAACGCAAATGGGGCAGAATAAAGCTTTATACTTGGCTTTTTTGGGCCTATTAGAGAATGATGAGTATAGCCAGTTAAGCCAAGCGCAGAAGCAGTTCGTGCAGCTCCAGATTCGAGACTTTAAACTTGCTGGGGTGGCGTTGAATCCACAGCAGCAAACACAATATGGCCAACTGAAACAACAAATGGCCCAGCTATCGACGCGCTTTTCAAATCAGTTAATGGACGCTACAGAGCACTGGAGCAAGCATATTACTGATAGTAAAGACTTACTCGGGTTGCCGGAGTCAGCCTTGCAGCAGGCGCTAGAGGCAGCTAAGGCTAAAGGCTTAGCAGGTTACTTATTAAAGCTCGACTTCTCTTGTTATCACTCGGTGATGACCTTTGCAGAGCCGCGTCAACTGAGACAAGAAATGTATCAAGCGTTTAATACTCGCGCCTCAGATCAAGGCCCCCATGGGGGCCAGTTTGACAATAGCCAGGTGATGGAAGAGCTGGTGGGTTTGCGGCATCAGGTGGCTAAGCTTGTGGGTTTCGACCACTATGCGGATTATTCTGTAGCAACCAAAATGGCTGATTCTGGCCACGCTGTTGAAACCTTTCTTCTAGACCTTGCCCAAGGTTGTAAGCCTCAAGCCCTAGCAGACATGCAGCAATTACAACAATTTGCTACTACACAGGGTGGGCCTACTCCAATGGAGGCCTGGGATGTGGCTTATTACAGCGAAAAATTGCGCCAAAACAGGTACCACTTATCTCAAGAAGAGGTGAAACCTTATTTTGCCCTGCCACAAGTGCAAGCGGGACTATTTGATGTGGTTAACCGCATCTACGGCCTTGAAGTCAGCCCCTGTAAAGGCATTAGCACTTGGCACCCAGATGTTGGCTTTTATGCAGTGGCTTACCAAGGCAAAGCCATTGGATACTTTTATTTTGATCTTTATGCTCGCCAGCAAAAACGCGGTGGGGCCTGGATGGATGAATGCCGTAACCGCCAGTTTAAAGCCAACGGTGAACTGCAACTGCCTGTGGCTTACCTGGTGTGTAATTTTGCTGCGCCGGTGGCAGATGAGCCCGCTCTTTTGACCCATGGCGAAGTGACTACCCTGTTTCATGAATTTGGTCATGGCTTGCATCATATGATGACCAATATTGATGTAGCCGGCGTTGCAGGCATTAACGGTGTGGCATGGGATGCAGTGGAATTACCCAGTCAACTATTAGAAAACTGGTGTTGGCAGGAACAGTCATTGCGTTTGTTTGCTAAACATTATCAAACAGGTGCCGCCTTGCCTGACGATTTGTTAAACAAAATGTTAGCCGCTAAAAACTTCCAAGCGGGGATGTTTGTTATGCGTCAATTGGAATTTGCCTTGTTTGATTTGCGCTTGCACATGAATTACGACCCCATAGACCCACAATCAGTGCAATCGGTATTAAATGCAGTAAGAGCAGAAGTGGCCGTCATAAAAGCCCCTCAATGGAACCGCTTTCAACATGGCTTTGCGCATATTTTTGCGGGTGGTTATGCGTCGGGATACTACAGTTATTTGTGGGCTGAAGTGCTGGCTGCTGATGTCTTTAGCCGTTTTGAAGACGAAGGTATTTTTAACCCCACCACTGGGGCGGCTCTATGGGAACAGATTACTGGGCAAGGCGGTAGTCGCGATGCTATGACCTTATTTACTGCGTTCATGGGGCGTGAGCCCAGTGTTGCAGCCTTAATGCGCAGCAAAGGTTTGGTGCATAGTGGCAGCCAGGGAGTGAGTCATGAAAGTTAGGTTTATTGCAGGTATCGTATGCCCTAAGTGTGGTGCACAAGACAGTGTGCGCATTTATATACCCGAGGACGGCGAGGTTGATGAGCAGTTGAGAGACTGTGTCACTTGCGGGCACGAAGAGCGGGTTGGACAGGCTGCAGCGGCAAGGCAGGAAATGACCACAAGGGTCAACCATACCAAGCCCACTGCAGTGCAGGAAGTAGAGCCACAAATACTTAAGTTACGTTAGTTGAGTGTGTCTTAGGTATTGATGAACCAGGCTTGTTTGTGGCTGAGCCATAAGTAGCCTAATAAGGCTACCAATGCCCTCACACCGCATGAGCCCAGAAATGCCCACCATAGACCATCATTGCCCCAAGATTCCAGCAGGTACCAAAGGGGCAATAGCACACCTAAGCTGGCCAGCACAGAAAAGAACATGGCCTGGGCCTGAGTCGCACCTACAAAAATGCCATCAAACAAATAGCTCCACACACTAATAATGGGTACCCACATAACCCATACTGCATGGGCACTGGCTATTTCTCGCACTCTCTCTAGGGTGGTGAGCATGTTGATAAAAGCGTCGCTTAGCAACCAAAACCCTACGGTGGCAGCGACGGCTACGAAAATAGAATAGATGGCTGCGCCATTACATAAGCGGTAAAAGCGGCGTCTTTTATTGGCTCCCAAGGCTTCTCCACAGGCGGCTTCAATTGCAAAAGCAAAGCCATCTAAAGCGTAGGCAAGTAAGGTGACATATTGCAATAATAGGGTGTTAGCAGCCAGTACATCGTCACCCATGCGGGCGCTTTGTGAGGTGATAAAGGCAAAAGCAAACAGCAGCATTAAAGTACGCACAAACAGGTAGCTGTTGAGGCGCAACAACTGCTTAGCTAAGGGTGAAAAAGCACTCCATTGCAGGTGGAGTTGCTGATCGAATCGAACCAAGTGGCGCCACACTAAAACCAGAGCTAGCATAAGACCACAATAATCAGCCAACAAACTACCCCATGCTACGCCGGCACTTGTCATGTCAAAGCCGATCACAAACAATAGGTTAAAACCAATGTTACTGACGTTAGTCACGACCAGTAAAAGCAAAGGACTGCGGCTATCTTGGCGGCCCAACAGCCAGCCCAAACACACGTAGGTGACAAGCACCGCTGGGGCACTATAAATGCGAATGGAGAGGTATTCTTGGGCTAACTCAGACACTTGGTCGCTTGCGCCCATGAGATAAACACCCAAGGGGATGAGCCAGCTTTGCAAGGCCATAATAGCCACACCAATAGCCAAAGCAAGTAAACCTGGCATCAACAGCAACTGCATCAAACGCTGGTTGTCTTTAGCGCCATGTGCTTGTGCGGTCAGGCCTACAGTCCCCATGCGTAAAAAACCAAAGGCCCAGTAAATAAATGACAACAGGGTGGCGCCCAAAGCCACCGCGCCTAAATAACTGGCCTCATCTAAGTGACCCATAATGGCGGCGTCTACCAAGCCTAGCAAGGGCACACTGATGTTAGAGATAATTAAGGGCCAAGCAAGGTACCAGAGCTGCGACATATGCTTGGCTCTAGGGGCATAGTCTAACCACATACTTTGGGCCACTTTAAGCCCGCCTAAATGGTTGGGGCATACTAAATAACACAAAGAACAAAGCGCTGGCGATCACTACTATCGAGGGCCCAGCTGGGGTGTCGTAAAACCAGGATAAAGCCAAACCACCACTCACCGCTAACATGCCCAGTAGGCTCGCAAGCAAGGCCATTTGTTCGGGTGAACTGGACAAACGACGGGCAGCTGCAGCTGGAATGATGAGTAGTGAGGTAATGAGTAAAACGCCAACCACTTTCATGGCTACAGCAATGACCACCGCAACCAACAGCATTAATAAGGTACGCATCCAAGCCACGTTAATGCCTTCTACCTGAGCTAACTCCTCATTCACAGTAATGGCTAATAAGGGCTTCCATATGCGTATTAATATCGCTAAAACGAGGCCACAGGCTAGGGCAATCCACGTCAAGTCTTGATATCCAATAGCAAGCAAGTCACCAAATAAAAACCCCATTAAATCAATGGCTTGATGATCGAAAAGACTTAAACTGATCAACCCTAATGACAAGCTAGCATGGGAGAGAATACCCAATAAGGTATCGGTTGCAATAATGCGTTTATGCATTAAGGTGCTCAGTAACAGCGCTAACAACAAACACACCAGTACTACGGCGATGCCAATATTAATATGTAGCAATAGGCCTAAGGCCACCCCAAGTAGGGCCGCATGGGCAAGGGTGTCGCCAAAATAAGCCATGCGTCGCCACACCATAAAACAACCCAAAGGCCCAGTAATGGCAGCAATCATTAAGCCGCCCAACCAAGCCCATAATAGAAAATCAGCCATGATCACAGCCCTCGTGATGTTGGCCCGCAATAATCTCGCCATGGCTGGTGTGGTGGTGATTATGCTGATGGTTGTATAAGGCTAAATTACCTGCGCCTTGAGGCCCAAATAAATCGGTAAAGGCAGGGTCTTGACTGACTTGCTCAGGGTGCCCAGAGCAGCAAATGTGTTGGTTAAGACAGATCACTTCATCTGTTGCTGCCATGACTAAATGCAAATCGTGGGACACCATTAAAATGCCACAGCCTAAAAGATCTCGTACCTGACTAATAAGGCCATACAGGGCCACTTGGCCAGACACGTCGACGCCCTGAACGGGCTCATCTAATACCAACAGGTGGGGTTTGCGCAGCAGGGCCCGTAACAATAGTATTCTTTGCGTTTCACCACCAGACAGTTGTTGCATGGGGCGCTCAAGTAGCTTCTCGGCACGACACTCATGGAGCAGATCGTGCCAAAGTTGTGGGCTAAGTTGATGCTGCTTATGACGTCCCAAATCGAGAAAGCGAGCCACTGTCAGTGGTAACGTATCCTCTAGTTTGAGCTTCTGCGGCATGTAACCAATGCGTAGGCCCTTCATGGCGCTAATGTCTCCACTGGTGGTGCGCATTAGTTTTAATAAACTACGCACTAGGGTGGATTTTCCAGCACCGTTTGGACCGATTACCGTAGTAATCTGGCCTGCTTCAAGGGCCATGTTTACATCTTTAATGAGCCAGCGATCACCGCGCTTTACGCCTAGGTTTTTGGCTGTGAGCAGGGTTTGAGTCATCGGTCTGGTTCCGGGGGGTTGGTCTTATTAAGACACCCTTGGCAGGTACCAACGATCTCAATAGTTTGGCCTTGTATGTCAAAACCATGCTGATCGGCACTCAGTTTAATGGCTAGGGTAATGTACTGGCTATCGAGTTCTTGGGCCTGATGACAGTCTTGGCAAAGTAGAAAGTGGCCCTGATGTGGGGTGTCTGGGTTACAGCAGCCCACATAGGCATTGATGCTTTCTAATTTATGTAACAAACCTTGCTCACTCAAAAATTCAAGTGCACGGTACACGGTAGGGGGTGCAGAATTAAAACCCTCCTCAGCTAAACGGGCTAACAAACCATAAGCTCCAATGGGCTGGTGGCTTTGCCATACTAATTCCAGTACTCGCTGGCGCACTTGTGTGAGCCGGACGCCACGATTAGCGCATGCGCTTTGGGCATGACTAATAGCGCTATTGATACAGCGGGTATGGTCGTGGGGTGAAAATGCGCTGGTTTGCATCGGATCGCCTTTAATGTTTGATAATTGTTATAACATAACATAATATGCCTGCAGATTTCTAATACTCTCTATACAATGGTTACTATTATGCTTTTTGTTACGCGCTTTACTTCAAAAATGTGTGTGTTGTTGGTTTTTTGGTGTATGGGCGCTGGTGCATCGGATGCCTCAAACATACTACCCAGTACACACACTTTGTCTCTGCTTGTAAAAGAAGTTACAGGAGAGGTGCATGGGGCCTTATTGCCGGCTAATGTTTCTCCCCATGATTTTAGCCTCAGACCTAGTCATGTCCGTCGCTTACAAGGCGCAGAGCTTGTGGTTTGGTATGGACCCAAGATAGAGCCTTACCTAGCTAAAGTCATGGCACAGATAGCGCCACACAAGCAGCTGATTATTAACCCAGGGCTGTCGGCTTCAAACTATGGTCAGCACCCATGGACTAGTCCTGCGTATTTAATGCAGGGGATGCAGCAACTGAGTCGACACATGGGCAAGGCCTGGAACGAGGCAGTGTGGCTGCAACAAATCGACAAACTCAAGTTACAATTGGTGGCTAATACCCACGCAATGAGCGACAAAAACCAAGGTTATGTGGTGTATCACGATGGTATTAGCGCGTTTGAGTCCTATTTCGGACTATCCCACATAGCTACGTTCACTGATGCCGATGATCAGCCACCCGGAGCTAAGCAGTTGGCTATTATTAATCAACTTGCCAAAAACAACCAATTGGCCTGTGTTTTGATGGACCACGAGGCTCAACCTAAGCTGGTAGATGCGGTACTAAGTCCAATGGTAAAGCGTATTAAAATCGATATTCTAGCTGCCAGCAGCAGTTCCCTATTGGGTTATCTAACTAAGTTGCAGCAGGCCCTATTAGCCTGTGCTACAGATTAGTCAGCTATGTCCATTACTAGGGCAGGTGATGAAATTGTTGCATGCGGTGACGCACTATATCTCGAAATACATTGGGGTCTTTAAGTACGGTAACGCCTGCTTCGCGTTGATGGGTGTCTAAGCCGTGGTAGGTTTCTAAGCGAGACAACCAAAAACGCATAGCAGCTGCCACTAACATGGCATTCCAATACCGCCGTTCGGCATTATTAAACCCCCGCACTTGCGCATAGGCGTTAAGAAAAGCGTCGTATAGCCTGGGTTCAATACTGCCATTAGGAGCGATACACCAGTCGTTCACGGTAATGGCCACGTCAAATAATAAGTAATCATTGCTGGCATTGTACAGGTCTATGGTGGCGCTCAGCTGACCTTGATTGAACAGTGCGTTATCGTGGAACAGATCACCATGTATGACGCCAGTGGGCAAATCAGGCTGCTGACTTTGCATTGCGTCATACTGGCCGATCGCCATCATCAGCATAGCCGCGTCTTCGCCGTCTATGTATGCAGCAGCTGTCGGGCCCAACTCGTTCCACCACTGCGGTCCTCGATGGCTGTGGCGCAGTGTAGGGAATGCTTGGCCAGCGATATGCAGGTGAGCTAACTCTTGGCCCATAATGGCACATTCGTTAACCCCAATTTCTGAGCGGGCTAAGTGATCACCTGCAAAACGTGGAAACAACAGTGTGGGTTTATCTGCAAGCAGGTGCAGGGCTGCGCCGTTTTGGTCCCTAAGTGGAGCGGGCACGGTCACATCGTGCGCTACCAAGTGTTCTGTTAGATCAATAAAATAAGGCATTTCATCATAGCTAAGGTCTTCAAATAGGGTCAGCACAAAATGCTCTTGAGGCTGGCCTTTAATCTGCGTAGTGACGAAATAATTAGTATTTTCTATACCGCCGCTAATGCCCTTAAAGTCCACCACACCGCCGATATTAAACGGAGCGATGTAGGCGCTAATTTGGGCATTGCTTAGGTGGGTATATACGGCCATAGGATTACTGCTTCCTAAAACAAAATGGGGTCATTAATTGGGTTGCAAATAGTACGCTCAGAGAGGCTTCAATTCAAGTTTAGAGCGGCCCATTATGGTATTCTTTATGTCATAAGCACCCACAAAGATCTGTTTGAGAAAACATCATGACTGTAAAAGTTTCCACCCCCGTTGTATTGGTAGACGGTTCCTCATACTTGTTTAGGGCATACCATGCGATGCCACCGTTGAATAATAGTAAAGGCATGCCGACGGGGGCCATCAAAGGGGTGGTGAACATGATGCGCAGCTTGGCGAAGGATTATGCCAACGCTAATATTGTGGTGGTATTTGATGCTAAGGGCCCAACCTTTCGTAATGAAATGTATGCGGAATATAAAGCCCACAGGCCTCCCATGCCCGATGACATGCGCCCGCAGATTGAGCCAATACACCAAATTATTAGGGCTATGGGCCTGCCATTACTGATGGTTTCAGGGGTGGAGGCAGATGATGTGATCGGCACCCTGGCAGCCCAAGCTACGGCTCAGGGCATTGATACGCTTATTTCTACGGGTGATAAGGACATGGCTCAGTTGGTGAGCCCTCACGTTGGTCTGGTCAATACCATGACCAATACCTACCTCAATGAAGAGGGCGTAGTTGCCAAGTTTGGCGTTAGGCCAGATCAGATTATTGACTATTTGGCTATTGTTGGCGATACGGCGGATAATATTCCAGGTGTGCCAGGCGCTGGACCCAAGACCGCTGTGAAGTGGTTGGCAACATACGATACCCTCGAACAGCTCATGCAAAATGCCGATGAAATTGGTGGAAAAATAGGTGAAAAGCTTCGTAACGCCCTCGAGTTCTTGCCCCTTTCTCAAGCGTTAACGACCATTAAATTAGATGTAGAGCTTGAGCACACCTTAGAGCAGTTGGTGCCCAAGCCTGCAGACCAAGCAGCCTTACTGGCTTTATATGAAGACTTAGAGTTTCGCTCATGGGCCAATGTTTTGCTGCAAGACGGCGTAGCAGCTAGCAGCCTGCCACAGGGTGTTGCCAATGCCCCAGCTGCGCTTGAAGCCAAGTCTAAGGTGGCGGTGCCTGTGCCTGCCGTCGTGACGACTAAGCATTATACCACTGTGGCCACTTTGGCTGAGCTTGCCCCTTGGTTAAAGGCCTGCAGCGAGGCACCGGTGTTTGCTTTTGATACCGAAACCACCAGCCTGAACTACATGGAAGCCCAACTGGTGGGGATCTCATTGTGCATAGAGGCGGGTACTGCAGTGTATGTTCCTTGTGGCCACGACTATGTGGGTGCCCCTGAGCAAATTAGCCGGCCAGATCTTATCGCCGCCATAAAGCCTTTATTAGAAGATGCCAAACAAGTCATTTGCGGCCAAAATCTAAAATACGACATTAACGTATTAGCTAATTATGACATTACATGGCAGGCCCAGATTATTGACAGCATGGTGCAGTCTTACGTGCTTAACTCTACTGCGAGCCGCCATAATATGGATGCCTTGGCGCAACACTATCTGGATTATCAAACGGTTAAATACATAGATATTGCTGGTAAAGGTGTTAAGCAACTGACGTTTAACCAAATAGACATAGAGCAAGCTGGGCCTTATGCTGCTGAAGACGCCGACATTACCCTAAGGTTGGCGCAGTATTTCAGTCAATGTTTAGCCTCTGAGCCAACCTTAGCTGCAGTTTATGATGCCATAGAGCGGCCTCTGGTTACGGTTTTGTCGCGTATGGAGCGCATTGGTGCTTTAGTTGATGCCAAAGTTTTGGGCGAGCAAAGTCAAGTCATTGGCAAGCGCTTAATAGAACTCGAGCGAGATGCCTATGAGCTTGCTGGAGAAGTCTTTAACTTGTCATCAACCCAGCAGTTAGCTGCAATTTTGTACGATAAGCTGGGTATCCCCGTGACCAAAAAAACCCCTAAAGGCAAGCCATCAACGGCAGAAGCGGTGTTGCAAGAGCTAGCCCAAGACTATGAACTGCCTAAACTGTTGCTGCAATACCGTAGTTTGAGTAAGTTGAAATCAACCTACACCGATAAGCTACCCCTAGAAATAAACCCCGCCACTGGCCGTATCCATACCTCCTACCATCAAGCAGTGGCAGCCACAGGGCGTTTGTCTTCTAGTGATCCTAATTTACAAAATATTCCTATCCGCAGTAGTGAGGGCCGTCAAATTAGACAAGCCTTTATTGTGCCAAAGGGTCAGGTGATGGTAGCCGCTGATTATTCACAAATAGAATTACGGATTATGGCCCACCTTTCTAAAGATGAAGGCTTACTTAAGGCATTCGCTGCGGGTCAGGACGTACACAAGGCTACTGCAGCTGAGGTATTTGGCGTGACTGTTGACCAGGTCACCAGCGATCAGCGACGCAGTGCAAAAGCCATTAACTTTGGTTTAATTTACGGTATGTCAGCCTTTGGATTGGCTAAACAGTTGGGTATTAGTAGAGCTCAGAGCCAAGATTATATTGGGCGTTATTTTACCCGCTATCCGGGCGTACAAGAGTACATGGACCACACCAAAACAACAGCTGCCGAACAGGGTTATGTAGAAACTCTTTATGGCCGTAGGCTTTACCTGCCAGACATTAAAGCAAGTAATGCGATTGCCCGCCAAGCGTCCGAAAGAACTGCGATTAATGCGCCGATGCAAGGCACGGCTGCAGATATTATCAAGCGCGCGATGATCAAGGTCGATGACTGGTTAGCATCGAGTGGACTCAATGCACGCATGACAATGCAAGTGCACGATGAATTAATTTTTGAGGTGGATGCCGATCAAGTTGATGCTTTAGTGTTAGGTGTAAAAGCAGCAATGGAAGGAGCTGCAGAGCTTTTAGTGCCGCTTATTGTAGATGTGGGAGTGGGTGAAAACTGGGATCAGGCGCATTGATGGCTAATTTATTTGAAAAAATTTAAAATTAACAGGAACTAAATGACATCATAGGCGTCTCAGTATGTAACTAGCCTAGCGTCATCAATACAAGACATAGACGCCTGCCCTGAACACCGTTCCCCTCGGTCTTCAGGGTTTTTTTTGGGCCAGGTTTTATGAGCGCTAGGAGCTCAGGCGCTAAACCGGGCAAACTAGTCTTCGCTCGGGCTTGTCTGGTGAGTAGGTGAAATAATCTGTTCATGGTTTATTGTTGCATTGGAGTCGGTTGCGACGCTGATAGCATTAATAGCTGGCTTCATCCAGAGAACGAGCTGGCGCTCTAAATCGGCGATGCCATCACCTTTAGATGCAGAAAAGCTCTGCATGCTGATCAAGCCTTCTGGATGTTCAGGTAGACCTTTTTTCACTTCCATCTTCGCCTTCATGATGCCATTCTTCTTAAACTTGTCAGCTTTAGTTAAAAGTAAATGTAATGGCAGCTCTGAGGCAATACACCAATCAATAATCATGCGATCAAATTCTTTCAGCGGGTGACGGATATCCATGACCAATACTAAGCCTGATAAACTTGCGCGCACTTCTAAATATTCATTAAGGTGCTTGCGCCACTTTAATTGCATGGCGACGGGCACCTTAGCGTAGCCGTAGCCTGGCAGGTCCACCAACCGACATTGGTCAATGTTGAGGTTAAAAAAGTTTAGCAGTTGGGTACGCCCAGGCGTTTTACTGGTTCTGGCTAAACTAGGGTTACGAGTGAGAGCGTTAATGGCGCTAGATTTGCCAGCGTTAGAGCGGCCGGCAAAAGCAACTTCTGAGCCAATATCTAGGGGGCATTCGCTCACTTTACTTGCACTTGTTGCGAACTCGGCCGAGCGGAATTTGATGTGTTGTGTGGTCATGAGAGCTGTCATTTATAAATTAGCCTGTATTTTACATTATTTTTACGAAAATAAACGCTGCTAAAATAGGAGATCTGCGCCCAGACCGGTGTTGAGTCATTGTAGTCACGTCACCTGCACCTTATAATGCGGTCGTTAAACAGTTTATTTTATATAATTACGGGAAACCCATGAAGAATCTAATTGTATGTATGATGATTGGCCTTGGCTGGATGAACTTTGCCTATGCCGCTGGAGATGCAGCAGCAGGACAAGGTAAGGCCGCGGTATGCAGTGGTTGCCATGGTGCTGATGGCAATAGCATGATCCCAAGCTTTCCTAAGCTGGCTGGGCAAGGTGAGGTGTACCTTGTGAAGCAGCTGATAGACATTCGCGATGGCGCTCGAAATGTGCCCCAAATGACTGGCATTTTAACGGGCCGCAGTGACCAAGATTTGGCAGACATTGCAGCCTATTACAGTTCCAAAAAAGGCACTGTGGGTGCAACCGATCCTGACCTAATGGAGTTAGGCCGTCAGATATACCGTGCAGGTATTGCCTCTAAAGGTGTTGCTGCATGCACAGCGTGCCACTCCCCTACGGGTGCGGGTAATCCACAAGCAGGTTTCCCTGCCTTGGGTGGGCAGCATGCAGACTATACCATTAGCCAACTCAAAGCCTACCGCACAGAGACGCGCAACAACAGTCAGGCCAAGGTTATGCAGCAAGTTGCAGCAATCATGAGTGATAAAGAAATTGAAGCCGTAGCCAGCTATATCCAAGGTCTATCTGAATAGTTAGATCAGTTAACAAAAAAGGTGGCTTGTGCCACCTTTTTTTATTTAACAAATGTTGAGTTGAGTAAAGACACTGTAAATGAACTTAACTTGATGGCCTTAAAGGTTATTATTAAAAATGACCAGTCCATCTTTCATGTTACCTAGGAGCTAAATCATGTTGAAGAAAATTATCGCTGTTATAACACTAGCCAGTTTGCCAGTGTTTGCTTTAGCGGCAGACTACCAAGCGGGAACACATTACATCGTGCTTGATGAGCCGATTAAATCATCACGTACTGAAGCCGTGGTGGTTAATGAATTTTTTGGTTATACCTGTCCTCATTGCAATAGCTTTGAATCACAGTTGCATGCCTGGGCTGGTAAGCAAACTGATGACGTAAGCTTTATGCCTATTCCCGTGATTTTTGGTCGTAGTTGGGAGCCTTATGCTAAGGCTTACTTTGTGGCACTTAGTTTGGGTGTGCTCGAGCAGACGCACCAAGCTATGTACGATGCCGTCCACATCGATAAGCGACGCATGACCAATCGTCAAGCCCTAGCGGCTTTTTTTGCTGAGAATGGCGTTAGTAAAGCTGATTTTGACAGTGCTTATGATTCCTTCGATCTGCAAAATAAATTGCGTCAAGGCAACCGTTTGGCAGCAAAGGCCCAAATAACCGGTGTGCCGTCCATGTTAGTCAATGGTAAGTACATGGTTAATGCCACTTTGGCAGGTAGCAGTGAAGGTATGCTTGCGGTAGTGGATTATCTAGTCAATCTAGAAAACCAATAAGCCGCATTAAGGCCACGACAAGGGCATTGTAGCAGGGTAGAATGGGGCCATAGGGCGTAAGCCTGATTATTCAGACGGACACACAAGCACATGAGCGATCAAGGCCCCAAGCCAACTACGCATTTTGGTTTTAAAGAAGTACCTATGGGTGACAAAGTAAGCCAAGTGGCTGGCGTGTTCCATTCTGTAGCGGCTAAATATGACGTCATGAATGACCTTATGTCGATGGGTATTCATCGTTTGTGGAAGCGCCAAACGATTGAAATGAGTGGCGTGAGGGCAGGGGATTCAGTCTTGGATCTAGCAGGGGGTACGGGAGACCTTACCATCCGCTTCAGTAGCCTAGTGGGGCCTGAAGGTCGAGTCATTTTGGCTGACATCAATGAGTCTATGATTAAGGTTGGGCGTGACCGTTTAATCGATAAAGGTGTCGTTGGTAATGTCAGTTATGTACAAGCCAATGCAGAAGCACTGCCATTCCCTGATGACAGCTTTGATTGCATCACCATTGCCTTTGGTCTGCGCAACGTCACCGATAAAGATAAGGCCCTAGCGTCAATGCGGCGGGTATTGAAGCCGGGCGGACGCTTATTGGTGTTAGAATTCTCCAAAACAGATAACCCGTTACTCACCAAAGTCTACGACACCTACTCGTTCAATATATTACCTAAAATTGGTAAGCTCATTGCTGGCGATGAAGACAGTTATCGCTATCTGGCCGAATCTATCCGTATGCATCCAGACCAAGCGACCTTAAAGGGCATGATGGAGGCAGCAGGTTTGGTTAACTGTCGCTTTCACAATATGACTGGCGGTATTGTGGCTCTGCATTACGGCGTTAAACCGTAAGTAGTGGGAATATAACGCACCCATGAAAGCCATCTTTCGTAGTTTCTCTATTCTTCGGATCATTATCCGTTATCGCTTAGACCTACCCTTATTAGGCTATGCCTTACCTCTGCCAGTGCGATTTATATTTTGGTGTATGCCATGGCGCTTGCTGGTGCCTGTGCGGGGCACGGTGTCTCAACGTATCCGCTTGGCGTTGATTGATTTGGGTCCCGTGTTTGTTAAATTTGGTCAGTTGTTATCTACCCGTAGGGATATGTTAGATGACGAACTAGCTGAGCAACTGGCAACCCTGCTCGATAAGGTCCCCGCTTTTGATAGTCAGCAATCTAAGCGTTTAATAGAGCAAGCTTTAAAGCAAACTGTGGTTGAGGCGTTTGCCGAATTTGATGATGAGCCCCTAGCTTCTGCCTCCGTCGCTCAGGTCCATAGTGCGCGTTTAGTGACCGGTGAAGCGGTTATTGTGAAAATTATTCGTCCTGGTATTAAGCGTACTATTGAGAGTGATTTAAGATTGATGCGCTTAGTGGCTAAAGTGATTGATGCAGCGGTACCTGATCTTCGGCGTCTGCGTTTGCAAGATGTGATTGATGAATATGAAAAAACTATTTTAGATGAGCTAGATTTGCAGCGTGAGGCGGGCAATGCCAGCCAGTTGAGGCGCAATTTTGAAAACTCTAATCTGTTGTATATTCCCCAAATTTATTGGCACTTGAGTAACGCTTCGGTGCTCGTGCAAGAACGCATCTATGGTCTTCCTGTGAGTGATATTGAGGCTATTGAAAATGCTGGCATTAGCCGCCAGGAGTTGGCTGAGCGAGGCGTCGAAATATTTTTTACACAAGTTTTTCGGGACAGCTTCTTCCATGCTGACATGCACCCGGGGAATATTTTTGTCAATCCTGCATTACCCCACGATCCCCAGTATATGGCGGTGGATTTTGGCATTGTTGGTAGCCTTACACAGGAAGATCAGACCTATTTAGCGCGTATTTTGCTGGCCTTCTTTAATCGTGATTACCGCCAAATCGCCCAACTGCACGTAGATTGCGGTTGGTTACCAGCAGATACCAAGGTGCATGAGTTTGAAGGTGCAATTCGGGGAGTGAGTGAACCCATATTTTCAAAACCCTTGGCTGAAATTTCTTTTGCTCAGGTGCTGTTGGGATTATTCCAAACTGCTCGTCGGTTTAATATGCAGGTGCAACCGCAGTTGGTGCTGTTACAAAAAACCATGCTCAACATCGAAGGACTGGGTCGTCAGTTATACCCCCAACTGAACCTGTGGGACACCGCTCAGCCGATTCTGGAAGAGTGGTTTAAGCGCCAAGTGAGCCCCAAGCAGGTGTACCGACAGCTGAAACAAGAATGGCCAGACCTAGCCCAACAATTACCCTTTTTACCAGGGTTAGTACACGATGCCTTGCAGCAGTCAGCGCGCCCCCAGTCTGTGCCTGCTGCCACCAAGCCAGAACCGAAAGGCAAAGGCCACTGGAGTGGCCTCATAGGCCTAGCTCTAGTTTTAGGTGCTGCTGCATTGCATCCTATACCCTTGGCAGATCAGGTGTGGGTGGCGCCAGTGAGCGTGGTGTTAGCGCTTGTGGGTATATTGATATTATGGACTAGAGGGAACCGCTGATGACTACTGAAGGCTGGTTGGATCAGGTTATGTGGGATGACAAGGGCTTGGTGCCTGCTATTGCTCAAGATTACAAAACAGGGCAAATTTTGATGATGGCTTGGATGAGCCCTGAGTCTTTAGCGTTAACGCAGCAAGAGCAGCGCGCCGTGTATTGGTCGCGTTCGCGGGCGCGTTTGTGGCGCAAGGGTGAAGAGTCCGGCCACGTACAAAAACTACATAGTCTGCACTTAGACTGCGACGCCGATGTTATTTTATTACAGGTGGAGCAGGTAGGTGGTATTGCCTGTCATACGGGCCGCCCGCACTGTTTCTTTAGGCGCTTACAAGCCGATGAGTGGCATGAAGATGTTGCAGTAGCTAAAGATCCGAAGGAGATTTATAATCATGAATGATGTATTGAATGCTTTACAGCTAGTGCTACAAGAGCGCAAACAGGCAGCTCCCGAATCTTCCTACGTAGCAAGTTTGCACGCTCAGGGTTTAAATAAAATATTGGAAAAAATCGGCGAAGAAAGCACAGAAGTGATCTTGGCAGCGAAAGATGTGCAACATCTGGCTACGACTAAAGACGTTATTGCCGAAACGGCTGATTTATGGTTCCATTGCCTAGTGATGTTATCGCACTTCGGTGAGGATCATACGGCCGTATTGAAAGAGTTGGAGCGTCGATTTGATCTGTCAGGTTTAGTAGAAAAGGCTAATCGTAGCCAGTAAATTTTTTATCAGGAGAGAAGGTATGGGTATGGGTGGAATTAGTATTTGGCAGTTAGTGATCGTGTTAGCCATTATTTTGTTGTTATTTGGCAGCAAAAAGTTGCGTAATATCGGTGGCGATTTAGGCAATGCGGTTAAAGGCTTTAAGTCGGCTATGAAAGATGGCACAGAAGAGCCCAAAGCCATTAACGATAAGCAGGATGCAAGCTTTACTGCAGCAGACACGACTGCTGACAAAGAATCAGCAAAAAAAACTGATAAGTAACGGCCCAATCTATGTTTGATATTGGTTTTACAGAGTTGGTGCTAGTGGCGGTGATTGGGCTACTAATCCTTGGTCCAGAGCGTATGCCCGTAGCCGTGAGAACCATTGGTCTGTGGGTGGGCAAAATAAAGCGCACTGTGGGTGGTGTGCAAAAAGAGATACAAGATGAGCTAAGGATCGACGAAATACGTAAAAAAGCCGATGAAAACCGTAAAGCCATTGAAGACCGCATGACTGAGTTAGCGGCAGAAACTGATATTATGGAAGCGCCTGTAGAGGTGGCCCAAGAAAATCGGCCTGCCAACAAGACTGAAGCCAAACCTGCAAGCAAGGCTGCAAAGAAACCCGCAAGCAAGGCTGCAAGTAAACCTGCAAGCAAGGCTGCAAAAAAACCCGCAAGCAAGCCTGCAAGTAAACCTGCAAGCAAAGTTGCAAAGAAACCCGCAAGCAAGGCTGCAAGTAAACCCCCTAGCAAAGCCAGTAAAAAAGTTGAACAAAAAGAACCCTCAATTGGCGGCTCTTAACCGTTTTTGGAACACACGATCACTATGAACGACGCTAAAGCCTACACCACTGAACAAGAGTCAGAACTGCCCTTAATGGGGCACTTAATAGAGCTGCGTAATCGGTTGTTAAAGGCAGTGGTCCTGGTGGTGTTGTTTTTTGCCTGCATGTTCCCTTTTGCTAACGATCTTTACCTTTACCTATCCGATCCCTTGCGCAGTTTACTACCTGAAGGCTCGACCATGATCGCGACTCAGGTTGCCTCGCCCTTTTTGGCACCTTTTAAGCTGACCATGGTATTAGCCCTATTTTTGGGTATGCCATTTATATTGCATCAAGCTTGGAGCTTTATTGCGCCTGGCTTGTATAAAAAAGAAAAGCGTCTGGCTGTTCCTTTGTTGGGATCTAGCATTCTGCTGTTCTATTTAGGCATCGCTTTTGCTTACTACATTGTCTTCCCCCTCATTTTTGGGTTTTTTACCGCCACGGGCCCCGAAGACGTTAAAGTGATGACCGATATTTCGGCTTATTTGGATTTTGTGCTAAAGCTGTTTTTCGCCTTTGGTATTGTGTTTGAAATCCCTATTGCCACCATATTACTCATTTGGTCTGGAGCTACCACAGCCGATGACCTAGCCAAAAAGCGTGCTTACGTGTTGGTGAGCTGCTTTGTCATTGGTATGTTGATTACCCCACCGGATGTGATCTCCCAAACTTTATTAGCGGTGCCTATGTGGCTGTTGTTTGAAGTAGGTATTTTGGTGGGACGTTTTGTAAAACCGAATACTGATGACGATCCTGAAGAAGATGTCAAAGAGTCCACTATAGTAGACTAGCCAGGTGGCTATTTTGCTCACCCAGTGGCCTTTGACCAAGGGCCGCAATCTATGGTTTTAAGCGCAGCCGCAAGGCTGGGCTTAAAACTAACAGTGTCGGTCGTTGCTGAGTACTCATTCAAACAGCTTATTTCATCTCATTTCCTCAAACCGCTTGTGCTTTGCCGTGCGATGGATATAATGGCGCTCCCTTGTTAGAGGGGCCTTAGACAAGCGATGAGCGAGTCACTAAAAGGCCTTGTAAAACAAAGGGCTGACAAAGCTGTAATGGTTGAGTCAGGGATCAAAATAAAGTATTTATTTACACCATTTTGATTGACGGCGAGGATTACTTCGGTATAATACGTCACCTCGGTTGAGCGCACTGCTTCACAGCAAATCACTTAACCGACCGCTCTTTAACAATTTAATCAAGTAATTCGTGTGGGCGTTTGTTGGATTGGCAATAAGACCTAAGTTTCGATTTAGGCAACGATCAAACAGACGACTCGTGAATTCATTTAATATTGGCTTTTATCTTCGGATAGAGGTCAGCGTAATTAAGTTTACAGTAAGAGTTTGAGCAAAAAATTAGACGGTCTTTTCTTCGGGATTGATTGTCGAACATTTTTAAACTGAAGAGTTTGATCATGGCTCAGATTGAACGCTGGCGGCAGGCTTAACACATGCAAGTCGAACGGTAACAGAACTAGCTTGCTAGTTGCTGACGAGTGGCGGACGGGTGAGTAACGC
>Ga0307488_10000902_pt1 | contig 24648 bp, 17 predicted proteins | sample SB02metaG_FD_202248 | JGI IMG/M metagenome (GOLD analysis project Ga0307488, IMG submission 202248) | Sea-ice brine microbial communities from Beaufort Sea near Barrow, Alaska, United States - SB 0.2 | ecosystem: Environmental > Aquatic > Marine > Coastal | place: USA: Alaska | collected... | reverse complement strand
CGTGGTGAGTGATCTCGCCGTTCGCGGATCGAACATTCACAACTTCCCCGAGAGCACCCTTGTTAGGGGCGTCGTCATATGCGAGGTACGCCCCCAGGCCACCCGCGAAGGAGACCTTGGTCCCCGCCGCGATCGGAAGTGAGAGAGCGTTTGCCTCGCGGCTTCGGTCGGTGAGACTCCGAACCCGCTCGAAGTCCTCCCCGACGGCTCGACCGAAGTCGTCAACCGAGGCGAGGTGCATGTCGAGCGCGTTCTTAGCCGTAGAGGCCGTGTGGCCCTGGATCAAGCTGGTCCAGAAATCGTTTGAGCTCATGACAGTTCTCCGTACCTTCCAACGGGGATAGCCCCTCTACCGGATAATCTCGTAGTTCTTGTCCCGGTTTCGGAACCAAGGGTCTTGAACCAAGGTGAGCCCCAGGCTCTCCGAGTAAGCGAAACCGCCGACGGCACCGTTCTCTGAAATCTGCTCGTCGCTCATTGCGGATAGGAGCTGGTCGGCCCGAAGTGAGCCGGGGACGATTCTCCGAAGGGAGCCCGCGAGCGGCTTGCAAACCGACCAATCCGTGAAGAGCTGTAGGGAGAGGGACCCAGTGTAAAAGTAGTCGTCCCCGTTCTCGTCGTACATCTCCTCCGACTCACCCCCGAACGAAACCTGCTCGATCTCGATTCCGTTCCAAGAAAGCCTGTCTCGGAGCTCCCCCTGTAGGAACATGAGCGTCCTATCCGCGATCTCAGCCTGCGCGTGAACGTCGCGGGCCATCAGGTCGATGTCTAACGACATCTCGAAGCGGCCACCGTACTCTCGGACGGAGCCTTCCCGGGCACGTGACACAACGACGGCCATGATGTCACCGTCGAAGGCGCGGCGGCCGAAGGCCAGCACCACCCCTGGGATTGCCTCATTGTTGGCACCGTTCTCCTGAACGGGAAACGGCCCCAGGCTGGTTCCCGAATAGTAGTAGTCCGTCGAGAGGCTGGTTCCCGGGGGGAGAGGCCGGGTCAGGATGATCTTCCCGGTGGCGGCATCCGACGAATAGTTCACGCCCTCGTACAGAAGGGATGAGGACGGCATTTCGTACACCACGAGGGAGCCGGGGTGGAACCTATCGGCAGAAACTTGGTGTATGAGGGGATCGAGCTGAAGGGGCTTCTCATCGTAAACCGCGAGGAGCGGGTCAACGTAGAACATTAGGTACTCGCCGGGGACCCCCCGGTAAGCGAAGACCTCCTTGCGGATCTCGATGTAGTAGATGCCCGCAGCGGTTGGGAACACCCCAGCGTTCTTCTGTATTGCGAGGGAGTCCTCCTTTACCCACTCAATGCTTGTCCCCTGCTTTCCGTATGCCTTAGTCAGATGGCAGTACGACTCCACCACCCCCTGGTAGTTGTCGGCAGAAAACCGGAACGGGGTGGCCGAGGTGTTCTTCAGGATTATCGCCTGCTGGGGGCGTTCTTCGAACGAGTACTTCCCCTGTATATTGGGGACCAGGGAGTCCTTATACTTCGGGTCTTTCGCCCAGTAGTCTCGAAGCTCCCCTATGAACCTCCGCTTGACCGCCTCAGTTAAAACGTAGTGCAAGGATCACGACCGAACGAGGGTGTAGCCGACAGTCCCCGCCAGAGCCGGGGTCGAAAGAACGTCGAAGCCGGTTGCGGTCTTGGCCGAAACCGCCAGGACAACGGCGGAGTTCGGACTCTCAAGCAAAACGGTGTAAGAATCGTCGGGCTGGCTCACAGTGAAGTTCACAGTTTCCGTGACCCCAGCCAGGACCACGGAGCCCCGGATACTGGGCTCTGCGAGGGTGGGGGTTCCGCCTGCTGCGGTTGCGGTCGTACGGGTGCTTCGCCTTAGCGTTGCAACGGTCGTGCCGTTTAGAGTCAGGGCACCCAGCCCCGAGGAGAAGACGTTGAGAGCCTGGTCGCCGTCTTGACTCAAGGATTCAGTCTCAGGGCAGCTCTTAATCGTGAGAGTCCCGGCCCCAGAAAGGTTCGACAAGACCTCGCCAACCGTTCCAAGACTCAGGAGCTCATACTCGCAGGTCACGTCATTGGGGCGGTCTAAGGTGGTGTCGTAGGCCACCTGAATGTCGTTAGCCCACTCGACGCCCGACATCCTGAACCGGGAGCAGTTGCTGAGGGTTGATAGGCTGGAGTTGTCCGACCCGCGCCACGTACCGCCACGGACCTCGATTACCCCGCAGGTTGTAGCCTTGACCTGAAAAGAGCCGACCCCGGTAGCCACCAACTCGCACCCCTTGATTAGGAGCCGCTGAGAGGCTACCAGGGATCCCGCGCTGCCGCCCCCGGCTAACGTGGCGCCTGATACTGTAAGCCCACCTGCGGGCGTCGTAGAGGCCGCGAGGGTGATAGCGTTTCCGCCGGTTCCAGCGGTTACGGCGTCGAGCGTAACGAGGCCCGCCGCAGGGGTAGCGGTCACAGTTGCGCTGAAAGCGTTGGAGGTGTCGTTAAGGGCTGCTGAGATCTCAGCCGCGACCGCCGCCACCGTGCTCCCGAGAACGCTGAAGTTGTTAGACCCCGGGTTTCGGGTTCCGGCGATTCCCGTGAGAACAACCCCTCCTACGGTGAGGGAATCACCGGCAACGAGCGGGGCGGTCACCACGGTGACGGTGCCCGCTGCGAAGGTGTCCGCCCCGACCACGTTCACGCACGTCTGGGCGGCGGTTGTGTTAGAGATCTCAAGCCCCTCCAAAGTGATTTGAAGGGGGGTCACATCGAGGGACGCTGAGATTGTAAGGGTGTCGTTCGCCCCCGAATTGGTAAGGGTGACGTCCCCGACCCCGATGACGTGAACCCCGTCTTTCTGGAGCGTCAGGTTCTCGGTGTACGTTCCGGGGTACACCAGAACAAGGGACGGAGCTGCCGCGCTTGAGGAGGTCGGGATTGCGTCAAAGGCAGACTGAACCGTGGAGTAGGCTGCGCCGTCGCCGGGACCCACCACGAAGACGCCGGTGATGTTCCGAGTCCCAAGGAGAGCCTCCAAGAGAACCGCTGCGACTCCTGGATCTTGAAACTGGAGCTCGCCGCCTACAGCCATGTTGATTAGCCGGGTTCCGGCTGACCCTGACTCTATCTGGATTTGATCTGTTAGAAACGGGGACTGGGCCATGGGACCTCCGGAAAGTGGTGCCGCATAGGCAATCTAATACCGACCTCAGAATCGAGACTCGCCCTCTTCAGCGGGCTTTTCGTACTTGAGGCCCAAAGCCTTAGCGATCTTCTCAGCCGCGTCGGAGTTCTCTGCGATTGCCCGGCCCGTATCCCCATAAATCCCCCGCATGACTTCGTTGAAGGTCGGGTCATTCACGGTGAAGAGGTCGCGCTCGATGCGCTCCCGGACGGTGATGGGGTCGAGGTTCATGAGCTCGAGGATCGTCTCAACGTCCAAGGAGCCCTTCGTGTAGAGGTTCCACAGGGCATCGAACGTGTCACGGTTGTCCCGCAGCGCAAGCCTGGTGAACGAAAGAGTCGGAACAATGACCCGCTCTTCCCCGTCCTCGTCTTCCTCAACAAACCCCATCCGAGCGCACATGGGTCGGAAGAAGTGCTCTTCCACAAGGTTTTGGAGCTGGTCCCGCAGGAGCATGTATCGAGTGTTGATGACCTCGAGGTTGATCCGGTCCCCGCTGTACTGGGACTCCCCTGAGAGAAGACCTTCGGTGACACCCAGCCCCGCATAGAGCTGCCGGTCAGTGAGATCGTACTCGCCGCTGAGGTCAAGGAGGCGCTGATCGGCTCCCATCTCATCCCAGGTCACCTGGAAGTTCGCGATGATTGAGTAATCCGGGTCCTGGAGGGCCATGTCCACCTGCTCCCGCAAGGCTTCGACGTCTCCAATGTTGAGGTCTTCGCCGTACACGATTCGGATCGGGGTCATGTGCCGCGAGGCAATGCTTGTCTGGGCCTGACGCAACTTGTCGCGGTAGACCAGGGCTCTCATGCACCGCTCGAGGATAGAACGGCCTCGGGGCTCGTAATCTGACTTGCGGTTCGCAACGTAGTGTACGAAGGAGCCTGCCATGGGGTCGGTGTTGAGGGGGATGTTCACGCCCGCCGTGATCGCCTTAACGACCTCGGGGGGCATCGACTCAACGACGCGGATAGCTCCCGGGTCCATCGCCGCAGCCTTCTCGATGATAGCCTTGGTCTTGGAGTCTGGAATAAGCTCAAAGATCCGCTCATCGGTGAAGTTGAAGCTCTCCATCCGAACCTGCTCGGGCGGGAGAACCCGGATACTGGTCCAGCCCTTGTAGTTCTTCTTCAGCCAAGCGGAAGCCTTCTCGTCCGCGTCCTCCCGCTCCACCAGGAGCTCGACGACATCGCCCGGCTTGTGCCCTTCGACCTGGTCCTCTTCCGTTACAATGGTGCGCTGGGTCTCGAATCGGACCTCCTCCGGCATCTCCGGATTCGCATCCTCGCACCAAATGAACACTTCTCCAATAAGGTTCCGGTCATGCGTGATCGAGAGGAGGCGCTCAAGAAGGTGGACCTTCTTTGCCCACCTCTCGCAGAAACGGGTCGATGCGACCGCGAGTTCCCGCGATGCCGCCTTCGGAATACCAATCCGAACCTTGCTGATCGGGAGCTCCGTGTGGAGGTCAACGGCCTGCCCCACGAACGGCTCGTTCCGGTAGAAGAACCTGTAGTAGTTCCACTGCTCGTGTAGGCTCTGAGGAAGCTCCAGGAAGTCAGTACTGAGCTCCGGGCTGTAGAAGTTTCCTCCCGCTCCCGTTACCGTGCCTGCGTTTCCAAGACCCGCCATCGAGGCGACCCTGGACTTCTGCGAAGCCTTCTTTACCCGGCGAGGTTTGCCGGTCTTTGCCTTCCCACCCGGCTTACCGTTCCCACTGGGAACCGATGATACCGGCCTTCCGACCGGCTCCTTTGGATCACTCATTGCTCACCCCCAGCCGCACGGACCGCTTTTCGAGTTGCGCGCCTCTCGGCATTCCGAAGGTTCCTCTTCTCATCTCGCACTCGGACCATCCGCTGCCGGTAGGACTCGGCCCGCTCAGACTCCGGGATCATATCCGGATCATCAGAACGGCGAGGAATCAAGGTTCCGACGGAATCCATCGCGGCCAGAACGCGACGAAGAGCCCTCTGGGCCTCATCCGACCTCGGGGAACGCACCGACCTCGCGGTCCGAATCGCATCGTCGATCTCCCGGCGAGCCTTGTTGAGACCCTCCTGGATTCTTGAGTCCTCCGGGGAGGATGCGTTTCTGGCTGAATACCTACCCATCAATACTTCATGTCCATGCAAAGGCGATTGCCGTTTGAGGCCGAGGGAACAGCTGAGACAATACCTACGGCGTTCGGGTTCGTAACCCCTGCGGCATTTAAGTTTGCATCTGAGTCGTTACAAAGGAGCCCGTTCTCGCTTACTTTGAGCGAATCGTTGAGTCCGTAGGCGATTGCAGCACCGGTACGGGTTCCCGCCCCAACCAGGGCAGTAGTCTCGAAGGCTTTGAAGAAGGCCCGGGTTCCACCGCTAACAAGCGTGATCAGGTTTTGCCCGCCCGTGCCAGAAAGAAACTGATGGCTGAGGTAGTTCTCGGGGGAGCCTACAAGGAGCTCCACCCCTGCCCCGAAGCCTCCGGGCTGGAGCTGGCTGTAGTACTCGGCCTGGAACAAGAGGAAGCCTGCAACGGTGTTTCCGTCACTCACCTCAACGGTGAAATCCTGGGCTCCAAGTGAGTACGCTACGAACAGGCCGCCACGCCAGCCGGTCGAAAGGAGGTTCGTTCCAGGCCAAACCGGGAACCTGTCCCCTGGGAACATGAGCTCGACGTCGCCGACGTCGTCGAGGTTAGAGTTCTGCATCATGATCTCCGCTTGTTTGGAAGCTGCCTGGAGGAGTGGGACCCGGTTCTCACTCTCCCCGAACCCCCCCTGCCGAAAGCCGAAGAACCGGGAATACCGTGGCGCGTCCCAGTTGACCTCTTGTTGCTGACCCCCATTATCGCCCTCTCCTTGGACTCACTGTTAGTGGCACACCAGGCCATTCTAATCAGGGCGTCGGAAAGGTCATCGTGTTTCCCATCGAGGTTAGGGGCTGCGACCTTCACGATGTACTTACTCTTGTACTCCGCCTGTAGCTCAAGAATCTCAGCAAGGTATTCGCAGTGCTCATCCCCATCGAGGATGGGGTGGTCAAAGAGAACCAGCTTCCGGTCGAACATAAGGTTCTTGAAGTTGTGAAACGACTCGCTGTTCTTCTTGTCCGTGAAGTGGACCGACTGGAGCTGCTGTAAGCCCTTCTTTCGAAGGGCTTGCTCCATCGGGATTCCCGCCCACTGGTCGAAGATCCCGTCAACGATGTAGAACCTCTTAGTGATCCCGTGAATCCAGTCCGCGACATCGTCGAACTCGAGGCGCTCCTCGCCTACAAACTTCCCCTCCCCGGCCTTGATCTTCTCAATGAAGTCGAGAACGACGCGGCCCTCGGCATCGAAGTGCCCCACCGCGACCGCGCTTGCGTCGCCCACGAGGGCGATGTCGATGCCCATGAAGTGGGGCATTCCTGTAGGGGCACGGGACTTGGGGCGAAGAGAAAGGTCCACGCAATCAAGCAGGTCCTTCTCGTCCTCAATCCAACCCCTGGAACGGTCAGTGAACTCAGCCCCGAACTCCGTGAAGAAGACGTTTGGGTCCTTCAGGTAGGAGCCTACAAACGTCTCTGCCGGGACGGTCGGGTTTACTTCCCACGTTGGAGCCTGGATGCAGAGCATCTTCTGAGCGGCCTTGTTACTTCCGAACCCAAGCCTGTAGCTCTTGTAGAACAACCCCTGCTTTCCGAGGGGGCTCGAGATCTGGATGATTCGACCCTCATTCTCTCCGATCGGCCGAGTCTGGTTCCTCGGATCCTTGGGGCTGAAGGTACGAGTGCTCGGCTCGACTGCCTGGTAGACCTCGTCTGCTGAGGCTTGGCCCTTGTCCCCGAAGTGGGCGACCTCGTCCAGTGCAACGAGGATGTTGGCACCACCACGGAGCCCCTTCGCCACACAGGAGCGGAAGGTCACGTTGATGCTGTACTTAGCCTTCTGATTGTCCTTGTACGACCCGTACTCCTGGATGTCGAACGGGGTCTGGAAAGTGGCCTTGCTCTGGGTGGCGTTAGCGGTGTAGGGTGCGAAGAAATCGCACTTCCCAAAGTGCCCGGAGGCTTCCCGGTACAGCAGACTCGCCTGATCTCGGTCAGTAGCGACTGAGATCAACTGGATCACGTTGCTCTGAGAGGACCCGTAGTGCTTCTGAGGGTTTCCCAGCAGAAGCAGCTTGTAGGCTTCGTAGGCAACGACGCATGATGTGATGAGGGTCTTGCCCGAGCGGCGGCCAACCGAGAGGACCATCTCCCGGCGTTGGTCCCCTGGGACAACCTCCCGGATGTTGCACCGGCCTTCGTCATGAAGGAAGCGCAGGTAACCCGCCTCCGTCATGAAGTTGATGTTCTCGCGACGGAAGTCAGTGATCTCAAGACGGTAGATGTAGCAGCCATCCTCATCCACCAGCGCCGCGTCGTAGTCCGGGTGGGTCTCAGGGATCGGCCCGTCGAGGGGGAAGTCGAACTCGTTGTCGTCGAGCGCCATTCCATAGTGAGCCTTGAGGATTACACGCTGAACCGGGTACAGCTTTAGCTCGAGACCCCAGGCGGCTTCTATGAACTCGATTACATCGACGCAATCGACCGTGGACTCCGCCACCTCTCGTCGGCCGATACCTGCGGCGAGGTCTGCAAGGTTCACTTCGACGCGTCCTTCATTCGACGGCGAGCGTCCTGATTCCAGTCCTCGTCGAGGGTCTGAACGAGGTTGGTGAAGACCGTTTCAACCAACTCGGGCCGGCAACCGGACTCCTTCATTGCACCCTTGAACGTCTCGAGGGTCAATATGAAAAGGGCTTTGTACTGGGGGGAGTCCAGGTCGATCCCTCCACCGTCGGAGATCTGACGCTTCTTCAGCATCAGGTCCGCCATCGCCTTCAGAACCCTGGCCCTCTTAGTGGAGTGGTTGGTGGAGTCCCGCCCGTGGCGCTGGGCCTCCATACGCTCGAACTCCACCACAGCGGCCTCACGGGCCATTCCCTTTAGGACCGCCTCGAAGGCCTCGTCGGCGTCGAAAGCCTTCGAGATTTCTCGGAGGATAGGTTCGGAGGATAGGTGATCCTCCCGAGCGATCTCAACCTCCGCAATCTGAGGAGTCACAGGGTTCAGTCGGGTCTTGAACTTGGGTCCGGGCTTCCCCCTCATGCAGATAGGGGTTCCGTCAGAGGCGAGCTTTATCTCATCCTCCTCCGGGATAACGTCCTCCGGGCGCTTGTACTCGATCTTGCCCTTAGCGGTCTGGACCTGGACCCTTCGAACCCCCTCGGGGAGATTCGCAAGGATGTACCTTCGGTCTTCCTCAGTTTGCGACTTCACAGCTGGACCCGACATAGTTCCTCCTATGAGATAGACGGAGGCCCAACTGAGGGTTCCGCCCCACTAAGAGTACCGCCACTCGGGGAAAGTGATAGGTTTCCGGGGCTGAAGCCTCCGGCCTGAAACAACGTGTTGTTCCCACCGGGGCCGACCGGACCAGTAACCGTAACCACAGCCCCGCCGGGAACTGGGGCGGAAAACTCGGGCAGGACGCTGATTGCAGCGGCGAGGTTAATCGCGGTGGCGTTTATGCTGACTCCAACAGTAAAGTCATCCCCGGAGGTGAGGGTGTACTTCCCAAGGTGAATGTCAGTCGGCCCTGTGAAGGCGATGCTGTCGATCGTAATCGTACCAGTAGCCCCCGTTGGGGCAGCAGTACTCAAGAGGCGGCCTGCTCGGGTGGCGGTTCCGGGGGTCTTGCCCTGATCCGAAACACCGTCCTGACCGCGACCGGGAAGGTCGATGAACATCTGCTGCTCGTAGGTCTTCCGGATTGTTACCGGGTTCCCTGAAACCCCCTTCGAAGGGTCGCCGCCGCCGCGAAGGTTGGCGATTATCATCTTGAAGGGCTTTTGGGCTCCGACTGCGCGTTTCCTTGACATAGGACCTCCACCCCTCGGGGGAGATAGCCCATCTACCGGGGGCTACTTTGGCGGGGTCGCTTTATCCGGACGCACCGCTACCATTCGTCCCCTTCGTCCCTTTCGTCCATTCTGCGATCAGCCTCATCGTCGAGAAGACCTTCTTCCCAGCCTTGGTTGTCGAACTCTGGAGCACTAACATGGGCAGCTTTGACCAAAACGACCCAGTTCCAAACGAGCGTCGACTTCGACCCATCCGTGTGGTCGAAGTCGATTCCATCGATGGTCGCGTCCTCCCAATCCCAGCTTGAGAGCTCGATATCGTGTTCCGACTTCTGCTCGGCCTCGATGACCTCATCGAGCTGGACGGCGGAGAGCTCGACAACCTGATCCACGCTGAAATCCTCAAGAACCGTGTACTCGAGGAACTTGATCAACGGCTTGAGCTGCCTATACGTGACCTTCTTGAAGGCGTCCCTGAACCCCCGCTTGTCCTCCGCGTACTTCCCAAGCCGGGATACCTCATAGTGGATTGGAAAGTCTGCCGAGCCCTCCACCGAGAACTTGTCCGGGTATACGATCTCGATCGTATCGTAGTCGGGGGGAGTCCACCGGTCGCCCTTGTCGGCAATTGGGCCTTGGACCTCAATACTGGTGGTTTCGAGGGAAACCACGCTATCAACATCGAGGTCTGCGGCCGAAACAGCCATCTCGAGGTCCTGCTTCGCCCTCTTCAAAAAGTTCCCCCAGGTCCGGGGGTCCGCTGAGATGAACTCCCGGAACGGCCGAAAGGCATCGGCGAGGAGCTTGAGCCCGGAGACCGCGTTCTTAGAAACGGCGAACCGAAGAGCTACGCGGGAAGGGGAGACCCCAACTTGCTTAGTGGAAGACTTCATCGTAATACCCTGAGCCCCGGCGTCGAGGCGCTTCTTGTGTTTTGGTTTCCGAGAGTGCCCTTTGCTTACAGCGTGGGGACGCTCTTTGCGGTTGTGGCCTCGCGTGGTCTTGCGGCTCAGGGCGTTCTCAGCGTGAGGGTTGCCCCCGAGAGGAACCTTGACCTTGAGCTTTGACTTGTCCTTCTTCTCTCGGACCTCAGTAGTGCGCTGCTTTCCCTTCGACTCAAGGTACTTCCCCGCAACCCGCTCTTCAGAGGCCTGAAGAGCTGCGGCTCGAAACAAGTCCGCCTCGGGCTTCTTAGAGGCCATGACTTGTCTTCCCTCAGGAGTAACTTCCCGCTCAATCGCGCACGCAGGCCGTCGAACGATCATCTTTTCTCCCAGGGGCTCACCCCAGACCTTGTAGAAAGCTGACTTTGGCATCACCCGAACCGTCTCGTCAGGGTCCGGGATGTTCGGGTCCATAATGTGGACCATCGTATCGGAACCCTCGCCGGTCACGTCGAAAACGACGCTCGCATGACTCCACGGACGCCCTTCAGGGTTGTACGCGATTACAACGGGGGTGCCTCTATCCGTCCACTCCCGAAGCTGGTTCACCGTTGAGGGAACTACCAGCGTCGAACGCAGCCCGAAGTACTGGGCCGCTGCGGTCAGGTCCTCCCAAGTCGCGCCACGCATGGCGCCTGCGCCCATAACAAGATTTACGTCCGCCTCAGTCTGAGCCTTTCCGTGAGCCTTCAGACACGCCGCCAGGGAGGCCGCCATACACGTGAACTGAGTTTCCTGGCGGAAACCCGGTACGTCTGCCCTGGCGGTTCTGGCGGTTCTGGGGGGTGGTGTTCCCACTGTTAGGCTCCTTTAAGGCATCCTGAGGCGCGGGCCTTAGAGCGAGGCTCGCAGGTTGAACGTGATCACGATGTAGAGCAGGGGGAATACCGGCTGGTAATATGCTTCAACCTCAGCAACCGTCGGGTCGTCCTCGGAAATAGCTGCGGAGACACCCGTGTACTGAGCGATAATGGACTGCGAAACAAGGCCGGAGAGGGTGTTTGAGAGGGCGGTCTCAATCTGCCCGGTGAGCCCTCCGAGAGCCTTCGACCCAATGAACCGGTCCAGCGTTGAGCGGGACCTCTTCTGGACCTCGTCCGCGATCTGAATAACCGTGGGGAGCTTTGTAAGAACATTGGTCATGTCCGTTGTCAAACCCTGGCGAACCAAAAGGACTCGCTGGTTCTGAGAGATAACGGTAACACCTCGAACGGCGACCTGATTCGCCTCGACCGCGTCGAGAACACGAGCCACCTTGTCAAACCCGAGGACCCGGGATCCAGTCCAAGGAGTCGCAACGTCGATGGTCGGGGCTGCCCGAGAACCGGCCCACGCAGCGGCCATGTACGTGCCGTCAACGAGGAAGCTCTCAGCCTCCCCTGTAGCCGTCGTAGTGGTGAGGGTGTACAAGTCGGGGTACATGATCCGGAGACGGCTCCTACCCACAGCCTGGGCCATCGTACCGGCATCCCGGGGCTGGGTCCCGGCGGACAACCCGCAGATAGCAGTACGCTCGGCGCGATAGCGGATCGAGCTCTGGATATCGCACTGCTGGGCCAGGTACTGGAACAGTTCGAGGGAGTCGCCCTTGAGGGGGACGATGTAGTCCGGGTAAGACCCTCCCGGCAAGACTCCAGCGATTTCGTCGATGGCCGTCATGTAGGCCGCCTCGGAGGCGGAGTCGTTTACACCGTCACTGTCGAGGTCGGTGTCCTTCTGAACCTGCTTGATAGCGACCGCCACCGAGCCGTTTAGAATCGCAAGGTACGCAGCCAACGACACGGGGTTCTCAGGGGTGGCGGAACCGTAGGCTGCCGTAACCGCTGAGAGCTTGGTGTAGAGAACCGTTGAGAAGTCCTGCTTGGCGTAGACGTACGATGTGTAGTAGACGTCCCCGACGGCAGGCTGGTTCCCGCCCTTCTCATAGGTCTGGACGATCCCGGAATCCTCTACGGTGATTCCACTCGTGTTGGAGACAACCAACTCAACACCGGGGAGGGTGTTGATTGGGAGGTTTCCGTCCGTGGTAACCGAGGAGCGAACCGTGAAGGTCAGGGTTCCGCCCACAGGGTACGAAGTCCCACCGGCTCGGGGGAGGATCGTGAAGGTGAGGCCCGTAACGAGGTCACGATAGGTCTGGCCGACCGCGCCGTCCTGACCGGTTCCGCTTCCAAGGAGGGAGGTGTTGGCTGTACCCGAGCCGTCGGAGGGGTCCGTGGAAGTTACGGTGTACCCGTCAACCGCGTCCTCACCGATGTTCCCGTCACCGGCACTTACCCCGAAGCCCGTTCCCGGAAGGGTCACGGAGTCAGCGGTTGCAGCCTCAAACTCGACCGAAGAGGTAGTTCCCGCTCCTGCGCCGCCAAGGCTCTGGATGAACAGGTAGTCGGCGCCGAGGGAGTCGGAGACGGTCTTTGCGAGAGCCACGTTAGTGAAGTGGGAACCGGCTCCGCCGGTGGCCCAACCCAAGAGGTAGTCCGCAACCGCGTTCTCCATGTCAGCCATCAGGCCTGAGACGAGAGTCTCGACCGAAAGGTCAATCCGGTACGCCTCGGCCCCGCCTGAGAAGCCGAGCACGGTGTTGGCGGAAGCCGATCCGATAACGATGCTCGAAGAGGCCGTTACCGAAGCTCCCCGGAGTCGGATGCTGGACCCCTCAAGGGTCGCAGTCCCGGTGATGCCCGCTGCGGCCATTGCGGTGTTAAGCTGACCGAGTACGGATCCCGCGATCGAGGCGGGGCCGAGGGGCACATCGCTCCCGGCTGCGGCAACGGGGGCACCAACCGCGTCCGCGAAGGTGACAGTGAGGGGGGTGCCCTCGAACGTCATCTTGAAGATGTTGTTCTGGGCGGTTGTACCCACACCGGAGTAGAAGGTCACGATAGGCTGACCGTCAGCTGCGGTGCCGTAGGTTGCTGCGGGGACCTGGCCTCCGGAGAAGCCAACCTCACCGGAAAGCGTCGGGGCCATCATGGTGGCGCGGAGTCCCGCGTAGGCCTGCTCATTCGCAGTAAGCCCCGCCTGGGCTGCGCCCGTTCCGCCGATGCTCTCAAGCTGGCACTGGGAGAGGTCCCAAGCGCCGTCCTGCGTTCCCTGGCCGGGGACGATACGGTTGCGGAGAATGATTCGATCGTACTGGAGGTTTCCGACGGGCGCGGCTCCGGCGAACGTGAACCGTCGAGCGATTGGGCCCGCTACGAGCTTGGTCTGACTCAGGCCAGCGGCAGCGGTGTCAAGGCCCGCGAGGATAGCGAAGTCGACCAACTCCGTCCCGCCGGTGACGAACTCAAGGAAGGCTCCGGTAGTGTCCGTCGGGTCAGGGATAAGGGTGAAGGTCAACCGCCCGGAGGTGTCCGCTGCAACCGAGATCTTACAGGCTGCCGAAGCAGCAGTGATCGCGATATCAACTGCGGTCTGAACCGCCGCTGCCAAGAGGGTGGCGGTGGAGTAGGTGGCCGCAACGATCGGGCCGCCGTCGGCACCGGCGAGGACGGTGCAGTTGATGGCGGTCTGAGCTGTTGCGGATCCCGTCACGACCATCCGGAGCTGGTCGTACATCCCAAGCGCCACGGTGGCCCCAGAGAGGAAGCGGGTCCCACTCTTGAGGACCGGGGCCGAAGCCGGGTCGTACAGCGAGAACACCGAGGTGGCGTCGTACGTTGCAGCGCCAGAGACCGCGAGGATGCCTGTAGCGCCGTCGTAACCGGTGACGGTGAGCACGGTAGCCGCGACGCCCAGGCCCGCCGTGACAACGACCTCCCAGCCGTTGTAGTAGTCGTCCTGGTCAGAGGGGAGCGAAGTAGGGTCAATAGTGATCAGCTGAGCACCGCCACCAACGGCAGTTTCTCCCCAGAGGCCGAACGCCGCCTGGTTGAGGGCCGAGACGTAGTTGTCAGCCGTCGCAGTAGCGGAAGCGGCTGCCTTGGCGTTGATCAGAACACCGTCGATCTCGAAGGAGACCGCGTTGTTTGAGCTGGTGATCTCGAAGGTCGTGTCCGCCGTGTCGGCGTCGTACTCGATCTCGTCACCGACCATCTGGGCGAAGAAGCCGGTTCCAGCGCCCGTGCAGTCCGAGAGGTCCACGTAGGGGAGAGCGGCAGCGGAGCCCGTAGCCAGGGCTGCGCCATCCACCGTGATCTGGAAGTGGTCACTGGACCCGGACACGACGTAGTAGTCGCCCGAACTCGGCACAGCGTACTTAGCAAGGGTCGCGTCCTGGACGGCGAAGGTGACGGTTACGTCCTCTTCAACAGCTCCTGCGAACGAGGTCGTTACAAAGGGGCTTTCGAAGCGGCAATCCGGGGTGCGCTCAGATCCGCTCGGGAACTCAACGGTGACCGTGGAGAGCAAGGCGCTCTTGGAACCGAACTGCGGGGTCAGGAGAGCGGTTCCGGCCGCATTGGAAACCGAGTAGGTTCCGACGCCGGATCCGCCCGCTGTGACGCAGATTACCGAGTAGGCCTGATCGGTAAGGGTGTTGTAGTAGAATGTTGCGTAAACGGTCGCGCCCGTCGGAACCGGCTCACGGAGCGTCATTGAGCTGGTGGCGGAGTCAACCGTCGTGACCTCAACCCGACCGCGCTCGATCGCGTCGTCCAGGGAGTATCCCCAGTAGGCGAAGACAAGGTCAGGGCGGTCCGTCGGAAGGTCAAGCCGCCCGTTTGAGACGGCCGAGTAAGTAGACGCGCCCAGCGGGGTGTCGCGACCGTTGCCCGTTGTGGGCTGTAGGGGCAACGCGAAGCCCTTTCCGGAAGTTCCGGCGACCGAGGTGCAAGGGGCGAAGTACTGGCGGGTGTCCACCAGCGTCGCTGCTACCTGGGTTCCGTCGAAGAACGTAGATCCGGAGGTGTGGACCCCGGACTCAACCGTTACTGCGGTCCCCCAAAGGATCTTGTCGTCCTTGAGCACGAAGTCTGCGCCGTCGGTGTAGTCGCTGCGGTCGGGAGTCAGCCCGCAAAGGGTGATGTCCGTGATTCCCCGGTGAGCGAGGTAGTCGAAGGTGTCCTGCCAGGAGTTGAAGTAGTACTGGCAGGTGACCACTGCGCCGATTTCTGGGGCGAAGGGCAGCGTTACGGCACCCGTTGCGCCGTTCACAGCGGTCGGGATCACCTGAGTACCGTCAACCTTCACTGTGATGTCAGCGGGATCCGTCGTCGTGACGCCGCCGTTGGAGCCGTCAACGATCGCCTTCTGGAAAGTGTAGAAGACCGTGTTTCGACCGGTATCCGTACCGTTGGTGAGGCCAAGAGACGTGTTCGCGGTGCCGTTTCCTACCAGGATTCCGCGATCCGCGATCAGGTAGAGGACAGTGTCCCCAAAGTTGTTCACCGCAGTGGCGGCGACGAGGGTCGTCCCGGTAGCCGCCGCGTTGATGAACGACGAGACCTGAGCCGCCGTCCAGCCCCCCACCGGGGAGGCGGACAGGGTTACCGTGACCGCGTCTTCGGAGTCAACCGTGAAGATAAGCGTGTCATCAACGTCGGTAACGACCGTGAAGTTCTGGCCAACCTGACCGTAGATCTCAGGGGCGTCGGGGCTGATCTGGTCCGACAGGGTGTCAGTTATGAGGGTGTCAGTACGGTTGAAGTAGTAGGTCACCTTGACTTCGGCGTTCGCCGAAGGGGCCGTCGAAAGGGTCAGGATTCCCCGTGCGCCGTCGACCGCAAGGACTACCACAGGCTCACCGTCAACGGTGACGTTCATAGACGCAGCGTTGGTGGCGGTGGTTCCGGAACCGTTTCCGTTCACGATCGGGTAGTTCTTGACCTGAACCCGGTCGTACACGCCGTCGAAAGAGGCGAGGGTAACAGCGCCCGCCAAGGAGATGGCCGAAACGGCTCGGCCGGTCTCGTCCTCCTGGACAACCCGCTGGTCCACCGTGGAGCTGGAGCCTCGAACAAGCTCAAGGCTGTTCTGAGTTAGGATCTCCGAACCGGTTCCCAAAATGAGGGGGATCCGAAGAGAAGCTGCCACGTTGGCAAGAGGATCTTCGAATAGGGTCCGGGTATAGGTGCCGGGAGGGGCGTAGATGCTACCGGGAAAAGCCATTTGAGTATCCTCAGAATCTAACTCGGCAGGGCCGAGAGGGTGCAAGCAGACTTATATGACCGCCAGAGAGAGCTGGGGACTCATCACCCTAAACCGAAGATAGGCTTCCTATTTGGACTCGGACTTATTCTTCTTACCCACGGCCTTGGAAACGCTCATCGCGGTTTCCCGGCTGGCGTTCACCGCCTTCCGCTCACCCTCACTGATGACGCGGTACTCGCCGGTGCCGTCCATCTTGGGCGCAAGGTGGTTGCGGGAGATAACGCGCCCGGACTTTCGCTCGTCTCGGACCACGCGATCCTTCCCGGAGTTCCGCTCGTTGATGGCCTCCCACTTGCGTTCGGCATCCCGGCCGATTGCCTTGTCGTAGTTCCAGTCGTCGGAGGTTCCGGTGCTGCTGGGGGCAGCGCCGTTCACCCCTGAAGCGTGATTGAACTTGAAGGCGAAGGTGGAGATCATCCTCTTTGCCTTCTCGGAACAGCCTTCGCAATCAATCGTATCCTTGCCGGAGCTGATGTTGCGGCAAAGATGCTCGAAGCGAAGACCGCAGTTCTCGCACTGGTACTCATAGATGGGCATCGGAACCTCCACCCTACAGTACCCGGGCCACCTACTCCCAGGCGGGGGCGGGCTTTCCGAGGGTCGAGGCCAAAGCGGAGTCAATGAAGGATGAGACTGCGTCCTTCCGCTTGCGGAATCGGTAGCCCTCACCGGCCCGGTAGTTGTTGGTGTGCCACCAGCCGTCCATGCCCTTCCAGACCTCACCGACCTTCTTGGCACCGTTGAAGATCCAGTACTGGTTCTCCTCCTTGTAGCGGTACTGCGGGTCGTCATCGTTGTACTTGGGCTGGATCGAGATCTTGTCACCGGCCTTCGTGAGGAGGGCCTGCGCCTTCTTGATTCCCGCGTCGAGAGCTTTCACGACCTGAGCTTCGGTGACGTCGTCGAACTCGTACAGCCGCAGCTTCTCGGACTCGGCCACGTGGAATGGTTTCTTCTTGGTCTTGAGGTCTTCTGGGTACCAGGTGATCTCGAAGGAACCCAACGAACCCTTCAGGCCATTGACTTCAAAGTTTATGACAGGCACCTTGCTGACCGTGTCAGACCAGCCCTGGGCTTCGAAGTACCGCTGCGACCAGCCTGTCTTGTGAGCGGAGAAGTTGACGAGGTTCCCGTGCTCGTCGATGAAGTCCTTGTTCGCATTGTACCAGGATGCGATCATCGATGGGAGCGCCGAGGCGTCCACGCCCGCTCTCTTTAGCAAGCCTTCCTCAGCGAGAATTCGCGCTAACTTCTTGTTTTTCATTCTAAATATCCTACGGTAAGTACGCCACCCCCCGGCGTCGGTTAGGTCCAGTTAGCCCAGGTTATCTTCGCTCCACCGTCGTACGCGACCGCGAGCTTCTCGTCGATTAAGAGGTCGTTCACGCACGCGCCGGACTCGGTCCAGATCCTCACGAGGAGGCGACCGTACTTGTCGGGCTTCTGGATTGAGTGGACGGTGACCCACTTCTCAAGGACGAGATCCCGAACACGGTCCCGCGCAAGGTAGGCTGCCTCTTTCTCCCCTGCGACCTTGGTTCGGATCTCAGGAGTGTCAACCCCGGCAAGCCTGCAAGAACACTTGCGGGTGATTCCCATACCCAGGTCGAGAGTCGCAGTGACGGTGTCCCCGTCATAGACTCTCGACACGTAGGCGCGGTACACGTAGGCGGAGGGGGCTGCCATTGGTCAGGCTCCCGCTGCGTCTTTGACGGACAGGATTAGCTCGGGATAGGAGGTGTACTCACCCGGGATTCCGTCAGGGGGTGCCTGACCGTCTTCCCAGCACCGGGATGCGAAAGAGTACAGGATCTCGACGATGTTCGGGGGCGTGTAGCCCTCCCCCTTCATCATGTTGACGAAGGTGTAGGTGTTGGCGGTGATCGCCTCATCCCGAAGGCGTAGGTCCGAGAGGCCGTCGATGTAGACGGCCCACTCTTCCATGGTAGTCGGGTATTCATCAGGCATTGTTCATATCCTCCAAGGATCCGATGTGCTTGGCGTAGGGGGACAGAGCGCGTTCAATCATCTTGCGGTCTACGACCGCAAGAGCGGATCGCTCGCGCTTCATGTTGTACCACTCCTCCCCGAGCTTCTCAACCTGGGAATCAAGGACCACGCTGTTGAACAGATCAGAGTCAATCTCCTGCATTGTCTTCCGCATCTGGTCGAGGCTTTCCTGCGCGGGCTCCATCGTTACAGGCAAGACCATGTCAAGGGTGTACTCCTCAACCTTCTGCTTATTCCCAGCACGCCAAGCTCTTGCTGTACGCTGCTTCATGGTCTCGTTCGACCAGGTGTCGCGGTCCATGTGGATGACCGTTCCGAAGCTCTGGAGATTCTGCCCGACGGCGTAGGAGCCCGTCAGAACAGCAGTTCGGATGTTCTTGTCGGTGCGCGTCTTCTTGAGGCCGAGAACCTGACCGAGAATGTAGGTCTTCCACTCGTCCGAGTTCAAGGGCTCGTTGGTGAGGGGGTTGATGTACTCCAGCTTGTTCGTCTGAGCGTTGCGCTCACGAATGAGCTTGCCCTTCTCATCCCGCTTTCCAACATGGCGACCGAAGTTGCTCTTCGTGTACTTTGTGACCTCACCCGAGGCCCCCGAATAGTAGATCGCATTCTTTAGCCCAAGAACGTGACCGACGCCGCTGTACTCCGTCCGCATCCTCGAGAAAGTCTGCTCCGCGAGGGCTTTAGACTCCGCAAACATAAGGGTTCGAGCCCCGTCAATCTGCATCTTGGGCGCAATGATAGCAACGGACGCGTCAACCTTCGGGTTCCGGGCACCCTCGAGGCCGGGCACCAAGTCCGGGGTGTCGGACAACATCGTCAGCATCTTGAGGGGGCGGGACTGGCGGGTCTGGGCCTTCTCAAAGACCAGGGCCGGGTTCTTCCGCCACTCATTAATGAGCTCGCGCTGCTGCTTGGTAGACTTGTTCCCCGCCGGAATTTTGCTCTTTCGGACGTCCCGGGTGAGCTCCTTGAGCTCCTTTCCGACGGCAGCCATCTCAACGAGGTACGCCTCGGCCACGTCCGGCTCCATCGTGATGGCGATAGTCTCCTTGATGAGCTTCTCGAGCTTCGCTTCTTCCTCGATCACTGCCGTCTTCTCGGCATAAAAGAGGTTTCGCTTAACCCAGGTCCGGAAACTCTTCGCCGCGATGGGGTCCTGTGTGATTCCGACCGTTCGACCGGCGACCGTTGTGGAGTAGTAGTCAAGGAACTTGATCTCTGCCTTAGACGCTGGGGTGCGGCCTCGGAGATCCTGAGAGTTCGCGACCGAGGCCATAGTGTAGACCTCTTTGGGGTCCTTAACCATAGGGGAAGCTGTAAGAAGAATCTTGTGCTCGCACGGGCAGTTTACGGCTGCCTCGTAGGCGGACTTCGACTTCTTATTCATCTTCGTATGGGCTTCGTCCCAGTAGATTGCAACGTACTGCTCACCGTAGTCCGGGTCGTTGCGGCGCATCTTGGAGAATTCGGTGTAGGAAATCACGTCAACGAGCTTCTCCATCGCGGCGGCTTCCTCCGGCTGGAGGAACTTCCGGATCTCCTTCGGCAGGTTTCCAAGAAGGTCCGTGTCGCACACGAAGAGGAACCGCCCCCTCTTGCCCTGCTTTAGAAGGTTGATCATCGACCCTATAGCAACGGCGGTCTTGCCCATCCCCGTGTCAAGGGCGCAGATTCCCTTGTTCCCATTCGCGTCGAGCCACGCGAGAGCTCTCGCCTGCTGGTAGCGGAGGGGGAACCTCATTCCGAGGCTTTCGGCGCTGTAGCGGTCGAGGTCAGTCGCGTTTGCAGCCCGCTCAGCACGAGCGAGGTCCTCAAAGTAGTCCTCAAGGAGCTTGTTCGCAGTACTGGAGAGGGCCATCGTCCCGACCGCGTCCTGGATCGTAGAGAAGTCCTTTGGATCAAAGTAGAAGTTGTTTGCGATTCCCGCTGAGGGTCCCGCTTTCACGATGGTCGGAACGCGCTTCGCCAGGGCCGCAAGGGCGTGTCGGATCTCCTTGTATGGTCCGGCGGGAGATGTTCGAATAAACAGCCGACCCTTTTCAACCGTCACATAGGTCTCGTTAAGGCGGCGCATGGTGACGTTGCCCTGGGCGTCGGTAACGGAGCGTCGGATTGTCTTATCGCCGTACCGGCTTCGAAAGGTTACAGAGCCTTCGAGCTGTCGACCCACCGAGTTAATGAGAGCGTCCTTCGGCATACCAGCGTATCGGCCAGAAGAAACGACTTCCCGCCCTCCGATATCGACGACGGGGTAGACCCTCGTCACGGCGGACTCCTTGTCAGGGTCGTCCGTCAGGGACACATACTTAGGGGAAAGTTCCTGAAGGCGCTGCCTAAGCCTCTCGCTCTCGGGATGCGCCTCAGCCCGTTCCCGGACCCTCTCAAACTCAGCCCGCCGCTCGCTAACCGCATCCTGGATCTCCTCGGCGTCGTACTCCCTCAAACCGTCGAGGAAGTGGGGCTTCATCTTGTGGGCAGGGTTGATCCTCCCGAGAGAGCGGCGGTGCTTCGAGGCGGCGCGGAGCTTCACCTCGAACTCGTCCGGGCTCAAAACCTCCCCGTCAATGTCATAAACGAGAACCTCATCCGTGACCGGGTCACGCCCAGTCATCGCAGGGGTTCCGCCGCCCTTGAAGCGGTTGAAGAGGCGTTTCTCAGGAACCAGGCCGTCTTGTACGACCTTCTCGTGGATGATGACGTTCATCTCTCGAATCTGTCGCTCCCCCCTCTCGAGGCGGGCGTACAACTCAGGGTCCTCCGTCCGGAACTTCTCCTTGGCCTCCTCTCGGGGGTTGGCCTTCTGGATCCGAAGCCACCGAACGGCACCTCCACCGGGGAGCCTTCGGGTTCTCGTGAAGATCCCCTTATCAGCGGACAAGGCCTGGATGACTCCCGCGTACTGCTGGATCAGGTCCCGCCAGAGTCCCGAGCTGAGCTCGTGGCCATTATCAAGCCGCCGTAGCAAGTTCTCGATGCGCGTTCCCGCTTCCGAGAGGTACTGGCGGGTGCCCTCCTGCCCCACTCGAGAGTCCAAGAGGCGCATGGCCCGACGGAAGTCTGTGTAGAAGGTGGTGCCTTCCGGGGGCTCAATACCGTCAACCTGATCCTCGAACCGGTCCTTCAGGTCCGCGTACAGGTTGAACGCCCCAACGATTACTGGGGTGCGCCCGTACTCAGATAGAAGCTTCCGAAGGACCTGCCTCGAGATCGGGGCACGAACCTCAGAATCCTGAACTTCTTCCGTGACCTCTTCCTCGAGGAGGGCTGCGAAAAGGGCGCGGGAAGTCATTGTTCGAGGCATTAGCCCAACTCCTTTAGCCAGTGGGCCATGCGGGCGAGGTTCATGGGAACTGCATCTTCCGCAACAGGGTCAACTGACTGAATAACGTACTGGTTCAAAGTGCTTACAGCCTCTCCACCGGGCTTCCGAGCGATCTCGGTTGGGAGCGGAGGAGCCGCCTTAGCGTCCGCAACAGCGACCGCCTCAGAAACGTCGAGGTTATCTTCCCGGGAGGCCTTCTCGGCTACCTCAACGCTATTGCTGATAGCGTTGCTCTCTGCGAAGTCCAGGACTGCCCGCTGGTTGGGTGCCTTGTAGAAAGCCCCTTCGGCGCTCGGGGCACCGCTCGCGTGGCGTCCGCCACCTTTCAGGGAGATTTCGAGGGTGACCCACTCGTCGATGTAGTCAACGTCAACCGAGACGGCGTCCTTTCCGAACTCCTTTAGAACGGCCCGACCGACCCGTTGGGCCTCCGAAAAGTCCGCCCTGCCTGGCTTCTCCTCCCCAATGTCGCCGTCTTCACGGGTGGTGAGGTTAATCCCTTGGGAGCTACTTCCGTCCGGCTCCATGTAGGTGCGGAGCCGCTTAATGAACCGCTCCACCTCAGCGATTGACACGCCGGAGGCCTGCTTCTTAACCTTAGAACGGATCCCACTGCTGCGAATCCAGTTGGGGTCAAAGGCCGCCAACAACCCCTCGACGCCCTTCGGCGTCGGGGCGAAGGAGTGAGGCTTGTAGTACAAGGACTCAATCTCGTCCGTGGGGCAGTCCGCGTCCCAAGTCCACTCAGCAAACTCATCCACGTCAAACTGTTCGGACCCCTCAAACTGGACCTCCTCCATCTTCGAGAAGGCCGAAAACTTAAGGGTCTCGCTTACATTTCGGTCAAGGACAATGTGCTTCCGACCTCCGAGGTGAATCTTCTGCCCGGCTTTCGCCCGGAGTTCTACCTCTACAAAAGCGCCCTCTTCCGCATCAAAGCCAACGACCCCGTAAGAAGGCAAGTCCCAGCCGCGCTGCTTGAGCGCGGGGTTGATAACTCGCTCGAGGAAGGTCTCGACGGTCTTGGTGAAGGCGGACTCGACATCCTCCAGGTGCTCCTCGGAGCACCCTTCGCTTTGATCTGCGGGAGGTCGCCACCCTCGCGGAACGCGAATAGAGGGGTAGCGGTCGTAGGACGCCAACTTGTTACCGTTCATCCGGGAGAGTTGCCTGTAGGCCGCAGGGGCGTTCTCCATTGCACGTTCAACTGCGCCGTCTGCCCCCGCGTCTGTCCTTGCGAGAGAGTCGGAGAGGCGGGCTGTAGACTTCTTGAGTTCGGCGGCATCCATAGCGTTGATCTGCTGCGCCGTGTAGCTGAAGTCCTTCTCCAGTGCGTCATGCAGCGCGTAGAAGAAACCAATCAGGTCTTTCCGGCTTCGGGGCTGTCGAGCCGCCTGCTTCCCTTCGCCTGGAATCGGGGCGAGAGCCTGCTGAAGCAAGTACTCGTTCTCCTCGTGGGCGTTGGCGGTCGCCATAATCCAGTCGTCGAGTCCAAGGGACATCGCCTGGGCTTGCTTGATCCCGTCGTAGGCACGCTTCAGCGCCTGCTGGAGATCAGCCTCAGACTGGAGGCCTCGCTTGTGGTTGCAGCCGATGGAAGACCACCTGTAGGTGTACTCCGAGATGTGCCGCATCTGATAGTTGAGGGAAACCGCTTCTGACCCCAGGTATCCGCTGATCTTCTCAGCCAGTGAATCCACCTGCTCCTCAACGCTCTTGTAGAGCCGCTGAAACAGGAGGTGGTTTCCGTAGAAGGAACCCCCGACGACCTGCCAGTGCGACGTTTGATATGAGAGGTACATGGCTCTCAAACAGCCCAGCACATCACAGAGGTTCCGTCGAACGACCTCACGCTGCATGGGAGTGGCGTTAAGGTACGCCTGCTTGTCTCGCTGGGACTGGTTCATGTCTCGTCTTCCTCGGGAGGCTTAATCAGCTCTTCTTTTCGTCTTTCTCGTCGTTCTTCTTTCCCTCTTCCTTCTTCTCTTCGCAGTTTTCCTGCATAGCCTTGTTGGGGAGCTTCTCGCAACCAGCGAGGATGGCCCGACGCATTGGGTCGCCCTTCGTCATAGTGGCGGCGAGGCGGATGAGGCGGCTTCGGTCTTGAGCACTAAACTTTTTCATGATTGATCCTTTTCAGTTTCGGTTTCGGGGTTCCAGTCGTCGATGTCTTCAGGATGGGGGTGTTGGTGTGGGAGCGACCGCTCCTCGCCTTCCTGTCAGGCTTCTTTGTGAGCAGCAGTGCGAGTGCCGTCCGCCCACTCCAGCCAGCCGTCCACCGAGTCAGGCACGAACGCCTTGCGGGCCATCTTCTCTGCGGGATCGTCGTCGGCGTCCTCGTCGGACATAGCCTCGATGCCTGCCTGAGATCGGAGCTGGGAGACTCCGGACTGGATGGCGCTAACGGTTGCACCGGGGAACGCCGCCTGCTTCGCTACCGGGGCGTCGGGGTAGCATGACAGAAGCATTCGACTGTAGCCGCACTTGGTGGTCTTGCCGTGCTCCTTGAGGAACCCGGTGACCTTGGCGTACTTCGAAGTGCGTCGGCTGTGGAGGCTGTAGGCCACCTCACCGACAAAGGCGCGAAGATCAGAACAGGCGCTGAGTACGAGGCGGGCGGTCTTCGTGGGGTGGCCGTAAAGACCACCGGCGACCTTCTCGGACGCCTCCTTGAACGAGACGGTGTGCTCCCCGACCTCGGCTTTCCCGTCCTTGTGGAGAGCGTCCATCTCGGCCTTGCCGATCTCGACGTGGGCCGCAACCCGCTCGCTGGAAAGTTTCGGACCCAGACCCTTCATCGCTGCGACAAGGAGGCGGGCGGTCTTGCTTCCCGAACGCTTTGCGTGAACCTGTAGGAACGGGGCGGTGCGCTCATCCTTTGAGAAGAGGTGCCGAGCCAGCTTCGAGGCGCGGTTCTGGGCCTTGCGTACCGAAGCCTCAACATCGCGTTGGGTGCCCTTCGTGTAGCCGTAGAGGCCGCTGGCCTGGGCGGCGTACCGCTCAATCGGGAGGAGGTCAACCGTCGAGGCTCCTCGAATCCGGTCCGCCTCTGCCTTGGCCTGGTCCGCCTCTGCCTGCTGCTCGGAAGCCTCTGCCTTGGCCTCTTCCTTCTCAGCCTCCAGCTCCGACGCCCAGGTAATGCGCTGACGGGCGGCTCTCTGGACCTTGACTCCCGGGGAGGTCTTGTCCATCATGGCCTCTTCGCCGGACTCAACCGACTCAAGGACCACATCAGAGACGTAGGAGTTGCTGCGGG